>Ga0315282_10005230_pt1 | contig 22200 bp, 15 predicted proteins | sample YL17G07_20_MG_FD_203693 | JGI IMG/M metagenome (GOLD analysis project Ga0315282, IMG submission 203693) | Sediment microbial communities from Yellowstone Lake, YNP, Wyoming, USA - YL17G07_20 | ecosystem: Environmental > Aquatic > Freshwater > Lake > Sediment | place: USA: Wyoming | collected... | reverse complement strand
CCGGTCGAGTCTTGGGGGGTGTGGTGCGACGATGATGGGCAGACCTCACATGCCGGGTCCCATGCCTCTGGGCGGGCCGAGTTCCCGGGGCTGGTTGGCGCCCTTTTCCAGCCTGCGGGTCAGGCATTACCGTTGGCTCTGGATAGGCATTTTCTTTTTTTTCAATGGAATGCAGATGCAGGCGGTGGCCGGGGGCTGGCTGGTGTACACCATGTCCAACTCGGCCCTTTCCCTGGGCCTGGTCACCTCGGGCTGGGCCTTTCCCATCTTGGCCCTGTCCTTGTACGGCGGGGCCGTGGCTGACCGTGTGAGGAAGCGGAACCTGCTCCTTGTGACCCAGGTCTGCTCGGTCCTGGTGACCCTGGTCATCACCGTGCTCATCACCACCAAGATGATCGCCCTGTGGCACCTTTTCGTCTCATCGTTCGTGTTCGGCACCATCTTTTCGTTCGCCATGCCGGCGCGGCAGGCCTTTGTGGTCGAGCTGGTGGGCAAGGACGACCTACTCAACGCCGTAGCCTTAAGCTCGGTGGCCATGAACATCTGCCGGATCGGCTCGCCGGCCCTGGCCGGGGTTTTGCTCAAATTCATCGGTATCCCGGGCGTGTACTGGCTGATCCTCATTTCCTACACAGTCGTGGCCCTGACCACGCTCATGATCCCGGCCGACGCGGGCGGGACCATGGCGGCCAAGCCGGATGTGCCGGTGCTCGAGGACGTACTGGTCGGGCTGCGCTATGTATGGCGGTCCAAGGTCATCCTGACCCTCCTGGCCATGGCCTTTGTGCCCATCTTGGTGGCCATGCCCTACCAGATGCTCATGCCGGTCTTTGCCCGGACCGTGTACCGGGCCGGCGAGACCGGGCTCGGGTTGCTCATGTCGGCCGTGGGCCTGGGCGCACTCTGCGGCTCGACCTTTCTGGCCAGCTTTGCCCATGTGGAGCGCAAGGGACTGATGATGCTGGCGGCCGGGTTCGTGTTCGGGTTTTTTCTCATGCTCCTGGGCCTGGCCTCGGGCCTGTCTCCGGCCGCGGTCTCTTTGCTCTTCGTGGGCGCCGGCAGCTCAATTTACCTCGCCCTGAACAACACCATGCTCATGAGCCACACGCCGGACGACCTTATCGGCCGGGTGATGAGCATCTTCATGATGACCTGGGGGCTCACCCCCCTGGGCACCCTCCCGGCCGGCGCTCTGGCCGAGGCCATCGGCGCGCCGCTCACGGTCATGATCGGCGGCGGGATTTTCTTCGTCTTCCTATTGGGAGTTCTGGTGGTTTATCCAGACGTAAGAAAGCTGAGCTGAACATGACGGTTCAGCAGTTCAGCTCAGCTAGCCTCCTCAGGGGATTGCTTGTTCTCGTAAAATTGGTTCTGGTACGCATCACGCGCCCGGCAGGCCTTCGAAACGTTGCCCTGCTTCGGCCAACTGCGGTGAGGGAAGCTGTGTTAGTTAAGATTTTCTCGGAAAATTGAGGATTCGGAGTGGACCTCGTGGCAAAGAAAAAAACACCCCCTGGGGGAGGCCCCAGGGGGTGTTTTCCCCGTACTGGTAAGGACTACCGACCCTTCATTTGTTCAGGAAGGTCCTTATCCGTATGAATTAAATGATCCAATCAGACGGCCAATCAGGAAGCTCAGCCAGGTCTTTCTGCTCTTTCCAGCCGGGAATCTGGGCGATTCTCTTGGCAATGGCCTTGTATCTTTTCCAATCGGCTGCCGCGAACATGGCCATCTTCTGCGCCGCCAGGGAACCCTCGGTGTGGATATAGGCGCCATCCATGCCATGACCGATCAGATCTTTGGCGAGTCTACTGGCGCGAAGTCTGTGCTCCGTGGGAATCCCGGCCTTGCCGGCCAGGTATTTCTCGATGAACGGCCTTTCCTCGGGATTGTTCCAGTCCTTGTAACCAAAGACGGTGGTGGCGATGCCGCCGGCGATATCCGCCACCATTTTGGAGGTCTCGTGCTGATCTTGGGCAAAGAGGTACTTGGCAATGTTGGTGTACATGAGGTTCGGGGCGGCCAGGCCGATATCGGTGAAATAATCCGGGTGTTCACAACCGGCCTTGGACAAAACGTCCACCAGGGTGGCGTGCATGGCCAGCCAAGCCAGTTTTTCCTGGACATGCGGATACCTGTCCGTACCATTGTATTCGGCCATGAGGGCGGCCACACCGGCCGCCTCTTCCGTGGAAATGACCTTATGACAGCTTCCGAAAAGGCGATGGAAAACACCGAACATCCAGGCCTGGTCCCTTGAAAATTGCCACTCCCCGCACATGAAAACCCTGTTCCACGGAACAAAAACATCGTCGAATACGATCATGCACTCGCTCACGCCTCGACCGCGTCCGCTAGCCGGCCAGTTCCACTCGGCTTCGTCTCCCGTTTCCGGGTAGTGCGGGGGTGAGGTGAGAAGCGTGATCCCTGGCGCATTGATCGGCGTGGCAAAGACAACGGCATAGTCCTTGTCTTCTTCACGATGGGCCCGGCATGGGGATACGATCAATTCATTGGCCGTGGGCGTGGCGCTGATGTGCATCTTGGCGCCTCGCACCACGATGCCGTCTTTCTGCCGATCCACCACGCGCACGTAAAAATCCTGGTGCTGTTCCTGGGCCGAGGGCCGAAGTCCACGATTGCCTTTTACGTCGGTAATGGCCCCGGTGATGGCCGGATCTTTTTCCTTCAGGTGCGCGCGATAATCCTCGATGGCGTCCGTGTAATGGGTTCCCAGGGCCTTGTCCATTCTGGCCGTAACAACGCCCGATGCCGCCAGGGCGTCCGGTCCCATACCGCTCATGGCCGCGCCCCATCTCATGCAGGTGATGTAAACATCCCGGCGTCTCACCAGCTCTTCGGACGTTTTCGGCTGATTCCATAAGAAGAGGTACCGATCCCCCTTCTCCTCGACGGTTAGGAAATCCTTGAATCTCGGATGATTATAGAGCAAGTAGCTCATGGCCCTCCCATTGATGGGGCCTTTGAAAGCCTCATGCTTGGTAATGTCCGGGATCTTTTCTCCTTCGAGGAAGATTTTCCTCCCGTCCCTCAAGCTTTCCACGTACTGTTTTGGAGTTCTAATCATGGCTAGCTCCTTTGATTAATTGTTAGTTATTGAATTCATTTCGAAAAACTATGACTAGCCCATGACCGTTGTTGTGGATAAAGACTCAGGCCTCTGACCTTCTCCTCATGATTCCTCCCTATTCCTGGGCACGGCCACCAGCATGAGTTGGTAATCTGCGGGTATTAAATTGCGAAGCGTAAACATCTCGATACTCCCCAGAAAATAGGGCGGACGAATCGAAACCCGTATCTCATGTGCCTCTTCCAACTCTTGTTTACAAATCAGGCCCTTTTTCGCACCTCCTCCCATTTGCTTTACTTCTGCTTCAATACGCTCAAGAAACATTTTACACTCAGCGTCCGTCATGCACCCCTCCCTTAATTGGCATTTTGCGGCACGACCCGCGATTTCCTGGTTTCAAGCCTTTGAGCACCACCGGCTATCTGAAAATCAGTCTTTGAGCCGATCCGAAGGGCCGGTTTTTCCCTGCGAGAAGGCGATTTTCCCTCATTGGTGCATAAAGGCTTCTTATTGTCTCATTTCACGTATAAAAGTCAATAGTCGTCCGGCCCTGGCCGTCCATCAGTTTTAGGGAGGACAGGTCGGAAGGCCCCTGGCTAAAACTTCAGTCCCAGAGCGTGACCTTCAGCCCCAGGCTTTCCAATTGCCGGCGAACCTGGAGGATGTTGTCGCCGGTCGGTTCCTCCACTTTGGATAGAGATGACGGTCGGCCCAGGCCGATGTATTTCCCTTCGCCCAGCCGGTTGAAGGGGAGGACGGAAATTTTCTCGGCCCCGATTTCCTTGCCCAGCGCGCCGATTCGGGCGATGGTGTCTTCCGAGTCGTTGTAGCCGGGGATGAGGGGCATTCGAAGCCAGATTTTAGCGCGATGGGAGATTTTGTATAAATTTTCCAGAATCGAGGCGTTGCTCACGCCTGTCGCCGCTTCATGAATCTTTGAATCCACATGCTTAACGTCGTAGAGAATGAGGTCGGTAAATTCGATGATCTCATCCAGCAGAGGGCCGGGGGCGTAGCCGCAGGTATCGAGTGCCGTATGGTATCCCATCTCTCGGCACGTTTTTAACAACCGCTTGACAAAAGGTGCTTGCAGGAGGGGTTCGCCGCCCGAGACGGTCACGCCGCCGCCGGAGCGACTGATGAATGGCTCGTCCTTTTCCACCGCCTTCATGACCTGCTCCACGCTCATATACTCCCCGACCCTGGTCAAGGCCTCGGCCGGACAGACCTCGACGCACTCGAAACAGCGATTGCACAAGGCTCGATCAATGCGCCTGCCGTCCTCCGGGTGAAAGCTGATCGCCCCAGTGGGACAGACCTCGGCGCAGCTTTCGCAGCCGATGCATTTCGCGTCATGGGTCATGAGTTCGGGAAACAGGTTCCAGGACTCAGGGTTCTGGCACCAGGCGCACCGGAGAGGGCACCCTTTCATAAAGACCGTCGTCCTGATCCCGGGACCGTCCTGAATGCTGTACCCCTGGATAAGAAAAATCAAGCCGCGATCCTGTTCGTCCGTATTCATAGGCCTCGCCAAAGGGAATTATTCCATTTCCAAATCAATCATGCCGCAAGCCTTGGCCGAGGGAAAAAGGGGTCAGGAACCTTTTTCAAATGCAATGCCGCGAGCTGGGGGTGAAGGTCCCGGCCTAGACCGCATTCTGGCTCTCTTTCGGAAAAAGGTTCCTGACCCCTTTTTCGCCTCAAACCAAATCCGGTCGTGAATGTTGAGGCTGTCTTGATTTAGAAATGGAATTAGTTTTTGTCCATTCGAATCCAAGACGGTCGGGGACTTCCCGTCTTGGCAATAAAAAGGCTGAGATTTTCTGCGGCGGAAGGCGCTGGTTGCCGCCCCATGAATCGTGAAAACCTCAGCCTGGTGGCCACATGCGCCGTGGCGCGGTCTTATCCTTTATTCGAGGCTCAGCTCCGTTCTGGCAATGATCTGGTCCTGCACCTCCTTGGTCATGTCCACGAAGTAGGCCGCCAGCCCGGCTGTCCTGACCACGAGATCGGAATATTGATCCGGATGGGCCTGGGCAGCCAACAAGGTTTCCCGGTCGACGACATTGAACTGGGTATGATGAATCCCCAGGTCCACGAAAGTTCTCAGCATGGCGATGAAAGTGGCGCCGTTGTTTTTCCCCACCTCTTTCGGGGTGAACTTCTGGTTGAAGAGATGCGTGAACGTCCCGGCGTGATCCACCTTGCTGATGGACTTCAGGGTGGCGATGGGTCCCTTCTTGTCCGTGCCGATGACTGGGGAGACGGTGCCGTCGTTGAAAAGATCGCGATCTTTCCGCCCGTCCGGCGTGGCCCCGGTCATGCCGCTGTAATCGTAGTAGGAAGATGCCCCGGTGCCGTCTTCATTGAAGGGGTATCCCCAGATGTTCTTAAAGCCCTTAAACGTCTGGTTCGTCCTGGTATAAAATTCCCGGCCGATCAGGTCCACGTAATCATCGTCGTTGCCCCACTTGGGAACGTGATTGATGCACCTCTGACGCAGGTCTTCCTTGCCCGCCCAATTGTTTTTAACCGCATCGATCAGCTCCGCCATGCTGACGACCTTGTCGTCAAAGACCAGTTTTTTGATTGCGGCCAAGGAATTGACAATGGTCACCTGGCCGACCGGCTGGATGATGGTGTTGTGATAGTATTTGTACTCCCGGCAATCCTTACCCGCCTCGAGGCAGCCGTCCACGACCGCGGAGAGAAAGGGCTGGGGCAGCCATTGCTCGTCCAGCACGTCCACCACGTTGTTGATGGTCACCAGTTTGTGCAGGAAGAATTTGAGCTGCTCGAGATAGGCCGTCATAACGTCTTCGACGGAGGTCCAGGTCAGGGGATCGCTGGTCCTGGGTCCCACCTGTTTTTCGCTGAATTTGTCCACGCCCTGGTAGAGCGCGTATTCCAGGCACTTGGGCAGAACAAACGTCCCGCCCAAGGCACGCTGGCACATGGCCTTGCCCGGAATGATCCACCTCATGCAGCCATCGGTGCCGTACTGCCTGGCGTCTTCAAGAGGGAGACCGAGGTTGGTCAAGAATGGAATCATCATATTGTCGTTAAAGAAAGAATAGACCCCGGACTGCTTCTGCAAGGAGCTGATGATCTTTTTATAAAGGCCCAGCGGCGTTTGCGGATGCAGCCTGACGGCCAGGGCGGGCTGATTGAAGCCCATGTCGTTTTTCGCGTCCATGAAGACATAGGTCATTTCATTCGTGGCATCGGTTCCCTGAGCGGTGACACCACCGAGGGTCACAACGCGCGTGATCAACGGTCCGGCCGACGGATGTGACGGCGGGATCAAGGCGCCTTCCTCGTTGAACTTGAGCAGCAGATGTTCCACCAGCTCCTGGGCCTGTTCATAAGTGATGTTTCCGGCCGCCTTTTCTTCCCGATAGATCGGGTAAAATATCTGGTCCACCCGGTCGCCGTTTCCAGAGGTTTGAAGGTCGAGCACCCTCACCACCAGGTTGACAAACCAGTAAAACTGCAGGGCCTCGTGCAGGGTCCGCGGGGGATTTTCCGGGACCCAGTCGCAGACCACGGCCATTTCTTCGAGTTCCGCTTTTCGCTTCGGGTCCTTTTCCTTGACGGCCTCGCTTAGGCAAAGCTCGGCAAATCGTTTTCCCTGGCGAATCACGGCTTCGGTGGAGATGATAACCGCCTCGTAAAAGGCTTTTTGCTTCAGATATTCCCGAGCAACCAAATACAGTTCGGGATTGCTCGAAATTTCCTTGAGGCGGGTCTTGGCCTCCTGGATAATACCTTTCAGGCCGGTTTTGAATATCCTTGGATAATCGGGCGCGCCGACGTGCCCGCCGTGACGCCAGAGAAAGACGCCCTGGTTGGGGTAGAACCAGTAATAGAGGATATCCTTGGGCAACAGGCCCCTCTCCATGCCGTGCACGGATTTTCCTTGCCAGTACGCGTGAATTTCGTGCAACTGCTCCCTCTTGTCATCCTCCAAGAGCATCCGGTATTCCGTGTCGATGGCCTTGTCCAGCCAGCCGCTCCATTTTTCCGGAAAGGTGATCATGCGGCAGGGTTCGCTGGCGACATTGCCCACGATGCGTTCGTGAGGGAGGAGGTACAAGGTTCGATGATCCAGGTAGTGGGCCATGGCCTTGGCCCGCCGGATCACTATGGGCTCCCCTTCGGTGGCTTTGTAGCTGTCGGTGATGAGCTCTGCCCGTTCGATACAAAGTTTGACCTCTGCGCGGTAGGGATTACGGCCTTCTTCCTTGATCCTCTCGACGTTTCCTTTCGCGGCTTCGATCCTGCCGGACCCTCGGCTGCTTTTGTTTTGATAGACAACACTTTTCCTCATCTCTTGCGTGATGCGCAAGGGGGTCGGCGATGCCTCCAGGTCTGGGGCTTTTTCAAGTACGCTCATGCCTCCCACCTCCCTCAGATGATTGTTTAGAAAGATTTTAATAATATAGCATAATTTTTAATAATAGTCAACCTGCATGATTCGAGCGTTTTTCTTGGTTATATTATCTTATTTAAATTTGCTGTATGCGATGGCTTTAGCTGTCAAGGATTCAACAAAACGTCTGAGGGTGAGCTCCGGAGAGGGCTCCCGGAATTTTCCCCGGGATAGACCGCCTTCCTTATCGGAAAGCATGAAGCAAGCCGCATCATAAAGCCGTTCTCTGACCAGTTTCAGACAAAAGAGATCGTATCTTTTGGCATAAGATGTTTCTCTGAACTCATCAAAGACCCTGAAATGAGGTTCTTCAACTTTGACTGGTTTCATGGACTTTGTTGCTTCTTCCAGCAACATGAAATAGCCGAGCCATGGTTTTGGCGACACTTTGAAAGCGCCTTCCCGATATGCAGTCAATAAATCGGTAGCGCTGCCAAGGGCCTCCTCGGTGCGGTTGTTGTAGTTGTTGCCAAAGGACGGACCGACCTGGGATTTGAATTCGAGCGTGGCCAGAAGCAGACCGTCGACCACCACTACCAAGTCCCACTCCTTGGTGGGACGGAAAAAGCCTGGCAGGATGACATTTTTCTTTCTATAAATGGTCGAGTTCGGGATGCCGCTTTCGACCAGCAGCTCGCTGATGAGATGGGCAAAGCCGTCAAGCTGAGCCCCGCCCGTCACCGCCGACCTTGCGCCTCGATCTCGCTTGCCGGCGCCGCCTTGCCTCTGACCTTGCCTTTCGCGGGTCAGCCAGAAATGCCTTGCGGCTTCGGCCGCCTTCTCGTCGAAATCTTTCATATAGAGGTCATCCGGGTTTTATCACTTGAATTTCCGCGCGCGAAAACAGGCTCGAGGTGGCGCGATGCAGTCTTTTCGAGGCCATCTCAAAGAAAAGAGGCTCTATCTCGACGCCGATGCTGTTTCTCCCCCACGCGGAGGCCGCTACATTCGTCGTGCCGGTGCCCATGAAGGGATCCAGCACCGTGTCGCCTACAAAGGAGAACATGCGAATCAAACGCTCGGCCAGCTCCATGGGATATGGCGCGGGATGCGAACGGGTGGATGCCCCGATCAGCCCGGTCCAAATCTGCTGAGACCATTTCCTGTGGTTCTCTTCGGAAATCACGCTGAGGACCCTGGAGGAAACAGATGGTTTGCGGTACCCGCCCGGTTTTCGCTCCATTAATATAAATTCGATGTCGTTCTTGATGACGGCATTAGGCTCATAGGGTTTTCCCAGAAACCCGGTCCCGTTCTGTACTTCATATGAAGCGTTGGCAATCTTGTTCCATATGATGGGAGCAAGATTGTCAAAGCCCAGCCGCCGGCAGCTTTCCTGGATGGAGGCATGGAGCGGCACAACGGTGTGCCTTCCCGCATTTTTTCTTCGAGATAAACAGACGTCGCCCACAACACAAATGAGTCTTCCTCCAGGGACGAGCGCCCGGTAACAATGCCGCCAGACCAAGTCGAGGAAATTAAGAAATTCGTCATACATGGCAACGTTGCCAAGCTGCCCGGAGGTTTGCGGATATTCTTTCAAGGTCCAATACGGCGGCGAGGTTAGAACGAGGTGAATGCTGTTTGCCTCAAGAAAATCCATACTTCGCGCGTCGGAGAGATACAGGCTGTGAGAGGTCTGGATTTCCTTTACGATCGCCTCGATTTGATGAATGAGCTTCGGGTCCTTGGCGATGCGAGGAAGATCGGTCTGCGGGCTAGGTAAAGTGCGAAGGTGCTCCGGCAAGATCGAGTCTAATTCATGTGCTGATGGAACGGCCATCCATGCCACCCAATACAAAAATTCTCACCTTCGCACATACGTCGAGGATAAGATAAAGAATCATAATTTCTTGTAGTTGTCAATAGTTAACTAAGATATTGGGGTTTGGATTTTCCTAGACAACAGAAACCGGTAATAAAAGACGCGGCCATGCGGCCGCGTCTGGTTCTTTCAGCGGTTCTTCCAGTTTAGAGCGCTCTCAGACCCTCTCCACCACGGTGGCGATGCCGATGCCGCCGCCGCCGCACAGCATCTGCACGCCGGCCCGGCCCTTGATGCGCTTCAAATGATGCACCATCTCCCCGAAGTAGATCACGCCCGAGGCGCCGATGGGATGGCCCAGGCCGATGGCCCCCCCCGTGGGATTGACGCGCGGGTCCATGCGGTCGTAGCCCAGTTCGTCGGCAAAGACCAGGAGCGGGCTGGCAAAGGCCTCGTTGGGCTCGATGACATCCATGTCGTCGATTTTTTTGCCGGCCCTTGATAAAGCCTTCTGCACGGCCGGGATGGGCGCCAGCAGCATGGGCACCGGCTCACCGCCGGCTGAGGCCATGCCCGTGATGCGGACCAGGGGCTCCATGCCCAGTTCCTCGGCTTTGTCCGCGCTCATGATCAGGCAGGCGGCCGCGCCATCCACGATCTGGGAGGAGTTGCCGGCCGTGACTATACCTCCATCGGGTTTGAAGGGCGGCTTCAGGGTGGCCAGGTCGGCCATAAAGCCGTCCCAGTCGTCCGCGGCCTTGGGTCTGAAGGTTTCGTCTTTTTCCACGCGGTAGGTTTGGTTTTCCCAGGTGTATTCGAAGGGCAGGATGTGGTCGGCGAACCAGCCCTTGCGCTGGGCCTCGACGCACTTCTTCATGCTCCAGGCGCCGAAGGTGTCCAGGTCCTCGCGGGTGTGCTTGTGGTCGGCCGAGATGATCTCGGCGCAGACGCCCTGGGGCACGGTCATGCCCGTGTCCTTCATGCGGGCGGTCATGCGCACCGGAAATTTGGCCTGAAGGGCCACCTGGATGTCCGAGCCCATGCCATAGTGGGACATGAGTTCCACGCCCGCGCAGACAAAGACCTCGCCGTCGCCGACCTTGATGGCCCGGGCCGCGGTGTTGATGGCTTTCAGACCGGCGTTGCAATACTGGTTGATGGTGAAGGCCGAGGCCGTATTGGGGATGCCGGCCAGGAGCGAGCTCATGCGGGCGATGTTTCCGCCCTGCTCCCCGATCTGGCTCAGGCAGCCGACGATGACGTCCTCGATCAAGTTCTCGTCGAACTTGGGATACTTGGCTTTCACCCGGTCGAGCAGGCCGCGCATCATCGCGGCGACCAGGTCTTGGGCCGAGGCCTGGCAGAGCTGGCCGCCTTTCTCCATGCCCTTCCGACCCGACTTGCCGATGGCGCTGCGCACCACATCAATCACGACAACCTCTTTCAACCCTGCCATATCTTCTTCTCCTTGGATGGATTGTGGGAAATCAACACGGTTCAGCATAGAGAGACGGCTCAAGATTTGTCAAGCCCTTTTGACGCGGTTAAACATCTTTGACCGACCCGGAAGGTCCAGTCTGGAGAAGGCTGATCCCGTTTGTCCAGGCAGGGCCGGGTTTGCGGGAGAGGCAGGCCGTTTTTCCCAGGCCCGGTCTGGCCCGGAGGCGATGGACCAAACCTGTTGACAATTGCTATATTTCGGATATAATTGTATATTATGTTTCTCCCGTAACGGCGCCCGACCGAGTTTACTCGCGCGCGGCCCATACAGCACGGGCGTCGCAGCCGAGCCGAGCGAACGCAGGCAAGACCCGCCGGAGCGCACGGAGCCGGCGGTGTGAGTATAAGAGTCGAAAGGGACAACCATGAGCAAGAAGAAAGGCGTAAGCGCTCGCAAAGGGACCTTGAACCCGACCTCCAAGCTGACCGAGGAGCAGGTCGTGGCGATTCGCATCCGGTACGAGGAGGGTGGGGTCTCCCATCGGGCGTTGGCCGTGGAATTCGGTGTAGGCAAGGCCACAGTCACACGGATCCTCAGCGGAAAGAACTGGGGATGGCTCCTGTCGGCCGGGCCATCCGACAAGGGTAACGGCAAGGCGCAGGCCATCCAGACCGCCGACCCGGAAGAGTGGTTGGCCAACAATCAGACGTTCTATTGCGAATCCCTGAAGGCGCGTCTGACCAAGGCGGCCTGCCGTCAGAACCACGAAATGGCCATGGGGGCAAACCAGGGCTCCAGGCGGTCCGGCCTCCTGGGCCACCCTCTGTACGAAAGTGCGGCCAAAGATCGCCTCTACCATTGCGGCAACTGCACGCGCTGGCTGCAGACAGTCGTTGAAGGGGCGGTCAAAGGGCGGAGAAAGACCGCTCGGGAGGATCGACCGGGTCAGGACCTCTGATCGTCAGGCGGCGCGCACCGCGCCCCGCCCCAAAGTGATCTCCGTCTCTCGCGAAGCACGCCTTGACCGACGTTGGCTCCGGCCCGAATCCAGGCCCCAGCCCCCGCTCTGCTTGAGCCTTTCCCTCGTCTTCTTCTCCGACTCCCCCATCTCCCTATCCGCGCGCGCTTGGCCATGACGTCGTCGGCCGGTCTCCTCCGGCCCGCGCGGGCATTTGTTTGGCCGGCGCCGGTCTGATTTTCGGCTTCAGAGATTCTTTGCCCGCAGCAAGGCGGCCCGGCTCAGCCCGATCCGGCCGCCGCATGGGAGGCAGCTCAGGGCGACGTGCCAGGGGCGGGGGTTAGAGTCGGACGCCGCAGGTGTTGCAGTAGAGGGCCTCGGCCAGGTTTTCGGTCTGGCAATCCGGGCAGACCTTGCCGGGCGGGGTTTCCGAGGTTTTTCGGCCGCAGCGGGGGCAGAAGTCGGCCTTGGGCGGCAGGTTTTTGCCGCAGCCGGAGCATTGGCTGAGGATGACGATCTGGTGCCCGCAGTGGGGGCAGAAGCGGTCGTCCGCGGCCACGGTCAGACCGCAGTCCGGGCAGTAGACCTCTGCGGGCGGCGCGGCCAGGCCCTGCTTCAGCGCGCCGGCGAAGAGGGCCGGCATCATGAAGCCCAGGCCCAGCCCCATGCCCTGCCCGGCCCCGACCGGGTTCTTTGCGGCCCTTTCCAAGGACATGGCCACCTTCATGCGGATGAGGGCGCTCAGGTCCTCGAAGACCTTGAGCCGGCTTTTGTCGTCGATGGCCTGCTGCACCTCAGGCGTGGGAGTGATGGAGGTGATGTACAGGTCGCCTAGGCCCAGGCCGAAGTGGGAAAAATCCGCCTGCAGCCGGCGCTTGAGCCCTTCGACCAGCTCGTCGTACTGGCCGGGCAGGTTGAACAGGGTGTCCAGTTTTTCGCCCAAGCAATCGTTGATCCGGGAGACGATGACCCGGTTCAAATAGCCCTCGATGTCCGCCGTGGAGTAAACCCCCTTGGTGCCCACCAGGCTGTTAATGAGCAGGACCGGCTGCACCACGCGCAGGCTGAAGACACCGACGACCCTCAGCCTGACCAGCCCCAGCTTGGAATCCCGAAAGGCCACCGGGTCCTTGGTGCCCCACTTCAGGTCCGGAAAAACCTTCATGTTGGTGAAATACATCTCGGCCTGAAGCGGACTGGTCATCCCCCAGGGCAGGCTTAAAACCTTGGTCAGAATGGGGATGTTCCCCGTGACCAGCGTGTGCCGGCCCGGGCCAAAGGCGTCGAAGGCCTTGCCGCCGTAAAAAAAGACCGCGGCCTGGCTCTCCCGCACGATGAGCTGCGCGCCGAGCTTGATCTCCCCGGACCCCTGCTCCGGAACGCGGTGGATCAGCTCGGCCCCGCTCTCGCTGAACCACTCGATCACCTCGAGGAAGCTCAGATTGTTCTTGCCCATGCCTCCCCCGTCCTCTTTCGCTTCGCCGCCTTCAGTCCGCCTCCGCGTCCTCCGGCTTTGAGACCACCGGGTAGATGACCGGCGCCTTGCCGCGCTCCTTCTCGATCCAGCACCACAGCACTTCCTCGCTGGGCGCGGCCTTGTCGTTGTGCGAGAAGCTCAGGGCCAGGGTGCGGTCCGGGCCCATGTACCGGTGCCCCACGATCTTGGCGCCGACCAGGGCGATGTAGCCTCTCAGGACCGTGTCGTGATCGCTCAGCAAGTCCACCAGGTTTTCCATACAGCCTCCCAGGGCTAAAGGGTGCGGTGTTCGAGGCGTCTGCCGGACCGTCCGTCCCGGCTTCGGCCGGACAGGGTCTCGGCCCAATCAGGCACGGTGCTATTATAGATCAACCTTACCCTCGGCTCAAGCGCGCCGCTCCGGCCGGGAGGGCCTTGAAAAAAAAGAAGTGGCCTGGGGGAACCCTTTTTGGATAAAAAGGGTTCCCTGAAACCCTTTCCTAAAAACCGAAACCATGTGGGCAGGGTTGCGCTTCGCGCGACCCGGCCCACATCGCTTTCACAACGCCCATGGTTCTCAAATCGTCATTCCGGCGGAAACCAGAATCCAGGACTTTAAATTCACTCTTCGGTCCATTTTCAGGCGAAAAAAAGGCGCGGCCTTTCGGCCGCGCCGCGAGGGTGCCATCCGCAGGAGCCTCAGGATTCGCTGATAATCTTGCGAAAATGGAGGCCGTAGACGGCCTGCACCACGGCCTCGGCGAACATGCGGGGTTGGCGCACCAGGGTACCGGCCAGGAGACGCCAGAAATGCCAGCGATAGTAGGCGCCCCGATCCCGGATGCCCAGGTGCCAAATGGCCATGAAGAAGGCGTAGATATCGATCAGGGTGATGGGCGCCGAGCGCCGGGGCTGGTAATTCTTAAAAAAGGTGCGGATGCGCTGGTAATAGACCCGGGGTTCGTAGATGGTCTTGAGCACGTGGCGGTAACCGGCCAGGAGCCGTTCCGGGTCCATGGCCGGGATGAAGTTCAGGGCCTGGCCCTCGCAGTTGTTCCCCCGGCTGTCACCCAGGACCCGGCCCTCGGCCTTGAGCCTTTTATAAAGCTTGGTGCCGGGCACCGCGCTTAAAAGACCGACCATGGCCGTGGTCACCCCGGATTCCTGAATGAAACGGATCTGCCGCTCGAAAATGTCCGGCGGATCGTTGTCGAAACCGATGATGAAGCCGCCCTGCACCTGCAGCCCGTGTCGCTGGATTTCCTTGACCGCTTCCACCAGGTCGCGCCGCTGGTTCTGGGTCTTGCCGCATTCGGCCAGGGATTCCTCGGCCGGGGTCTCGAGGCCCAGGAAGACGTTGATAAACCCGATCTCGGCCATGAGGTCCATGAGCTCCGGGTCGTCGGCCAAATTGACCGAGGCCTCGGTGGTCAACCGGAAGGGATGGCCATGGCTGGCGGACCAGGCGGCCAGTTCGGTCAGAAAAGCTTTGGTGGCCTTTTTGTTGCCGATGAAATTGTCATCCACCAAAAAGACCGAGCCGCGCCAGCCCCCGCGGTAGAGATGCTCGAACTCTTCCACCATCCGCTCCGTGCTCTTGGTGCGCGGCCGGCGGCCGAAGAGCGCCGTGATGTCGCAAAACTCGCAGTCGAAAGGGCAGCCCCGGGAGAACTGGACAGGCATGGTGTAGTAGTCCTTTTTCCCTTCGATCAGGTCCCAGCGGGGCAGAGGCGTGGTGTTCATATCGGGAAAGGCGGTGGAGCGGTAAATTCGCTCCGGCCGGCCCGCGGCCAAATCGTTCAGGAAACGGGGCAGCGTCTCCTCGGCCTCGCCCAGCACCAGATGATCGACCTGGCCGAAGGCTTCCGGCATGTTGGAGAACATCGGCCCGCCGGCCACGAGCCTCTTGCCCTTGGCCCTCACGCGCACGATCAGGTTTTCGGTGTCCTCGCGCTGGACAATCATGGCGCTGAGGAAGACCATGTCCGCCCATTCGATCTCGCGGTCCTTGAGCGGCCTGACGTTCTGGTCGCACAGCTTGAGTTCCCAGTCTGCCGGCAGCATACCGGCAATGGTGAGGAGACCTAGCGGTGGCATACTCGCCTTGCGGCGCACGAACTTGAGCACGGACGAGAAGCTCCAGAAGGTTTCCGGCATGCGCGGGTAGAGCAACAGAACTTTCATGGCCCATTCTCCTTGGAATGTGATACACTTCAGAGCAGGTCGCCGTGCGGCCCGATGCGGGCCGGGGGCGCTTTAATGAAGAATAGCGCAGCTTTCCGATTCCGATTGTGAAAAGACTGTAAAATTACCGTTTTCCTTGGGCTAGCCGGAGTCATGCTTCGGAAGATCTTTCACCCGGCCCTGATTTTTATCCTGCTTCAGGTGGCCTGGTTCGGCTTCCTGTCCCTGTGGATCGTCTGGTTCATCCAGAACGAGCTGAAGATCGAGGCCCTGGGCCGGCAGGTGGGCCTGAAAGACGTGGGTGGCGGCTGGTTCATCCTCGTTGGCGGCTCGTTTTTAATGCTGATGATTCTGCTGGGCATCACCTTCCTCTTCGTCTATCAGACGCGGGAGGCCCGGTTCAACCGGCTGCAGCGGGACTTCATCAGCTCCATCACCCATGAGCTGAAAAGCCCTCTGGCCTCGATCCAGCTCTACCTCGAAACGATCAGCCTGCGCGACCCCCCGCCCGATGACCGCCGCGAGTTTATAGACCTCATGCTCAAGGACACCGAGCGGCTCTCCGGCCTGATCGACAACATGCTCGTCGCCTCCCGCATAAGGTACGGCAAGGTGATTTTGGACCTCAGGCCGGTGGACATTTACCAGTTCATCCAGGATTTCATGGTCCAGGCCGCCGAGCAGTATGGGTGGGAGCCCGGCGCCGTCACCTTCAACGAGCGCAAGGGCTTGACCGTGATGGTGGACGAGAAGTATATGGAGATCGTCCTGAACAACATCGTGCACAACGCGGTCAAATACTCGAACAAGGAGTTCCGGCTGCGGGTGGACCTCGCCGCTTCGGGACGGAGCGTGAAGGTGGGATTCACGGATCAGGGCATGGGCATTCAGCGCAAGGAGCTGAAAAAGCTGTTCAAGGTTTTCTATCGGTCTCCGCTGACCCGTTCGAGCGAGGTGCGGGGTTCGGGTCTGGGTCTTTTTATCGTCTCGAACGTTACCCGGGCCCTGGGGGGCAAGGTGACCGCCAGCAGCGAAGGGCTGGGCCGAGGGGCGACCTTCACCCTCACCCTGCCTCGGGCCGCGGTCCAGGGGAAGCAGACGGCATGAACCGGTTCCATCGGATTCTGTTGGTGGAAGACGAGGCCAATCTGGCCCGCGGTCTGACCTACAACCTCGAGGCGGAGGGATATCGCATCCTTCTGGCTCAGGACGGCCGGGTGGCCATGGAGGCGGTCGAGGCCGGCGGCTTCGACCTGGTGGTGCTGGACATCGTCCTGCCCCACGTCGACGGGTACAAGATTCTGAGGCGCATCCGCGAACTTTATCCCCGTCTGCCGGTCCTGATCCTCACGGCCAAGCTCGAGGAAGGGGACCGCATTCTCGGTCTGGAGCTCGGGGCGGACGACTACGTGACCAAGCCCTTCCACCTGAAGGAGCTGCTGCTTCGCATCCGGGGCATGGTTCGCCGCATGACCTGGTACGACGGCCGCTCGCCGGCCGAGGAGTATCGCTTCGGGCCGAACCGGGTCAATTTCAAGAGCCTGAAGGCCCAGGGCGTGGCCGGGGAGCGGACCCTGACGGTCAAGGAGGCCACGCTGCTGGAGGTGCTGATCGAGCACGAGGGTCAGGTGCTCTCTCGGGAGCAGCTTTTGACCGAGGTCTGGGGATATCCGCCGGACCTGGTCACGCGCACCGTGGACGCCTTCATCGCCCGGCTGCGCTCCTACTTCGAGGCCGATCCCAAGAAGCCCATCTATATCCTCAGCCAGCGGGGCCTGGGCTACCGCTTCGTCCGGCCGCCGGCCGAGGTCAGCCCGGAATCGGACTAGAGCGGGCGCTCTGCACGGCGGAGGGCGAAGATGGGTAGGGGCGGTTCGCAAACCGCCCCTTCGCGTTGGATTAAAGCCAGGCCCATGGGTTTTGCCGCAGGGGCGCGTCAGGCCGCGCCCATACCCGGCCGTCGCCACCGCCCATGATTCGCGCGTCTGGCCGCCGCAGGGGGTGCCTCGATCCACCCGCGGGTCCTAGCGCCCGGTCGATTTTTCGTGGAACTCTAGATACTTGTAGATGACGCGCTTCATCTCGCTGCGGGGCGCCACCTCGTGAATCCCCCGAATGTCCTGAAAATAATCGAAGCGCTCGAAAATACACCCGCTCAGCTTGTACAGCGACGCGGCCCGAAGCGCTTTCTCGTCCACCGGAAACCCCCGCGACTCCAGCACCCGCGGCCCGGAAAAACTGATCAGCGCCGTGGGCTCGGCCACGATCACGTCCCCCAGTGCGGCAAAACTGGCAATGGCCCCGCCCGTGGACGGGTCCCCCAACACTGAAATGAAGGGCAGCCCGGCCCTCTTGAGCATGTTCACCGCGTTGACCGTCTTGACCATCTGCATCAGGGCCAGAATGCCCTCGGTCAGACGGGCTCCGCCCGAGCAGCACAGCGTCACCAGCGGAAGGCGCTGTTCGATGGCGTATTCGACGGCCCGGGAGAATTTTTCGCCGAAGACCACGCCCATGGAGCCGGCCGAGAACTTGAATTCGCAGGCGGCCAGCACGATCTCGTGCCCATAGACGCTCGCCTCGCCCACCACCAGGGACTCCCGGAAGTGGGTTCGCGAAGCCTGTCGGGCCATGAGCTTCTGGTAGTCCGGGGTCAGGAACCGGTCGTCCAGGAGCTGGTCGGCGGTCATGTCCCGGTACAGTTCATGGAAGCTGCCGGCGTCGGTCAGGCAGTTGATCCAGCCCAAGGCCCCCATGACCAGGCTCCGGCCGCACTGGGGACAGACGTAGAAGTTGTCCTGGTATTCCTCGAAGGGGATGAGCTGCCCGCAGCCCTCCTCGGCCTCGTTCTTGGCCGAGGTTTTTCCGCACTGGATGTATTCCAGGTTCGGGTCGAGATCGTGGCCGTTGCCGTAGCCCGGCTTCACCTGGAGGAAGACGTCCTGGTAGCTGAGGATTTTCAGGTCCGGGGAGGGTTCTTCCCGTTTTTTCTTGAGTGGGGTGGGGATGAGCAGGCTCATGAGGTTGAAGGTTTTTTCCCTGGGCAGCCCGAAGGCCCTGGCCCTCATCTGGCGCTCCTTGAGGAGTCGGCTGATCTTGATGCGCGAGAGCTCCCGCATGGTGCGTTCCAGGTAGTGGGAGATGTTGCGGGAATACCCGCTCACATCGGCCACGCGCTTGGGGGCCGGGATGATGTGATCGATGACGCCCAGCTCGCGCAGTTCGTGGGCGGTCGGCCGCAGAATCTCGAGGGCGTCCTTGATCCGGCTGGCGTCGCGGAAAACGATGGCGGCCATGCTCTCGGGCGGGGCGGTGGCGTACAGGGCGTCGTCCAATTGGGCACGGCGGTCGGTGACCTGGATGGCCAGGGCCCCGCCGCTGCCGCCCTCGCCCAGGATGACCGAGATGCTGGGCATGGGCAGATTCAAGAAAGCCTTGATCAGATGGGCGATGAAGAAGGCCTGGAACTCCCGGGCCGATTCCATGGAGATGTCCGCGCCGTAGGTGTCGATCAGGGTCACCAGGATGGCGCTTTCGTCGTCGTGGCCCACGGCTTTGCGCAGGAAGCGCAGGATGTGGGAGTGTTCCTCCGAGGTCAACATGCCGTAGTTCAGCTTTTGCAGGTCTTGGGTGGTGCGGAAGTCCTCAGGCTTGGGTTTCTGCTGGCCGATGACGAAGATGTGCTTTTCCCACTGGTCCACTTCGCCCAGGACCAGCGAGCCTTGGTATGGCAAGTGCCGTCTGAAGTTCGGGAAGATGTATTGAATGACGTCGGTGGCCCGCGGCCTGAGTGGTGAACGGGTTCGTTTCTTGAAGGTGTCCAAAAGGTTCATGAAAGGAGAAGGCTCCTTTAATTCGCGGGCGAAACCGAGGCGCCACTCCCAGTTTCGCCCTCCGTGTTTGGAATTACGGGAATTTATATCGTGGGGGGCGCCCAAAGTCAAGCTTGGGGCCAACTATTTAATATTCCACCTCTTTAAATGAGGCTGTTCCAAGGTCCGCCGGCCGGGAGGGCCGGCCGGGCCGGTGCCGCAACTTCCCGACCTTCCTGGACCCGTCCTCGACCGGACCGGGCCGCCCGGCCGAAATCGGCCCGGCCCCGGCCGGGCGCCTCGGCCGGCCCTGAAGCAAGCGCCGCCCTTTTCTCTTGACTTCGCCTCCCTGCTATCCTATGGCAGGAGACATTTTCGACATCCATCTCGGGGCCAAGATTCCGAGACGACGCCTGAGGTTCACTGCATCAAACCGTGAGACCGAAGAGAGAAAAGGAACCTGCCATGACTGCCAAGACCGTGGAAACGTCCCTGGGCAAAAGGCCGGTGGATCGGGAGGGTCCGCCGGTGGGTGTGGTCCTCCTCGATCCGGAGCAGACCTATACCGGCGTGGGCGAGCTGCTCCAGGCCTATCTCAACCAGCAGGACGAGGCGGCCTGGGAAAAGATCAAGGCCAAGATCGACTACACCTGCCAGGGCCTGGAGGCGGCCTTTGCTCCGCTTATCGAGACCGAGAGGCTGAAGGAACGGGTCCACGCCCGGCTTTCCCAAGGGCAAAAACTGCTGTTCAAGCCCAACCTGGTCAGCGTCAGTCACATCGACGCGGCCACCCACGGTCCGGGCGCGGGCAGCCTGGCCTGCACCGAGTGGGCCTTTGTGGCGGCCCTGATGCGCTGGTTCCACGACCGCCTGGGGGTCCGTTACGACCAGATGAGCCTGGGGGAGGCGGCCACGGCCATGACCGCCGCGGCCCGGGCCACGACCATGGCCTTTCCGCCGGGCATGACCGTCTTTCCCGAGGCCCTGATCGAGGGCAAGATCGGCGACTACGTGGGCGGATGGGGGTTCTATTTCGTGCGCCGGTACCTGGCCGAGCGACTCAGCCCCGGCGCGTCCGAGGACCCCACGCGGGGCTACGAGGAGAGCGTCACGGGAAATTATCTGCCGCCGGGCCGGGCCGGAGACCGGCTCATGGTCTATGACCTGAACCGGATCCACGACAACCCGTCGCGCGGCCGGGAGGTGCCCGTGAGGGACGGGGTCAACTTCCCCTCCATCCTCATCCACAAGGCCGTGGTGGGCGGCGACCCGTCCGACCCGGCCGACCGGGAGGCCTATCCGGGCGCGATCCTGGTCAACGTGCCCCGCCTCAAAGTGCACGCCCTGACCCTGTTCACCAACGTCATCAAGAACCTGGGCATCGGCCTCTACCCCATGCAGGCCGCCCGGACCGGCGCGCCCCGCTGGGACTACAGCCTGCCCCACGCCGATCCGCCCGGCATCAAGGGCGGCATCCCCCACCAGGTCTGGGAGGCCGACGTGGACCCCAACACGGGCTGGCCCCGCCGCGACGCGTCCGGGAAATACCGAACCCGCAAGACCGGCGGCTTGACCTCGACCATGGTGGACATCGTCAGGGCCGTGGCCGACCAGGACGTGCTCATGGTACACGTGGTGGACGGCGTGGAGCCGATCAACCTGGACCATCAGGGCGCCGGCGTGGGCGAGAAGAACTTCGAGGGGCTGATCGCGGCCGGCCTGGACCCGGTGGCCGTCGATCTCCTCTGCGCCCGTTACCTGTTCGGCAACGTGGGCTATGCCGAGGCCCTCAAGGCCGGTCTCGAGGACGGGGCCGGCGGCCGGTTCGCGCAGGTCGTGCCCCTTCCCAGGCTCGATAACGGCCGGATCGTGACCGGCCAAGGCCACGACTGTCCCCTGTCCCGGGACCGGGTCTTTGCCACGGCCGAGAGGCGCGGGCTGGGAGTGAGGCAATACCGCGCGCAGGGCCGCGACGTGGCCGGCGGACGCGATATCGTCTCGGTGGAGGGCCACCTGGGAACCGTGGATAAAGGGGTCTTCACCGACCTCATCACCCGGCGGCTCTACTACGACATCTTTTCCTTCCCCTGGCACCTGCAACGTACGGCCCTGGCCTTTCTCGAGGCTACGGACGCCCTGGCCGGGGCTTCGCGTCGCCGGGAATTCCTCGAGGCCTTTGACGAGGACGGCGATGGCGTGGTCACCTTCGAGGAGTTTGGGAAGAAGGGGGTCGTCGGGCTGTTTTTGCACGTGCTGGGCCGGGTGGTCCACCTGGCAGGTTCCCGGCCCTTGGGCGGTCTGGCCGGCGGGTTCGCCATGCGCGCCCAGATGATGAAGGGGGGAGAGGCCCTCTGGAACGCGGAGGGCCACGACCTGATGAAGGAGTACAACTACGGCTTTATCTGTATGACCGCCTTCCGCATGTCCCAGCTCCCGATCTCGATGCCGGACCCCTTCTCGCCCGGTCTGATCTTCGGCCAGGGGTTGTGGCCGAGCTTCGACCTGGCCAAGTACGTTTACACCGGCATGGCGCTCTACGGCGATCAGTTCCCGACCCAGGTGTCCATCACCGGCCTGTTCGGCACGGCCTTCACCTTTGCCGACCTGACCCAGAACAATTCCGTCTTCACGGGGCCGCTGCCCAGCCAGCCCGACCCGGCGGGCCTCAAGCGGTATTTCGGCGAGGTGGCGGGCAAGGGGCGCAAGCCGTTGGACTTCACCTTGTACGTTCCGGCCGGCTTCGGCCAGGTGGCGGGCGCAGCCGTGCCGAACGTCGAGGTTACGGACGATCCGGGCCGGGTGCTGACCGTGGAGTTCGCTGGCGGGGCGGTCTGGTAGGCGTCCTGGGGTTATTCGATTTCTCTTTGAACCATGCCGAAACGTTCGTACCGAGACGAGGGGCGGACATGGTGAAATCGAAGAGGTGGAAAGAATTCCTTCAAGCCAATTCCATTTCTAATACTAGTTATACGTCAAAGATAGAGCATTAAGCCAATCGAAATAGGTTAATGATCTGACCAGGTCCGGTTGATCGCTCAGGTTTTTAAGCCCTTTGCATAAG
>Ga0315282_10005229_pt1 | contig 22204 bp, 20 predicted proteins | sample YL17G07_20_MG_FD_203693 | JGI IMG/M metagenome (GOLD analysis project Ga0315282, IMG submission 203693) | Sediment microbial communities from Yellowstone Lake, YNP, Wyoming, USA - YL17G07_20 | ecosystem: Environmental > Aquatic > Freshwater > Lake > Sediment | place: USA: Wyoming | collected... | reverse complement strand
TTTTTTCCTCTGGGCGCATGGGATGGGTTGACTTTCGACGGAGCAAGGAGGTAGAAGGGGGCGTTCTCGGAAATTCGATTTTCGTAGAGGAATTCAAATTCTTTCTGGAGTTGGCTCTCAAAAAAGATTTCATTATTTGAAACCGGAAGTTCGTCCAATTCCCCTTCGATTCCCAGGTAGACGATGAAATAAGAGAGAGAAGGCATCATCCCTTTCAATTTTGATCGAAAGCCACTTGGAATGTGGTTCTCTCCGATGAGCTCCGAAAATGTGTGATGGGCATCGACATTAGAAATGACGGCCTTCCCCGTCATCTCCTGGCCGTTCTTTAACCGCACACCGATTGCCCTTTTCTTATCCATCAGGATGTGTTGAACCTCATGGCCTCTCAAGATTTGTCCTCCCATCTTCTCAAAAGCCTCTCCCATTTTAATCGGGAGCTGTTCCACCTTACCTTCGACACAAGACACCCCATAATGAAAATAGGACATCTCAATTCCCGCCATCCCCACTGCAGAGATTTCCTCCGGGGGGAGCAGCGCATAAGAGCTCCGTATCGAGAGAAGGGTCTTCAAGAAGGGATGAGAGATAAATTCATTGAGAAGTTCTCCGTAAGTCTTATCCTTATATCGCGAGAGAAGAGGATATTGGGATAGAAAGGAAGAGGGTTCAAACCAATTGAGAGAGGATCGAATGTTGGAAAATTCTTCAAAGATTTTTTCCAGGGCAGCATAGACCTCTTTAATTCCCCTCCTTTCCCCGGGAAAAAGTGAGGAGAGGTTTTCGATGTGGGTCTCCATTCTCGAGGATTGACTCACCCTCCGGTCAGGGAAGTGATATTCTCTTGCGGGTTCGAGGGGGATGAAGCGGATTTGATCTAACAGGTTTAATTGCTTTAAAATTCTCCATACTCTTCCGCCTTCTAGACATTCACCCAATGATTGCACGGAGAGATCAAACGAAAATCCTTCTTTTTGAAAGGAGGCACAGCAGCCGCCCACCTTCCGATTCTTCTCGATCATCAGGACCTTCAGTCCCTTCTGGGCGAGAAGACAGCCGCAGGTGAGCCCTGCCATTCCTGCTCCAATGATGACGACATCCGTATCAGGCATGAGGTAAAAGTATAACACAGCATTTCGTCTTTCGTCGAATTCCCCACTCTTTACAAATGATTAAGTAGCTGATAAGGTTCGATCGTTTTACAATAGACCTTGCAAGGTCTGATATGGTCCGAAACAGACAATTTATCTCAGGCGTCGTCCCACCGGCAGAGCGATCTGAGCCTGCCTGGTGGTTTGCCTTTCAGGAGAGTAAACTCCTCGTTTATCAGGAACCTTCTCCGGTAAGGCCCCCTTATCTCATCGATTTGGGACAGTTAGGATTTACAGCTTTATCTGAGCACTATCTGGGCCGACTCGACGAACGGCCTTGCTATGCTGCCGAAGTAGCTGAGGGAACGATTCCGCCGCCAGGGATGACCTTCGAAGGCTTGCGCCAAGTGTACGGCCGTTTGGATGAAGATTTGTTCTGGATCGCAGCCCGGGCAGTTCAAATTGTGGATTGGGATCGGACCCACCGGTTTTGCGGCCGATGTGGGGTTCCGTTGAAAATAAAAGCCACAGAGCGAGCGAAGGAATGTCCCCAATGTGGTCTACTCCATTTCCCTCGTCTGGCTCCGGCGATCATTGTTCTTGTCGAGCGAGGCGACAAAATGCTTCTGGCCCGGTCCCGTCACTTTATGCCAGGGATGTACAGTGTTCTCGCTGGATTTGTCGAACCTGGAGAGTCGTTGGAGGAGGCAGTGGTGCGGGAGGTAAGGGAGGAGGTGGGGATAGAAATCAAGGACATAAAATATTTTGGAAGTCAGCCCTGGCCCTTTCCCCATTCTCTCATGATTGGATTTACGGCGAGCTACGCCGGCGGTGAAATTTCACTCGATGACGATGAGATTGAAAATGCCGGCTGGTTCGCGGTTGACAACTTGCCGCGTATCCCTGGCAAAATCAGCATTGCCCGCAAGCTCATAGATTGGTTCATAGAGAAACAGGGGAAGGGTCCGTATAACACCCACGAAGGATAGAACCCGTGAAAAAATCAAGAAACCGATAAAAATAGAACCAGGCCCGCAAGGATGGCTCTCTTGGAGAACTCTAGAGCGGAACCTTTTACGGATACGTTTGAGCAGTTTGATCGTAGTACCATCATATGCTTGCTGCCAGGAACGGTTACGCACCTATGATACGCCGCATTCTAAAGTTCGGAAAGAGAGCCATCCTGAAAGGGCCGAGAGCCAAAGAGGACCAGGTTTTTTACACTTGCATAGGGAAGTGCGCGAGATTGGACCTAAATCGATTTTTCCCGATTATCCGGTTTTGTCTTCTGGGTCTATTTCCTCTGCGACAACGCCATAGACATTATAGGAAGGAGGGGTACCTCTTTTTTCGGCTGAGATGGTTATCTCTCTGTAGTGAGGATTAGACTTGCGATTATGAGCAATGAGTGCCTTAACCACATACTGTCCTATCTTACTCTGATCCGCCATTTCAGTAACTTCCTCTAAGGCTGTTCGATTATCATATGCCCCAGATCGATAAGGTCTGGGCATAATAAGTGCGTCGTAAATATCACTCACGGCGATGATTTCTACCATGGGATCCTTAAGCAAGACGCCTCGGGGATATCCCGAACCATCTCTTCTCTCATGATGATCAAGGGCCACCTCGCAAGCGAGGTGTTGGGTATTCATGTAGTAATAGCCGAGTAGCGCATAGCCTGCTGCGGCGTGATGTTCTAAGAAGCTCCGCTCAGTTTTGGTGAGAGGCGTCGTTTTTTTCAGGATTTGCAGGGGCACACAAACTTTGCCAATGTCGTGGGTAGGGCCAGTTGCGGACAACTGGACACGTTCCTGGTAGTCGGGGATCAGATCCTTTGCCAAAAGTGTAGACAAGACGAACACCATGAGAACATGACTGTACGTATATAAGTCATGCTGTTTGAAATAATCGAGGGATTGCAGAACGGGAATGGAAAAATGAACTGTCTCTAATAGGTTCAAGAGATCATTGATTTGCTCTTTGCCTGAGAAAATTGTCGTATAAGGAGGGATGCTAAAAAAACTTAGACAATCCTCTTTCACTGAGCCGTACGAAAGGAGGGAACAGGTCTGATAGCGCTCAGCCCTGTGCGAGGCGACAACAGCATCTAACGTCTCCTTCGTTAGAAGGGACCCGGCGGAGAACAACGGTTGGTTATCGAGGGTTCGTATCGGATGCTGAAGTGTTACTCTTGGCATAAACGAACTCCTTTGGCGGCTAAGTTACCATTGTGAATTAACGGGTGTCAATATATTTCACGAAACGGTATTTTTGCCTTGCCTCGCAACCTCTTTTTTCCTATAATCAACCCGTCTAAGAGCGGGTTCTTTCCAGTACCAGTGAAAAGTGAATCCTTCGACTCTTCGGCCTAAAAGCCGGGGCTTCGTTCAGGGTTCACCCTGAGCGGCGCTTTTCACTCCGCCTTAAAAGACGGATCTCCGCGCCGCCGAACGGGTCAAGGTAAGGCATGATAGCAAGGAGTCATAACGGATCTCGCCCGGAGGGGCGATGGCGAAGACGATTGAAGGAAGGGAGGCGCAAACATGACGAGGTTAAAGGAAGTGGTGGTCGTAGATGCAGTGCGGTGTGCCATCGGCAAGTCGGGACGGAAGGGAATGGAGAAAGGCGGCCAGCTCTGCCAGGCATCAGCTCAGGACCTCATGGCCAACACCCTCAGAGGTTTGCTAAAAAGGGTCCACTCTCGATGTCCTAAGTTTGACGAGGCGGAAATCGAGAACGTGGTCATTGGATGCTTGAGCCAGGTCGGGGAGCAGGGCATCAACATTGGCCGCATCGCGTCACTTCTGGCAGGTATCCCCAAGGAGGCGGCGGGCTGCACAGTGAACCAATACTGCAATGCGGGCCTCAAGGCCATCAACATCGCTGCACACGAAATCATGGTGGGGGAGGGAGACATCATGATCTGCGGAGGCGTGGAGATTATGTCCCACTACGGCATGATGTCCGACGTTCAGGTGGCCATGGATGCCAATTATCCGGTCCGTCTGTCGTCTCGCCTCGCCGAGATCGGCATGTTGGTGCCCCAGGGGGTTTGTGCCGAGATGATCTCCGCAGACCAGGGGCACACCCGAGAGGACCTGGAACGCTTTGGCATGTGGAGCATGCAGAAGGCGGTCGAGGCCGAGGGAAAGGGGTGGTACGCGGATCACATCGCCCCCTTCGAGTTCACCTGGGAGGGTACGACTCGGAGAGTAGAACGGGACGAGGTCCTTCGGCCAAAGGCGGTGACAGACCCGGAAGCATACCTCCAAGATCTCCTGGCGCTTCCCACTCCGTTCAAAAATAACGGAATCGTTAGCCCGGGCAACTCATCGCAGATTGTGGATGGGGCCGCAGCGGTCCTGCTTATGAGCGGGGCCAAGGCCGAGGCATTGGGACTTGAACCCCTCTGCAGGATTGTGGCATGCGCTGTGGCAGGGGGCGAACCGGTGCCCATGCTCCTCGCGCCTATCCCGGCGGTGAAGAAGGCCCTCAAGCGTGCCGGCAAGACCATCGATGACATGGACATTATCGAGCCCAACGAGGCATTCGCCTCCCCGTTGCTCCAGTTTGCAGACGAGCTGGGCTACGACCGCCTCGATCCCAGGGTCAATCCGACGGGCGGTGCCATTGCGCTGGGCCATCCGATTGGCGCGTCAGGTGCCGTGTACTTCGGGGAGATGGTTCACCACCTCAGGCGCACAGGCGGGAAGGCCGGCGTCCAGATGATTTGCGGTGGAGGAGGAGTCGGCATCGCCACGGTGGTGGAGGCGGTTTGATCGCCAAAAGGCAACTTCTGGAATGGCCAGCCTTTTTTTGTTTTTGTAGATTTCAAAAATCGCTAAGTCCCGAAACTATACAAAACTGCAAACGTGCAGGCGGGATGGATTAAGCTGGACATTTTTCCATGGGGGTAACTTTTTGAACTTACCCCTCTTTCATTTCAAGATCAAGAATAACGCTTAAACCACAGCGAGATATTCGACCCCCCATTCGAGCAGGCATTCAATTGCGGATTTCGTATTGCGAATTGCGGATTTTACTTATGACTGCTCCCTTCGCGATATGTTTTAAACCATAAAGAAATATTAGATCCACCATTGGAGGCACTATTGAGGATAGCAGAACACATATCCTTTTTCTTCGACTGACCAAGGACCACATTCAAATCGCATTGCGGGTCGAGATGCTCTGTCCCGATCGTTGGGGGAATCATCCCATGATAAAGGCTTAATGCCAATCCGCAAGCCCTGATCCCTCCTGAACCGTCGAACTCCCCGAGCATCGATTTGAGGCTGCTGACAGAAATCTCTTTTGCTCTCTTCCCAAAGACCTTTTTGATCGCAAGCGCCTCTCCCCCATCCAGATCAGGAGTGGAATTAGCGGCCGCTGAAATATAATCAACGGTGTCGAGTTCTTGGGCTGCCAGAAACATTGCCCTGGCAATCGAATCTCCCTTGAGGTCATATCGAAGGAGTCCATCCGTGCTTCCTGAAAGCCCAACACCAGCCATCTCAGCATACACTTTTGCTCCCCTTTTCTTCGCATGCTCCAATGTCTCCAAGACGAGGATTCCACTTCCTTCCCCAAGAATAATCCCATTCCGATCCCGATCAAAGGGCTTCATTCCTTCTACGCCTTTCCCTCTTCCCGGGGATAGAGCCCCAAGCATCGAATAGACATGATAGAGGGGCTCACTCAACTCATCGCCTCCTCCTGCAAAGACGACGTCTGCCCTCCCCTCTCTCAATAGATGATAAGCAAAGGTCATAGCCATCTCTGTGGAGGATTCTTTATGAGAGAAAGTGATGTTCACTCCCTTGATCCCATATTCTATGGCACAGTGGCTTGTGATGGCATTGGGCACAGCCGTTTGAAAAAGCAGGGGTGCAGCGCCCACGGGACCCTCTTTTAAAAGAGACCGGAAGAACTGGTCAACCGTATCTGAACTCCCCAGGCCTGTGCCAATTGAAATGCCTATCTGGCTGGAATCCTCTTCCTTCAGGTCGAGGCCTGAATCCTCCATAGCCAATCGGACGGCCGAAACCACGATTTTACCAATCCGGTCCATCCTTCTGAGATTAGCTGGCTTGATGAAGGTCTTAAAATCGATCTCCGGGAGTTGGCCTCCCAATCGAGAGCGATAAGAACTCACATCAAACCTCTGAATCGACCTGATCCCGGAGATTCCTTGAAGACAACTCTCCCAGAAAGCCTCTTTCCCAATTCCAATAGGGGAAACCATTCCCAAACCTGTAATGACAACGCGATGGCCCATTGTTTTATAGGGTTCGAGGATTCGAGGGTTCAAGGGTCCTAGTGTAACTCGCTTGGATCCTCGGCCCCTTGGCCCCTTGAATCCTTCTATTCTCTTTCATATTTTCCAAATACCAAACACACATTATTGCCCCCGAAGGCAAACGAGTTTGAGAGGGCAACTCGAACATCCTTTTTAATAGATTGATTGGGCGTATAATTCAGATCACAAAGAGGATCGGGTACTTCATAGTGAATGGTTGGAGGAATGATTCCTCTCTCCAGGGTCATGACGGTTGCCACAGCCTCAATGCCGCCTGCAGAGCCAAGGCAGTGTCCTATCATGGATTTGATCCCGCTGATGGGAATCTCTTTTGCCCTTTCCCCAAAAGCCCGTTTAATCCCTCGTGTCTCGGCAATGTCGTTGAAAGGCGTGGCTGTGCCATGGGCATTGATGGTATCGACCTCCTCCGGGGAAACCCCCGCATGGGTCAAAGCAAGGCGGATCACCCTTTCCACACCCTCCCCGTTGGGCTCTGGCGCAGTGAGATGATAGGCGTCTGCACAGATCCCATATCCCAAGAACTCCGCACGAATCGGGGATCCTCTCTTTATCGCATGCCCCAGTTCCTCGATGACCAGGATACCAGCTCCTTCGCCGATGACCAGACCCTGTCTCCTCTTGTCGAAGGGCTTACAATTTTCAGGATCAACCAGCTTCAGACTGCTGAATCCGCTATAGGAGACCTCGCAGAGAGAGTCACTTCCCCCCGTCACCATCACATCCGCTAAGCCCATCTGGATCATCTCACAGGCCACACCTATTGAAGCAGAACTTGAAGAGCAGACCGTTGCGGTGGTCGTTCGGGGTCCTCGCAGATCTAATTCTATGGCGATGTGGTCTGTCGTGGTGGCGAGGGAATAAGAGATAAGGAGTGAAGGTGAGGACTTCTTCGTCCCTTGATAATAGTCTCTAAAATACTTCTCAACGGAAAGAATGCCGCCGGAGCCTGCTCCCAATACGACCCCCACCCTTTCCTTATTATACGAATCCTGGTTAAGACCGGCAGATTTCCAGGCCTCTCTGAACGCAATCAGGCCGAATTGATCGCATCGGGAGAGGCGTCGAATCTCCTTTTTCGAAAAATGGGCCTCAGGGTTCAAATCGGAAACCTCTGCGGCGATTTTCGTCCGGTAGGCAGAGGGATCAAAGACGGTGATCTCCTTTGTCCCGTCTCTTCCCTCGATGAGGGAGTTCCAGAACTCGGGGAGGCTATTTCCCACGGCACTGACCACACCCAAACCTGTGATCACAACCCTTTTCTTCATTTGGCACCAGTTAATCAAGCACGTGTCCGTGTCCGTTTTTCGTGTCCGCAAACCATTAAAACTTTATCTCCAAGTTGCCTTGAAAACAGGTTTCTTAAATCCCTCCCCACCTCCCTTTACGAAAGGGAGGAGTAACCTCCCCCTTTGAAAAAGGGGGATTGAGGGGGATTTTCATCGTTCGCGGGTGACGAAACCACCACGAATCAGAAATTAAACTCTCCGAAACTTTCTCTCCCTTTAGCGGTCCATCACTTCAAATTCCCTTTAAAGGCCAATATGGTTTTGCTCACACCTGGAAAAAGGATCTTCTTACCACTCAGATAAAAAAGCGCTTCTGAGAGACTCCCAAATAGAATCGAGGCTGTTCGTTTTCCCAGACCACGAGGGAGCGTGTACCCTCCGGTCAAGTGTTGACATTTTCCGAAGCCAATCCTCTCCAAACATTGCTGAATCATCTTCGGCGAGAAATCGGAGAGATGAGCAGGTAGATCATATAAGCGATTCTTAACGCGGAAGAAATGGAGTAGATTCTTGATGGGAGTGGTATGAGGATACCTCAGCAGGAGCAGTCCTCCCGGTTTGAGAATTCGGTAGCATTCCATGAGAAAGGCCTTTGGGAAGGCAAGGTGCTCGATGACATAAAACCCAGTAACTGCATCGAAATGATTATCGGGAAAGCCCACCTTCTCCAACGGTCCAGGATGGACTGTCAGTCCTAATACATTCCTTGCATAGTCCAAGGCTTTTTGGGAAATCTCAACGCCCATTGCCTCCCATCCCCTATTCTTCATCTCAGCAACAAAAAATCCAAAACCAGACCCCACATCCAAGAGCCGTCCATTTCTTCTGTATCGCATGAGTATATTGGCCGCCCGGCGGAAGATTGATTTCATCATCTTCTCCCACGATTCAATCGATGATTGCTCTTCCGGGAGATACTTTTGATAGAAATGATGAAGAGATTCAATCGTGGGCCGAGGATTGAGAAAGATGAATTGGCAGGAGGAACACCGGACCATTTGGAAGGAACCCTCTAGGTGTAGAGGATCTTCTCTTGACTTTTCGCAGATGGGACAGTTGACTTCCTCCATTTCAAAATCCATGTCCAACTCTTATGCTGACCGCCAAAAGAAAGTTGTCATTGCGAGGAGCGAAGCGACGTGGCAATCTAATGAGATTGCTTCACTTCGCCCTGAACACCATGCGGTGCAGGGCTTCGTTCGCAATGACATCCTGTGCGTGCCAACTTATTTATCGTAATCCCCCTTTCTCTCCTTATATTGAAGAAGGATTGGGTCTCACTGATTCGATCCACATCTCCACGGTGCGTGTGTAAAGCTTCCAACGCTCCAATCCCGATCGATCTAGGAAGTCCCGACATTCTTTGAGGGTATAGGAAGACTGGATCGATTCTAGAAAACCTCTCCTCGCCTTTGGGTGTCTTCCGAAAAAGGCTTTCCAAAGAAGACTAAAAATTCCGATAAACACGAAAGAGGCATCCCGATGAAAATCAACTATAACAAACGCTCCCCCTTCCTTCAAGGATCGGGCAACCTCGTTGAAGAAGTCAACAGGGCGGTCCAAATGGTGGAGAGTGGTAATGCAGAGAACAAGATCGAGAGAATGATCTTCAACGGGGAGGGAGTAGGCCGAGCCTACCTCAAAATCGATTCTGTCGGCCAATCCTTCCTCTTTCGCATTTCTTCTCGCAAGGTCGACCATCACCGGAGAGAGATCAATACCTTTAAATCGAACCCCCGGAATGGCCTTCGATAAAAAAATAGGGAAGGTTCCAGGACCTGTTCCCACATCAATGGCCCTTCCCTTCTCAATCCCCTTAGCCAATACCCGTTTGAGAACCCTCTGGCAAGGAAACCTCCCGTATCGCTTGGCCATGCGGTTGTAATATTCTGCCAGCTCCTGATCTTCAATAATTCCAGACTCTGTGACTCGCTCCCTCATTCTCCTTCCGCCAGCCTCTTTGCCAAAACAAGCGTTCCTTCAGCAACCGTTTCTCCACTCACTCTAGCCAAGACCTTCACCTTGGCCAAGTTCGAGAAAACATGTAAGACTTCTGCCTCGATGATAACTTGATCTCCAGGTATAACCCTTCTTTTCAATCGAAATTCTTCAACTCTCGCTAAGACAGGTATCCATTCTCCTCCGCTTTCAAATGATGATTGAAAGGCTAGTCCCCCGGTTTGCGCCATTGCTTCGAGAATCAATACTCCGGGCATAACAGGGTCTTTTGGGAAATGGCCCAAAAAATACGGCTCATCGATGCTGATATTCTTCAGGGCAATCGCCTTCTTTCCCTTTTCGATTTCGAGAATCCGGTCGATCATCCGGAAGGGAAAAGCATGAGGGAGCCTTTCAAGGACCTCATTCATCTCCGACATTTCAATTCGCCTTCTAAAACTGAACTGCTCTGGTAACCTAGTGCAGCGCGTCAAAAGTCCCTTTACTTTTCTTGTCATTCCGGGCTTGACCCGGAATCTAGTGTTTCTGAACTGGATTCCCACCGGAGTTTACCCCGTACTTGATACGGGGCGGGAATGACGGCTTGAGAAATAATGTAAGAAAGTGTCGGACGCACCACACTAAAACAGAGCCAAGATCTTAAAGACCCCCTTGGCGATCCCCATGATGATGAAAATACCTATGAAGGAGCCGGTCATCAGGAGAACGGTTCCTTCAACCCTCCCTTTTTTAAGAAAGAAACTAACGATGCTTGCCGAAAGGATTCCGAACCCCCGAATGGGAAGAGCAGAAAGCAGGATCAGTCCCACATTTCCCAGGGACATCACTTTTTTCAAAATCGGTCTTTCATTCAAGCGGGTCAAGACATGATCGGTTTTTCTCTTCAACCATCCTATGGGGAAAAAACTCCTGCTCGAATGCTCCAGGATGGCGCCATACACCGGGATTTGAACATAGTCATAAGCCAGGGCCAGAGGAAAGTAGAGGAAGACAGGCATTTGGTTGAAGATGGCAAACAGCACAGAGAAAGATCGCCCCAGGGTGAAGTGGATAAGGGTGAACAGGAGAATCAATTTCCAATAACCCGCTATCCACTCCATTCAACACCTACCAGGATAGACGAAAAGCAATTTTCTGGCGAAATCCCCAAGTGGAGGATCGCTTGAATCTCTCGATCCAATCTTTGATTGACAATGTAATGGAGATCACAGATCGGATCCGGGTTCAGATAATTGATGGTCGGTGGAATGAAGCCATGATCCATGGAAAGCACATTGGCCACCATCCTCATCCCCCCGGATGCAATGGCTTCCCCTGTCATTGACTTGATTGAACTAACAGGAATCTGAAGATACTGTATTGGAAATGCCTTTTTAACGGCCTTGGCCTCCAGGGCATCCAATCCCCTGGATGAATTCCCGGCCCCGCTGAGATAATCCACGGAAGCGCTTTCTTTCCCGTTCAGTGCCATTTTTATGGAACGATTCAAATCCTCTGACCCGTCTCCTTTAAGTGATTTCCCCGTTAGACTATAACCTAAAATATAGCCGCAAATCTTTGCTCCCCTCGATCTGGCATGCTCTTCATTCTCTATGACCAACAATCCAGCGCCTTCTCCCAATACCAAACCGTTTCTCATTCTGTCGTAAGGACACGAATTCTCGCCATGTCCCTGATCTGTGGCTAAGAGACGAAGGTCTGAGAACCCTCGGAACAGAAGCTCGCTCAGCTCATCCACCCCACCCGTAAGGATAAGGTCCGCCTTTCCCTTTCGAAGCTGTTCGCAGGCAAAAAAAATGGCAGCCTCCGCCGTACAGAAGGATTGGACCAGTGTGGAATTAACCCCCTGGATTCCGAGTTCAATGGAGACATAGCTTGAAGGGGCATTAGGAACAGTATTGGGAAAAAGCATGGGGTTCAAATCTAAGAAACCTTCTAAGACCTGTGCTCGATGAAATTCCTCTGAGCTCGAGAGGCCACAGAAACCGGAGCCCAGCACCACTCCAACCCTCGAGCTGTTCTCCTGGGTCACGGTGAACTGAGCATCGGCCAAAGCCAATTTCGAGGCGGCGATGGCGAACTGGCTCGCCCGATCGAGCCGCCGGATCTTGCTCGTGGGTATGAAATCCCTTGGATGGAAAGATCGGATCACTCCCCCCTTTTTGGAAGGGGAAAAATGCGTATCAAATTCTTTGATCTCCCCAATCCCTGATCGCCCATTCTTTAAGGAGGAAAGACATTCCTCCTTCCCGATTCCAATCGAAGAGACGATTCCAACTCCAGTGATACAAATGCGGTCCGATGTCGTCGGCTCATTCATAGACCTTTTCTTCTTCTCCTTCGAGGTCCATCGCATCTTTTTCTACATCCCTCGTATCACTTTCTCTCTTCAACGTCTCCCTGTAGAATTCATGCTGGATGAGAAGATTCATGATTTCATTCGTTCCGGTCCAGATCATCTGCAGTCTGGCATCACGGAAGAAACGCTCGATCGGATAGACATTCGTATATCCGATCCCGCCCATCACCTGCATCGAATGGTTGACGACCTCCCAGAGCATCTCTGTGGAGGTCTTTTTTGCCTCGGAGACCATCCGTCTCGAATCAAACCCTTCATCCACATGCCTTGCCGCTACATAGACCAAGCTCCGAGCGGCATCGAGTTTTGCAATCGAATCGGCCACTCTAAAGCTGACCGCTTCAAATTTTCGGATCGTCTCTCCAAAGGCCTTCCTCCGGTCGCTATACCGTGTAGCGATCTCCAGACAGCACCGCGCCATGCCAAGAGCCCCGGCCGCAGTGGTCAAGCGCTCGGGAATCATCATCCGGTTGAAGACCAGCAAACCTCCGTTCAAAGGCCCAACGAGATTTTTTGCCGGCACCTTGGTATCGCGAAAATAGAGGCGGCCCGTCCCTCCTCCTCGTGAGCCCAGGAGCCCGTAAACATGCTTGACTTCTACATTCAAATCCCTTTCGACGATGAAACAGGAAATGGATTGGTGGGGCTCAGCCTCCGGCGCTGTCTTTGCATAGACCAGAAAATAATCCGCCCCCTCCGCCCCCACCACGAAACGCTTCTGGCCGTTGAGGATGTAATGGTTCCCATCTTTCCTGGCTATGGTGGTGGCACCGAAAAAGTCGGATCCTCCACGGGGTTCAGTGAGACCCTCCGCGCAGCAGAGCTTCCCCTCAAGGGTGGGCTTCAAATATTTTGCCTTCTGCTCCGGGGTGCCGAAATGATGGATTGCCTCGCCGCAGATGCTCACCAAAGAGTAGAGGCAACTCATTCCTGAACCAAGGACGCCAATTTCCTCAATGGCCGCTACCTCCCCTGTCCACTTCATTCCTCTGCCTCCCCATTCTTTGGAGAAGCGAAGGCCGAGGAGATTCTGCATCGCCAGACTTTCTATGTACTCCTTCGGATATTTCACCTGGTCCGCATCCATCGCCCGGATCAGAGAACTGGGAACCTTTTCCCTGACGAACCTCCTAACCTCCTCCTGCAATTTCTTCTCCTCCTCCGTTAACAGAAAATCGTACATGGCTTTCCCTCCCCCCTAAATGCACTATTCACGCCTTGATTTCTCCTCCATGATGAATTCATTACCCAAAAATCACAAAGAATCAAGAGATTTCTTTTCCGAAGTTCATCTTTCATAACCCCTTGTAATACCTAAGTTATCCGTGGCGGTGATTCGGCAGGGGTGCTGAGAAAGCTTTATAGCGGAAACTTCTTAACGCAATCTGGCTGGGATGGAAGTTCCTGAAAGGTCCCCTTTTCCGGAACGGCGATGATGGCCCATAAAATCTTCACGATCCGCTTGATAAAACTTTGGAAGCATCCCTGCCGAATCATTGCTGTCGGGGAACAACCTCTCGAACCTATAGCTGAGGCATTACAACCCCTTGTCTTTTCAGGAGCGATTGATTAATATTGATATTTAAAGGAGAAAAAAATAATGCTTAGAATATTGAGAGAACATGCGCAGTCATGGATGCTCAAGGCCATCCTGATAGTGGTGGCCCTTTCTTTCGTCTTGTTTTTCGGAGGATACTCCTATTTCCGGGAGAAAAAAGTGACCTACGCGGCCAAGGTGAATGATATCACCATTGAGTGGAGGGAATATAACGATGCTTTCCAGAATGCGCTCAAGCAATATCGCGAGGCATTGGGCCCATCCTTTTCGGAGAAGATGATCGAAGAGCTCCATCTCCAGGATAAAACCTTGGACGGCCTCATCGACAAGATTCTCATCCTTCAAGAGGCGAAAAGATTGGGGCTTTCCGTCTCTGACGAAGAGCTGAGTGAGGCCATTGAATCCATCCCGGCTTTTCAGGCGAATGGCCAGTTTGACAAAAGGGCCTACGAATGGTTTCTTCGGTCAAACCGGATGACCCCGGAAGAGTTCGAGCAGACTCAACGGCAAAATCTTCTGATTTCAAAGGTCGTTACCCTGATTAGGCTGAACGAAGGGAAGGTGTCGGATGACGAAGTATTGGATACTTATCTCTTCGAGAACGAGCGGATCAACCTCGCTTTCTTAAAGATTGTTCCCGGCTCTCTCAAGAGCCAAGTCAATGCAAATGAGGTGGAGATAAAGGACTACTATCAAAAACATCAAGAGGAGTTCAGAATTCCCACTCTTGTTCAAATTCAATATCTCCTCTTTCGTCCTTCTGATTTTGAGAAGAAAGTCCAGGTCCCCTCGGATGAAGCTAAACGATATTATGACTCTCGAAAAGATACCTTTAAGATACCTAAACAGGTGAGGGTGAGGGACATCCTCATCAAAGTGGAACCACAAGACACACCCGATAAAATAGAGGCGAAGAAGAAAAAGGCCGAAGAAATCCTGGACAAGGCTAAGAAGACAAAGGATTTTGGCTCCTTAGCGAAGCAATATTCTGAAGCGGAAAACGGTTCCAAGGGCGGCGACCTGGGATGGATTCGAAAAGGGATGTTGGGCGAACAAATTGAATCGATTCTCTTTTCAATGAAGGCGGGCGCCTTGAGCGGAGTACTCGCAGCAAATGATGGGTTTCATATTTTCAAGGTAGAGGAGGTTAAGGAGGAGAAACTGAAACCCTTCGACACTGTAAAGGACCAGATCCTTCTGACCTTGGACAAAGAAAAGGCAAAAGCAGAAGCCTCCCGAAAAGCGGATGACGCCTTCTACGCCCTTTTCAAGGGTCGCGATTTGGAAGGATATTCAAGGGACAACGGAATCCCCATTAAGACCACAGGCTTCTTTAAGGAGGGAGACGAGATCCCGGAGATCGGGAGGAGTCCTGCCTTCTCTTCCAGCGCTTTTTCCTTAAGGGTGGGAGATATCTCTCCGGTGGTAAACGTCCCGCCCAATTTCTATATCTTGAAGTTAGTGAACAAGAAGGATTCACGGCTTCCCCCTCTGGATGAGGTAAAAGAGGAAGTGACCCGAAGGGTCATCGAAGCAAAGGCAGAGGAGAAAGCCCGACAGGTAGCGGGAGAACTCCTCAATCAGATTCGAACGGGCAAAAACCTCAGAGAGATCGCAAGGGAGAAAGGTTATCCCCTGGAAGAAACCGGTTTCTTCACCCGGACGGCAGGAGTGGTTCCCAAAATCGGAGCTGCCAGAGAGTGGATGGGAATACTTGCCTCGCTGACAGATAAGAATCCTGTCCCTAAAGAAGTCATTCACACAAAGGATGGATATTTTGTAGTGAGGTTATCTGGTTACGAGCCTGCAGATCAGAGTAAATTCCAATCGGCGAAGAAAAACCTTGAAAAGCGGCTGAGTTACCAGAAACAGGAAGAGGCGCTTCAGAATTGGATCGATCAACTCCGGTCCAAAGCCAAGATCGATAAAAATAAAGACATCCTCAAGGGCTGATGAGGTCTCTCCGTCAAAAGGGATCAAGGTTTTTTTCGGGTGGGAAGGGAGAGTTGTCTCCCCGATTCCGAGTAGGAGATTCCGAAATGCTGGTAGGCCAATTCCGTGGCCTTTCTCCCGTTCTGCATTCTTGCGACAAAACCGATCTTGAGGAGGAAGGGCTCAATCATATCGACCAATGTATCCGACTCTTCCTGGAGGGTCGCTGCAATCGCCTCAAGACCCACCGGCCCTCCTTTGTAATACCGGATGATGGTCTCCAGGAATCTTCGGTCAAGGCTTGTCAATCCGAGCTCATCCACTCCTTCCAGACGCAATGCCTCATCTGCAATGGCTTTGTCGATCTTCCCTTGTCCACGGACCTCAGCAAAATCCCTGACCCTTTTGAGAAGCCGGTTGGAGATTCTCGGCGTGCCCCTGGATCGTTTGGCGATCTCCTCTGTCCCCTCTTCATCAATGGGAATTCTTAGGAGGGCCGAAGAGCGACGGACCACCTGGCAGAGTTCTTCCACAGAATAAAAATCGAGGTTCCTCAATATTCCAAAGCGCTCCCGAAGAGGCGCGGAAAGAAGCCCGGCCCGTGTAGTCGCGCCCACAAAGGTAAACCGTTCTAACCGATACCGATGGCTTCTGGCATGAGCCCCTTTATCAAAAATGAAATCAATGCAAAAATCTTCCATGGCCGGGTAAAGGAATTCTTCCACCACCTTGGGAAGACGGTGCACCTCGTCGATAAACAGGACATCTCCTCTTTCCAGATGGGTGAGGATGCTGATCAGGTCGCCCCCTTTTTCGATGGCAGGCCCGGAGGAGGTGACAATGCGGACCCCCAATTCTGTGGCAATGATATGGGCAAGAGTGGTTTTTCCTAACCCGGGCGGGGAATGAAAGAGGATGTGATCCAGAGGCTCTCCACGTTTCTTAGCTGCCTGGATCGCAATCTCCAGGGTCTCCACCACCTGTTTTTGACCGATGTATTCAGAAAGCTTCCGCGGCCTCAGGTCGAGATAATCTTCAGCTTCGGGTTGGATCCCTTCAGCCTCCACCTTTGGATCAGGTCGTCTGCTCTCTTCCGATTCCTTCATCTTCCTTTCCCCCTGCCTGCTCTAATCAGGTGAGCGGCTCTGAACCGTGCTCGTGCAAGCCATGCAGGTTTGCCTCAAAGTTGTACAAAAAAAACTGCCAGAGGTAGGTGGGTGTGCTGAAAAAAACTTTATAGCGGGACCTCTATCGTTTCGCTGCTCTGTTTCCAAACATTGCACAAAGGCCGCGCCAATTTAAATCGCATGTTCCCATAAAATATAAAAAAACCCGCTTTATAAAGTTTTGGAAGTACACCCACCTACCGATTCAATGAAACGTTAAAGTTTTCCCTAGGACAGGTCAAGGTGAAATATCCTTTTGCCCTCGATACACCTCTTCAAACAATTCTTCCGGGGTAGAAACACCGGGGTTTCTGAGCATTGCCTCTTTTACCAAACGTTGTGCTTCGCTTAACTTATGGCCAAGGTCCTTTACCAAAACTTCCTCCACCTGTTTTTTAAAGTCCACAACCTCCACATCACCTGGAATTTCATCCTCCCTCATCAGCGCAAATTTACCAACCTTTCCTTGAAGGGTAGCAATAATCTTATCCGCTGTTCTCTTCCCGACTCCCTTCAGACTTTCGAGGGTTTTCGCATCCCTTTCCTCTATCGCCTTGGCAATCTTTGGGATGGGCATCATGAGGGCCTTTACCGCCGTCGGGGGACCGATGTCTTCGACGGTAATGAATTTCTCAAAGAATTCCTTCTCCGGCTCGAAATTAAAACCGATGAGAAGAGGCTTGGGCTGCCGTTCGGTCTGATGGTAATAAACATAAAGTCTGACGACCTCTCCGTCCTCCCCTGCTCTCTTTGGACCGAAGGTCTGCCGAACAATCGCAGGGAGGAGGATTTCATACCCCACCCCGTTGGCTAAAACGACTATCCTATCCTCTTCTTTCTTGAGCAACTTCCCTTCGATATAGCGAATCATTTCTTTCCTACTTCGTGATAGCGAAGAGTGTTGGTGTTGGTAATTAAAAACTACCACCCATCACCATCACTATCACCAATGAAAGTTTTTATTTCTGGAAAGGCCGGTCAAGGCCAGGGCCAGGGCATCCCCTGCGTGGCTTGAGTTCAGGGGACTCTCGATCCTGAGAATCTGGCGAATCGCCTTCTTCATCTGCTCCTTATCAGCCCGACCGCTTCCGGTCAACGCACTCTTCACCTCCGTCGGCCTCACTTCGACCACAGGTATGTCCATCTCCTGAGCCGCGAGGTAGATCACCCCTATCACTTCTCCCAACTGAATGGCCGCTTTAGGAAATTGTTTCAGGACAAACGCCTCTTCCAAGGCAAGAAGGTCGGGGCTCCATTTTTCGAGAAGTCCTTTGAGCTCATCATAGATGGTTTTTAAACGGAGGGGAATAGGACAATTTGCTTCGGTTCGAATGGCTCCCCAATCACAGGCCCTCCCTCCCCTGGATAGAGCCTCTACCACTCCGAAACCCGTCATCGCTAAGCCTGGATCAATTCCGATCGCCTTCACCAAAAGATTTCTCCAGATGTGAAAAAGCCACCCAATCACTTTCCTTTCAGGAGGGGGTGGCTTCTGCCTTAACTGAACCAGTAAGGTTTATGCACTGAGTCGTTCCATCTCCTCTTCGGCAATATCGAAATTGCCGTAGACTTTAGTGACGTCATCAGAATCTTCAAGCCCTTCCATTAGCTTCAGCATCTGTTCCGCTTCTTTTCCACTCAAACGAACGGTGCTTTGGGCAACCATGGTTACCTCGGCGTAGCTGTGTTTGAAGCCGGCTGCCTCCACAGCCTTTTTCACCTCTTCGAAGCTGGTTGGGTCGGTGGTCACTTCAAATTCCTTGCCCGAATCTTTCACATCAAGAGCCCCTGCATCCAACGCGACTTCAATCAGGCGATCCTCATCGACTCCGGTCTTTTCAATGACGATCAGCCCTTTCTTTTCAAACATCCAGGAGACGCAACCGTTCTCACCCAGGCTTCCGTTGTACTTGGAGAAGACATGCCTGACATCGGCAACGGTCCGATTTTTATTATCCGTCACCACTTCCAGCATCATGGCTACGCCGCCCGGTCCGTAACCCTCATACATCAGCTCTTCGTAATTGACCCCTTCCAGTTCTCCGGTCCCTTTCTTGATCGCCCTTTCAATATTATCCTTCGGCATGTTTTCTGCTTTGGCTGCGAGAACGGCGGTCCGGAGCCTCGGATTGGCATTGATATCCCCTCCCCCAAAGCGGGCGGCAACCATAATCTCTTTGATGATTTTAGTAAAGGCTTTCCCCCGTTTGGCATCGGCTGCGCCTTTTTTTCGCTTAATCGTACTCCACTTTGAATGTCCTGACATCGCTTTTTCTCGAAGGTAGAGGGTGGACTACTCCCTGCTTTCCACTTTCTAAGTCATGGTGGGCGCTAGAGGATTTGAACCTCTGACTTCCTGCGTGTGAAGCAGGCGTTCTCCCCCTGAACTAAGCGCCCGGTACAAGACCTATTTTATAAGACCTTTCTGAAAAGTCAACCCTTCCCCTCATTCTCCGCCTCATTCTACCAGAGCCGAAAGGACTGTCAACGATTTTTATCCCCCTCCCTCCCCCAGCTTTTTCTGTAAGCCTTCACTTGGGGGGATCCCTTAGAGAGGCTTCATCGGCCCGACCGCTTAGGGATTCAGGCACACGGGTGATGATCCTTACCGGAGTTCCAGCTTCTGGATGCGTCTTTGCCCCATTCCTATTAAATATGGGCCTTATGAAGGCTCGGAGAGGGATTTCCCCAGGTGGGAGCAAAAAAGGTATGGGGCCGGTTATTCATCGGTCTGAGACGGTTCTATGAACCCTTGAGGGCTGAAGATTTTCAGAAATAATTTTGTCATCCCATAACCCAAAAGACCCCCTGCAATGACGTCGGTGGGATAATGAAGGCTTAAGTAAATTCGGGTCCATCCGATGAAGGCAGCCACAATGAAAAAAATAACTCGGTATCGCGGAAATCGCTCAGCCAAGAGAGTCGCCATCATAAATGCAAACGCAGCATGTGCGCTCGGAAAACTGGGGTCGAGAATTTCTCCCGGACCTTTGGAGAGTTTGGAGGCCATCTCCAGAAACAAAAATGGTCTCTGACGTTGAATGAGAAATTTGAGGCTGTAGATGACTGCCGATAGGGTGGCGTAAAGAAGAACAAGACGAAGGAGGATTTTTTTTCGCCCGGTCAGGATCCAGCTAAGAAGTATGAAAAAGATGACTGCAAAATGGCTTCCGAGATAGGTCAGCCAGGGCAGGATTTGATCCAAGACAGATGAGCTCCACCACCCGTTGGCCCACCTCATAAAACCTAATTCCCAGGACATTTTCTCGTGACCGTGTCCGTGCTCCGTGTCCGTTCTTATTAAATCGGGAGCCTCGGTATGATATCGGCAAGGTTCTGGCTCGCAACACAGACATTGGCTATCTTCTCGAGTTCACAGCAGGACGAATTGAAAGCAACGGAGAATCCTACCATTTGAAACATATCGATGTCGCCTTTGCTATCTCCGATGGCGATCACCTCTTCAGGCTTGACTCCGAATTTGTTCAGAATCTTTCTCACCCATTCTGCTTTCTTGTCATAATAGACCTGGATCTTCACTCCCCCGGTCAATAGCCCATTTTCATGGAGGAGATCATTAGAAACAGAGTAATCAAACCCATATTTCTGATGCACCCAATCGGAAAGGAGAGAAAGGCCGGAAGAAACCAACGAAAGCTTCAACCCTTTCTGTTTGAGGTAATGGATCAGTTCATCCGCGCCCGGGTGAAAGGGAACCGTCTTGACGATCTCCAGCAACTCCTTGACTTTCATCCCCTTCCAGACTTGGGCATCGCGCTCACAAAATTCTTCATAAGAGATCTTTCCGGCCAAAAACTGATTCTGATAATCTTCTGCAAACCCGTACCATTTGCCCAATTGCTTATGAATATATTCCCAAACGGATCGCTCTCGGGTAAGCGTCCCGTCGAGATCAAGGGTGACCAATCTAAATTGTTGATTCATTCTCATCGACACTTGCTATATTTCAAAAAGGAGTTTTTTAAAAGTGGGGACCGTAAGCCGGGATAAATCTTTCGGAGAGTGGGTCATCGACGATTTTTTAGGAGTCTCAAGACATGCTTTTGGATAACATGCCTACCATCTTAATTTCCGTTATCCTATTCTTTCCATCAACATGAACAATCACAGGTTTGTGTTTTCCAATCTCTTTTTCATCGTGATGAGAGTATGAGCAGATAATGATGAGGTCTCCTACTGAAACAAGCCTGGCAGCAGCCCCGTTTAAGCAGACTTCACCCTTCCCTTGTTCGCCCTTGATCACATAAGTTGAAAATCTTTGCCCATTGGTGATATTGTAAATATCCACCTTCTCATATTCAACGAGTTTGGCAACACCCATCAGTTCCTTGTCAACGGTGATGCTTCCTTCGTAGTCAACGTCGGCTCCAGTAACGGTTGCCCTATGGATCTTCGATTTCAGCATTGTTATGAACACTATTTTTACCCCCCGGTGAGGATGTGATCGATTGGTCTCATCGAACCATTGATTGCCACGCCTTCCACGAACTCAATGAATTATAAGGTCTTTTCTCTCCAAAATCAACCCTTCGACTTTCCCCAGGCTAAACCCTGGGGTTTGCCTTCGACCCGAACTCAGGCCGAGGGGCTCAGGGTTGATGCTGAGCGGCGCCTTCATCTCCACCCTAAAGGGCGGGGTTTGGCGCCGTCGAAGTATCAAATAACTCTTTCTCTTTCCCAAAAAATCGATGGAGGACTTTCCCCTTTTCTCCGCAAAGATTACTCTATGTCACCTCTGTCAACAGGGCACCGCGTTCTCGAGGACGGACTGAAAGGTACTCGATTTCTCTGCTTCTGTCAAGGGTGAACATCGACCCCAAAATAGACATTGACTCGATCCAGGTCTCCCTCTCCCTTGACGGGAGAGGGCTGGGGTGAGGGTGCATTATCACCTTTTTTGTCCCCCTCCCGCCAGGGGAGAGGGGATAATTCAGCCCAATTTTTCCTTATGGTACATCCTGAATAACTCCCGGCCAATAATCATCTTTTGAATGTTGGAGGTTCCCTCGAGATATTCCATTCCTCGAGCATCCGCACTCAGCTGGTTGATCAGCTCATTTCTGAAGTAACCTCTTCCCCCCATTAACACCTGTGCCCTGGCGGCCACATCCATAACGACCTGGGAGGCGAATAGCTTTGCTTGGGAAGAGCTCATCCTGTAATAGGAGGTGCCCACTTGTTTCAGGGCATGAAGGCATAACCCTCTCGCGGCATTGATTCGAGTAAACATATCTGAGATCTGAAAGCTGATATCCTGGCTGCTGGTCAAGGGATGATCGAACTGTCTTCTTTGATGGGTATAGTGATAGAGTTCGCGAAAAATCCGGTAAGCCAATCCGCAGCAGATGCCCGCAATATGAATTCTTCCTCTATCGATAACGTCGAGGGTCAAGACCAGACCCATCCCTTCACTTCCCACCAGATGGTCGGCGGGGACAGGAGAATCTTTGAAGATGAGTTGTCCGGTCGGCAAGACGTTCAAGCCATCTTTTTGGGGTAATCCTTTAAT
>Ga0315282_10005228_pt1 | contig 22204 bp, 29 predicted proteins | sample YL17G07_20_MG_FD_203693 | JGI IMG/M metagenome (GOLD analysis project Ga0315282, IMG submission 203693) | Sediment microbial communities from Yellowstone Lake, YNP, Wyoming, USA - YL17G07_20 | ecosystem: Environmental > Aquatic > Freshwater > Lake > Sediment | place: USA: Wyoming | collected... | reverse complement strand
GAATTAGAGAATTTCCCATTTCTGGAGGCCCAAGCACATTGAGAGAGAGCGTCTCTAAACCCGATTTGGTTGAGTTGGGACTTAAATTATTGAAATCTATGGGATGGTATGGAGTTGCAATGGTGGAATTTAAGGAGGACCCCCGGGATGGAATTGTCAAACTTATGGAAGTTAATCCCAGATTTTGGGGCTCATTAGAGTTGTCTATTTTCTCGGGGGTTGACTTTCCTTATCTTTTATACAGGATGGTGATGGATGGAGATGTTGCCTCCGTTACAACATATAAGATAGGGGTCAAATGCAGGTGGTTTTTGCCCGGTGATATTCTACATTTTTTGACTAATCCTAAAAGGTTCAGTATGAAACCGAGTTTTTTTGACTTTTTTGAAAGGAATACGAAGTATGACTTATTATCTTTTACCGATCCAGGGCCAACTATCGGTTTTTTCATATCATTTTTTCTCAATTTGTTTAATATCAAGAAGTGGAAATATGTATTTAGAAAAATGTGAAAAGGTAATTTATGGTAAATGTCTTAACTGTTGACCTTGAGGATTGGTTTCAATCATCATTGGAGTTATTTCATAGTATCGCGGAGCCGGAGAAGATTTTTCGTCCCACGGGAAGAGTGGTCAGGAACACGCATAAACTACTGGACATTCTGGCGGAACACGAGGTAAAAGCTACATTTTTTGTTTTGGGCACGGTTGCCGAAGATTTTCCCGGTTTAATAGAAGAAATTCATTCACAAGGCCATGAAATCGCAACGCATGGCTACGGCCATAAGTTGATTTATAAACAGACAGAGGAGGAATTTCGCAAGGATTTAAGGGAATCCATAGACATTATTGAAAGCATCACGGGCGAGAGGGTATTGGGATATCGAGCGCCATATTTCTCTATCAGAGAAGATTCGTTATGGGTTTTAGAGGTGTTAAGGGAAGTGAGATTGAGATATGATGCAAGCATTTTCCCTCTAAAAAGGAAATTATACGGAGTTAACGATATTAATAAAATTAGTGCAAATGGAATTGTTGAATTTCCTGTTTCCAAGACAAGTTTTTTGGGTTATGAATTTCCTTTTGGTGGAGGAGGATATTTGCGGTTATTTCCATATGCAGTAACAAAGTGGGCAATAAGAAAAATAAACAACCAGGGGAAACCCGCGATGGTATATATTCATCCTTATGAAATTGATACAGAAGATTTCGAGAATTATGGATTTGATAATAAGTTTAAGACAAAATTTACCAGATTTACTCAGGAATTTAATAGGGAAAATACAAAAGATAAAATCAAAGCGTTATTGGGAGATTTTGAGTTTACCACTATCAGGGATTTATTGGAATTAGCATAATCGTCCCCAAAAATCAAATTTTATGATTAGATATTTACTTCTATTTAGTATATGTTATTTAAGTGCTTTAATTTTGACGCCTCTGGTGGCTCGCTTTGCTTCAGAGAACGGTTTTCTGGATATGCCCGGGGATGAGCTACAGATCCATAAAAAGCCTATTCCGCTCTTAGGTGGGGTAGCAATATTCATATCGTTCATTGTGGCAATCATATCTGCAAGTTTAATCCCAAATTTTAAATTAGTATCAGTAAACAGTGCAATCATTGGTGGAAGCATTATCTTTATGGTTGGGTTATGGGATGACATAAGAGGCGTAAGTCCGTATATTCGACTGTTTGCACAGATATCGTCTGGATTGATAATAGCCATATCTGGCTCTCAAATGGGGGTCTTCAATTCAGGATTGCTTAACTTCTTCTTAACTATATTCTTTGTTACTGGAGCTTGCAACTCAATCAATCTCCTTGATGGCATGGACGGATTGGCTTCGGGCGTGGGAATCATTATAGGTATGGGTTTCCTTGTGTTATCAATCCTGTCAGGCAATGCAACGGGTATGATTTTTTCTATGATTCTTGTAGGTGTATTGGCTGGATTTCTCCTATACAATTTTCATCCTGCACGCATATTTCTGGGGGATAGCGGAAGCAATTTTGTCGGATTCTGTCTTGCCTTCTTGGCAATCGATTTTTCTAATCGAAATCCTGGTTGGGAAGGATTGCTTATACCTGTTGTCCTTATGACTCTACCTATTCTGGATACTGCACTCGCTATCGCAAGGAGACTCCTTTCCCGAAGATCAATCTTTGAAGGAGATAGATATCATCTTTATGATTGGCTGATGCAGAAAGGTCTTTCACAAAAAAGGGTAGCCCTTATCTTGTATGGGATTGGATTGTTATTTACCATAAGCGGGATAGTTGTAGGTTTTGCCGCAATATAAGAAATCACAAGGAGGTTAAAGCTGAAAGTCAATTTTAGGAATAAATGCATACCTATAAATTGCCCTACACTTCCTCCTGTTGAATCGTTGATGGACGATATGAGAGAGGTATTCTCTTCAGGACTTATTACTAATAATAGATATGTATGCAAGTTGGAGAAAAGGCTCGCTCAATATCTGAAAGTCAAGAATGTGGTTTGTGTATCCTCGTGCACTTCGGGACTGATGTTAGTGGAAAGGTGTCTGGGTCTTAAAGGGGAGGTGATTGTTCCTAGCTTTACCTTTCCAGCGACAGTCCACTCTCTGGTATGGAACAATCTAAAGCCGGTGTTTGTAGATTGCAATCCAAAGACATTTAATCTTGAGCCTCGTGAGGTCGAATTGAGCATTGGGGAAACGACATCGGCAATATTAGGTGTATATATATTTGGAAATCCTCCGGAAATGGATGCACTTTTAGAGTTGGCAGAGAAACATAACTTGAAATTGATTTTCGATGCCGCTCATGGACTGGGAGCAAAATATAAAGGCACCTTTTCAGGAAATTTTGGTGAGGCTGAGGTATTCAGCCTTGCTCCCACAAAGCTGGTTACTTCGGGGGAGGGAGGGGCCATTGCTACTAACAATAGTGAGTTAGCGGAGAAATTGAGGTTGGGGAGAAATTATGGTAATCCTGGAAACTACAACTGCACCTTAATTGGTTTAAATGCCAGGATGTCAGAATTGAATGCGATTCTTGGCTTAAAGACTCTCGGTTTCTTAGAGAATAGTATTTCTCGGAGATACAGGCTGGTTTCTCTCTACAAGACGCTACTTTCAAAAATTCCGGGAATCTCGTTTCAGGAAATATCGCAAGGCAGTCGTTCTACTTATAACTATTTTTCCATACTCGTAGAGCCCGATGAATTTAGAATGAAAAATATAGATTTGAAGTTAGCTTTAGAAAAACAAGGTATAAGTACCAGGGTTTACTTTTCCCCGCCAGTTCACACCCAGGATGCCTATAGAGAGTATTACGAGGAATATAGGGATAAACTTCCCGTGACAGAATGGGTTTGCGAGAGGATTCTTTGTTTACCTCTCTTTTCACATATGAATGAAGATATGGTAAAGTACATATGCGATACAGTGAAAAAGGTTCATTCCCAGAATAGGAAGATTATTGAAGTAAATCAAAGGGTATAGCGAATGAATAGGGCAACAAGTAAATTTGTATTTATGATGAGTGATTTATTGCTTATTAATGTATCTTTTTTTATATGTCTTCTGTTAAGGTTTGATGGTCGGATACCTCCCTATTGGATGAATATGTACAGGTTAACATTTTGGGTCTATTCGCTCATTTGTCTTGTAACTTTTTCCTTCTGGGAATTCTATGACCATGACTGGAGGTATATGACAGCTAAAAATCTTATGAGAATTTTCGTGGGAGTGATGATTGGGCTCTTTCTCTATGTAGTGTTTCTCTTCTTTATTAAGCAGTGGACATTCCCCCGCACTGTCATATTTATGGCTCTAATTTTCACCACTGTCTTTATTGGAGGGAGTAGACTCCTTGTGCACACAATTTTCAGCTATGGGAGAAACATTGCTAGGCCAAATAGAGAATTATCCAAAAATGTGTTGATAATCGGGGCGGGTGATTCAGGAGAAATGTTGGTCAGGGATATGACGAGGAGAGGGAATATACCATATAAGCCAGTTGGCTTTCTTGACGACGACCCCCAAAAAAGAGGAATGATTATACGCGACATTTCGGTTCTGGGGGAGATTAGTGAGGTGAGAGAGATTGCTGCCAAAAGGAAAGTTGAGATGATTATCATTTCTATCCCCTCATCTACTCCTCACGAGATGAAGCGTATTGTTGCAATCTGCAAGAGGACGGGTCTTGAGGTAAAAACCGTCCCTTCTCTCTTCTCTATTCTTGATGGTTCTGTGAGCATTGACCAGATAAGAGATGTTGAACCTGAGGATATCCTGGGACGGGAGGTTATTTTAGAAGAATTTGACGAGATAAGGGAGTGTTTAGAAGGGAAGTCAGTCTTGATTACTGGAGCGGGAGGGTCTATTGGTTCGGAACTGAGCAGGCAAACGATGAAATATGAACCAAATAAGTTAATTCTGCTTGATAGTTCTGAATATAGCGTTTATTCAATTCATACAGAGCTTGTAGAAAAATATGGGGAAGATTTGCTTATCCCTATAGTTGCTAATATTCAACATGGAAAAGAGATGGACAGAATATTCGGTAAGTTACAACCGGACATTATCTTTCATGCTGCCGCATATAAACATGTGCCCCTGATGGAAGAAAATGTGGAAGCGGCAATTAAGAATAACATCTGGGGCACGGTAAATTTAGCTACCTTAGCAGAGAAATGCGGTGTGGATAAGTTCGTTCTGGTTTCTTCTGACAAGGCAGTTAACCCCACTAATGTGATGGGAGCTACCAAGCGTATCGCGGAAATGGTTATCCAATCTCTGAGTGACAGTAGCAAAACGAAATTTAGCGCTGTGCGTTTTGGCAATGTTCTGGGAAGCAATGGAAGCGTGTTGCCATTATTTAAAAGACAGATTGCCCGGGGCGGTCCGGTTACTGTTACTCATCCAGAGATTATACGATACTTTATGACTGTCTCGGAAGCAGTCCATTTAGTCCTCACTGCGGCAGCTATGAGCAAGGGTGGTGAAATATTTATTCTGGATATGGGAGAACCTGTGAGAATTCTCGACATGGCGAGGTCGTTGATTAGGTTGTCCGGTTTTGAGCCGGAAAGAGACATCAAGATTGAATTCATAGGGCTGAGGCCTGGAGAAAAATTGTATGAGGAGCTTATTAGCAAAGAAGAGAAGATTCAGAAAACAAAGAATGAAAGGATTCTGGTCACCGGTTCTCTTGGATTTGAGAAGGAGAAATTGTTTCAAGCCACGGAAGAATTGTGGCAGCTGGCAAATAATACAGACGTGAAAGGCGTTTTAACAAAACTCCGCGAAATTGTGCCAGAATATAATGAAAGGAATTCTGCTTTCTATTCTGCTGCCTTAAGGAATCCATTTTCAGAAGAGGTTATTATAGATTGAAGAATAAGCTTAGAATTCTGGTAGTTGATGATGATAAAGAAGTGTGTAAACTGTTCAAAAGGATGTTAAGGGAAGGGGAACACCGAGTCGTCACGGCAAATAATGGAGAACAAGCTATAAAAAAAATTGCGCAAGAACTTTTTGATGTAGTTTTTTTAGATATGGTTATGCCAGAGATGGATGGCTTGGAGGCTTTTAAGGCTATTAAAGAGATTAACCCAGAGGCTATCGTAATTATGATGAGTGGCTTTCCTGTAGAAAACGAGATAAGAGAGGCAATGAATTTAGGAGCAACGGATCACATAAAAAAGCCCTTTGATGTAAACGAAGTACTAACTATTACCCAGGTGGCACAGTATTTGAACGTGAGAAAATTAACGATTTATAGACTCGCTCGAGAGGGGCAACTTCCTGCCTTCAGGGTAGGTGGGCAATGGAGGTTCAAAAAGGAATTATTAGATAAGTGGATTGCCCAGGAGACAAAGAGAGTTAAACCCTCTGAGGAATCTAAGAAAATTGATAGAGAGTGAAGATTTTGAGAAACGGGAAATTCGGCTGTGTAGAGGTTAAGCCTAACTTCCAGGTGGCTAAGAGATCCACCATTATTGTTTTTGAGGATGATAATGGTGGATTTTTTTGCTTTGAAAAAGCAAATTTGAAGTGCAGGTAAAGAATTTTTAAAAAACGACTTGACAAATGATAATAAATGGTATAACATTAGCATAAAAGATTAAAAAAGGATAAAATAAGATAAAATTTTAGCTTTTTGGCTATTGTTTACTTGAAATAGGCTAAAATGGACAAATAAAATACAAATGTGAGTAGCTCCAAAATTTCTAAAAGGAGGCTTTTATGATCGACACAACCCTATTTCTCGCTCCCTTCGTTCTGGGGGTTATATCACTTTTCAATCCTGTGGAGATTTATGAGGTTAAGAGACCTATTATGACAAGGGGGAAATTTGTTGACCTGTTGATAAGAGTAATGGGTCTTGAGGGAGAACTGCCTCTTGGTGCAGAAAGTCTCTTGCCGGATGACCTCTATCAGGTGGAGGTCGAAACATTGGCTAAGAACGGGCTTATTCAGTTTGTGGGAACTAATCGTACGGAAAAATTGATGAGAAGAGAGTTACCGGGTATTCTTTATGATGCCGTTTTAAAGGTGCCCGAGCCACTTACTGTAATTCAGAAAATAGCTTTTCTGGCAGAAAGAGGGTTCATTAGAAAAGGGAAACCTGAGGAAGCTATGACGGAAGAGGAAGTATTGTTGAGACTTACATGCCAACTTCTCTTTCAGAAGGAACTAATTGAGGGCCTCGGCAAATCGAGGCCCTTTCGGAAAAAGTTGCAAGCCTGCAATTTGAAATTCGTTTCAGAGCATCCTTAAAAAAGTGTAATCTATAATACGGCTGCACGAATAAGAAAATAGGGATTTACGCACATAATGCACTTAATTTCGGATGGACGAATGAACTCTATGTTTAAGAAAGGGGGGTCGCTGTTCGGACGAATAAGGAGGAACGGGTCAGCGACGCTCCGATGAATGAATCGGAGCAGGTCACCGACTGAAGCGAAGCGAAAGGAGGTGAAAAAAGATGGCCGTAGAAAAAGCGATTGGCTCTTCCAGTTTGGTCGAAGTTATTGACCGAATCCTGGACAAGGGCATAGTTATCGACGCCTGGGTAAGAGTCTCTTTAGTGGGTATTGAGTTACTCGCGATTGAGGCCAGAGTCGTGGCGTCATCAATCGAGACCTTCCTGAAGTATGCTGAGGCGATTGGTTTGACCGTATCAGCAGCCGCTGCTTGAGGATTGGTCAGTAACTAAGCCCCGTTAGAAATGGGATTTCTAAACGGGGCAAAGGATTCTTGCCGAGTCATCCTTGCGTCCTGAAATATTTGGGACAGAAAGTATGGTTCGCCAAGAATTTCCTTGTTTTAAGAAAAGGGAGTAAACAAAGGTAATGCCCTTAGCAAAAGAAATGAAAGATTTTGTCGAAAATTTCGTTTCCTCTTACGAGACCAGGCTCCAGAGTATCGGAGCCATCTTTGATACTACCTACCAACTCCTCGAAGGTTTCCAAGAGTCCTTCCTTGATGTAAAGCAAGAACGAGAAAAAGTTAGTGTAGAATTACGGGAGAAACTTGCCAAAAACAAATCTTTAAGAAGGAAGGATTTTGACAATATGATGCAGGGGCTTCTTTTAACTCAAGATGAAAGGGAAAAAGAAGTAAGGAATTTGTTAAGGAGTTACCTTAATGAACAGAAGGAAATGGCACAGGTTCTAAGGGAGAGGTTAGAGAAGTTTAAAGACACTCTTGTGAGAGGTGAAGTTCAAAGGGTTAAAGATTTCCAAGGCATGTTCAAAGAAATTCTTGCTAAACAGGAGAAGAGAAAGGAAGAGGTTACTTCTAAGCTAAAAGAGTTCCAAAAAGAACAGCAGGAAATGGCGAAAAGACTTAAAGAAATTTTAGCTAAAGGAAAGGAGCTTCGGATAAGAGATTTCAAATCAATGCTTAAGGAATTTAAGGCCCAATATAAAGGGCGGATAGCTCGACAAGAAGAAAGGAGGGAAGAAGTTGGAAATCTGCTCAGCAAATTTAATAAGGAGAAAGTAGAAGCAGATAAGAATTGGCGAGCTGTGCAAAAGAAGGACTAACTACCCTGAGACAGTTTAACCCGTTAGGGAAGTCGAAGAGGAATATGACACCGTTAGAAAGGAGGTAATAAAAATGGGTATAGCTTTGGATATGAAGAAAATTGCTGATGACATTGCTACCTCTTATGATTTGCGAGTAAAGGGGTTAGGAGAGCTGGTAGGCGATATCCACAAAACACTGAAAGGCTTTGCGGCTGATAGAAAAAAGATGAGTGAGGAGCAGGCAAAGGCATTAGGGGACTTTGTAGCAGACCTGAGTAATAATGTGGGCAACATGATAAAAGGTTTTCAGAAGGACCATAAGGCTATGGCCGATGCTCTTAAAGAAGACCTTGAGAAAGGCGAAACAGATAGACTTAAAGCTTTTAAGGATATGATGAGAAGTATCCAAAAAAGCATTAAGGAGATCGAAACTTATGTTGCCAATAAGCTCAAGGAATTCCATGGTGCCCACGCGAATATGAGTGGAGAACTCAGGAAAGAGTTGGCCAAGTATGCAGCAGGTGTGGTCAGTGAGACCAGGAAGCTGTTAGAAGGCTATAGAGACGAGAGGGAGAAAATGGCTGCTAATTGGCAAGCTCTAACTGCTACGATGGCTAAGAGAAGAAGGGGCAAGGCTGCTGTTTCAGTCGGTGCGGAAGTAAGGACTGTTGAAGAAGTGGTAGCCAAAAAAGGCAAGGGCAAGAAAAGAGGCAGGAAAAAGGGCAAAGGCAAGAGAAAGAAAAATTAAATAAACTCGCTCCCCTTAGTTAACGACAGTTGAAATTGTCAGCCAAAGGTTAATCCGCCTTTGGTGGAAAGAATTATTAGCCAGTGATTAAGTGTGCCTATTGTAAAGGTACTGGTCGGGAAATAGATAGCGGTCTCCCTTGTATTAAATGTGGAGGTAGAGGGGTGGTTAAGAAGTAAATATCAAATACCAAAAATCAAATATACCTCTCCAAGAATACTAAATTTTTATATTTTTGGTAGGGGTTTTTGATTTTTGGTCTTTAATTTTTGGTTTTTAACAGGAGGTGAGACGAATTGATTGATGAGATGACTACAGTATTGGAACCAAGTCCTTTGCCAGACTTTGTGGAAACAAAGTATATAAAGGATATTACCAACAGGGCGCTTTCCTACATTAAGGCAGGTTTTCCAATCCATTTTAGAGGGGTTTCAGGCACAGGTAAGACAACACTTGCTATGCACATAGCAAGCAAAATTAGAAGACCGGTGGTGATGATTCACGGAGACGAAGAGTTCACAACCTCTGACTTAGTTGGCGGAGAATATGGCTATAGGATTAGAAAAGTTGTGGACCGTTTTATCTCAAAGGTTTTAAAGACAGAAGAAGATTTGGTGAAACGTTGGGTTGATAACCGTCTAACCGTAGCCTGCAAGTATGGATTTACCTTAATCTATGATGAGTTCACACGCTCTCGCCCAGAGGCAAATAATATCCTTCTTTCTATCTTGCAAGAGAAAATGATGGATTTGCCGGTGGGAAGAGGCGGTGAGGAACCATATTTAAGGGTAGATCCAGATTTTACCGCTATTTTTACATCTAATCCTGAGGAATATGCCGGTGTCCACAGGAGCCAGGATGCCTTAAGGGATAGAATGATAACTATGGATTTGGACCACTTTGACTATGATACAGAGATTGCTATTACCCGGGCAAAATCGAAACTTTCTAAACCACATGCCGAGATGATAGTTAATATTGTAAGGGGCTTGAGACAATCTGGAAAGTGCGAGTTTGCGCCAACCATTCGTGGGTGTATTATGATTGCCAAGACCCTTAAAGTTCAAAACATCCCCCCTGCCAAATCTAATGGCGCCTTTATGGAGATATGTCAGGATATATTGGCTTCTGAAACAAGCAGGGTTGGTTCAAAGACAAATCAGGCAAGGGTAAAAGAGATAATTAAGGAACTGGTCGAGAAGTACAGTTGAGAGTCAGGAAGCGTGGGAGAATCTGCTCTGGCAAAATGAATCGGTTCAGGAAAAACAGAAAACAAAAGAACCTAACTTCTCGTTTCGCCAGGTAGACCCCGTTAGAAATTAAGCATTATATTGTTAATTGGAGATATTTGTAACGGGGTAGAGGTTTTAAAGACTTTAATCAGGAGGAGAAAATGGTCAGAGGAGTCACAGAGTTAAGTGGATTAAGAGACATAAGAACTATGCGCAGCGCCAAAAAGAGGTCTATCCCTCGACTGCAAAGTTCAACTTATTTAGATTTGTATATGTTGCGTAAAGAAAAAGACAGACTGGAAAAAGAAGTTTATATTTTAGATAAGAGAAAGAAAGGAATTCAAAAAAGGCTCGATGAGATTATTATAGAGATGGACAAGTTAGAAAAGGCAAAACCTATAAGAAGAAAAGTAAATCGCGAGAGATTTGAGAAACCTTCAGGAAAAGAATGGAGGACTATACCTCTAAAATATTAAGAGAGACCCCAATTAATGGATTGGAAAACGTTCGACTTCAAGACCCGGAAGGCAGGTAGAAAGGGGGAAGTTTTAAATAAAAATATATATAGATGTGGATTTTGTAATGGAAAAGGATTTATGCCTTCTAAGAAGAACATGAAGTGCTTAGCATGTTTAGGCACAGGAACTATAAAAGTCCAACCCCCAGCTGTAATATGCGCTTATTGTAATGGGTCAGGAAAATCACATTTAAATACTGACCTTACCTGTATTGTTTGCCATGGGAGAGGGGTTTTGAGTGTGCATACTAAAAAGCTGGAGATATGCCCTACCTGTAAAGGAAGAGGGAGAGAAAAAGGAGGCAATCTTCCTTGTTCGATGTGTAAGGGAAAGGGCGTTATCGCAAAACAAGAAGTGTTTATATCTATTGCAAGAGGAAAAAACATGGCAAGGTAGGAAAGGAGATTAGTAGATGAGAAAGAAAAAGAAGAGAGAGGGAAAAGAAGGTCTGGATATCGATTTTGGTATAGGGAAATTAAGTCTGGGTGGCTTATTTAAGGGAATAGAGAAATTAGTTGACCTGGCAGCAGATTTAAAAGAAGCTGGAGGAGAGATTAAGAAAGAAGGCGAGATAGATCTATCCCATCTTAAAGAAGGTATGAAGGGGATTTTTGGGTTCTCTATAAAGACGGCTGTGGGAGGAACACCAATAGTGGAGTCTTTTGGAAACATAAAAAAGACCCCTAAGGGCCCTGCGGTTGAAGAAGAAACAGAACCCCTGGTAGATGTCTTTGATGAGAAGGAGCATATTCTGGTAGTAGCAGAACTTCCTGGCGTTGAGGAGGAGGATATCAAGACAGAAATAAAAGACGACATCCTCAATATATCAGCTGAGAGGGGAGAGAGGAAGTATAGGAAGGAAGTTCTTCTTCCTTCCAAAGTCGAGGCAGAGCCTATTTCTTCTACACACAAAAATGGGATTTTAGAGATAAAACTCAAGAAACAAGCGATCTAAACGTGACAAGGAAAATAAGGAAGGTAAAACAAGAAAATATGGATTCTAAATGACACACAAACTTATGAACCCCGATGATTATCGGAGGAACGTGAGTTTGTTGGCCGAAATTAACCCTGCATATAAATTATGTGGGGTAACAGTGATAAACGTATGCCAAAGACATTAACTTTAAAAGTAGCAGAAGCAAGGCCTCGCGATGTGGGAAGAGGTATAGCCAGAATAGACCCTAAGGACCTGGAGAAGCTTGGCTGTGAGGTGGGAGATGTTGCCCAAATTGAAGGTAAGCGAAAAACAGCTACTAAAGTAATGCCTGCGTATATGGAGGATAGAGGCAAAGGAGTTATTCAAATAGACGGGATTATCAGAGAGAATGCGCAGATCGGCTTGGACGAGAAAGTCACCATAGAAAAAGTATCTCATAAGGCTGCTGAGAGAATTACCTTATCTCCTATTACGATAAGTGGATTACGAAGTGAAAAGGATACCCGATATATTGGCCGCCTTTTAGAAGGTCTTCCTTTAGTAGCCGGAGACAGAGTGAGAGCAGCTCTATTTGGTGCACGATCTTGTGATTTCAAAGTATTAGATACAGTTCCCAGGAATGAAGTAGTCTTAATTCAACCTACTACGGCTATCAGGATGGAAGTAAGAGAAGGGGAAGAGAGGCGTGGCCTTAAAATTTCCTATGAAGATATAGGAGGCTTAAGTAAACAGATTCAAAGAATTAGAGAAATGATAGAGCTTCCTTTGAAGTATCCTCAGGTTTTTGAGAGATTAGGAATAGAAGCTCCTAAAGGGGTACTTTTACATGGACCCCCGGGTTGCGGCAAGACCTTAATTGCTCGGGCAGTAGCTAATGAAACTGATGCCTATTTTACCAGTATAAGTGGGCCTGAAGTAATGGCCAAATACTACGGGGAATCCGAAGCTCGGCTTCGGAGTATATTTGAGGATGCACAAAAAAATGCGCCAGCTATTGTCTTTATTGACGAAATAGATGCTATCGCACCCAAACGTGAAGAGATGGGAGGAGAAAAACAGGTTGAGCGAAGAGTAGTGGCGCAACTTCTTGCCCTTTTGGATGGCCTGGAAGAGCGAGGACAAATCATTGTAATAGGCGCTACTAACATCCCTAATGTACTGGATTCAGCTTTAAGGCGACCGGGCAGGTTTGACCGGGAACTATCCATCCCTATTCCTGACAAGAATGGAAGGCTGGAAATACTTCAGATTCATACCCGTGGCATGCCTCTGGCAGAAGATGTGAATTTGGAGAAGCTGGCTGAAATCACCCATGGATTTGTGGGAGCAGATTTAGGAGCTCTGGCAAGAGAGGCAGCTATGGCCTGCTTGCGAAAAATATTGCCTAAAGTGGATTTTGAGTTAGAAGAAATACCTTATGAGACTCTCTTAGAATTACAAGTTACTATGGATAATTTTATGGAGGCCCTGAAAGAAATAGAACCTTCCGCCATCCGTGAGGTATTTGTTGAAGTTCCTGATGTGAAATGGAGTGATGTAGGTGGGTTGGAAGATATAAAGAAGCAGCTTATGGAGACAATCGAATGGCCTTTAAAATATCCCGAACTTTTCACCAAAGCCAAAACCACGCCACCTAAAGGCGCACTGCTCTTTGGAGCTCCAGGAACAGGTAAGACCTTGGTAGCCAAGGCAGTGGCTAATGAAAGTGGAGTTAATTTCATATCAGTTAAAGGCCCGGCATTAATTTCCAAGTATCTCGGTGAGTCAGAACGCGGAGTCCGTGAGGTATTTCGTAAGGCTAGACAGGCATCGCCAACAATTATCTTTTTTGATGAGATAGATGCGCTGCTACCCATCCGAGGGATGGGAGGGGGAGATTCCACTCATACAACAGAGCGGGTTATCAGCCAATTCCTTAGTGAGTTAGATGGTATAGAAGAGTTAAAAGGAGTGGTTGTCTTGGGAGCTACCAACAGATTCGATATGATTGACCCGGCAGTACTTCGCCCCGGTAGATTCGATTTACTCTTAGAGCTTCCAATTCCAGATGAAGCGACGCGGCTTGAGATATTTAAGATTCATACCAAAGGCAAGCCATTGGATAAAGATGTTGATCTTAAATCACTTGCTAAGATAACCGATAAATATACTGGCGCAGACATAGAAGCCATCGCCAGAAAAGCTTCAATGTTTGCCATGAGAGAATTCTTAGAGAAAATAAAAGCCAGACCTCTTAAAAAAGCAATTGAAGGATTTACTATTAAAAAGAAGCACTTCGATGAAGCAATTAAAGCTATTAAAAAGTAACTAACGTTAAGAGCTTTTCCACCAATAACGTCAACCGGCATATTTAGAAGTGCGGTCAACAGAAACAAGTGCTTCGAGCCGCGCCCTTCCCTAAGGTGAAGAGGGCTATTATGGGTGTAATAGGAAAATATATTTATGGAGTCATAAATTCTATCCCACATCTTTCTACTGAGGAGAACCTCCTTGAAACAAAAAGGTGCACGGCTAACGGGGTTTATACTATTTGCTATCAAGATATTTCAGCTGTAGTCACTGACTCAGAAATTGTTGATTATACCCATATGCTTAAAGATGCCTTAGCAAAACAACTTATTACACATCAAAGGGTAATTGAAAGGATAATGCTCGATCACACAATTATCCCTATGAGATTGGGGACTTTTGCTGTAGATGTAGATGAAGTTAGACATTTTTTGGCTAAGGGCTATCCAATAATCAAAGACATCTTTAAGAAAGTATTCGATAAAATAGAGATTGATGTGGCTGCCACTTGGAGTGACTTTAATTCAGTCGTTAGAGAGGTTGGAGAAGAAAAAGAAATTAAGGAATTTAAAGAGAGGCTCTTAGCTAATCCTAAAGGAATAACTGTAGACGATCAGATGAAAGTAGGAGCTATGGTTAAAGATTACTTAGATAAGAAAAGAGAAGAATACGCCGTTGAAATAGAAACATCATTAAATAAAGTCAGGGAAGATATCAAAATCCATGCCCTTATGGATGACAGGATGGTCATTAATGCGGCCTTTTTAATAAATAGACTTCAAGAGGGAAACTTCGATAAAGAGATAGAAGCGCTAAACAATGGATTTGCTGAGAAATTGAATTTTAGATGTGTAGGCCCGCTTCCCCCTTACAGTTTTTACACGCTTGAGATAAAGAAGATGCAATTTGAAGAAATAGATTGGGCAAGAAATAAACTTGGGATTTTGAATGATTTTACAACCAAAGATGCAATTAAGAAAGCCTTTCAAGTAAGAGCCACTTCTTCCCACCCTGATAAGAATCCCGAGATACCTGGCACAGAAAGAGAATTTGATGAGGTGACCAAAGCCTATAGGATTTTATGGGAATACTGTCAGGAAGATAGTTGCTTCCTTAATAAGGATGAATTTGAAAAGAACGCAATTTTAGTAAAGGTGAGAGGGTAATATGGAAAAGGAAGGTAAATATATCTATTGTATTATCGGCACAAAGCAGGAAAGAAATTTTGGACCCATAGGAATAGGTGGTAGAGGCAATGAGGTCTCAACTATTGGCTATAATGATTTAAGCATGGTTGTAAGCAGCCATCCTATGACCAAATTTGTTGTGGATCGGCAGAATATGTTAGCTCATGAAAAGGTAATTGAGGAAGTGATGAAAGAATTTGATAGCGTGCTTCCAGTTAGGTTTGGCACTATTGCCTCTGATGCCGATGAGATAAGGAATCTTTTAGATAGAAGATACAGAGAATTTAAGAATACCCTGAGAGATATGGACCACAAGGTAGAATTAGGCGTTAAAGGAATATGGAAAAATATGGATATCATTTTTAAAGAGATTATAGAAGAGAATAAGGAGATTAAGAGGCTAAAAGAAGAAATCCAAAATGAGGCGAGTAAAAAGAATATTCACCCCGTTAAAAAATCCTTTTCTAACGGGGTTCAGGTCAAAATGGAAATTGGGAAGATGGTTGCAGAGGCTCTGCAAAAGAAAAAAGAGAAAGAGGCTCAAGATATTGTGGATGTTTTAAAAAGGACATTTGTTGACCACAGACTCACTAAGACCATTTGTGATGAGATGTTTATGAACGCTGCCTTTTTGGTGGATAAAGATAGAGAGAAAGAATTTGATAATATAATGGACGAGTTAAGCCGGGAATATAACGACAGAATTAAATTTATGTATGCAGGGCCTCTACCTGTATTTAATTTTGTTAACATTGTCATTTATCCTGAAGAGTGGGAGAAGTAGTGTGGCTTTATCCGGGACAGAAGTAGATGTTATAAATAGTGTTGCCCGATTAAGACAAGCAACCAAGGACCAAATAAGAAGAGAGGTGGGTTTTTCTTTAGACTATATCGGCTTCTTATGTCGATATTTACTCAGAAAAGGTTATTTAGATTTTTCTGGTGGGTATTATTCCTTGACAAGGGTGGGAATAAAAAGCTTATTGACCGAGGAAACACCGAAGATTGACCGGAAATTAATCAAGGAAATCGCCAGTGAAGTAGTTAAAGAGTTTAGCGGAGAGTTAAAAAAAGAAGTCAAAAGAATAAAGATACCGGTTACACAAATAAGGCAAGAAGTAGAAAAGAAACCAGAAGAACAGATAAAGATAAAGACCGATTTTGAACTTCCCATAGAAGATGAAAGTCTGGCTTTAGAAAGTAATATCAATAAAATAGGCGCTAAACTTGAAAAGGGAAAATCCGATATTGATAAGTCAGTCAAATTATTTAAAGAAATTCAGAAAAGAGGGAGGAAGCGATGATTAAGAGGGAGGAAGAAAAAAAGGTAAAAGGTCTTAAAGGCGAGATACAGAAAGGTAAAGGTGTTGATATAGGGACGGTGTTTGTAAAATGTGCCCAAAAAGAAAGTGAGGAGATAACTTTTCGCTCTCAGCGAAATGCCTTCTTCGAAGTAGAATACACAGATTTTACTAAGAAGATACTCGATAACTCCAAGGTAAAATACATCATAAAGGAAGATAAACTCTATGTGGTAGGTGATGAGGCCCTACAATTTGCAAATATGTTTAATAAAGAGACGAGAAGGCCACTATCAAGAGGGGTGATAAGCCCTACAGAAAAAGAAGCTCTTCCTATGGTGGAACTATTGATAAAAAGTGTGGTGCGAAAACCCACCTATAAGGGAGAAATAGTCTACTTCTCCGTTCCTGGCGAGCCTCTGGATGCAGATTTTAATATAATATATCATATAAAAATGGTTGAAGGATTCTTAAAGACTTTGGGTTATATCCCAAAGCCAATCAATGAAGGTCATGCGATTATATTATCCGAGTTGGCCGAAGAAGATTTTACTGGGATTGGTCTTTCTTTTGGTGGCGGTATGGTTAACGTCTGTTTAAGTTTTATGTCAGTGCCCATATTTAAATTTTCTGTGGTTAAGGCTGGCGACTGGATTGACCAGCAGGTGGCTATGGCAGTGGATGAGACAGCCAGCCGCGTGTCAGCAATAAAAGAATCATCTTTTGATTTAAGCAAGGAAAAAGATTTAAACAAGATTGAAAGTGCCTTATCTATATACTACAACCACTTAATCGAATACGTCATAGAAAATATAAAACAGGAATTTACCAAAGCAAGAAGGATGCCGCGGATTACTAAACCCATAACTATTGTTTTATCCGGAGGGACTTCACTTCCTAAAGGTTTTAGCCATAGGTTTAAACAGATTTTAGACCAGTTAAAACTACCTATTCCAGTTGGCCAGGCAAGGATGGCAACTCAACCTTTGAGGTCAGTGGCTAAAGGCGCATTAGTTGCAGCTAGCGCTGATGAGGGTAAGAAATAGATGGACCCCGTTAGAAATCTAAAGAGCAAAAATTTAAATGATAATTTACCAAAGAAATCTTTATCAAGCAAAATTTCTAACGGGGTGGAAGTAGCCTTGAAAGAAGGTAAGTATATTTACTGTATAATAAAGTTAAACCAATATCAATCATTCGGTCCTTTGGGGATTGGGGGAAGAGGCGATGAATTATATGCTGTCTGTTTTAATAACATTGCCGCAGTGGTGAGCAATTCTCCAATTACGAAATATTCGGTTTCAAGAGAAAATACCATTGGCCATGAGAAGGCAATTGAGGAGGTTATGAAGGAACATACAGTTTTGCCGGTTCGATTTTGCACAATTGCCGAAGATGAAGAGAAGGTTAAGAAGATATTAGAAAGAGAGCATGATAAATTTGTAGATTTATTGAAGAATATGGAAGGCAAAAAAGAACTCGGACTAAAAGCAATATTCGAAAAAGAAGTTATTTATAATGATATTTTAGAAAAATATGAAGATGTAAGGGTATTAAAGGAAAAAGTCGCGGCACTTGCTTCCGAGAAGACATATTATAGACTTATGAAAATAGGAAAGATGGTAGAGCAAGCCTTAGAAAAAGAAAAAGAAAAATATAAAGAGGAGATATTGGATATCCTGGAGCCTTTGTCGGAAGATATAAGATTAAATAATGTATATGGTGAAATGATGATTATAAATGCTGCGTTTTTGGTAAGCGAAGATAAAGAAGCAGAGTTTGACCAAAAGGTCCAGGGACTTGCAGAAAAGTATGGCGCTAGGATTAATTTTAAGTATGTGGGCATAGTGCCGCCATTTAATTTTGTTAATCTGGTAATTGAACCAGGGGAATATTGACATGTTTTTAATTGATGATATATTACTTGCACCATTAAAAGGTGTGGTTTGGCTGGGGAAGAGGATCAATGAGGTGGTAGAAAAGGAACTGTCTGACGAGGGGCGTATAAGAGAAAAACTTATGGAATTGCAATTAAGGTTTGAGTTGGACGAGATAAGTGAGGAGGAATATAATAGACAAGAAGACGAACTTCTAGCGCGATTGGATGCTATTAGAAAAGCAAAGGAGGAGGAATGAAAATGTCCAATATAGAAGATGTCAGAAAAGCAGTTACTGAGTTCCTAAAGAAGGCCCTCAATGTCAAAGATGTTAAAGTAATTAAGGTTACAAAGATTGGCGAGGGATGGGAGACTGAGGCAGAAGTATATGAGGAAAGTTCTTTTATAAAATCTCTTGGGTTACCAACCAGAGTACAGGATAGGAATATCTATGCTGTTAAACTAAGTGGCAGCTTAGAAGTTGAATCATATGAACGCAAGGGCGAATCTGATAAATCAGAATGATCTTGCCGGAGGCAGCAATATGAAATCGTCCGATAAAGAGCTTATCTATTTGTTTTGTGTTACAGGTAGGCTGCCAAAATTAAAAGAGGCAGAAGATTTAGCTGGTAACGCCCATTTTATTTTCTACCAAGGTCTTTATGCGGTAGCAAATAGAGTTTCGGCTGATGAGTTTAGTGAAGAAAATCTGAAGAAAAATTTGGCCAACCTGGAATGGATTCAGACAAAGGCAAGTATTCATGAGCAGGTAATAGAGGCAGTTATGAGAAATGCCTGCGTGATTCCCTTTAAGTTTGGGACCTTGTTCAATACCGAAGAAAATCTAAAAACAATGCTTAAGAAGCATATAGGAGGTTTTAAAGATACCTTAAAGTATTTAGAGGATAAAGAAGAATGGGGAGTCAAGATTTACTGCCAAACAGAGAGGTTAAAAAAAAATCTCATTCAAGATGATAAAGAGCTCCTAAATTTAGATAAAGAAATCAACTCTGCTTCGCCGGGCAAGGCATTCATTTTTAAAAAGAAAAAAGAAGAGTTAGTAAATACAATTGTAAATAAAAAGCTCAATGAGTATGGCCAGGACAGTTTTGAAAGGTTAAAGCAACATAGTATTCAGTCCCGCATCAACAAACTGTTACCCCAAGAAGTAACTGAAAGAAAAGATGATATGATTTTAAATTCCGTTTTTTTAGTCGATAAAAATAAAGTAGCAAATTTTGTGAATACAGTAAAGGGTATTAAGATAAGATATGCTGATCAGGGGCTCTTTTTTGATTGCACTGGCCCTTGGCCCCCTTATAATTTCACTATCATAGAGAAGGCCTAAATGGAAGGCGTTATTACAAAATCAAAAGATATAACTCTTTTAGAAGTTTTAGATAGGGTTTTAGATAAAGGCGTGGTCATATCCGGAGATTTAGTTATTTCCTTGGCCGACGTCGATCTTATATACGTCGGATTAAAGGTCCTGATAAGTTCCGTAGAAACAATGGAACGCTTAAGGGGAGCGCCGTTTGCAGGCGCGCAAGAGGAGCCGACATAGTGAAAATATATAGCTACGCTATAATAGATTCTAATAGCAAAATAAGTGATTCCATTAATGGCTTAGAAGGAGTAGGTGTTTATAATATCTATTATCGTGATATAGGAATAGTTGTAAGCGAACTGAGCGAACAGATTCAGGATATAACCCAAGAACATATTTTAAAGCATGAAGAGGTGGTAGAAAAACTGATGGAGAGTTTTACAGTTCTACCAGTCAGTTTTCTTACGCTTTTTAAGAAAAAAGACGATGTTCTTTTGATGATGCAAGAATATTATAGCGATTTTAGAGAAAATTTAGATAGACTACGTAATAAAATAGAATTTGGGATAAGGATTATCTGGTCTGGTGAAACCATAAGAAATCGTATAATTGATACCTATAAAAAAAGTAGTGCCAATATATCCATAACCGATACTTCGCCGGAAAAAAGTTTCATCAAAGAGAAATTCGAAAAATATAAATTAGACAAAGAATTTGAAGAAGAAGCGAATAAAGTCATTACGCTTATTGATGATTTTTTTAGTAGATTTGCAGCAGAAAAGAAGCTGGAAAGATTGAAGAGTGACAATTTGCTCTTAAGTGCATTTTATCTGGTAGAGAAAGAAAGACAGGGAGATTTTAAGGAGGCATTTGAGCGCACAAAAAGAACTCCCGGTGACCTTAAATTTCTCTTAAGCGGCCCCTGGCCACCTTATAATTTTATTATCTTAACTAAAAATGCAGATATGTTTACCCCGTTAGAAATACCTAAAACTACGGGGAATACAAATTTCTAACGGGGTTTAATATAAAACCTGTTTACCGAAATTTGACAGATGAGAGTGTGGTATGACTATAAATAGAATAGTAGAAACAGATTCTCCGGAAGCTTTTATCGAAGAGATAGAGAAAATACAGGGAGCTCTTCCTAAAAGAATTGACGCTAATCCCAAGAATGTAGAGAAGGGTCTGGCAAAACTAGTCCTTACGCTTATAGAATTAATCCGAAAATTATTGGAGAAGCAGGCGATGCGCAGAATTGATGCCGGCTCTCTTTCTGAAGAAGAGATTGAGAGAATTGGTGAGACCCTGATGAAATTAGAAAATAAGATGCAAGAATTGAAAGGTATATTTGGCCTTAAAGACGAAGAGCTAAACCTAAATTTGGGCCCTCTTGGCGATTTGATGTGAGGTGATAAAAGGACATGTATCGACCGGATGCCAAAATAAATTGTCCAACATTCCAAAAGCAGGAGTCAGTTATAAAGGATATTACAGATAAGGTCAATATGGCGAGGGCAGTATTAGAGAAGTCACGATTTGCTGAAGAATTAGTGAAAGAAGTGGATGTACTTCTTTCTTGTCTGGTTTATGATGGAAAAAGATTGGATTGCAAGAATTGCCATTTCATTGCCAACCTGCGCAAGAAAACAGCAGATCTAATTATAAGGGCCAAAAAATTAGCATAATAGGAAAGGGGGAGAAACGATGGCGCAACAAAAAATGATGCACGCAATTGAAGCCACAAACTTAGCTGATATTTTAGAGCGCGTGCTGGATAAAGGCATTGTTATTGCTGGAGACATTAAGATTCAACTTGCTGATATCGATCTTCTCAACATTAAGATAAGGCTCTTAATTGCTTCTGTAGATAAAGCTATGGAGATGGGGATAAATTGGTGGCAGCAGGATTCTTATCTATCTACAAAAGCAAGAGAAACTGAGATAGAAAAAGAGAATGCGGCGCTGAAAGAAAGATTAGAGCAGTTAGAAGCGGAGATAAAATAAGAGAAACTGATATAGGAGAACTTTTATCTATGTAGAAATGCTTCTGTTCTGTGAAAATTGCAGAATTGTATCTATTTTGGGGAAATAAACAGTATGGTTGTTAATAGAGACTTGAGGATTAGAACGATAAATAGTTATGGTTAAGGGTATACCACCGATAACAAGTTTAAATGCGCATAGAAAAACCACCAGATTTAAGAAAGGACGAGAAGAAGAGCGATTTGAACGAAGAGTTCATGGGAGGCCTCGACAGTGGAGATATCAGACCAAGCCGATTTTTAAAAAAATAAAAGAACCTTTGGTAGATGTGTTTAAAGAAGCGAAAGAGGTGAAGATTATAATAGACATGGGTGGTTTCTCCAGGGGGGAAATAGACATCGATATAAAACCAGATAAATATATTATCTTTGCTAAACACGAAGAACAGGAGTTTAAAGAAGTGATTGACCTGCCGCCAGATGTGGATATTGAGAAAACAGTGGAAAATTTCAAGAACGGGATTTTAGAGATAACGCTTCCCAAAGAGAAGGGAAGACACAAAGCCGAAAGGAAGAAAAAAAGAAAAAGGAAATTGAGATGAAAAGAAAACCGGTTATTTTAGTAGTAGATGATGAGGAAAGTATACTTAAATTTTTCCACAGGATATTAAAAAAGGAAGAATATACAGTTTTTACGGCTGATAATGGGAAAGAAGCGTTAGAGCTAGTGAACAGAAAAAGACCAGATTTGGTAATTTTAGATTTAAAGATGACCGGTAT
>Ga0315282_10005227_pt1 | contig 22205 bp, 12 predicted proteins | sample YL17G07_20_MG_FD_203693 | JGI IMG/M metagenome (GOLD analysis project Ga0315282, IMG submission 203693) | Sediment microbial communities from Yellowstone Lake, YNP, Wyoming, USA - YL17G07_20 | ecosystem: Environmental > Aquatic > Freshwater > Lake > Sediment | place: USA: Wyoming | collected... | reverse complement strand
GCGAGTCAGGCGCCCCGCCGCGCTGAATGGCGCTCTAGTGCCAAGCGGCTGGCGGTGGTTGTCGGCGCGTGCCTCCTTGTCGGCGGCGTCGCGCTGGCGGCCGAACGACCGGACGTTCTGCGGCCCGGGGCGGCCGGGAGGGATCTCGCGCCGGACAAGCCCGCCCCGTGGCCGGCCTCGGAGATGATGAAGCGGCTGGCGGCGATCATCGGCGCGTGCCTCCTCGTCTGCGGCGCTGCGCTGGCGGCCGAACCGCCGGACGTTCTGCGGGCCGGGGTCGCCCGGATCGACATCACGCCGACGAAGCCCGTAACGCTGGCGGGATACGAGTCGCGCAAAGACGTGTCCCAGGGCGTTCACGATCCGCTGACGGCGCGGGCCGTCGCCTTCGAGCAGAACGGCCAGCACTTGGTGCTGGTCTCGACGGAGATCCTCGGTTTCTACGGGGGCACGGCCGCGAGTTACAGGAAGGCGATCCTCGAGGCGTGCCGCCTCCAGCCGTCGGAGCTCTTCCTGGCAGCGATCCACACCCACAGCGCGCCGAATGTTGGGATCGACCGCGAGAAAGGGCACCCGAACAACGTCGAGTACGTCCAGACGCTCGAGACGCGGCTGGTGGACGTGGTTCGCGACGCGCTCGCTCACACGGCCCCCGTCGAGATCGGGGTCGGGTCGGGCTCTTCTCCCGTGGGGGCGAACCGGCGGGAGGTCGTGACGGACGCCGCCGGCAGTTCCACGATCCGGCTGGGCCGGAATCCCGCGTTGGCGACGGACCGCGAGGTGCAGGTGCTGAAGGTCTCGCGTGCGGGCGCGGGCGACCTCGTGGCCGTCGTCTTCGCGTATGCCACGCACAGCACGTCGATGGGCCCGAGGAACTACCTCGTCAGCGGCGACGTCCACGGCCTGGCGGCGCAGTTCCTGGAGAAGTATCTCGGCGGCGGCGTGCTGGCTTCGCCCTTTGCCGGCGCGTCGGGCAACATCGATCCGTGGTTCCGCGTGCTGCCGGAGTTCAACACGAAGAACGGTTGGATTCCGGAGCCGGCGCTCCTGGGCACGATGCTCGGCGAAGAAGTGGCGCACGTGCTGAACGGCATCCAGAAGCCCGGCCCGGGCGGCCCGATCAAGACGTCCCTCAAGACGCTCCTGCTGCCCGGCAAGCCGCGCGGCGAGGCCCCGGCGGCAGCCGAGGCGGCGCCCGTGGAGTTCACCCTGAGCGTGGGCCGCGTGGGCGACGTGGCGTTCGTCGGCCTCGGCGGCGAGGTGTTCAACGAGATCGGCAAGGCGATCAAGGCGGCATCGCCGTTTCGGCATACCTTTGTGATCAGCCACTGCAACGGCGCGGCGGGGTACCTGCCGACCAGGCCGAGCTATGACGAGGGCGGCTACGAGGTCCAGTCGAGTGCGTTCGCCCCGACGGCGGCGGAACAGGTCATCGAGGAAGCCGTGCGGATGCTGAAGGATCTGTAAACATGCTGTTGCGGCCGAGGGCAACATGAGATCAACGAGACGATTCCTGGTTGTGCTGGCGGCGGGGTGGCTCGGCGCCGGGCTCGCAGGCGCCGCCGAGACCGCCCCGCCGCTCTACCGCGACGCCGCCCAGCCGATCGAGAAGCGCGTGGAAGACCTGCTCGGCCGCATGACGCTCGAGGAGAAGGTCGGGCAGATGAACATGCCCTGTGTGTACGAGTCGGGCCTGGGCAAGTCGGTCGCGGAGAAGACCGAGGCGGTCCAACGGTTTGCGGCGGGCACGTGGCGGAAGGATTTCGGGCCGGGCGGCGGTTTCTTCACCCTGTCCAACACGATCCTGCACGAGGGCCCGCGACAGCAGGCCGAGTTTCTCAACCGGCTCCAGCGGATCGCCCTCGACCAGACGCGCCTGGGCATTCCGCTCCGCGGCTTTGCCAAGGTGGCCCTCGCCCCGGGCGAGACGAAGACCTGTTCCTTCAAACTGGCGCCGGATGATTTGGCGCTTTACGACGCGGACTTGAGGCGGGTGGTCGAGCCGGGCTGATTCCGCGTGATGGTCGGCTCTTCCTCGGAAGACATCCGGCTGACAGGCGAATTCGGAGTCAAGTGACCGGCAGTGGCTCGCGAGGAGCCCACCACGAACGAAAGGACATAGGACTATGAAAGTGGCGATTGTCTACCACTCGGAGACCGGCCATACGAAGCAAATGGCGGAGCTCGTGGCGCAGGGGTGCCTGTCGGTTCCCGGCGTGGAGGTGAAGTGCATGCCGGTGGATGCTGTAGATGCGTCCTACGTCGCGGAGGCCCGGGCCGTCGTCTTCGGCTCTCCGACCTACGAGGGGTCCTGTAGCTGGCAGATGAAGCGATATCTCGACATGGGCCCCAAGGGGCTGGCCGGGAAGCTGGGCGGCGTCTTCGTGTCGCAGAACTGGCCCGGGGGAGGCGGGGCGAGCTTCGCGGAGATGACGGTCATCGCCGGCCTCCTCGTCCACGGGATGATCGTCTACTCGGGCGGCATATCGGTCGGCATGCCTTACCTCCATTTTGGCGCCGTGTCGGCGAAGGCCCCGGAAGAAGACCTTTACAAGGCTCGATGCCTCAAGCTCGGCGAGAACGTCGCCTCGAAAGCCCTGGAGTTGTTCGGCAGGGATCGGGGGAAACCCATCTGAGCCCGGATTCGTCACACCTTTCGCCGCAAGGAAGGTACAATCCGAGCGCGTGACGAAGGCTTCTCGGTGTTGCACACAGGAGGTCCGGAGAATCCAGCGGGCGAAGGCGGCCTGGCATCGCCATGCCGCCCGGCCGCACGAGGAGAAGAGGCGATGAATCTGCATGAGCCATTGTGCCTCCAGCGGCGGCAGAACCGCTGGACAGCCCTGGGGAGCGTCGTGCTCGTTGCCCTGGCCTGCGCCGCCCTGGCGGGCGCACCGGTCAAGCCCGCCGCCAAGGCGCCGCCGGACAGCCCGGACGCCTCGGGGCTGTACAACGTCTCCCTGCTGGACCTGGGGGCGACGGCCAAGGGAAGCGGCTCGCCCTTCAACAAGGACTGGCCGCCCAACAACACGCTGACGCGGCGCGGCGACGGCACCATCTTCGGCGGGCCCCTCAAGGGCGGGCGCGTCGATATCCGCCTGGTGATCCCGGTGGAGATCCGGGCCGTCGAAGTCGTCGGCCTGGACTACCACGGCACGATGCAGCCCAAAGCCATCGACATCTTTGTGGAAGGCAAGAGGGTCAAGCACGCCGACCTGCCCGAGACCCCCGGCAAGCCCGTCCGCATCGACCTCGACGCGCCGGTCAAGGGCCAGACGGTCGGCATTCTGGTGACCGACGATTACCCCCTCCGCACGCTGCCCGACGGCAAGAAGGGGCCGAACTGGGGCGGCTGGGCGAAGCTCAGCGTGCTCTCGCCGACGAACGTGGCCGAGCTGATGAAGGATGTAGAACAGTACCAGGTGCGCGCAACGCCGGCGGCCATCGCTCCCACCGCGGGGGCGATGGCCGGGGCCAGGGTCGAGGTCGTCGGCCAGCCCCGGATGACCAGGGGCCACCCGTGCACCCTCTGGGACCAGGAGGACGTCGATCATTACAAGGAGATGCTGAGGACCTCCAAGGAGCTCCAGCTCCAGTACGCCGGCCTGAAGAAGGCGATGGACGATCGGCTGCGGCAGCCGCCGGGCATCCCGCCGCCGAAGCAGGGCGCGGACGGGAAGTGGATGCACCTCGGCGACAAGGAGAGCGTCGGCGACGCCACCTATGGAGCCATCCACAATCAACTCGCCCTCGACATCGCCAACCTGGGGACCGTCTACGTCCTCTCGGGCGAGGCCAGGTACGCCGAGTTCGCGAAGAAGCTGCTCCTTGTGTACGCCGACGCCCACCCCAACTACGGCATCGGCGCGCGGCCGGGCTTCAACCACGATCCCAGCAAGGTCTTCGACCAGCGCCTGAGCGACGCCACGTGGCTCATCCAGGTGGCGCGCGGCTACGACCTGATCCACGACCTTCCTTCCCTCACGCCCGAGGAGCGCAAGCACATCGAGGACGACCTGGTCAAGGCGTCCGCCCGGCACATCATGGGCAACCACGCCATGCTCGAAGCCGAGACCAACTGGGCGGCCATCACCACGTGCGCGGTGCTCGTGGCGGGGTATGCCACGGATGACGAAGAGCTGATCAACACGGCGTTCTACGGGCTCAAGGGGACCAAGGAGAAGCCGACCGGCGGCCTCTTCCAGCGGCACTTCGGCCCCGGGGCCATCGACCAGGACGGCATGTGGGCCGAGGGCGCCATGGGCTACCAGTTCATGGCCCTCGAGGGCCTGATCATGGACGCCGAGGTCCTGTGGCACCACGGCATCGACATGTATCGCTACCGCGACGCGGCCCTGAAGCGGCTGTTCGACACCCCGCTCGAGATGACGTACCCGGACCTCACGACGCCGGCCCTGCACGACTCCGGCCACGGGTCGGTCATCGACCGCGAGTCGTTCCTGTACGAGTTGGCGTACCGCCGCTACCGCGACCCGGCGTACCTGCTGATCCTGAACCAGTCGGGCACGCACCTCGATGCCCAGTTCCAGAAGTTCCCCGTGTCGGTGCTGTACGACCGCGACCCGGGTGAGAAGACCGCCCCGGTGGAGTGGAAGAGCGTGAACTTCTTCGGCGTCGGCTTTGGCATCCTGAGGCTGACGAGTCCCGGCGGCACAAGCAGCCTGCTGGTGGACTACGGGCCCAACCGCTCGCACGGCCATCCCGACAAGCTGAACATCGACCTCTTTGCCCTGGGCGACCGGCTGATCCCGGACCCCGGGAGCGTCTGGTACGAGCAGCCGCTCTATCGGCGGTGGTATCACACGACGCTGGCGCACAACACGCTCTGCGTCGACGAGCTGGAGCAGCGCCCGTGCGGCGCGGAGCAGCTCGTCTACGGTCCGGCCGACACGATGGGCCTCCAGCGGGCCCGCACGAACGAGGCGTACTCCGGCGTGCTGATGGACCGCGCGGTGTTCCTCACGCCCGAGTACATGGCCGACGTCTTCGGCGCGTTCGCCCGCCTGCCTCGCAAGATGGACCTATGCTGGCATGTGCGTGGCGAGTTCGCCTCGGACCTCAAGACGGAGCCGGCGGAGTTCCCCAAGCCGGCGGAGAACGGCTACGTCGAGCTCACGAACGTCCGGCGCGCGGCGACCGACAAGGCCTGGTCGGCCACGATCGCGCGCCAGGGCAACGTCGCGCGGTTCCTGGCGGCCGGCGGCACGCCCACCGAGGTCCTCGTGGCCGACGGGCTGCTGGGGCTGGAAAAGCCGCCGACCATCCTCCAGCGCCGCACCGGCGGCTCGACGGTGTATGGCAACGTGGTCGATATCTCCGGCGCCAAGGACGGGTACGTCAAGTCCGTGACGCTTGAGGGCGGCCTGGAGCAAGGCTACGCTCTGCTCAAGGTTCAGAAGGCCAAGGGAACAGACCTGTGCTTTGTGTCCTATCGCCCGGGGACGTACAAGGCAGGCGAGCTGGAGACAGATGCCCAGCAGGCGATGGTCGTGATGGATGGCGATCAGGTGCGTGCGATGTACCTGGCCGGCGGGCGGGTTCTGAAGGTCGGCAACGCGGTGCTGAGACGGTTTGAGCCGGGCCTCGCCTTTGTCGAGAAGGCCGAGACGGGAGCGTACATTGTCGGAAATCCGTCGCCGACGCCGGCGGACGTGAGGGTTCTACTCTCAGCCGGGACCTTGGGCGGGATGGAGGCGTACGAGCTCGACACCAGCGGCAAGCGCATGGGCCGGGCTCTGGTGCAGCAGGCGACATCGGGAACCTTCGGGTTCAACATGAAGCCCGCCTCAAGGATCGAGTTCGCCCCCAAGGGCGCGGCCAGCGTGTACGACCATCGGCAGGCGATGCTCCGAGCGCGGCAGGCCGAGCAGGAGGCGGCCCTCGCCAAGGCGAAGGCCGACTGCCTGGCGCGGACGGCCGCCCGCCAGGAGGAGGCCCGGAAGAAGCCGGCGCCGGCCAACACGGTCATCGCCGTCCAGGCCGAGGACTTCACCGCCGAGGGCGGAGGCAAGATGGGCATCGCCGGCGAGAAGCGGGCGGCCATCGGCAAATGTATCAATATGTGGGATGCCCTGGGCCAATGGGTCGAGTGGACCGTCGACGTGCCCGCCGACGGCTACTACCACCTGGCGCTCTGCTATTGCAGCGAGATGGACAAGGCCGAGCGGGAGCTGAAGGTCAACGGCGAGGTGCAGGAACCCTTCGCCCCGCTGGTCTTCCCCTCCACGGGCGGGTGGTCCAACGGCAGCGACGACTGGCGGCTGCACACGGCCGAGAACCCCGCTGACGACCAGCCCTTGCTCGTCAAGTTCAAGCAGGGCAAGAACGTCCTGCGGCTGACGAACACCAACGGCCGCGGCATCAACGTCGACTACCTGGCCGTGACCAGCCCCGACGTCAAGGTCGGCCGCGAGGGGCTCGCCGCCAAGCTGAAGAAGTGATCGTGCAGGGCAGGGCGGCTGCTTGACGGGCGCCGGACGCATACGCGCGGCGGGTCAGGAGACCCGCCGCGCTCTGCGACGCGCAAGTGGCAGTCGCGCCAGGGCAGGCCGGGAAGGAGACGTCGCCCACGCTGTTTCTTGGTGTCTACACCGCTGAATACGAGCGGACGTTCGTGCTGGACGAGCTGCGCCAGGTCATGAGGCGGTTCGGCCGATACGAGCGGTACGATTGCAGCAGCAGGGGCCCGCCATCGCCGCCGGAGCTGCTCCGCCGGCTGGCGCCGGCCGACGTGGCGCTGACGGGCTGGCCCACGCCGCGGTTTCCCGAGGCGCTGGTGGACCTGCCGGATAGGAGACTCAAGTACATCTGTCACCTGGCCGGGGCTGTCGGGTACTTCCTGCCTCGGCGGTACCTGGAGGCCGGCATCCTGTGCACCAATTGGGGCGATCGCGGCATCTGGCCCTTCGCCGAGGGCGCCCTGGCCCTGATGCTGGGCTGCCTGAAGGCCACGCACCGGATCGGCCGGCACATGAGGACCAGCCCCGGCACGGCCTTTCCGTTTCCCCACCCCTCGCCTACGCTGCGGGACAAGCGGGTGGGCTTTGTCGGGTACGGCGCCATCGCCCGCACGCTGACGGGCATGCTGAGGCCGATGATGTGTCGCTTCGGCGTCTACGATCCTTACGCCACGGACCTGCCTGAGGGCGTCGAGCGGTTTGAGTCGCTGGCCGAGCTGTTTGCCGAATCGGACATCGTCACCCTCCACTGCGGGCTGACGCCGGAGACCACCGGCATGATAGGCCGCGATCTGTTGGAGCGAATGAAGCCTCATGCTATCTTCATCAATACGTCCAGGGGGAAGGTGGTGCGCGAGAGCGAACTGATCGAGTTCCTGCGCCGCCGCCCGGACGTGACGGCGGGACTCGACGTGTTCGAGACCGAGCCCCTGCCGGCTGACAGCCCCTTGCCGCACATGGACAACGTGATCTCGTATCCGCATTGCGTGGGCGGGGGCAACGCCACGTTCTCGCGCCTGGCCGCGGAGGCCGCCGCGCAGAACCTCCAGGCCTTCTGCACCGGTCAGCCGCTCCAGTATGTGATCACGCCGGAGAAGTATGACCGGATGACGTAGGATTCCGCCGACAAGGACAGTACGGCACCCGCAGAATGAACACGCCAGCGCGACTTGACCCCGTGCGCGGCGGGTCTCTTGACCCGTACGTGTTTAGCGTGTTCCCTTCATGCTGTCACCCCGAGCGAGCGCAGCGAGTCGAGGGGTCTCGCCGTGCTAATGTCCGAACGGCAACGACCACAGCGAGATTCCTCGACTCGCTGCGCTCGCTCGGAATGACAATGCTAGATACGTACCTTGACCCATCGCGCTGACAATGCGTCTTGCCGGCTGATTGGCGCACGTTCGCGGCGGGTCAGGAGACCCGCCGCGCGAAGTGATGCGGTAGCGCCAGGCCTGGCCGACGCCTAGGGGTATTCCACCTCGAGCCAGCTCTTGCGGCCCAGGACGCCCGCCCGGTTGCGGACGCGCATCTCCATTCGGTTCTTCCCCGCGTGGAGCGGCCAGTTGAGCGTGTCGGCGGAGGGGCGCCACTCGCCGCCGTCGGTGCTCACCAGGAACGTATCGAAATCCGGTGTGACGGTGCCCATGAGGAGGCGGACCGTCCCCGGCGGGTCGGCGGGCGCCGCCGCCCAGCGGACCTGGTTGAGGGTCCACTCGATGTCGCTGCGACGATGGGTATAGCGGCCGTAGCGCGACAGCCTCGGGGTGCGGGCGTCCTCCAAGTTCCAGTAGCCGGTCCAACTCCAGGTCAGCCCCTGGTGCAGCGGCTCGGGGAACCGGTGGGCGTAGAAGTTGTTCCGCGGCACCCACTGCACGTAGCCCCACTTGATCTCGAGTTTCGGCTTCTCGGCCCGGGTGGCTGGCTCGGCGCCTTGCCACCAGAGCAGGCCCTCGCTGGGCACCTCCTCGTCGAACGAGGCCCCCCGGACGTCCACGCCCTTGGGGAAATACGTGTCGAGCTGGTCCTCGTGCAACTCCCACATGCCCGTCAGCAGGCCGGTCTTTCGGCTCACGAAGGACTCGTTGCGCTGGGCGTCCATCATGACCCACTTGCCCGACTCGTTGGACCAGACCTCGGTGACCTCGTGACCCGAGACGATTCGGCCCTTGAGCCTGACGTTGGGGAAGTGCCCGAACACGAACCGGGCCTGCATCCCCAGGCTCAGGGCGCACTGCATGTTGGCGATGGCGAACTGCACGCAGAACCCCTTGTGGAGCCGGAGGATCTCGCGGGCGTCCCAGGCGGGGTAGTAGGGGATCGGCGGATCGTATTTCCACTGGGCCGCGACCCAGTTGCGGAGCTTGATCATCTTGTCAATCTCGCTCGACGCGCCGGCGACCACCTCGTCGAGCTTGTACTTCGTGCGGAGCTCGACCAGCGCCGGCTCGTCGAACTTCTCGTACTCGAAGGGCATGCTGGTATAGAGGATCTCCTCGTTGTGGGCGTCCAGCACCTTGAGGTTGGCGGCCCACGTGGGCGGCTGCGGCTGGACCTGGACCTGGAGCTCCACGCCCTGGAGCACCGGCGTCGTCTTGGGCTTGCTCGTGGCCAGGACGGCCCGCCACTGGACGAACCGCTTCAGGTCGCCCCGGACGTCGCCGGAGGCGTCGCACGGCAGCCACTCGCCCCAGCGGGCCGGATCGTACACGGGCTTGTCGCCACTGCGGACGGAGAACTGGATCGACGTGCCGTCGCGGGGTTCGCTGGTCGAACGAAGGCGGACGGCCTTGACTCGCACGTCGGAAGCTAGGTCCTTTCCGCCGGCCCGGGCCGCCAGGTCGCTGATGGGCCCGATCAGCTCTCCCTGGACGGCGTACTGGGCCAGGTTGAGGCGGACCATGAGCTCGCCGTCCTGGCGGCCGTCGTCTCCCAGGCCGGGCGACCAGGTCCGCCCGCCGTCCGTGGAGCGGAAGCTGCGGTTGGGGCTGCCCTTCCTCTCCGGTGCGTTGGTGAGGATGAACTGCCGCTGCGCCACGGTGATCAACCAGCCCTTCTCGCCGCGGCAGGAGAGGACGATCTCGTTGTCTGCCTGGTTGAGGAGGCCGGCCGGAATCCGGACCGTCGGCCAGTCGTTCTCGTTGGCCTTGAACTGGGCGAGGTCGAGGGTGAGGTCGCGGCCGTTCACGGCCAGGGCAAGGGGGGCCGTCTCCTCCGGCTGCGGGCGGACGGACAGGACGACCCGGGCGTCCAGGACCTCCGCGCGGTCAACGCGCAGGACCTTCTTCACCTGCACGTCGCCGCGGATCGCCGTCGGGGCGGCCACGCCGTACTGGAAGTCGGCGCACGCCCCCGGTCCGTCGTCCTCCACGAGCGTGAGGTCGTACAGGATCGCGGACCGTCCGTCCGGGGCCATCTGGACGTCCCGGGCCAGGAACCCCTTCTCGAACGCCTCCGCGAGGGGCATCGCTTCGGTGACCGTGACGACCGGGGCGGCCTCGGCCGCCGCTCGCGCGGGTACCGCTGCGGCGAGGATCGCCAGGCCGACCAGTGCAACCGGAATCGCAAGGTGTGCCATTTCTCATCCTCCAAAGCTGAACTCCAGGACGTTTGCCATAACCAGCACGTATACAGGCTACACAAGCCCGGCCTGTGTGACAAGATGTGGTTCCTCCTGCGGCCCGATTTGGCTGGACGTGTGTTTAGGTGAGTAGTAGCCTCAAGTTGCTGGGCCATTGGCGCCGGGGGGAACAGCCCGCGCCCTGAGCGGAAAGGAAATACTCATGCTTAAACAGGCACTAGTGCTCAGCCTGTTGGTGGCCGCCGCCGCACCGTGTGCCGGCGGGGAGGCCAGGAAGCTGACCTTCGACGGCAACGCCGCCCTGGCCGGCTGGACGATCACGGGCGACGCAGCGATCGACGCGGCGAAGACCCATGAGGGCAGGGGCTCGCTCAAGGTCGGCCCCGGCGGCAAGGCCCTGCTCAAACTCCGCGACAGCGACGAGTCGGGCAAGGTCGAGATCTGGGTCTACGACGACGGCACCAAGCCCGAGAACGCCAAGGTCAACCGCGTGGGTCCGCGATGGGGCCTGGTCCAGGGCGACGGGAAGGTGCTGGCCGCCGGCATCCTCTACGCCGGCTATCTTGGCGGCAACGAGGGTTACACGGCCTCCGCCTGCGACGGCAAGAAGTGGTTCGACCAGTTGTTCTGGCTCGGCGTGAACCGCGCGCCGGCCGCCTGGCACAAGTGGACGTTCGACTTCGACCCGGAGGCTGGCCTCGAGGTCCTCCACAACGACAAGGTAGTCAACGCGGTCGACTCCGGCAAGACGGGCCTGAAGGGCTTCAGCGCCATCGCCATCTGGGGCGACGACGGCAAGGGCAACGAGCAGACGATCTGGGTGGCCGACCTCGCCGTCACGCTGGGCGGTCCGGTGAAGATCGTCCCCGCCGGCGAGGCCGATCCGTACGACGACAAGGCTGTGGCCGCCGACGCCGCCGCACGCCGGCCGGTCGTGATGTACACCAAGGCCAGCGCCCCCGCGACACCCAGGCTCGAAGACCTGCCGCTGAAGGAGAGCGTATCGGAATATGGGATTACCTGGACGTTCGAGAAGCCAGCCCGCGCCGGGCAGTTCGTCAACGGCGACTGGTACGTCGTCGGACCGGCGACCGTGAAGGCGATCGACCCCGCGCCGCTCTACGGCGCGGAGATCCCGAAGCGCCAACTGGACCGCATGGACAAGGAGCGTCCGGAAGGCCAGCGCGTCCGCAACGGTTTCATGCTCAATCCGCCGGCGGCGATGAAGGTCTCCTACGACAGCGGCGTGCGGAACTGGTTCGACCCCTCGCTCATCCAGAAACTGCCCGTGGCGATGAAGGCCGGCGATTCGCTCGTCTCCACGATCAGCATGCCCAAGGGCCTGGTGCTCCACGCCCCGCTCAGGAACAAGATCGAGCGCGGCGTGGACGACTCGAGCCCCATCCGCACGGCGGCGGTCCTCTCGTGCGTGGGTGAGCCGCAGCCGCCGGACGCCTTCCGCCCGGCCTTCTGCGACCGCCAAGCAAAGATTTACCTGTCTCGGAACCTTAAGCGCGAGCTGCTGCCCGCCGCCGCCGCGACCCGGAGCGTGCCGAAGGACATCGGTCAGTACATCCGCTTCACCCAGCGGCCGTGGGTCGGCACCTGCTTCTTTGGCTTCGAGGAGCCCGTGGAGAACATGCCGCAATACGGGATGGAGTACGGCCGCGTCGCCGGCGCCTCGGCCCTCCTTCTGTGCACCGACCTGAAGCCCGCCGAGAAGGAGCCGCTCCTGCTGAACTACGTCCAGGTGGGCATCGACCTGGGCGGCATCGTCCGCGCGGGCCATCCCGGCTGGACGGGCTGGGGCGGGCACGGCAGCGGGCGAAAGCTGCCCATCGTCTTCGCCGGACTCCTGCTGGGCGATGATCAACTGGCCAACATCAATAAATCTTTCCCCAAGGCGAGCTTCGGCGAGGACGAGCAGACCGCCTATGGCGACTGCTGGACCGGGGCCAAGGTGGTCTTCGCCGGGCACTCGGGCATCGACGCGGCCACCGGCGTGGGCCGCAACCGCGGGCGGGGCAATCCGTGGGGTCCTTACGAACACATGCAGCCATCGCAGTGGAAGGATGGCCAGAACACCAGCGAAGCCTATCGCCGGACCTGCACGAGCGGAGGCTGGGTTGCCCAGGCCCTGGCCCTCAGGCTCATGAAGGCCGAGAAGGCCTGGGGCCACGACGCCTTCTTCGACTACGTCGACCGCTGGATGTTCGAGAACGACGCCGCCTTCGTCAAGACCATCAAGGAGGCGACCGGCAAAGAATACGACCACGAATGGTCACGGCACGGTTGGGCCTGGCAGGAGAAGGAGGCGTTCGTCAAGGAGATGTGGGCGAAGCACCGGCCGACGTGCCCCGCGCCGACCGACGGATGGAAGCAGAAGCACGATGATACCTACTACCGCACGGCCATCGAAAAGTCGCAAGAGCCGGCGAATGCCAAGTAATATCACAGCGTACCGGACCAAGCAGCGCTCCGGCGTCAGTAGGCTGGTTCTCGTTGCGCTCCTCTGCGGCAGCATGGCGCCGGCCCTCGGCGCCGCCGGAGAGGATGTCCGCAGCGCCGGGCTCCCCGGCGCCTTCGTGGTCTGCAAGGAATACGGAACCGTGCTCGGCACGTTCCTGACCGATGTCCGCGGCAGGGACATCACGAGGCTGAACTTCCTCTTCGGCGAAGACGTCAACCCGCGATTCTCCCCCGCCGACGACCGGATTCTTTACACCTCGGCCCGCGGCGGGACGCCGGGCCTCTGGACGATGAACCGCAAGGGGGAAGGGCAGCGGAGAATCTGCGACGGGGACCAGGGCGACTGGTTCCCGGACGGCCGGCGGATCGCCTTCCGCCGCCAAGGTCGGATCGTCGCCCGATCGCTCGAGAGCGGCGAGGAGACCGTTGTCAGCCCGGCGGGCTGGAAGTCCTGCTCCTCGCCGGCCTGTTGCCCGGATGGCCGGAAGATCCTTCTGGTGGCCAGCGACGGCGGCAAGGATGTGATCTTCCTGGTGATGCCCGGGGAATCCGAGCCCAAGCGACTCGTTGAGGGCGAGATGCTTGGCTCGCCCCGGTGGGCGCTCGGGGGCGAGCGAATCGCCTACCAGGACGGGGCGCACCTCTGGATGATGGATGCCGACGGGGGCAACCGGCGCCAACTGACGACCTCGGGCGGAATCCAGCGCCGGCCGGCATGGTCGCCCGACGGGACGGCGGTAGCCTTCTGCCAGGGGCCGGGCCCCAAAGGCCCGTGGCAGATGGCCGTGACCCTTGTCGATGGGACGAAGCGATTCCCCGTTCCGCCTGGCGACGCGCGCTCGGTGTTGTGCTCGGACTGGGGCGGCGCCAAGCCGGGCGAGAAGCCGGAGCCGAAAGACATGGCCGTCCGGCCGCCGCCCCGCGCATCCATCTGTGGGAGATCGATCAGCCCGTAGCCGCGGCTCCCGCGGACTGGGCTGCGTTCTGCCGCGAGAGGAAGGGCTGGAACGCCGTGCCTGCGGACAAGGCCGTGCCCCAAGTCCTGCGCGGCGGTTGCGTGGTCGAGAACGACAGCGCCGTGTTCCTCCTGCTCGCCGGCAGGGCAAGGGCCGTCCTCATCTCCAAGCCGGCGGCGCGAAGCGCGGTCGAGTTTGCCCTGCTCGATCCGCAAGGCAAAGAGGGCGGGGCGGTGGAGTCGGTCCGTGTGCTGCGATGCGGGGCGGACGAAGTCGCACTGGAGTCCTCGTCGCGCTCGGCCGGCGCGGCGGTGAAGGCGGCCTGGGCTATGGGCGGGAGCAGGGCGCTCGTGCAGGTGGCGCCGCTCGAGAACGCGGACAAGCTTCGCATGGATGTCCCCTTGCAGTGCGTCGTGGCGCCCGACCGGTTCGGCGACGACATCGTTGCCGATCCGGAGGCGCTGGGCGAGGGGCGGGCGGTGCTGCCGTGGGTGCCGCTCGTGGTCGGACTCTTCGGAGACGGCGCCGACATGCTCCTGGTGGTCTCACCCGAGCAAGACCAGCGAACGGAGCTGCGAAAAGGAAAGGGGCCGTCTTTCGCGGGCGCCGACGTGGCGCTCGATAAGCGTGGCGTGGCCGCTGGGGCGCTCGCGTGCGCCGAGGCCTGGCATCTCGAACGTTTCGCAGCGGAAAGCCAGGCGGACCCGCTCCGGTTCAAGTGGCGCATGCCGTGCCCGGCCGCCTGGCGCCTCACGGCGCAAGGCGACGCGCAGCGCTATTCCGCTTTTTTCTCCGACAAGGAATCTGCATTCTTCGACAAGAAGGACGCCCTTTTCCGGAAGAGCAAGGATTTTGCCCCGGCCGTGCGGCTCGGCGTGATCTACCTCTTTGGCCGCACCGCGGGCACGCCGCCGGAGACGCTGACGCCGGTGGATCTCGTGCGCGATGCGCTCGGCCTCAAGTCTGCCCAGCAGGCGCTGGACGAGGAAGGGCTCACCGGCTACCGCCGGGCGGCCGGGCCGACGACGTGGGCCGAGCTGTCCGTGACCCTCGAGGCCCTGCGTTACCTTTTCGAGCGGCAAGTGGAGGTGCAGGACAGCGCGTACGCCGGCCACCTTTGCGATGACATCCTGCCTCTTGTCGAGGGCATGGACCAGCGTCTGAAGGAGTACGCCGATTTCGCGCGCAAGGTCCAGGCGCTCTTTCGGACTTCGGAAAACACGAGCCCGGCCGCCGCGAAGTTCTTTGAAGATCTCGCAGCGGCGGCGCAGAAGCTCGGGGAACTCGCCGAGAAGCAGCGCGGCCTGAGAAGCCCCACGGAACTGCCGCCGCTCTGCGCGAAGATCAAGCAGTTGACCGCCAGGGAATCCAGCGAGAACCTGAAGCAGTTCGAGGAATGCTGCAAAGGACTCCTCGCGGTCGTCGGGCCCCGCGAAGAGATGCTCAAGGCGTACCGAAAGCTGGCCGTGGGGGTGAGCGACGCGGCCGGAATCGCCCCGCTCGCGCAGCCCGATCTCGTCGGGCCTGCCGAGAGAATCAGGGCGCTTTGCCAGGGCGTCTTGAGGAACAGGTTCTGTGCCGAGGCGGGCTGGCGGGGCGAGGCCTACGACGTCCCCGCCTTCTGGTTCGGGCCGCGGCCGTACGAGTAGGCGACGGGTGAACGGACCATGCGAATGCGTGCGGTGAAGATCATCCTGGGCGGGACTCTTCCGCAGTTGCTCCTGGCCGTCGCCCTCTGCCTGCCGAGCCTGGGCACATCTCTGGCCGCAGGCGAAGAGGCCGTCTCGCACACGGTTCTGTGGGACACGCGAGGCGTGGCCGAGGGGGGAGAGGTGGATTTCGGCGCGAGGAAGAACTGGGATCAGGTCACCCCCGCCGCGACGGCCCACCCTCTTGCAGGCGACGCGGTGATCGAGAACGAGCGGCTCGCGGTCATCTTCTGCCGCCGCAGCGCCGGCCCGCTCGTCTGCCCGAAGCCCGTCCCTGGGCAGGCGAAGGACCGGTGCCGGCTCGTTGCCGTCGCCCCGGGCGGAGAGCAGGGGACCAGCCTGGACCGGATTGAGATCCGGAAGAACGACGAAGACCAGGTCGTGCTGGAGGTCTCCTCCCGCACGCCGGGCGGGCAGGAGATACGCGTCGCGTACTCCCTGGCCCGGGGCCGCGTGTTCATCGAGGCGAAGCCGCTCGGGAATGCCGCGAGCCTCCGTGTCGAGGCCGCCACCCGCTTCGCGGTGATCCCGGACTTCTTCGGGGCCGACATGGTCTTTGACCCGAGAGCCTATTCCCAGCCTACGCTGATCATCCCGCCGGAGAATTTCGTGCTGGACCTCGTCGAGGGGGGCAGCACCATCGTGATGACCGTGTGGCCGACCGGCGACCAGGAGGCCCAGCTCGTCCTGGCCGGGGCGAAGGAGGACCGCCGCATCGAGGCCACCCAGATCAGCTTCGACGGCAAGAGCATCTACGTGGCGATCCTGCACGCCCCGGGCATCTGGCACGAGCGCCGATTGCAGGAGCCCTACGCCGACCAGGACGTTGCCCTCGGATGGCAGCGGCCCTTCCAGGCGAAATGGCGGGCGAACCTCTGCGCCCAGCGCCGCAGCGACTCGTGGGATTTCCAGGACCGCCGGAGCAACACGTGGATGTATCTTTACCAGGAGATGGTGTGGCCGTGCTGGTTCGACGGCGCGAGCGGCTTCGTGCGCCTCTCCAGGAAGTTCATCGGCGTCAAGGGCGCGATGGAGTTCGTCCTGGTCTACCCGTCGGACCGGAAGAAGGACACCCCGCTGGCGACCTTCACGCCGGTGGACGTCGTGCGCGACACGCTGGGCGTGGGACCGTGCGAGTACGTGCTGGACCGGGAGGGGCTCCAGGGCCGAAGCGCCAACACGGGACGGAAGAACTTCGCCCGCGGCGTGTGCGACACGACGACACCCATCGAATATCTCTTCATCTCGGGTATCGAGGCGCGGGAAAGCGCGCTCATCGGCCACCTGCTGGACGACATCCTGGCCGACATCGGGGCCATCAACGCCCGGGTCCTGGAGTTCCGCCGCTTCGGCCGGGAACTGGGCGAGCTGGGCGCCGCGATGCGGCGCGAGTCCGCGCCGGCCGGCCTGCTCCTCGACGAGGCCGAGAAGACCGCCAAGGGCATCGAGGCGCTGTACCAGGAGAAACTCCCGATCATCAAGAACCCGGAGCACGCCGCCGAGGTCGGCCGGCGCATCCGCGAACTCGCGTCGCACAGCGATCCGGAGAACCTCGGCCAGTGCAAGACCCTGACGCGCGAATTGCGAGACGTCGCCGGGACGCAGCACCGCCTGACCGGCGATTACCGGGTGATGGTCAAGCGGCTGAGACAGGAGGCGGGAATCCAGGGGGCCGAAGATCCCGCCACGGCGAAGATGGCGGAGAAAATCCGTAAGCTCGGGGGACAGATCCTCAGAAAAAAGTACGGCGTGGAGGCCGACTGAGGGTGGCCGGGCCGCCATCCCCAGGCCGCCTTTGCTTGGGCATGTTCGCCGATGTGCGGCGTGCATGCCCACGCGAACAGCGGCGTGGGCATGCCACCCGGCTTCCGGAGCAACACGCCAAACAGGTACGGAGACCCGCCCCGCTGAGTGGCGCTGGGGTGCAAGGGAGGACCGCGTTATATGGCAGCCACGCACTATGGCGTCACCCGGTACCGCGGCAAGCCGGTCCTCACGCAGGACGGCAGGCCGGTCGTGCTGCCGAGCTACTGCTCCTGCGGCCCGACGTGGGGCAAGGCGTGGGTGGAAGCGCATCGGAGGCTTCGCCCGGCTCGCCAGCCTTCCCCTGCAGGGCGGTGCACGCTTGCATCGGCGTGCGTTTGACGGCATGATAGTGCCGGCCGACACCCTACGGGTCGGCGGTCACCCGCGCCAGGACCTTGATATAAAGGAGAGTTCGATGGCTTTCACCCTGCCCCTTGGGACCAAGGCGCCGGATTTCAGCCTCCCCGGCGTTGACGGCAAGAGCTACTCGCTGGCAGACTTCAAAGACGCGAAGCTCGTGGTCGTCGTCTTCTCGTGCAATCACTGCCCGTTCGTGCTGGGATCGGACGACCGCCTGAAGGCGCTCTACACGGCCTACAAGCCGCGCGGCGTGGCGTGGGTGGCCATCAACTCCAACGAGACCACGCACCACCCCGATGATTCCTTCGAGCACATGGCGGCGCGGGCCAGGGAAGACAAGCTGCCCTGGCCGTATCTGCGCGACGAGTCGCAGGAGGTGGCGCGGGCGTACGGCGCCCTGCGCACGCCGCACTTCTACGTGTTCGACGCGGACCGCCGCCTCAGGTACACCGGACGCATGGATGATAATCCCATGGATGCATCCAAGGCCACGACGCACGAGCTGGCCGACGCCCTGGGCGCCCTGCTGGCCGGCAAGGCGCCGCCGGTTCCCCTCACGAACCCCATCGGGTGCAACGTCAAGTGGATCGGCAAGGATGCCCACTGGATGCCGCCGGAGGCCTGCGATCTGGTGTAGCGTGGCGGACGCCGACTCATGCAGACTCGGGCGAGGTTATCTACAAGCCACAAGGAGGTCTGGCGTGAGGTGCAATTCGGTCAGGAGATGGGGAGTCTTTCTGGCCGCCGGTCTGACCGTGTTCCTGCTGGCGGGGTGGTGCCGTGCGGCCAGCGCGGCGGCAGCCAAGCGGGCCGCGCCGGGCGGGCTCGATCGCGCCGCCATTCTGCGTGAGTTGCAGGACTTCACCCTGGAGGGGATGAACCGGCGCCTCGGCCCCGACTATGCCTTCTACCACAAGAGCGGCCAGGAAGAGAAGCTCCAGGAGATCTGGATGGCGCCCGTCCGGCAAGACGCCAAGGGCCGCCCGTACCAGATCGGCGGGCCCTGGGCGAAGGAGGCTGGCGATTTCAGCAGCACGCAAGGCCAGATCCTCTACGTGCCGGACAACGGGTTTGGCGTGGACCGGGTCACGATCATCGAGTGGTCGAACGGCTGCTTCACCGAGAAGCCCGAGCCGCCGTGGTGGGGCGGTTTCCGGCCCGAGCCGGTCGTGAAGAAGTGGCAGGAGGCGGCGGGAGGAACCCCCGGGGCGCCGATCGCCATGGCCCGCGGCATGGGCAGTTGGGCGAACGGCGGCGTCATCATCTTCTCCTCGGGCCTGGTCGGCACGGCCGGCACCTGCACCGGCAGGGGAAGCGACCCGACGCTCCAGCTCCCCCGCCACAAGATCCCGACGGCCGTCTCGGTGACCAACAAGAATGAGTTCGCGCTGGTGACCGTGTGCGACGTCGAGCAGAAGAAGGGCCAGGTGGCCGTCCTGGCGCTGGAGAGCAGCGGCAAGAAAAACCGCTTCGCGCACGAGTGGCGCGACGACCACCCGTGCCTGCCGAACGTGGCCGTCTTCACGCGGTTCAAGCTGCTGGGGTACATCGACCTGCCGGGGATGGAGTTTCCGACGGGCGTCTCGGCGGTGGGCAATCACGAGGGCGGCCGGGTGAACGGGCTCGACGGCAACGCGGGCGTCCTGAGCGCGTTCGACCTCGCCCAGCCGTCGTTCCGCGACATGTTCCTCAAGGGCAGCAACGCCCAGTATTCCAGCACGGCGGGCTTTGCCGTGGTCATCTCCAAATATGAGAACAAGGCTGTGTTCATCGACCTCCAGCCGCTCTTCCAGCGGGTGCGAGAGATGTATTTTACGACACAGGAGAACTACCAGAAGACCCTCGACTCGGGGCCGGACCCCAAGCAGTGGCCCTATGCGTTTGAGGCGGACCCCAGTTGGCGGCCGCCGGTCGTGAAGGTCGTGGAGGTGCCTCAGCCGACGGCCGTGATCGCCAGCATGTCGGGCGGACCGAAGGCGCGGGCCTTCATCGCTTCCCTGGACGGCAAGGTGGGCCTCTACCAGGTGGGCGGCCTCGCCACCGACGCCCCGGCCCTGCCTGACGAGATCGGCCGCGTGGGCGAAGTGCAGGTGGGGCGCAATCCGACGTGCCTGGCCTACCAGAAGTACTCCCGCGACACGATCCTCGCCGTGTCTCGGGGCGACCGCGAGATCGCGTGGATCAAGTACTCCGATAAAGACGCCGGTGTGATCCGGCGTCTGCGGGACACGCGGCTGCTCGATCCCGTGTTCGCAGAGGTGGCCGACACGCACGGCATCGAGACGCCCTTGCTGACGGTCGCCGACTTCAAGGGCCGCAAGATCCTCAACTACCGGTACGGGCAGCTTGTCTTCGCGACCCAGGGCGGCGCGAAGTTCGGCATGGGACCCGACGGGAAGGACCCGTTCGAGTGCGGCGGCTTCCTGGAGTTCCCGGGCGCGCCGTTCTGCATCAGCGCCGCCAATGTCAACTGAAACCTATAGCTTGAAAGGAAAGCCGGGCATGAGAAAGACAACCATGGCCGTGACCCTCGGACTGGCGGCGGTCCTGTCGCTGGTCGCCGTCGCCGCCGTCGGGGCCGCCGACGCGAAGAAGCCCGTCAAGGTCTTCATCCTGGCCGGGCAGTCGAACATGGAGGGCAAGGCGAAGGTCGCGCTCCTGGGATACCAGCTCAAGCAGCCCGCCACCCACGACCTGTTCAAGCACCTCGAGAAAGACGGGAAGTGGGTGGAGCGCGACGACGTCTGGATCAAGTTCCTCGATCGCAAGGGCAACCTGACCGTGGGGTACGGGAGCCCCAAGTGCATCGGTCCCGAGCTGGAGTTCGGCAACGTGGTCGGGGACCGCTACGCCGAGCCGGTGCTGCTCATCAAGGTGGCCTGGGGTGGGAGGAGCCTGTACCGCGATTTCCGGTCCCCCAGCGCGGGGCTGCCCCCGCCGGAGGTCCTGGAGAAGATGCTGGCGAGCCAGAAGGCGAAGAAGCCGGCGGCCACGATGGACGACGTCAAGGCGCCGTTCGGGGCGTCGTACCGGGCGATGCTCGAGGAGGCGGCCTCGACCCGGGCGAGCTTAAAGACGCTCTTCCCGGCGTACGAGGGGCAGGGGTACGAGTTGGCGGGCTTCGTGTGGTTCCAGGGCTGGAACGACATGATCGACGACGTGGCCACGGCGGAGTACGCGGTCAACATGGCGCACTTCATCCGCGACGTGCGCAAGGATCTGAAGGCGCCGAACCTGCCGTTCGTCATCGGCCAGATGGGCATCGACGGCACCCAGAACGTGAACGCGAAGATGCAGAAGTTCAAGGACGCTGAGGCCGCGGCCGCCGCCCTCCCCGAGTTCAAGGGCAACGTGGCGCTCGTGAAGACCGACGTGTTCTGGGACCAGGAGGCCGAGGCCGTCTACAAGAAGGGGTGGCGCGAGCACCTCGAGGAATGGAACACCGTCGGCAGCGACTACCCCTTCCATTACCTCGGCAGCGCCAAGACCCTCTGCCGGATCGGGAAGGCCTTAGGCGAAGCCATGCTCGCCCTGCGCGGCGAGAAGTAGCCGGCGGCGCGTCGGGCCCTCGGCGGGGAGGGGTACCGTGCGTTCACGGCGTGCGGATTCCCCGGTCACAAGCTGCGCCGGACGATGAGAGCGGCGAATCGTCTTGACCTAAACCTTTGGAGGGGCTAGAGTTAGCGACCGGTGGCCGTGGCCTTCCAAGCCGCAGGTTGCAGGCTGGAGTCCTGCCAGGCGCGCCACCGTTAGGGGTGGGCGCCGCATGCAACGAACCAATCCGGGGTTGTGGCTCATGGCGGTGCTGGTGGCGGGCTCGGTGGCCTGGGGCGCCGAGGCGCCGCCGGTCAAGGCGACCGCCGGCCAGAACGAGAAGCCCATCGCCACAGGCGGCGGCCAGGTCGGCGATCTTCTCAGGAAGTGGTACGCCGGCGGTGCCGCGGCCGGCAACAAAGGCGACTCCTACGACAACCGGGACCGGGGCCACTCCGGCCTCGACCTGGGGGCCCATCCGCAGCTCTCGAAGGTCGAGTACACCGACCTCGATCGGCAAGTCGGCCGCGACTGGGCGGCCCAGGGCGCGGTCCTGGGCGGCATCGTCTTCGGGAACTCGTCGACCTCGAGCGGCGTGCAGCAGGGCGGCAGCAACCCGCGGCACCTGTATACCAGCCCGCGGGGCCTCGCGATCCTCGCCAAGCAGTACGCATACAACAATCTCTACATTTACCCGGAGCACCTTGACTACGATCCGGGCCACAACGGCAACGGCGGCTTCGGCGACCTGTACCCGACCAATACGCCATACCTGATCGCGAGCCAGGGCTCCTCGGGGTCCGACCAGCCGTTCATGCACGCCGTCGCCTACACGCTGGCGGCCTTCCGGCCGGAGGTCAAGCAGCGCCTGGCCGAGTCGTGCCTGCTCATGCCGACGATCCAGATGATCTTCCGCCGGTCGAACAAGAACGTGCCCCGCATCCCGGATTACCTGACGGGGAAGGCGCACCCGACGGTCTTCCAGGGGTCGGAGGTCGACGCCCCGAAGATGATCCAGATGGCCCACGACATCACGCTCGACGCGGTCCCGCCGCTCGTGCAGCTCAGCGTGGTGGAGGAGGACGCGGCCGCGTGCGGGCGCGACTTCTTCGGGCCGGCCGGCAGCACCGAGAAGCTCGGCGATACGCCGGCCGTGATCGCGCGGGTCGCCCACTCCGTCAGGCTCACGCACCGGATCGTCGTGAGCGCCGGCCTCAGCTCGGACGTGAACAAGCGTCCGCTGACGTTCCACTGGGTGGTGCTGCGCGGCGACGCCGCGAAGATCCGCCTCCAGCCGAAGAACGCCGCCGGCTCG
>Ga0315282_10005225_pt1 | contig 22208 bp, 14 predicted proteins | sample YL17G07_20_MG_FD_203693 | JGI IMG/M metagenome (GOLD analysis project Ga0315282, IMG submission 203693) | Sediment microbial communities from Yellowstone Lake, YNP, Wyoming, USA - YL17G07_20 | ecosystem: Environmental > Aquatic > Freshwater > Lake > Sediment | place: USA: Wyoming | collected... | reverse complement strand
CGCGGGTGCCGCGTTCAATGTGGCCCTGAAGGCCGACGGCTCCCTCGTGGGGTGGTGGCGCGCCTCCGATCATGGCGGCTACTCAGATTATGGCCAGATTAATGTCCCCGCGGGCAGCGATTACGTGGCCATCGCCGCCGGGTTCTACTTTGGCGCGGCGCTCAAGTCCGACGGCTCCCTGGCGGCTTGGGGAAGCTCTGCCTTCGGCCTGACCACACCTCCCGCCGGGAGTGACTTTGTGGCCGTCGCCGCCGGGGCCACCCACGGCCTGGCCCTCAAGTCGGACGGCTCGCTGGTCGCCTGGGGCGGCAACGCGTACGGTCAGACCAACGTTCCCGCCGGCAACGACTTCGTCGCCATTGCGGCACGCGGCCTGGACAGCGTTGCCTTGAGGTCCGATGGCACCGTGGTCGCGTGGGGAGACGGCGCGCTGGGCCAGTTGAACGTGCCTGCCTCCAACACCTTCGGCGCCATCGCCACGGGCGGGCCCTTTGGCGTGGCGATCGAGAAGTACATTCTCACCATGACCCTGGCGCTGCCCAGCCCGAACGCCGTCTTTGCCGAGAGGCACCCGGCCGTCGCGATCGATCCGGCGGCCACGCTCACCAATCCGAACGTGCCGGACTTCGGCGGGGGAGACCTGATCGTCGGCCTCACGGCCAATGCCGCGCCGGAGGACCGCCTGGCGATCTTGAACCAGGGCGCCGGCCCGGGCCAGATCGGCGTCTCCGGCCAGACCGTCACGTACGAGGGCGCGCCCATCGGAACGTTCACCGGCGGAACGTCGGGCTCCCTGCCTCTGATGGTCACGTTCAACGCCAATACGACGGTCGTGGCCGTCGAGGCGCTTCTGAGGGCGGTCACCTTCCAGAACGTGGGCGGGGCGATGACTCCCCTGCCCCGCACGGTGAAGTTCTCGGTGACGGACGGGCATGGCGGCACGAGCAATCTGGCCACCCAGACCATCACCATGGTCGCGGTCAACGACCCGCCCGTGATCACGGCCCCCGCCGCCCAGGCGACCGACGAGGACACCGACCTGGTCTTCTCGGCGGCGCTGAACGGAATTTCCGTCGCCGATGTCGACGCCGACGCGGCGCCGATCAAGGCCACGCTGACCGCCGCCCATGGCGTCCTCATCCTCGGGAGCACCGCCGGCCTCGATTCGGTGACCGGCGACGGCACCGGCACGGTGACCTTCATAGGCACGCTTGACCATATCAACGCGGCCCTCGACGGACTCGCCTTCCGGCCCGAGGCCGACTATAGCGGCGGCGCGGCCCTCCAGATCGACGTCGACGACCAGGGCGACGTTCCCGGATTGCCCGCCCAGACCGACAGCCGCACGGTGGCCCTCACCATCAACCCGGTCAATGATATGCCGGCGGCCAACCCCCAGGACGTGATCGCCGCCGAGCACACGCCCGCCGTCATCACCCTGACCGGCTCGGACCTGGAAACGCCCGCCGGCCAGTTGACCTATGCCATCAGCCAGCAGCCGCAGCACGGCACGGTCGATCTCGACGGAAGCCAGGCCACCTACACGCCGACCGGCCACTACAACGGCCCCGACAGTTTCGCGTTCACCGTCACCGACACCGGCGACCCGGCCGGCAGCCACGCCCATCCCGGCGACCTGACCAGCGACCCCGCCACGGTGAGTATCACGGTCACCCCCGTCAACGATGCCCCCGCGGCCCAGGGCCAGACGGTCGTTACGCCAGAGCGCACGCCCATCGAGATCACGCTCATGGCCGCCGACCTGGAGACCCCCGCGGATCAACTGGTCTACACCCCGGCCGATCCGCAGCACGGAACCCTGACCCCCTTGGGCGGTGCGCACTTCCTCTACACCCCGACGGGGAGCTACTGGGGGCCGGACAGTTTCACGTTCACCGTCACCGACACCGGCGACCCGGCCGGCAGCCACGCCAATTCCGGCGACCTGACCAGCGCCCCCGCCACGGTGACAATCGACATCGGCCCCGTCAACAATCCCCCCGTGGCGCAAGGCCAGACGGTCGTCGCATCTCAGCGCACGCCGGTCGACATCACGCTCGTGGGCACTGACCAGGAAACGGCCGCGGACCAACTGACTTACACCCCAGCCGATCCGCAGCACGGAACGCTGACCCCCTTGGGCGGCGCGCACTTCCTTTACACGTCGACGGGGAGCTACATGGGGCCGGACAGTTTCACGTTCACCGTCACCGACAACGGCGACCCGGCCGGCAGCCACGCCAACCCCGGCGACCTGACCAGCGCCCCCGCCACGGTGAGTATCACCGTCAACCCCGTCAACACACTCCCCGTGGCGGACAGCCAGTGGGTGGAGACGCCGCAGCGTACGCCCCGCGAGATCGTTCTCTCGGGCACCGACATGGAGACGCCGGGTCAACTGACGTACGCGCCCTCTGCTCCGCAGCACGGGACCCTGACCCCCATGGGCGGTGCGCGCTTCCTCTACACGCCGACAGGGAGTTTCTGGGGACCGGACAGTTTCACATTCACCGTCACCGACGCGGGATGGCCGGTCGGCACCAATCCCGCCACCAGCGCGCCCGCCACGGTCAACATCACGGTCACCCGCATTGACAATACGCCCCCCGTGGCGTTCGGCCAGTCGGTGACTACGACCATGAACACGACCAGCGTGACCAACCCCGTCGATATCACGCTGGTGGGCAGCGACAAGGAGACGACGGACCCCACCCAGTTGACGTACACCCCGACCCAACCCCAGCACGGAACGCTGACCGCCCTGGGCGGCGCCATCTTCCGGTACTATCCGACGCCGAATTACTCGGGGCCGGACAGTTTCACGTTCACCGTGACCGACCTGCCTGCGGGGCCGGGCGGCGATCCCGCCACAAGCGGCCCCGCCACGGTTGACATCCTGGTCTGCTCCTTCCAGCACATGACCTCGGGCGGCAAGTTCCAGTTCATTGACGCCGCCAGTCACCTGGTCACGGTCTCGCTGAAGGGGCCGGGCTCGGCGGACCTTCTGTTCGAGGCCAAGGACGAGCCGCACGATCTCACGGCGATCCTTCTGACGGGGACCACGGCGGCCTCCTCGCTCACGATCACCACGCCCACCGGCATGGTGGCGAATATCGGCCGCCTCATCAAGGTCACCGGCTCGCTCGGCAGCCTCGCGGCCGCCTCTACGCATCTGGGGGGCGATCTGAACGTCAGCGGCACGCTCGACGCCCTGACGCTCGCCAGCATGACCGGCCCGGCCACGATCCGGCTTGGCGGAGCGGCCGACGTAAAGAACAGTGCGAAGATGACGTTCGGCCAGGTGGCCGACGTCAGCATCGACTCCAGGATGCCGATCGCCTCGATCACGGCCAAGGAATGGCGCGAGATCGACGGTCTGCCCGACACCCTCTCGGCCCCGCGGCTGGGCGCCCTGACGATCAGCGGGGATGCAAAGCTGACGCTGGCCGGCGACTTTGAGGCCGGCCTCACACTCTCCGGCGCCGGCGAGACCTCCACGTCCAAGACCCTCGGCTCGGTGACCATCAAGGGCGCCGCCGCCCCGGCCATCTGGGACGTCAAGGGCAAGGTCGGCGCCGTGGCCATCGTGGGCGCCGTGGGCGCGGCCGGACAGCCGTGGGTCCTCAAGAACGCCACGAACGTCGCCTCCCTCACCCTCGGCGCCGTGGTCGAGGCCGACGTCTCGGCCGCCGTCCTCGGCGCCATCAAGGCCGTGCGGTGGCTCGACGGGTCCATCACGGGCAACATGCTGACCTCGATCGCCACTACGGGGGCGGCCGCCACGAAGACTGCCGCCGCCATCCCCGGCGACTTCGGCGCCGACCTCACGCTCACGGGCTTCGGCGCTCCTGCCAAGGCCAAGACCCTCGGCGCCGCCGCAATCAAGGGCAACGTCGCGCCGAGCACGTGGGACATCACGGGCCCGGTCGGCGCCCTGGCCGTCAGCGGCACTGTGGGCGCGGCGGGCGAGGCGTGGGTCCTCCAGAACTCCTCCACCGTCGCCTCGCTGACGCTGGGCGACGTGATCGACGCCGAGGTCCAGGGCGCCGCCGCCCTCGGCGCCGTCAAGGCGGTGCGGTGGCAGACCGGCTCGATCACGGCTAACACCGTGGCCTCCATCGCCACGGTGGGCGCCGCCGCCACGAAGACCGCTGCCGCCGTCCCCGGCGACTTTGCCGCCGACCTCGCCCTGGCGGGCGTCGGCGTGACCGCCAAGACCAAGACCCTCGGCGCCGTCACCGTCAAGGGCAACGTGCCCGGCGCCCTCTGGGACGTCAAAGGCCCCGTCGGCGGCATCACCCTCGCCGGCCTGGCGGGCGAGGCGGCCGAGCCGTGGCAACTCGCCGGCGTCACCAACGGGGTCGCCGCCGCCAACGTGGCCTCCCTGACCGCCTACGACGTGGTCAACGCCGCCCTGACGGTCGACGGCGACGTCGGCGCGGTCAAGGCGATGCGGTGGCAGGCCGGCGCGATCCAGGCGAAGACGGTGGCCTCGATCACGACGACGGGCGTCGCGCCGAGCACCGCCAACCCGGCGGGCGTCTCCGGCAACTTCACGGGCAACGTCACGCTGACCGACGCCGTCCGCAAGACCCTCGGCAAGATGACCGTGGCGGGGTGGCTCAAGGACGCGACGATCACCTCCGCCGGGCCGCTGGGCGCGCTGACCGTGGGCGCCGCCAGCAACACCACCGTCCTGGCGGGCGACCTGACGGCCGACCTGACGAAGCACAAGTCGATCGCCGGCTTCAGCGTCAAGGGCATCAAGGGCGTGACGCAGTCGCTCTTCATCAACTCGAACGTCCAGGCCTATGCGCTCGGCGCCATCGTCGTCAGTCGGGTCGCCGGGGACAACGGCGGGGTGCTCTTCGGCTTCAAAGGCCATGCCATCGCCTCCTACACCCGCGATGGCGTCAAGTACTCCAAGTTGGGAACGACGGCCGCAGAGGATAAGGTTGACCCTGATTACAGGCTGGACCTCTCGGCGTAAGGCAGGATGGGGCGGCGGCGCGGTCGCCCGGGCGACCCTGCGGCAGCCACCTGGCGAAACCCGACGTTGTGACCCGAAGGTCCGCCCCGGCGCCCCACCGAGGCGGCGGCAATCGCGGGGGGCGGCCCGCGACCGCAAAGGTATTTTGATAATTCGCACCCCTTGACGGCCGTTGACGCACGCCCGTATGATTCGCTGGCTTGCGTGCGTGCCGGTCTCACGTCCTGGCGGAGTGGAGGCGGGGAAAAGGCTCATGCGTCGCGAAACCTACGATGACCGGTCGGCCGTGCCGCAGCTCGAACCGCTCGAGCCGAGGACGCTGCTCAGCGCCCTCTCCGTCGCCAACCTGGTCCTGCCCGAAGGCAATAGCGGTCCGAAGAGCTTCAACTTCCCGGTCAGTCTGTCGGAGGCCGGAGCCCAGGACGTCACGGTGCATTACCGCACCGCCAGCGGCACCGCCACCGGCGGACAAGACTACAACTCCGTCCTGGACGGCACGGTCACGATTCTTGCCGGACAAACCTCCGCCGTCGCCGTGGTTCCGGTCATCGGCGACACGGCCTACGAACCCTTCGAGACGTTTACGGTCGAGCTCTTCAGCCCGTCGGGGGCCGACATCGCCAGGGCCCAGGCCACGGGGGTCATCCTCAACAACGACGCGGTCGCGGGCGGCCTGATCGCGTGGGGCGACAACTCCAAGGGCCAGCTCGCCGTCCCGGACGGGAGCGACTTCATCGCGGTCGATGCCGGCCTCAACCACGGCGTCGCCTTGAGGTCGGATGGGACCGTGGTTTGCTGGGGGGACAACTCGTACCACCAGACCGACGGCCCCGCGGGAAGCGACTTCGTCGCCATCGCCGCCGGCTACACCCACAACCTGGCGATTCGGTCCGATGGCTCGGCGGTGGGTTGGGGCACGAATCTCTCCGGTCAGTCCACCCCTCCCGCCGGCAACAACTACGTGGCCGTCGCGGCCGGGTCGGCTTTCAGCGTCGCCCTCCTCGCCGACGGCTCCTTGATGGCCTGGGGCGACACCACTTACGGACAGACCAGCGTCCCGGCGGGCCACGACTTCGTGGCGATTGCGGCAGGGTTCTATCAAGCCCTGGCCTTGCGGTCCGACGGCTCCCTGGCCACTTGGGGAAGCGGCGTGCCGGCGGCTCCTTCCGGCAACGATTTCGTCGCCGTTGCCGGCGGACTCGGCTTCGACGTGGCGCTGCGGGCCGACGGTTCCCTGGTGGAGTGGGGCAGCAGCCAGTACGGGCTGGCCGACGTCCCCGCCGGCAACGACTTCGTCGCCGCGAGCGCCAGGGGCAACGTCGCGGTGGCCCTCCGGGCCGACGGCACCGTGGCCGCCTGGGGCGACAACACGTTCGGCCAGGCGACCCCGCCCACCGCGAACAACTTCGTCGCGGCGGCGACCGGCGGCCGCTCCGGCTTCGGCGTGCAGACCGTCAACGATACGCCGGTCATCACCGCCCCGACCGATCAGACCTTCAACGAGGACACGGTCCTGGTCTTCTCCGCCGGCCCAGGAAACGCCATTTCCGTCGCCGACCTGGATTGCAGCGCCCGTCCGCTGCTCGTCACCCTGACGGCCACGCACGGCGTGCTTACGTTGGGAGGCAGCGCCGTCCTGCAATCGGTCGCCGGCAACGGCACCGCCACGGTCACCTTCTCCGGCGTCCTTGACAATATCAATGCGGCGTTCGCCGGCCTCGCCTTCCACCCCGCCGCGAACTACAACGGGCCGGCCAGCCTCCAGATCATGGTGGATGACCAGGGCGCCACCGGCACCGGCGGCGCGAAGAGCGACTCGGGGACCGTGACCCTCACGGTCAACGCCGTCAACGACGCGCCGGTGGCGTACCCCCAGTCGGTGCACACGGACGGCGACACGGCGATCGAGATCACCCTCGTGGGCAACGACGTGGAAACGCCCCCGGACCAGTTGACCTATACGCCGACAGCCCCGGCCCACGGCGCCCTGACACCCCGGCTGGGAAGGTTTGTCTACACTCCGGACCCAGGCTACGCCGGCCCCGACAGTTTCACCTTCACCGTCACCGACAACGGCGACCCGGCCGGCAGCGACGCCCATCCGGGCGACTTGACCAGCGCCCCCGCCACCGTCAGCATCTCGGTCGGCTATCGGCAGGCGTTTACGTCCGGTCACGCCTTCAGTTTTGTCGACAACAACGGCATTGCCGTGAAGGTCCTGCTGTCGGGTCCCGGTTCCGCGGAAGCCTGGTTCCCGCATGAGGGCCAGGCGAACCTCGGCCGGATCGTCCTCACGGCTACCACTTCGACCTCCAGGCTGAGCATCACGCCCGTGAAGTATGGCACCAAGACCACGGTCGGGGCCATCGACGTGCAGGGATCGCTCGGGAGCCTGACGGCCGCCGCGGTCACTTTGCAGGGCGACCTCGGCATCAGCGGCACGTTGGGCAGGCTCTCGCTGGATGGCCTGGCCGGCGGCACGATTCACATCGGCGGCCTGCCGACGGCCCGGACCGGCCCCACCCTGACGTTCAGTCAGGTCGTGGACGGCAGCGTTGTCTCCACCATGCCGATCACCTCGATCACGGCCAAGCGGTGGCTCGACGGCGACGGCACACCCGACTCCATTACGGCCCCGCGGCTCGGCACCCTCTCGATCACGGGCGATGTGCTGCATAAGCTGGCCGGCGACTTTGCGGCCGGCCTCGCGCTCTCCGGCCTCGGCGAGACCACTTACACCAAGACCCTGACGACCGTCATCATCAGGGGCAGTGCCGCCCCGGCCCTGTGGAACGTCGGCGGCAAGGTCGGCGCCGTGACGGTGGGCGGCGCGGTGGGCGCGGCAGGGCAGCCGTGGCAACTGCTGAACGCCACCGCCCTCGCGTCGCTGAACTTCGGCAAGGTGGCCGACGCCACGGTGACCGTGGGCGGCGCCATCGGCGCCATCCGGGCCAAGTTCTGGACCGACGGCGCCATCCAGGCCCAGAAGATCACGTCGATCACCACCACGGGCATCGCGAAGACCCTCACGACGCCCGCGGTCTCCGGCGACTTCGGGGCCGACGTCACGATCGACAACCCGGTCTCGAAGACGCCCCTGCTCGCCATGACCCTGGCCGGCTGGCTCGACGGCGCGATGATCGACTCCAACGGGCCGCTCGGCGCCTTCAGCATGGTCGGCATGCGCGACAGCACCATCCAGGCGGGGGCCTCCAAGATCGCCGGCGTGACCGTGCGGGGCATCCTCAGGGACCCGCAGTTCTTCTTCATCAACTCCAACATCTCGGCCGATACGCTCGGCACCATCTCAGTCTATCACGTTCAGGGCGACAGCAGCGCCGACCCGTTCGGCATCTCGGGCCACACCGTGGCCGTCTACAGCCGCGACGGCCATCGGACCCTGAACCTCACCGGAGCGCAGCAGTACGATCCCGTGGGCAACTACCTGGTTGACCTGTACGCGTAGTAGTCCGTCACTATTGATAATGTGAGTAGCGCTCGCGCGGCGGGCAGTCTTGCCCGCCGCGCGGTGGGCAAGACTGCCCACCGCGCGAGCCTGTTCAACCCACAAGAACAAGTGTGACGGACTAGTAGTCCCTGAGCCCGGCCAACGCCGCCGAACCATTGACCCCACTGCCGCGCCCCCTTATGATGCCCGGCTGCCAACACGGTTGGGCCGCGCGCAAAAGGAGCTGCAATGGCGAACGAACAGGACCTGATGGAGAAAATCGTCTCCCTGGCCAAGCGCCGGGGGTTCATTTACCCGTCGAGCGAGATCTACGGCGGCATCAACGGGTTCTGGGACTACGGTCCGCTGGGCGTCGAGCTCAAGCGGAACATCAAGGACGCCTGGTGGCACGACATCGTCCGCTGCCCCGCCGCGGGTCCCGACGGCCGGCCCATCCAGATGGTCGGCCTCGACTGCTCCATCATCATGAACCCGAAGGTCTGGGAGGCTAGCGGCCATCTATCCGGCTTCTCAGACCCAATGGTTGACTGCAAGAAATGCAAAGCGCGGTTTCGTGCTGACCAGGTGTGGATTGTGCATTGGGGCGACCAGGCTAAGTTTGATGAATGGCTCGCTTCGGCATTTGGCAACCCCACGACGCTGCCAGAGGGGTACCGGGCGAGAATGGCACAGAAGTTGGGCCTTGCCGGATACACAGCGGAAATGCAGGAAAAGGTCAGGGAGATCCTGAGACTGGGCCGGTACCAGCGCGGTAACCAACCTCCAACGTATGCCAAGACCGTTCTAGCTTCCGCACGAGAGGAAGCTAAGACCCTGGCCCAACTCTCCAATCGTGAGAGGAAGATAGTGGCAAATGCCATTATTGTGGACAGTGAACCTCTGTCGACGTACGGGGAACCGCCTGAAGATTCCCAGTGTCCCAACTGCCACGAGATGGCTACATTCACAAAGCCACGCCAGTTCAACCTCATGTTTAGGACGACTGTGGGCGCGCTGGAGGACCCCTCGGCACTGGCCTACCTTCGTCCTGAGACAGCCCAAGGCATCTTTGTCAACTACAAGAACGTCCTCGATACTACCCGGATCAAGACCCCCTTCGGCATCGCCCAGATCGGCAAGGCGTTCCGCAACGAGATCAACCCGCGGAACTTCACCTTCCGCTCCCGCGAGTTCGAGCAGATGGAGATCGAGTTCTTCTGCCACCCCGGCCAGGCCGACCCGTGGTACGAGTACTGGCGCGACGCGCGGTTCAAGTGGTACGTCGACCACGGCCTCAAGTCCTCCAAGCTGCGCCTGCGGAACCACGAGAAAGACGAGCTGGCCCACTACGCCCGCGCCTGCGCCGACGTGGAATACGAGTTCCCGTTCGGCATCTCGGAGCTCGAGGGCGTGGCGAACCGCACCGACTTCGACCTCACGCAGCACCAGAAGTTTTCGGGCCGCGACATGACCTACTTCGACGACGAGACGAAGGAGCGGTTCATCCCGTACGTGATCGAGCCCTCCGGCGGCGTCGACCGCGCCACCCTCGCCTTCCTGTGCGAGGCGTACGACGAAGATGAGGCCCCGGACGAGAAGGGCGCGATGCAGAAGCGGACGGTCCTGAGGTTCCACCCGCGCCTCGCCCCGGTCAAGGTCGCGATCTTCCCGCTCGTGCGCAAGGACGGCATGCCCGAGAAGGCCCAGGCGATCTACCAGGCGTGCGCGAAGCACCTCGCGGCCTTCTACGACGAGAAGGGGGCCGTGGGCCGCCGCTACCGCCGCCAGGACGAGGCCGGCACGCCCTTCTGCGTCACGGTCGATGGCGAGACCAACCAGAACGGCACCGTGACCGTCCGCGACCGCGACACCATGCAGCAGGTCCGCATTCCCGGCGCGAGCGTCCTCGCCTATGTGCGCGAGCGGCTGCATATCTGAGAAAGTGCCCGGAAACGCCGCGCGGCGGGCCTCCTGACCCGTATGTGTTTAGCATTGTCATTCCGAGCGAGCGCGGCGAGCCGAGGAATCTCGCTGTGGCCGTTGCCGTTCGGGCATCCGCACGGCCCGCCCTGGGCGGGACTCGCTTCGCTCGCTCGGGGTGACAGCATCGCCTGAGAAACGCTGAACACGTGCCCTGACCCGCCGCGCCTGGCCGTTCTGATGTGCCACGGGTTGCCTGTCAACCCGTGATCGAGTTGTCCGTTCTCCTTTCCGGCCCTCTGGCCGATGGGATTCTCTCATGAGACATGGACCAAGTCACGGGGAGGGTGTCACTCTCTTGGCCCTCCGTGTCCCGGGACCGGCTGATCCAGCCGTTCAAGACGACCGCATGTGGTGACGGCGGGCCTTGCGGGCCCGCCCGGACCGCTACACGCCCCGGCCGTCGTTCGGCGACTGGTGCTTCCCCATCCCCACGGGGAGCCGCTACGACGTGGACAACTTCAGCCAGGCCCTCCGCGCCGCCAACCAGAAGGCCGGGCTATCGTGGACTTGCCTCATCTGCCGCCACACGTTCGGAAGCCAACTCGCTATGAAGGGAGAGAGCCTGCACAAGCTTGCTACGCTGATGGGGAACTCGCCCAATGGCATTAGGATAAGCATTTTTGCCTCGCCTTGTCACGAGGAATGGTGAGGAAGCAGTAGCGGACGGGGTCTCGTTTGACGAGCCTCGGTTCGACGCGACCGGGGCGGTGCGGGTTGACGTGTTGGGCGATCGCCTGAAGCATGCGGCGGTACGTGGCGGGCCGGGCGGCTGGCGAGGCGTAGCGTAACGCTCCCGAGAATGCCAGGACCGTCTGGACGGCGCCGGTGAAACTGATCCGCGCGGCCGGCGTGCCGGTCTCCTGGGCCGCCTGGTGGATGAGCGTCCAGACCAGGTTGTGGCCCAGGACGATGGCGGCCACTTCCGAGCGGACGTGCGAGGCCGTCTGGCTCCTGAGGACGTTCATCTGAAGGGTCGTCTTGAGGGAGTCGATGCGGGTCTCGACGCCCCAGCGGGTCAGGAAGGTGATGCGGGCGACAGGAAAGCGGCTGCGGCCATGGCGGTTGCCGGCGCGGCCGAAGGCCCGGACGAGGGAGGGTGTGTCCGGCATCGAGACGGTGGAGCCGTCGGCGATGTAGACCGGCCGGCCGAAGGCCAGGTGCTTCTGGCCGATGAGCCGCTCCAGGCGGACGACGCTGGCGTCGAGCGATGCGGGCCAGAGGGCCTTGGGCAGCCGGTCGCGGGCCTCGCACCACGAGGCGTCGGCGGGAGGTTGTTCGAGGCGGTCATCGCCGGCGGCCAGGTCGGCCAGAGTCGCCCGGATGGACTGGTCGGGGTGAAGGCCGCGATAGACCATCGAGCGGACGGTGATCCCCGGTCCGAGGGTGCGTTTACGCCACCGATGTCCGAGGCTGCGGCAGAGGGCTTCGATCTCCGTATCGGACAGATACTCATTGAGTGCGGCAACCTGAACGGCAGGGGGAAAAATCTTGCGGCCGGGCTACGGTCTTGTCGATATCATGCACGGCGGGCCTCCTTGCTCCCTGAGACAGGTATATCCACCCATCTCATCGGCAAGGCAGGCCCCCTTTTATCAGTGCCCTGGGCGATCCCTGGGCTTATCCTAATGCCATTAGGGAACTCGCCCGAAATTTGCCGGAGGAACTATGCCGCGCTGCTTCCGCACGTTCTCACAAACGCCGTGGAGTGTCTCTCGTGCCCCACCCTCCGTCCCCCTCTGCACCTCACCGTCTAGCCTTGCTCAACCTCCAACACTTTTCACAAAACCCTTGCATTTCTGGCGCCACCCGTCCATATTCATTCATCCAAACGCACGCTGGTGCAGGCATCGTCGCCTCTGTTTCTAGGAGCCATTCCATGAACGTGCTACCCAGTTCCTTCTCCATTGCCGAGTACTGCGGCCAAATGAACAGGGGAGACATTGTTATCAATCGCAATTACCAACGCTCATCCAAGGTCTGGCCCCCCGCGGCGCGCTCTTATCTCATCGATACCATACTTCTGGGCTTTCCGATCCCCAAACTCTCCCTCTACCAGAAAACCGACCTCAAGAGCCGGACCACCCACAAGGAGATCGTAGACGGCCAGCAACGCAGTAAGGCCATTCACGACTTCTTCAAGGACGAACTCCGCATCTCAGGCAAGAGCACTTTCACCGGCAAGAAGTACTCTTGAGGAGCCGGACCAACAACGATTTGTCAGCTATTCCCTCAGTACTGACATTTTTGTCAGTGCCACTGAGGAAGAGATTCGCCAGATGTTTCGCCGCACCAACTCCTATACTGTCCCACTGAATCCTCAAGAGAAGCGCCACGCCCTCTATCAAGGCGACTTCAAGTGGTTCATTGTTGCCCTCTCGGAGAAGTACGCTCAAGCCCTTAAGCAGATCGGCGTCTTCTCCGAATCCCAGCTAAGCCGCATGAATGACGCCAGCCTCCTTACAGATATTTGCCTAACCCACATTGAGGGCATACACCACGCCTCCGAGGCTAAGCTCAACACTTTTTATGCAAACCGCGACCAGACCTTCCCCGAGCACGACATGCTAACGGAGCGAATCGACACGGGGTTTACGTACATACGCAAATGGGAATCTATCCACAACACCAGCCTTCTCAGGCCGTACAACTTTTACACTCTCATGCTCGCAGTTTCACACATGCTTCGTCGCAACCCCGTGCTTGAGCCCGATTTCCCGTCCCCCGAATTACCAACCCTCAGCGATGAATATGTTCTCCCCAATCTCGGCAGGCTTACCGCTGCGATTGACGATTCCGAACCCGATGACGCGCTGTCTTCCTTTGTAGAGGCTTGTGCAAAGGCAACCAACCGCATGAACCCGCGCAAGCAACGCTTCGAGTGGTTCTGCTGCGCCCTACAACCACGACTCCTCTAATGAGGCCAGCGCGAAGTTTATTCCGCCTGAGGGCCTCTACCTGCAAGAGGCTTTTGCGCTTACGCAATCTCGCAACACCAGTCCCTGCCCGACCACCCAGAGCCCCCGATTCGAGAATGACCTACCTGGTGCTCGAACTACAAAGCACTTGGGCCAACTTCGTCAGAGCTTACTACATCTCCGCCATGCTTTCCGCCAAGACCAAGGCCGCCCATCGAATCGCAACCAACCAAGTCATCGCTTCCGTCGACCAAGCCATCGGGCTGGCGGTCCGATTGTGGCACCCCACCGCCGTTCCAGACGCCTCAGGCCGCTGGCATCGTCGCGACGAGCCGACTTGGCACGACCCCAATATCCTTTTCAGACTTGCCGCCACTTACGCTTTCTCCCACTCTGCGGACATTCAGGCGGCACTTTCTATGCAGAGCCGAGCCTTCATCGACCTCCCCGTCGTGCGCAATTTCTTTGGACACCGCAACCAAGCGACCCGCGATGCCGCCCTTGCAGTCGGCCTCCAGTACGGCATCTCTGGCCTTAAATCTCCCTCACAGCTTCTAGCTTCGCGGCCCCTAGGCCGTCCTCAATCCCTCATACTAGATTGGATTGACGACATCACCGCCACCGTCCAACTACTCTGTCACCCGTAAGACTTCCCCCTCTCATTTCACGCGCTGGTTGAGCAACTCCCCCGGCGGGACTTGCGTAACCGGGGAGTCTTAAGGTGGCGCATATTGGGTTGTCTGGCGGGTCACGCCCTTAACAGTACCGGCCGCGATTGCTCATAGGCGATCAACTCCTCTCGGATGTAGCGCACGATTCCGTTCTTGCCCCGGCCCGTGACGAGAGCGCGCCAATCCGGCGAAACATCGCCGGTCGCGCCGGGTTTGAAACGGTGCGGGCTTGCCGCCCGGCCACTCGGATTCGGCGTGTCTGTTTAGCGTTGTCATTCCGAGCGAGCGCAGGTCACGCGTCGCGGATTTCTGAGAACCGCCGGCGCCCTGGCCGCCGCCCCGCTGGTAGGCGGCCAGGAACTCCTGAGCCCCTATGCCCAGCGCTTGGGCCGCCGCCGCGCCCCACCGGGCAAAGTCCGCGAGCCGCGGCAGGTCCGGGATTCCGGGATACAACGCCGGCGACTCGGCGAACCGCTCCCACACGCCGTACCAGGCGTCCTTGCGCTGGCCGAGCTTCTCGCCGCCCGCGATCTTGCCGTCGCACTCCGGGTCGAAGCCGTAGTCCTGCCGGCAGCGATTGCAGAACGCCGACCAGGTGCCTTCATCCCACTGCCCGCGCAGGTCCAGCAGGGTATGGAGTTTGACGGCGCTCTTGCGGCGGCGGAACTGCGCCCAGGGAAAGAGCGACAGGCAGAGGTCCACCGTGGTGGAGTCGACGGCGCAGGCCGTCTGGTCCAGATCGACGGCGAACGCCTCGTCGGTGTACAACCGCCGCGCCTGGGCGATGAGGACGGCCGCCAGGTCGGCGTAGAGGCGCCAGTCGCGGGTCTCGTTGGCGTCGGCCAAGGTGCTGCGGGCGACCCGGCCCCGGATGCCCACGTGGTAGAGTTTGCTTTCCATCGCGCGCAGGCCAGTCTCGATGTCGCGCAGGCTCTCGCGGCAGGTCAACTGCGAGAAGGGCGTGCTCTACGACATCGGCGGCATCGAAGATCACGTTCACATGTACCTGTGCCAAAACACGAACGCTCCCACCGGTTGCGCACCGCCCGCTGTGCAGCGGCCGGTGCTTCGCCCGTGGCTACAATCCGCCGCCCCGTTGGGGCGGGTCCGTCAATTCATGACCGTTTCCACGGGTTCCGCGTCGGGCGGCTGTGCCGCCTCGTCGCTCCACCCGTGGCTACACCCCGCGGCCCCGGTGGGGCCGAAGCGTCCAACATAGCAACAATGCCGTAAGTGCATGTCCGCGATTCACAGCAAGGACACCACGCTCGAGCGCATCGTGCGTTCGGTCCTGCATCGTCTCGGCTGCCGCTTTGCCCTCCACCTCGCCGATCTGCCGGGCAAGCCCGATATCGTTATGCCGGCGCGCCGGACCATCGCGGGCGGCGGACGAGTCGCTCTCCCACATGTGGAGGGTGAGGGATAAAGTTCGCATCATGTCGCCGCACCGTTCAGCCGATTACAATCAGATGGCAAGGGGGGGTGCACTTGGGTCTTGTGCATTGGGGCGGTTTGGGTAAAATAACCGCCCAAAGGAGACCACTCATGGCAAGTTTCGGGAAGCACTCGACGGTCCTGGGGTCGACGGTTCTTCTGGCAGCCCTCGGCGCGACCCTCTTGGCCGGATGCTCGGGCCAGACCGCCCGGATGGACGTCGACAGCGAAGATGACGCCCTCGGGGGCGCAATCGGGAGCAAGGATTTCCGCGGTGTCTGCTTCGAGATGGCCCAGTCGATGGTCCGCCTGCCGCAGATCCAGAACGCCTCCGGCCCGCCGACGATCGCTTTCTTCGAGATGGTCAACAACAGCGACGAGCTGATCAACGCCGAGGACATCCTCTACAAGATCCGCACGGAACTCATCAAGAACTCCGGCGGCAAGATGATCTTCCTGGACCGCGACGCCATCGAGAAGATCAAGACTGAGCGGCGCGACAAGGATCGCGGCAAGGTGACCTCCAGCAGCAACAAGGCCCTCTACGGGGCCGACTATTTCATGTCCGGCCGCATCGAGGGCATCCGCCGCACGCGCGGCCGCCGCGAGACCGAGTACATCCGCATCGCCGTGCGCCTGACTGACGCCCAGTCGAGCGGCATCGTCTGGGAGAACGATTACGAGTTCAAGAAGCTGTTCCTGCGCGGCGTGTACGATCGCTGAACACAAAGGACCTGACCGCAGAGAGCGCAGAGAGCGCGGAGAAGGAAAGGCCGTGTTGTTCAAGAGACAGATCTGTGCCTTGCTCTGCGTTCTCGGCGTTCTCCGCGGTTGAATTCGTTGGAGCATCGACTGGCCCTTACAGGGGAAAGTGCTATGATCGCCGGACGTTTCCTCATCTGCCTGGGCCTCGTGGCTGCCGTCGCCTTCGGGCCAGGATGCGAACCCACGCGCAACAAGACCGCGTGGGTCAACCCTCTCGACACCATGGAGCCGCGCCTGGCCAAGAACCCGAAGGACAACAATTACATCCTTCAGCGGATGGAGTTCGGACGGGTGGCGCTCGTGCTTGGCAGCGACCTGCGGGCCAAGCCGCGCCTGATGGAGGCGTTCGAGCAACTCGGCGCCGAGCGCGACAACACGGCCGCCGCCCTGACGACCGAGCAACTCAAGTTCTACAAGGGCGAGACGTACGAGCGGGCGATGCTCGCCACGTACCTCGGCCTGCTGGAGTACCGTGCGGGCCAGTACAATAACGCCCGTATCCTGCTGTCGCGGGCCCTGTCGGCCGACCGTGCGGCAGTCGTCAACGAGAAGACGCCGTCGTCGTACGGCGAGGACTTCGGCTTGGCGTACTTCTGGCTCGGCCGGGCCTTCTCCAAGCTGGGCGACGCCGACCAGGCCACCATCGCCTTGCGCAAGGCTGCGGCGAAGGTCGACCGCCCCAGGGACGGACCCAAGGAACTCGCCGCCGACCAGAAGATGGCCGCCGAGTGGGACAAAAAGTCCGCCGAAGGTGAACTGTGGGCCTACCGCACGTTTACCGATCCGAAGGAAAAAGACCGCTTCATGGAGGGGATCGCCGATCTCTCACAGGTGCGAGGCACGGTCAGCAGCGCCCCCGCCGCGCTGGCGTGCGCCGCTAAGGAAAATCCCGTCCTCAAGACGACCGATAATCGCGAGGAGTTCTTCACCCCCGCCTACCAGAACGACGTGAACGCGGTGCTGCAGCTTGAGGTCGGGCGGCCGCCGTTCAAGTACCTCGGCGGCATCAACGGCGAGCGCACCGAGTTCGGCCCCTCGTTCATCCAGCCGCGCACCATCCGCGTCTACGTCGACGGCCACTACGCGGGCCAGGCGTTCGAAGTGCTGGACCTCTGGGAGCAGGCGGCCACGCAGGACCGCATCGCCGAAAAGGACGCCGCCCAGACCGGCAAAGCGATTGCCAAGGAAATCCTCACTCGCCTGCCTTATGTGGGTTCGGCCGCCGGATACTGGAACGTCCAGGGCGACATCCGGCACTGGACTATGCTGCCGGGCAAGGTGTTCATGTATGCCGGCAAGCTCGCGCAGGGCCCTCACACGGTGCGGCTGGAGATGTACGACGTCAGTGGCAACCTGCTGCCCCGCTGGACGAACACGTACTACGGCCTCAGCGTCGCGAAAGAGGGCGAGACCCTCATCAGCCTCGCCCCGCACGCCGACGGCGACAATCGCCTGCCGCCCGACCTGGTCGAGAAGGCTCTCAAGGCCGGCGCCAGGCCCGGCCTGGGAGGCATATATGGCGCGTATCCCGGATACGCCTATTAACATAAGGAGTCAAGTATGGCCCGTTTGAGGTTTTTCCTGGCCGTAGCAGGTGCGATCGCACTGCTCGGGTGCAACGCCGAGCCGAAGCGCGTCGACGAGGGCGGGCGCGTTTTGCTGGAATCCAGCATGACGAAGCACAACATCAAGATCCAGCGGCAGGAGAGCGACCGCATCGAGGGCGGCCTGCTGCGCATCCGCACCCTGCTCGACAACAAGGAGAAGGAGAATGTCTGGGTCGACATCCAGGTCGTCTGGAAGGACGCCCAAGGCTTCAAGGTTTACGAGACCAACTGGGCCCCCGTGATGCTGCCGGCCCGGTACGTGACGACGCACGAGATCGCCAGCATGCGCGCCGACGTGGCCGACTACGAGTATCGCGTCCGCGGCGGCAGCAAGACCGTTGCGCCGTTCGGCAAATTCTGAGGAGCCGCGTGTGACCCTACGCTCTGCCATTCTGCTGGTGCTCGTCGCCGCCGGAGCCTGTGTGCTTGCGGCCGGATGCGGGCCCTCCTACAAGCCCCTGCCCTACATGCCCAAGGCCGCGATGGCGCCGCAGCCCCTGGCCTGCCACGACGCCATCGGGCACATCACGGGCAACAAGCCGTGGGTCCTCGGCGGCACCTGCTGCTGCACGCCCACGACGGCCAACTTCGCCCTGCACCAGGCCCAGGGCACGGTCGACAAGGGCATGGCGTACGAGGCGTACGTGGCCCTCTTCAAGGCGAAGGGCGTGACCACCGATCTCGACCACAAGAGCTGCGGCAACCTGTGCGATCACGGGCCGCACGTCCTCGTGGGCGGTAAGTGCATGGCCACGCCGACGCCGGGCACGTGGATATACGAGCGCGTCACCTACGGGCCGCACACGCCGCTCTCGGCCGATGACGCAAGGGCCAAGGAAACCGAAGTCGCGCCGCACAATCCGTACCAGCAAAGCGGCGGTCTGTAAATTGGTGGTACACATTCGGCGCGTAGCGCCGAGTGGCATGGTCACTGCCTGCCCGCTGGGGGCCTGTTGCGTGACCGCGATCTGCGCGGCGGGTCTCCGCACCTGCCGCGAGGAACTGCCGTAAAGGCCTCATACTGGGAGGGCCGATCATGACACCGCTTACCCGTCGCGTGCTGCACATGGCCGTGGTGCTCGCCGTGGCCGGCCTCGTGGCCGCGCTGTGCCTTTCGGCAGCCCCGCAGACCAGCCTGGCGGACAAGATCAAGGTTGCGCCGCCGCCTCCACCGCCGACGGCGACGCAACCGGCGCAGACGTTCGAGTACAAGCACGAGGTGAAGAAGGTCGTCCGCGACCGCAAGCCCGTCGTGGCGCTCCTCAGGCAGGGCGACGTCATCCAGTGGGCCGACTTCTTCCCGTTCGGGCGCGGCACAACAATAACGGATGCCCGCGACTTCGCGGTCATCACTCAAGGGCGGCGGGACGAGCCCGTCTACATGCCGCCGTCGGTTCGGCAGTACCTGACGCGCGAGCTGCTCCTGACGGGCGAGTTCATCGTGCTGGAGCGCGAGCGCATCATCGAGATCATGCGCGAGCTGGCGTTCGCCAAAACCGGGGCCGTCAACCCCGATACAGCGCCGCGGCCGGGCCGCATCATCGGCGTCCATTACATCATCGAGGGCTCGTACTTCGGGGTGGGCGGCCTGCCGCCCGACGATCCCGCCTTGGATGGCGTCAGGAGCGAGATCAGGAAGCGCCGCCTTAACATCGACCCGCGCGCGGCCTGCGTCATGTACCTGACGATCTACAAGGTCGAGACCGGCGAAGTGAAGGCCGTTGCGTGCGGGGCCGACCTCCAGCCGCTCGTGGCCGTCAAGAAGGCCGTCGAGGACCTCGTTGACCAGCTCGGCGACATCGTTGAACCGATCAAGATAAGCCAGGTCAACCCGCGCACCGGCCAAGCTCTGATCGACGTCGGTTCCGAGACCGGTGCAAAGCCCGGCGACCAGTACACGCTCGCCCCGCCCGCCCCGCCGACCCCGGCCGGCGGCGCCGGCGCCACCGGCGCGACCACTCCGGAATCGCCCAAGCCGGCCGCCAAGGCTAAGGTTCTACAGACGTGGCCGCTGTACAGCCTCGTCGAGGTCCCCGCCGAGGACCGAGCCCAGGTGAAGGACGGCCAGGAAGCCCGCCCCGTCGCCCCCCCTGCCGCGCCACCGGCTGCCGCACCTGCCGCTGCCGAAAAGAGCGACAAGTAGCGAAGCCTCCTCAGAGTCAAACAACACAGCGAGCCACGACGGTGTCGGGGCTCGCTGCTTCTTCGCGCATCAGGTTCTTGACTTGGGCCACGCCGGCCCCGCTACCACGGCCAACATGTATGCGGATGTCAGCTTCGAAGACATGCAGGCGGGCGTTACGGCCCTATACCGCGACCGCAGCGGAAGCGAGAAACAGTAGGAGCATCGGCCCGGTAGTGCGCCCCGCAAGGCCGAGTCCCGGCCGCCCCTCAGGAAAGCCTCGGGGCACCTCAGACTCCCGGCAGCACTTCAAGGGCCGACAGCGCGAGCACGTCCACGATCTCACCACCCGGCGCCAGAGCCGGCTCAGGCCCCGACGGAGCGACTTTATCGCCGGCGTCAAAGGCCAGCGGCACGGTGTCGACAGTTGCCGAGTCGATCGTGAGCAGGGCGCCGAAACCATCGGCCTCAGGGGCTGCCGTCGCTGGCGGTGCCATGCTCGGGGCCGCCAGGACCGGTGCCGCACGTGCCAGGGTGGCCTTGCCCAGAACCAGGGCCAAGACCGCGGCATCAAACGCCGCCGGTTCATCGACGAGTGTCGCCGGGGCGAGCGACGCGGCAGCGGAGAGCACCACCGGCGCTGGCGCGGCCGGCGCGACCGCCGGCACCGGCGCCGCGCCCACCGGGCTGGAGCCGAGCGGATTGCCGACGCCCAGGCCGTACGTCAGGCCCAGGATGGACACGTCGTTGTCGTCGATCCGGCCGTCGTAGCCGAAGAGGTCGCCCTGGTTCCAGGAATGCGTGGTGACGGCGCCGCCGTCGTAGTAAAGGCCAAGGATGGCCACGTCGTTGTCGTCGACGCGGCCATCCATGTTCAGGTCGCCGAGGTACGTGTACTTCACGAGGATGCAGCTTGAGTCCACCGGCTGCCCGGCGAAGTTATTGTATGGGGCAAAGAGCATGTCATTCTGTGCGTACCCCACGCCGCAGATGATGGGATTGACGGCCGCCGCGCTCGACGTGATGCCGTTGCCCGTCCAGGTCATGCCGTTGTACCCCGCCGCAACCCACCGCTTGACATCCTCCAGCGGCGATGCCGCGCCGTCGTCATAATCCACGATGAGCGCCCCGGTGCCGATATCCAACCGTGCCGTCGGCACGCCGCCGGTCTCGGCAACAGAAAGGCTGCTCAGGACAAGCGGCCCTGCGCCCGGCGCGAACTCCACCGTGCCGACGGCGATGTCCAGCGCCAGGCCGGTCGTATGGTCCTGGCCGCCAGCGAGCACCAGCCTGCCTGGACCGCCCTTGGTCAACGTATAGTTCCCGCCGCCGAGAGTCCCGTTCAGGACCAGCGTGTTCTTGTCCCCGACCGTCCAGGTGCAGTCGGTGTCCATGGCCACGTTCGGATCGACCGTGTTGATGCCGTCGCCGGCGCTATCGATACCGCCGGAGCCGACGGTGAGCGTGTGGCTGGAGCCGCGGATGGTCCAATTGGCGGTGTCGAAGCTCAATCCTCTTACGCTCTGGTCTTGGACGAGCGCTGGCAGATCAGGCCCGAAGACGCTGAACTCCGCGGCGCAGGTCGCGTCAGGGACCGCGCCCGCGGACCAGTTGCCCCCGTTGTTCCATTGGCTGTCCGCAGCTCCCGTCCACTCCTGGCTGACAACGACCGTGAGCAGGAGGGAGAAGTCGTCTCCGCCCGTCCCGTTCCCGTCTCCGTCGAGCAGATTGCCCGACAGGTCCTGCACGTTTGCGCCCTTCAGCCGTACCGTGCAGGGGCCGTTGGGCAGTATCCCATTGAACCGGATGACCGCCTCCGCGCTCCCGAGCGCGTGTTCCAGGGTAGCGCCGCTCAGACTCAACGGTGTTCCGCTTCCGTCGGTCACCGCCACATCCTTCAGCGAGATGGCCACCGGTTCGCTGAAGCGAAACTGCACGTCGCCGGCAAGGTTCATCACGTTCGCCGTCTGGACACGCGGTGCCGCGCCCTCGCGCGCGGTCTGAGCCGAAGTCGCCGGGCCCAGGTCAGTCGGCATCCCGTCGAGATTGCGGGCCCTCACCCGGATGCTGTACGCCGTGTCCGCTCCCAGGTCGGCGATGATCGTGTTGGCCCAATCGATTGCCGCCTGCCAGACCACCGTGCTGCTTCTCGTGCCATTGGCGGCAACGTAACAGCCTGCCGTGGCGTTGTACACCGCGTACTCCGTACCCATGGGATTCCCATCTGCGCCGAGGCCTGCCAGCACGACGCTCGTCGGCGTTACGTCACCGAG
>Ga0315282_10005224_pt1 | contig 22209 bp, 24 predicted proteins | sample YL17G07_20_MG_FD_203693 | JGI IMG/M metagenome (GOLD analysis project Ga0315282, IMG submission 203693) | Sediment microbial communities from Yellowstone Lake, YNP, Wyoming, USA - YL17G07_20 | ecosystem: Environmental > Aquatic > Freshwater > Lake > Sediment | place: USA: Wyoming | collected... | reverse complement strand
ACGGTAGAGGGATAGGCCCACTTGGCAAGCCAACCTCCTTTGATCCGTGAGATATGCTTTCGGATCGTATTGATCTCTTTAATATCTGCTCCACAATTGAGAAGAAGTTGGGTCACCTTCTGTTTTTCTTCAAGTGTGATCCCATCCACTGGAAGTGGAAGAAGGGCTGAACCACCCCCTGAGAGAAGAAAGATGACCAAGTCTTCAGACCCAGATTCTTTGAGCAGGCTTTGGATCTTTCTTGTTCCTTCAATGCCCTTCTGGTCTGGAATGGGATGCCCGGCCTCAATGATTTCAGTCTTTTTTAGAGGGAGGAGATGGCCATATTTTGTCGTGATCATTCCCTTTGTAATCCGATCTCCAAAGATTTCCTCAATGGCCTGGGCCATGGAGGTAGAGGCCTTACCAGTACCAATGAGAAATATTCTCTTAAATGCATTTATGTTGAATACCTTCTCCGAATCTTTCTCTTTCCTGATCAATAAGCGATCTTTCTCAATTCGAACCCAATCTTTCAGCCTTTTGAAGGGATCAACAGCCTCGATCGCCTTTAAAAAGATCGTCTTTGCAATATTTTTCATCTCATGCAAAGAAAATTTTTCCAATGTTCAAACCTCAGAAAGACGTATGAATTTTAAGATTAAATCATTCCTTAGTCAATCATTGGTTTTTACCCCCCACCTTATCAAGGGGGCGGGGTCTACCTCAAAGAAAGCCCCGTGTTTTAATACGAGGTGCGGGGTTTACTCTATATGTCCTTTCTGTTATATTAATCTCATAAATCCCTTATTTGCTCTTGGCAAAAGGGTGGGGCTATAAATAAGGATTTAATAAACTCCGAACTCATAACTCTGAACTATGAACTTATGATGGAGCTCCCTTTCCGATATATCCTGACCGTTTCAGAACTTACCCAAGAAATCAAGGACATTCTCGAATTGAAGTTTCCTGATATCTGGGTTGAGGGTGAGATTTCAAACCTACGGATTCCAACCTCAGGCCATATCTATTTTACTTTAAAGGATGATTTTAGCCAGATTCGGGCTGTCCTTTTCAAGATGCAGGCTCGTACTCTCCGTTTCGTTCTTCAGGATGGCCTCCATGTCGTCTGCCGTGGAAGAGTGAGTGTCTATGAAAGAAGAGGAGAATATCAACTGATTTTAGAGGAGGTAGAGCCAAAAGGGATTGGAGCTCTCCAACTTGCCTTTCTCCAATTGAAGGATAGACTCGAAAAGGAAGGGTTGTTTGATCCTGCCCATAAAAAACCGATCCCCATGGTTCCTCAAACCATTGGGATCGTCACCTCTCCCACAGGGGCCGTGATCAGAGATATGCTTCATATCATCCACAGGCGGTTTGAAAATGTCCATATTCTGCTTCATCCTGTTCGGGTCCAAGGGGAAGGGGCTTCGTTAGAGATTGCTAAAGCGATAGAGGATTTCAATAAACGGATGAATGTCGATGTCATCATTGTAGGAAGGGGAGGGGGATCACTGGAAGATTTATGGTCATTCAATGAGGAGATCGTAGTCAGAGCGATTTACCATTCTAAAATCCCCACCGTCTCGGCTGTGGGCCATGAGACCGATTACACCATTTCAGACTTTGTCGCAGATTTGAGGGCACCCACACCCTCTGCTGCTGCAGAGTTGGTGGTGAGGGATAAACGGGAAATAAAAAATACCCTCCATTATTTAGAGGAAAGGTTAGAAAATCAAATTTTACAAACCCTTCAAGAGAATCGAACAGATTTATTGCATCTCAAAAAAATGTTAACAGACCCGAGAAAGAAGATAGAGGAATACTTTTTAAGAGCGGATGACCTCGTCAACAGATTCCGTATACTCACTTCTTGGATCCTCAAGAGGAAAAGAGAAAGATCCTTGCATCTCAGTGAAAGACTTTCCCTCCAAAATCCTATTCAAAGGGTTAAAAACCTTAGACTCGCTATTTCAGAGATCGGGAAGCGTCTGGGACAGACCCTGAGATACTCCGTTGAGATCCAGAGACAGAAGGTTGAAGGGATTTTTGGAAAGTTAGGCTCATTGAGCCCTCTTTCTATCCTGCAAAGAGGCTATAGTATTACCCGAAAGTTTCCTTCCCTTCAAATTTTAAGAGATGCGGCCCATATTAGAGAAGGAGATAAAGTGGAGGTGAGGCTCCATAAGGGAACCTTACTCTGTGGTGTGGAGAAGACGAAAACACCTTGACGATTAATGGCTTAAAGATATATAATTAAGATTTAAAATTAAATTTATTGAGAGGAAAGGATGGCAAAGGAAAGGTTCGAAGACTCCTTGAATAAGTTGGAGAAGATCGTTTCGCAATTGGAGGAAGGGGATATTTCTTTGGAAGAGTCCCTGAAGCTCTTTGAAGAGGGGATTCGGCTTTCACGCTTCTGTAACCAGAAATTGGATGAAGCAGAGAAGAGAGTGGAGATCCTTCTAAAAGGTGAAGATGGGACTTTAAAAACAAAACCATTCGCCCCTTTGGTAAATTCAGGGCAAGCTCCTTTGGTAAATTCAGGGCAAGCCCCGTCAGTAAACTCAGATGAAGTAATTTCTGAAGAAGATAAAGATTAATTCCAAATGCCAAAATCCCTGCCTGCGGCAGGCAGGTTGATATTTAACTACTGCGGTGCATCAGAAGTCCCTTTACTTTGTTTGTCATTCCGGGCTTGGCCTGGAATCCAGTGTTTTCCCTCTGGGCCAGAGGCCCTTTTGGGCCGGAGGCAATCTGGATTCCCTCCGGGCCAGGTTCCACCCCAGAGGGGGTTCTACCCCGGAGGGAGGCCCTATGGGCCGGCGGCCCGCTGAAGTTTACCCCGTACTTGATACGGGGCGGGAATGACGATTTCGGAATCAATGTAAAGAAGTGTTAGATTCGCTACACTAGTCTGGCTTCTTTCTAATTTAGGAAAATTGGGTACGATGGATATTAAAAGATATCTTCAGGAAAAAAAAGAGATTGTGGATTCAGCTCTTGAGAAATATTTTTCAAGCCGTCCTGCCTCAGAAGGAGAGCTGAAGTTCCTTAACTCTATCCACAAGGCAATTCGGCATAGCCTCTTTAATGGAGGCAAGAGGATTCGGCCTATTCTATCCATAGCTGCTTTCGAAGCTGTAGGGGGTAAAGGGGATGGTATCCTCCCCTTTGCTTGTGCTTTGGAGATGATTCATACTTACTCTCTCATTCACGATGATCTTCCTGCCATCGATAATGATGACTATCGCAGAGGCAAACCAACCTGCCATAAGGTATTTGGAGAAGCCATCGGTATTTTGGCTGGAGATGCCCTTCTGACGGAAGCCTTCAAATTGATGACAAACCGGAATCTCCATGAGGCTCTCTTCCGTGACGAACAGTTGATTCTCGACATTATCAATGAAGTGGCTCAGGCTGCTGGCATTTTGGGAATGATTGGCGGACAGGTGCTGGACATTGAATCAGAAGGGAAGGATGTAGATTTTCCTACTCTCCAATATATCCATACCCATAAAACCGGAGCGTTGATTCTGGCTTCGGTTCGGGTAGGAGTAAAGTTAGGTTTGGCAAACGAAGAGACCCTTAAGGCATTCACACGATACGGGGAAAGGATTGGACTCGCCTTTCAAATTGTAGATGATATTTTGAACGTTGAAGGTAAAGCCGTATTACTCGGTAAAAAGACAGGAAGCGATCTTTCCAAAGGGAAGGCAACCTATCCCTCCTTATTAGGTCTCGAAGAATCGAAGAGAAGGGCTAAAGAATTGATGGAATTGGCGCTTGATACTCTAAGTCCATTTGGGCCAGAAGCTGATCCGCTTAGGGAGATGGCCCGGTTCATCATTGCGAGGGAATATTGACCCCGTAGTTGCATTCAAATATGGATTATATTAATTGCAAGGTAGTGCAAAAATGAATATGAGTTTCTTAATTAAAGACTTTTTTCAACAACGGGTTGATCAATGACAAGAATATTGGATCAGATACAAGCCCCTTATGATGTGAAAAAATTAAACCTTGAGGAATTGGAGCGGCTCTGTGAAGAGATAAGAAAAGAGATCATCTCCACTGTTTCTAAAAATGGAGGACACCTTGCTTCCAATCTGGGGGTGGTGGAGTTGACCATTGCCCTTCACTATATCTTTGACCTTCCAAGAGATAAATTGGTATGGGATGTCGGCCATCAAAGTTATACCCATAAGATTTTAACTGGAAGGCGAGATCGTTTTCATACCCTGAGGCAATACGGAGGCGTCAGTGGTTTTCCAAAAAGGGATGAGAGCCCTTACGATACCTTCGACTCCGGCCACAGTGGTACCTCTATCTCTTCTGCTTTAGGAATGGCAGAGGCCCGAAGACAGAAGGGGGAAGGGGGAAAAGTAATCGCCGTGATCGGAGACGGATCGATGACGTCTGGCCTCGCCTTTGAAGGCCTCAATCAGGCAGGACATGTGGACCGGGATCTCATTGTGGTCCTGAATGACAATGAGATGTCCATTTCGCCTAATGTGGGGGCGCTTTCCTCCTACCTCAATCGATTGATGACAGGGCAGTTCGTCAACCGATTTCGAGACGAGATAAAGGCCTTTCTTGAAACCCTTCCAGGGATCGGGAAGTCGGTCCTCCGTTTTGCCAAACAGGCAGAGGAATCATTAAAAGGCTTTTTGATGCCAGGCCTCCTCTTCGAAGAATTGGGGATGAAATACATCGGCCCGATCGATGGTCATCGTTTGGATTACCTGATCGAGACTTTTCAGAATGTCAAGAAATTGAGGGGCCCGATTCTCGTCCATGTCATCACCCAAAAGGGAAAGGGATATCGACCTGCTGAGATGGCCCCTGCTCTTTTTCATGGTGTGGCTCCTTTTATTGTAGAGACGGGCGAGCCCCTCCATGATCCGAAAAAAAATCCCCCTACCTATACAGAGGTCTTTGGCGAAACACTCTGTCGATTGGCAAAGGAGCATCCACATCTGATTGCCATCACGGCGGCAATGCAGAGTGGAACAGGTCTGAAGGAATTTGCAAAGAAATTTCCAGATCGATTTTATGATATTGGCATCGCGGAGCAACATGCGGTCACTTTTGCCGCTGGCCTTGCCCTCGAAGGAATGAAGCCTGTCGTTGCCATCTATTCCACCTTTCTTCAAAGGGCCTATGACCAGGTTCTTCATGACGTTTGCCTTCAGAACCTACCCGTGATCTTTGCGTTAGATCGGGGCGGGATTGTAGGAGAGGATGGTCCAACCCACCAGGGGCTGTTCGATTTTTCTTATCTCCGTCACATCCCAAATCTGGTCATCATGGCGCCTAAAGATGAAGATGAATTCCAGCACATGATGAAGACCGCTATGGAATGCACAACACCAGTTGCATTCCGATATCCGAGAGGGAAAGGCGTGGGTGTGAAAAGGGATGCCATCCTCAAATCGATCGATATCGGGAAGGGTGAGGTTTTAAGGGAGGGCAATGATCTCCTCGTTTTGGCGATCGGTTCCACAGTATATCCTGCAATCCATGCCGCAGAGAGATTGGAGGATTCAGGGATCCACATCGCAGTGATCAATAGCCGTTTTTTGAAACCCTTAGATGGGGACCTCATTTGCCATTGGGCCCAAAGGACAGGAAAAGTCCTTACCGTTGAGGAAAATGTGCTCCAAGGCGGCTTTGGGAGTGCGGTACTCGAACTCCTTCAAGAGAAAGGCCTCTTTTCTGTTCAAGTCAAGCGATTGGGTATCCCCGACCTCTTTGTGGAACATGGTTCACAATCTCTCCTCAGAGCAAAATATGGAATTGATGAGAGTGGAATTTTCAAAGGAGTCATGGAGATGTTAGAGCAAGGATCTTCACAACCCATTCGTTCGAACCAGACCAGAGCCTCTATGAGGAGAGTTTTTCCAAACCCAAAATAGATATGGCCTGCCTGTTCATCCTTGACTTACAGACCACTTGATGATGATAAGGTAGTGAGAAAGGACCGTCTTGACAAACTCTTAGTTGAAAAGGGGATTGTTCAAAGCAGGGAAAGAGCAAGGGCTTTGATCTTAGCTGGAAGAGTTGATGTTGAAGGTCGAAGGATTGATAAACCTGGGGCGCAAATAGAGACGGAGGCCCAGCTTCAACTTCGAGGAGAAGATCAACCTTATGTAAGCCGTGGAGGTATCAAATTGGGGGGAGCCCTCGATGCCTTTAAAATGGATCCGAAAGGAATGGTCGTGATGGATGTGGGGGCTTCGACAGGTGGGTTCACCGACTGTGTCCTTCAAAGAGGGGCAAGAAAAGTTTATGCGGTGGATGTTGGATATGGACAGTTAGCATGGAAACTTCAAAAAGATCCCAGAGTGGTTAATTTAGAGAGGAGAAATATCCGCTATCTCAGAAGGGAAGAGGTTGAGGAGGAAATGGATTTGATCCTCATCGATACCTCTTTCATCTCCATCGAGAAATTTCTCTCCTACCTCCTCCACTTTCTTAAAGGGGGGGGGGCCATCATCGGCCTGATCAAACCCCAATTCGAAGTAGGAAAAGGTGAGGTCGGGAAAGGAGGAGTGGTGAGAGACGCCACCCTACATCAAAAAGTCATCGAAAGGATTTCAGAATTCAGTCGAGGATTGGGTTTAAATGTCCTTGGAGTGATCGAGTCTCCCATCTTTGGTCCGAAAGGAAACAAAGAGTTTTTCATTTATTTGAGAAAGGAAGACGTTGTCACCCCCTCTCCCTTTAACGGGAGAGGGTAGGGTGAGGGTGGAATAGGATGGGCAAGGCAAAGGAGCCCAAACCAGCTAAACTCTTTATGAGCCTGATCGCTTCAGAGGATGAGATTCTCCACCAGGGAGTAAACGACCTCTGTTTGTCTTTTAGAGAAGTCGATTTTACGAGTGAAAAGTTACCCTTTCACTTCACCGACTATTACACTAAGGAGATGGGAGGAGATCTCTTTCGTCGCTTTATTACTTTCAAAATTCTCATCTCCATCCCTCTTCTTCCTGATATTAAACAGTCCACCAATCGTCTGGAAGAAAGATATGCTACTCCCGTTGGAAACCGTCGGCTCAATATTGACCCAGGATATATCTGTTTAGAGCATGTCGTCCTTGCAACGACGAAGGGCTATGCCCATCGGCCATACCTCAGGGATGGCATCTATGCCGATTTAACATTGATCTATCGGAATAAGTCCTTTCAAGCATTGGAATGGACCTATCCCGATTACCGGCAGGAAGGGGTTATCGGACTTTTCAACCAGTTCCGAAAGAAATATGTGGAAGATTTAAAAGGAGAGCTCTGAAAAAAAACATTACGCTCTTTTGATAGAGATTTCTGGACTTTTTCAGAAATCTCAAAAGGGAGGTCCTAACATTCATGTTGAAATCGATGACGGGTTATGGAAGGGCGGAAAGGGAGACCGCGTTAGGGAAGGTGTTCGTGGAGACCCGTTCTGTTAATCACCGCTATTGCGATATTAATATTAAACTTCCCAAGCAACTGGCTTCCTTCGAAACTCGTATCAAAGAACTCATCCGATCTCAGGTCTCCAGAGGAAGGATCGATGTTTCACTGAAGATCGACAGTGGGGAAGAAGAAAAGGTTCAACTCCATGTAGACCTCCATCTGGCCGAACAGTATTACCGGGCGCTTCAGGCATTGAAGGAAAACCTTCAACTGAAAGATAAGATCACCTTGTCATTGTTGGCAGGGGCAAAGGACTTGATCACGGCGAAGGAGGAAGTTGGAGATATCGAACCTTACTGGCAGGAGATGATTCCGATCTTGAAACAATCTTTCCAGGAAATGGATGAGATGAAACGATCAGAAGGAGAGGCTCTTGGCAAAGATCTTCAGCTTCGATTAGAAAATATTCATCAACATTTGGGAGAGATTAAACACCTCTTCCCCTTACGCCTCGAAGCCTATCAAAATCGACTCCATGAGAGAATCCTTTCCTTTCTGAGAGGCGTCGAAGTGGATACAAATCGTTTTCAACAAGAGGTGGCCTTCTTGGCAGAACGAGCTGACATCACGGAAGAGATTGTCCGTATGGAAAGTCACCTTGCCCAATTCGCTCTCCTTTTAGAAGGGGAAGAGCCTGTAGGCCGAAAAATGGATTTTTTACTCCAGGAAATCCATCGGGAGATCAACACCGTCAGTGCGAAAGCCAATGATGCGGAAATCTCTCAGAGGGTGGTCGAGATCAAGAGCGAACTTGAAAAGATTCGGGAACAGGTACAAAATATCGAATGACGATTAAGGAGAGGACGTGGGAGCCGAACAGAAGAGAAGAGAAAGAGGGTTAGTTTTTGTCATCTCGGCACCTTCAGGTACGGGTAAGACGACCCTCGTGCGAGGGGCCATGAAACAATTACCAGACCTTCACTTCTCTATTTCTTATACGACACGGTCCCCGCGGGCGAACGAGCGGGAGAACGAGGACTATTATTTTATCTCTCCCTCTATCTTTCAGAAGATGGTTGAGAGAGGTGAGTTTTTAGAATGGGCAGAAGTGTTAGGGAATCGTTACGGAACCACCCTAGCCAGTGTGAGTCAATTGGTATCCAAAGGGATGGACCTGATCTTGGATATCGATACTCAGGGAGCGAAGATGGTGATGGAGAAGGTGGATCAGACGATATTGATTTACATCCTTCCTCCTTCCCTGGAAGCCCTTCGCGAACGATTGGTGAAAAGGGGCCTCGATTCACCCGAGATAATTCAATTACGTCTGGCGAGTGCCAGAAAAGATATGGAAGAGGCTCATTGGTACCATTATCTGATCGTCAACGAAAAGATTGACGATGCGATTGAAAAATTGAAGGCGATCGTTATTGCTGAAAGGTGTCGGAAGGTCAAAGACTCCATCCTCGGAGAAAAAATGAGAGAATGGGAGGAGCATCATGGCAAGAATTACTGTTGAGGATTGTCTGAAAAAAGTGGAGAGTCGGTTTGAACTGGTTATCTTGGCTGGGAGAAGGGCGGAGATGATTATGAAAGGGGCGAAGCCGTTAGTCGAGTCCCATAATCGGCCCATTGTCACCTCGCTTCGCGAAGTAGCCGCCGGAAAGGTGAAGTTGATTGATCCCAAAGAAAAGGAAAAACAGACCGAACTTTCTCATAATGAACCTTGAAAAAGGGCCCCAGAAGGATGGAAGATGTGGAGGAGATTCAGGAAACTGGATTGATCGCAGACCCCATTTACCACTATATTTTGATGACCGACCGTGTGGAAGGGGAGGAAACGGAAAGGGATGTGATCGATACCCCCTGGGTCCAGCGGCTTCGTCGTATCTTCCAGCTCCAGAGCGCTCGCTGGGTCTATCCCTCAGCAGAACATACCCGTTTTCAACATTCCCTCGGAACCATGCATGTGGCAGGGGCCTTCGCGCAACAACTCTATCCCTCCCTATCCAAGATTGAGAAAATAGAACTTCCATCTCCTTATTATATCGAGGAACTCCTTCGACTCGCCGGACTCTTGCATGATATCGGGCACGGCCCCTTCTGCCATTTCTTTGATGAGCAATATCTTTCTCGGTTCAAAACCAATCATGAAGAGATTGGTCAACATATCATCCGAAAAAGAGTTTCCCCAATTTTGAAAAAAATTCGACGAAGCCCTCATGGCCCATTTAAGAAAAAAGAGGTTCTGGATCCAGAACAGGTTGCCTTTCTCATCAAACGACCTCTGAAAGGAGAGGACCGAAAGCATCCAAGATGGTTAAACTTCCTCCAACAACTCTTCCGAGGCATCTTTACATTCGATAATATTGATTATGTGTTGCGCGATGCCTATATGACCGGTGTCTCGATTGGCCCGATGGATTGGAGACGACTCTTACACTACACCTCTTATCGCAAAGAAGGATTGATTTTGGATAAGAGGGGTCTGGATGCGTTGGCGATGTTTCTCAATGCGCGCCTCTATCTCTATTCCAATGTTTATTACCATCGCACCACCCGCTCCATCGATCTACAACTTCAGGAAATTTTCAAAGAGACGATGGAGATCCTCTGTCCATTCCATCCTTTGGAAGAGATAGAGCGTTACCTTCCTCTTACAGACTGGTTTCTGATGGAAAAAGTGCTGGAGTGGAAGGGCTCCCTATCCGCCAAGGAAAGACGGTTAGGAGAGAAGTGGGCTGATGTTCTTTCAAGAAAGTTGAAATGGAGTAGCGTTTTTGAGGAGAAACTGGCCCTTCGAGAGATGGAATTTGGACGTCCGACCTTTTTGACACCTCAAGAGGTTAAAGAGAGGATGGAGGCTTTTCTACCAAAGAGACTGAAAGGAATCGAATTCCACATCGATATGGCGCATCATGATCCCCGACCCCTCAACCCTTGGCATGAATCAGAGGGAACGACTCTTCTCATCTACGATCCGGGATCAAAAAGAATCTCAAGGGAACCTCTCAGAAGATTATTTCAATATATTCCGGCAAAGGTCGCCATCTGCCGAGTCTATACCTCTACCCATCGTTACGATCGAGAACTCAGCCGAGCTGCGCGGCGGGCCCTCGCTTCAGAGGGTTATTTAGAAGCATTTGAGACAAATGTCTAAATCCTGCTCATGGAGAAATCTTGTGTTGAAAGAGAGGCCATGTTATCATAATTAATAAATAAGGATGAAATAGAAAGGATATCACGCGTGGGAAAGAATGGATATCAGAGACAAGTCATGGAGATCTACCAATTTATTAGCGACCATCTTTACTTTAACCGTCCAGATATAGAAATGAAAGGGGAGAAATTTAATTCGGCGATCCTTTTTAGCCTTTTAACTGGGCTTCAGAAAGGAAAAGAATTGATCATTGGGGAACCGGGATTGGGGAAGACGACCTCTGCAGAATTTGTCTGTTCGTTGATCTACCAATTTCCTTTAGGCGTCATTTGGGGAAGTGAGGTATCCGGACACCCGGAACAGACGGAGGAGAAGATTATTGGCAGACCCGATTTGGGGAAACTGAATCGGGGTGAAGAGGATGTGGTCTGGACCAATTTTTCTCAAATCCCGGTAAAAATTGTGGATGAGATCAACCGCCTTCCAGAAACCAAACAGAGCATGATCCTTGATGGAGTGGATCGAGGGAATTGGGAATACCTCAATGAGATGATCATCAATGATGAATACTGTCTCTTTGCCACTTCAAACTATCAGGATGGAGGGACGAGCACGATCATCGCTCCCTTGATGGATCGGTTTGATGTGATGGTGGAATCCAGATATCCCGGGGCGAATCTCTCTTTTCTGATTGGGAAGACCAAACGAAAGGATCAGATCTTAAGACATCCCAAATACGAACGGGAACTGCATCGGGTCCTCAAATCCAAGATCCCTTATTCAAAGAAAATCCCAAAAATGGAAGAGATCTGTGATGCTTTCGGGGAATATCTCGCTGAGGTGTTAGGGGTGAGATCCCTTCAAAGAAAGGATCGTGATCAGATTCGGACTGAGATGGAAAGTTTAGATATGGATCTGGACGCCAGTGCCTTTACTCGAATGCTTCTTTCTGAATTTTCTTTTTGCGAGCGTTATGGACAGAAACGGATCGTAGAAAATTGTGAGGAGGGGTGTCATTATACCGGATATCTCTGCCATGAAATCAAAAATTGTGCCTCCAATCGACTACCGATCTCGATCAAACAATATGCCCAGGGACTGGCATGGCTATTAGAAGATTCTGAAATTGATATCGAGCATGTTAAAGCCGTTGTCCCCTATACATTGGCCCACCGTGTTCAATGGAAAGAAGAGGTCCTTTCTCAAAAGGAGAGGGCAAAAAGGGATGATCCATTCCCCATCTTCCTTTCAAAGGAAGCGGTAAAAACGGTCTCTCAGAGATATCGAGAACAGAGCGAGCATTTAAAAGATGCCTTGGCTGCTGGATCGAAGATCTTTCAGGGAGAACCCTTGGAACCTTCAGAGGGGGATCATCCTCTCTATGTGGAGATTAGAAAAGACATCCATGTCCGACGAACCTGAATTCAGAACCCCGGGGAACGGAACACTTTAGCGTCGTTCTTTTCTTAAACGGAGTGGGTTTGAAGATGAAGACTCCCCTCCAACAGAAAAAAGGGCCGACCCTCCCAGAGGATCGGATGAAGTGGGCAATCCAGAATCCTTTTGAGGAATTTCATAGCTTCACTTTTGAAAGGAGTGACCTCCCTCTGGATCAGATCGTTCAATCGACCGAGGAGGTCATGGACCGTATTCGAAGGGGATATGAAAAGCTCTTAGAGGAAGAGGCAAAGGAGCTCGTATGGATGGTGCAATATAATACCATCATCAAGGCTTACGAAGTGGCAGAGAAGTATATCAAGGAGATCGATTATTCCGCCGAGGATATTGAGGATTTCTGCTTTGCATTAGAGAACACGCAAAGGATCCCGTACCTTATTCCCGGGCCTGCAGGGATTTACATTTCTGCATTGTGCAACTATGCGAAGGAAGAAGAAATTGTCTTAAAACTCTCTGAACTGAAAACAGAGATCAATCTGGTTGGATTTCGACTTTCAAAGGGAAAACGATTGGTGGTTGAGGGAGATACGGGAGACTTCACTGGCATTGGCCTCGAAGGAGGCGAATTGGTGGTGGAAGGGAATGCAAAGAACTGGACCGGGGCAGGAATGCGAGGTGGAAAAATTTTAGTTAAGAAAAACATTGGTCTCCATACGGGTGAGTGGATGATGGGAGGAGAGATCTATGTTGGGGGAAGGGTAAGAGGATTGGGAAATATTGTTGAAGGGAAAGTCTTCGAAAGGGATAAACTGGTTTATCCAGGGAAAGCGCGCCATCCCAATCTTTATTATTAAAAAAGATGAAAGAATTCTTATAGACCTTAAAGATTAAAGATGGAAGATCAGAGTCTACAAAGGATTATTGAAGAGATTTGGCCGCGGTTGAAGAAAAAGCACTTCTACCCAGAGCTCCCTATGCCCAGGGCAGGGGAGATTGTTGACCCCGTCCAGGGTCATGAGGAACAGAATGAGGGTGTGGGGTTGGAGATGAAACAGAAACAGATGACGATCAACTCCACCTTTGTTTCTCAAATGAAAGAGAAGATGCCAGAAAAACAGGTGATCGAAGCTCTTCTTGATCATGGCATTACCCATTATACTTTTTGCCCATGGGATTTTCATACACATCTCATGCTCTATGCCGAAGCTAAAAAGGTTATGGGCGATAAAGCCTCGGCCAAACAGGTGGCGAATTATTTCATCGATGTGATTGCGGACACACATTGTGTTAAGAAAAAGTCCACAGAGATCCCGGAATTGCATCGATATCTGAAAAAAGGAATGGTGGAGGAGGTGATTGTCACCCTTTACCAAAAGATTTGGGGGATCGATTTGGGAATCTCTTCATCCAGGACGAGCGGGAAGAAACATGAGGGGGTTGTCCGAAGACTTGCACGAATCCCTTACTTGGATCGTTCGCGGTGGCCGGAGAGCATTCAGAAGTTTGCTCGTTCTCTCAAACCCCTTCTCTTTGAAGAACAAACGGAGCAGGAAAACAAGGAAGGAAAAGGAAATTCCAATCCCCAAGGGGAACATGATCTGACCCATTATTCCTATGAAGAAATCGATCAAGGACTAAGAGATTACGTTAAAAAGACAATGGCATTGTCTGAATTCAGAGAAGTGATTGAGGACTTTTCTGATGAGTTAAAAGAGGCAGGCTATGGAATGGAAGGAGGGATGGGGCGAGGCCGAGGTGTTCCCCTCGACGCCGATGTCCTTTTCTATATGAAGTTGGCAGAGAATTATTCCATCCCTTTGAGGAAGTTGCCTTTAGAGGCGAAAGGATCTCTGCATCCGCATTCTCATTCCCCTTGGGAGATTGGATCGCCTTTTCAAGATGTAGATATCTGGACCAGTTTTGGTAAGGTTATGCCGGGGTTAACTCAAATTTGGAAAAAAAAGGAGGGGAAAGGGAGGGGAAAGATCGAAGGGACTCCAGATTGTTTAATTGCTATCGATTCCTCGGGAAGCATGATCAATCCTCGCAAGAACCTCTCCTATGCCGTCCTGGGAGCAGCCTGTGCAGCCAATGCCTATCTACGAAATGATTCAAAAGTAGCCGTTTACAATTTTAGTGATGCGCCTATGGGTGGAAAAGACATCTTGAATTACACCAATAAACAAGAAGAAATTTATCGGGTTCTTTGTAAATATTTTGGAGGTGGGACGGCCCTAGATTTGGAGGATTTGATCCCATTGATCCAAGGAAGGAAAAATCTGGATCTTTTCATTATCACCGATATGAAAATTACCAACCTGGAAGCATTGATTAGCCTTTTTGGACAGATCCAAAATCGAATTACAGCGGTACACATTGGAGAGAACCCATATGCCGCCAGGTTCGAAAAAGCTGTAGAGAAGAAGAAAAATATCAATATTTTTACGGTCAAACGAAAGGAAGATATTCCCCACATTGTTCTCGGAAGAATAATGGAATACTTCAATCCGATGCATAGAGGTCAATAGGATTTTGAAAAATTCCAAGAATTTTTCAAAGAAGCGATATAAAGATATTTTAAAAAATCCTTGACTCCTCTCTTTTAAATCCTGTAAGTTATTTTCAAATTATTTTTTATAATTCGAATGATGGGATAGAGGACTTTGAATCTTCAATTTTCCATAGGGGTGATTCAATGAACCAAGAAATTTTAGAGGCACGATACAACCACGAACAAATTGTCCGAAAATATAACCGGATCGCTTCGATCTATGATCTCTTTGGAATTTTGATGGAATCGAAGGCACGCCAATGGGCATTGGATCTTGCTGCCATCCAGGATGAAGAAAAAGTTCTAGAGGTCGCCTTTGGAACCGGTATCAATTTTGTTGAGATACTGAAGAGGAATCCCCATGGGTGGGTCATGGGAATCGATGTCTCAATGAAGATGTTGGAGAGAGCAAGAAAAAGAATTTCCAAGACTGGACAACAAAATTATACCCTCTATCTCTGCGATTGCCGGCATCTCCCCTTCGAAGATGGAACTTTTGATGTCTTGATGAACCAATATATGTTTGATATATTGCCCGTGGAGGATTTCCTACCCATTCTTTTGGAGTTTAAGAGAGTATTAAAGGAGGGGAGCACGATTGTTTTGGTCAACATGACGAAAGGAGAAAGATGGTTGAATCAGGTTTATGAAGAAATTTATAAATTAAAGCCCCCACTCTTAGCGGGATGTAGGGGTGTCTTGGTACAGCCATTTCTTGAAGAGATTGGATTTAAGGAAATTCAGCGGGAATTTGTTTCCCAATTGGGATTCCCATCAGAAGTGGTGCGAGGAATTAAGAAAAAGGATTAGGTTGGAATCTTTTAATAACTCATTAAAAATATTAATATTTATTTTGACTAAAGATTAGGCATTTTGGTAAAAAAATGATGAATAGCCTCTTTTAAGATCGAAATTTTCAAGTTATCAACATGGTTTTAACAAAAAATGTGGGAAACAATATCAACCTATTAATTTTATTAATAAATCCAGCACTTTTAAGCTGGGTATTCGGTAAATGTGCTGGATAAATTTAAAAGGGATCAGTCAGAGGAGGGTCTTAACTGATCCCGATCAGTACACCAAACGGGGGTGAAACAAGGAGGTAATATGTTTTGATGTACTGACTAAATTAAATATAATACTAAAAAATAAAAAAATCAATAAATTTAATTATTTCTGGCACAAGATTTGCTTAATGCTTAATATTATTAGTATTATGAAAAGAATCTTTTTCATTTTATTATTTCTATTCTCAACTGAACTTTCTTTCGCAGAGGTTTATAAATGGGTCGATGAAAAAGGGGTAGTCCATTTTACGGATGATATCATACAAATTCCAGAAAAATATCGACCCCAGATTGAGAGATTGGGGCCATCGGAAGAAAAAGTTGATACAAAAATTGAAGGTAAATCCTCGACTAATAAAAAAGAAGGGACTTATCGAGATCGAATTGGAAGGGATGAGGGGTACTGGAAGGGCCAAGTAGAGGAATGGAATAAAAAATTGAAGGATGCTCAGGAAAGAGTAAATAATCTAAGAACTAAATATAATGAATTTACTGAGAAGTTTAATGATTCGAAAAGTTCGGCTGAAAGAATAAATATTCGTAAGGAAAGGGATCAGATAAAGAACGAGATTGAGAAGTATAAGACCCAAATTGAAGAAGCTAAGTATATGCTGGAAAAAAAGATCCCGGAAGAGGCTGAAATCTTTAAGGCAAAGCCAGAATGGATAAAACAGTGAAAAGATTTCATAGAGTTTTAAAAAATTATCTACCTAATAAAAATCATCCCAAAAATTGATAATCTTCCCTCATTTAAAGCAATATTCTTTCTCTTTCAATTTCGGTAATTAATGCCACTTTTTTAAAAAGGTCAGAAAAAATAATCAGATTGGTATTGTTTTTGCTTGATAATTTTATTTGAATCTATCAAATAATATTAAATTTGGTCAAGATTTTAAAAAGAAAAAAATTATGCAATTAATATATATTCTGTAATTATTTATGACGGTTACGTCACCTTCGAGCGATGAAAATCGGTAATTCCTCCCTTACTCCCCTTTAGCAAAGGGAGGGTGGGAGATCTGAATGCTATTTTCTAAATAATATGATTAAATTGAAAGAAAATATTCAATCTAATTCTAAATCTAAAATGGGTGTTCTCGCTATTGAGAGGAGAAAACATCCCAGAATTAGTGTTGAACTGCCTTTAAGTTATTCTCGTGTGAATAATAAAGAATTATTGGGGGGAATTGTGGCGAATGCAAGTGGAGGAGGTGTTCTCGTCTATTTACCAGAAAGAATGGAGATTGGGGCTGTATTGAAAATCGAAATTTTTTATTTAAATGGTTTAGAATTAGACGCAGTTAATGCAATTGCAAAGGTGGTTTGGAATGATCTGGCCAACAGGGAGAGCCCAGGGGAACATCGATATGGGTTGGAGTTTCAGTATATTGATGAAAAGGACTATAACAGATTATTGGCTTTATTAAAGGGGATTGGAAATTAAAAACTCATCGTCCTATCCCCTGATCCTCTATTGATGTTCCAATGCCTAGCGAAGCTCCTTTTCTAAAAGACAGTTTTTTCGAGAAATAAATACCACTCACAATATACTCTTTAATGAAGGGCCCTACCTATTTGTCTAAGGCAGATAGGAAAGGCTGGATTTAACTCCCACGGAGCAAATAAAAAATATATTGAATTTCTTTAAAAAATTTATTAAAAAAGGAGAGAATAGGCTTACAAAAAGACTCCTATGCAAAGAATGAATCAGGAAGAAGGGAATTATCGGGTTGTTCTCATTGGCATTGAGGACGATACTGAAGAAAAAAGAGAGTCCTTTTGTAAGAAAATTTCTGAAAATTATAGTATCTCTTTCCCTCTTTTAAAAAAGATTATTGACCATTGTCCCACCATCCTCAAAAAAAATCTCTCTCGAAATAAAGCCGAAACATTAGCAAAGACCCTTCAGTCTTTCGGGGCCATTGTCTCTGTGGAAGAAAAGAGGGATTCCCCGCCCATTTTTCTCGAATTCAAGGAAATGGCTCCCCATCAAGTGGCATTGGAATCATCCGACCTTCGGAAGACACAAAGTGGAGCATGGAATATCATAGGAAGGGCAAAAAATATCTCTGAAGAGAGTCTCAATGATACCTGGGTATTAATTCAAATTTTTAACGATCTTGAAGATCTCCTTACCTTTGAAGAAGCTCCCATTCCCATCAATCCTATTCCACCTGGGGAAGCCTTTCCTTTTAAGGTCGTTTTTGAAGGAGATTATTTCATTAAAAGAGTCTCCATTGCATTCAAGAATGCTTCAGGATACCCGATTCCAGCAGTCGATAGAAGGAAAAAGAAGGAATGGGTGGAAGTGGAGATTAAAGAGGAAGGTGGAGAGAAACCCCAATTGATTGACAGGAAAGAAACATCAGAAGAAATTTTTATAAAAGGGCCGTCAGACATTTGGAGAGGGGACGCTCGGCCCTCTGAACCAGAATCTCCACCTCTCCTCTCGGAGGAGAGTAAAGGGATTTGCGAAGAAGGTGGGGGGCAGACTTCGGGAGAGTCCCCTTTATTAGGGCTTGAAAAAGTCCCCAGCGAAGTTAAATCAGAAACGATAGAAGAGAATAGAGATTTAACCTTAGGAATGCTAAAAGAGAATGGGGACCAAGTAGAAGAAGAGTCAGAGGCCCCCTTGGAAAACGAACCTGCTCAAACGGTCACTCCACATTTAATGAAAAATGGAAAGGAAGAAGATATCTACCTTGAATTAGAGTCCACTCCTGACAATCGCAATGGCATTTTCCAAGAGACTCGTTTAGAGACACCTCTATTTGAAGGATCTCCTCAATTATTAGAGGAAATTTCTCCAAAGACGATGGAGGGAAAAGAGGAACTCTTTTCCTTCCCTTGGATAAAAGATTTCAGAAATTCAGTTGAAACCTATTACCTAAAACATCGTGATATTTTTTCCAAATGGTTTGAAACCCACCAGAGGGAAGGTGGATTTGCACATCCCTTTCATTCTCTTCTGACAATATTGGTCCATGCCCGATTCCATCAGGTGCACCAGTCCGAGAAAGCATTGGAGAATACCCAAAGAGTGGTCCGTTTCATTGCTCAATCGAATCTGCGGCTTGAAGAGGTCCCCCCTCTCGAAGGGACTCAATTTTTTTCAGGAGAAAATTGGAGAGACCTATTTCATAAGGCCTTCCCAAAACTCCAGCAAGTTGCGAATAACATTTTAAAGAAAGAAAGATGGAATGCCATAGATTTAGAACGGTTGATCCGAGTTATCCCTCATATGAGTGATAAAAATAGTCGGATTTCAGTCCGGTGGGTGCATGAACTGATTCCAGATGTCGTTAAAATTGATTTTTCCAATACTCCAATCAACATTGAGGAAAGTCTTTACCGAGTCGCTTCGCGGTTAGGAGTGGTGGATCCCCATTTCGACTATTATCAAGGCAGAAATTCGATTGGGGACCTTAAGATCCAATCCTTTGCTAAAAAAACCTTCTCTCAATATCCTTTAATGATTGAGGAACCGATGACATGGGTGGGGAGGAAGGAAGAAGAAGGGGGACATTGTTTTCCAACTCAACCCCGATGTGAGGGGTGTCTCTTTGAAACCTTCTGCCCGAGGTTATATTTTCACTTTAACCCATCGGGAAAAGGAATGAGGGGACGATAACATCTTCGGAAAAACAAAAATGGATGGTGGATGAAAAGGGACAGTGGAAACGGAAGAAAAGGGACGAAAACCTCGTGTTGGGATCGCCAATCTTGAAAGAAGAAAGCATCCCAGATTTTCAGTTGATTTACCCATAGAGTATTATCAAACCGATTTTTCGATTCGTCAAACAGGTCGACTGATGAACGCCAGCGAAGGAGGGTTATTGGTTTACTTTCCAGAGCAGATGGAGATTGGTCAACATCTGAAGATGAAACTCTTTTTCTCTTTTGGTTCTGATTTGAACATCATCGAAATACTGGCGGAGGTGGTTTGGGAGGATATTTGTTTGGGAAAAGATTGGGGGGATTACCGATATGGAGTGAGGCTTATCGATATCTCCCCAGACGACCTGAGCAAGCTGAAGAATTTTTTAAGGAGTCTTTCAGAATAACTTTCACCCTCCCTCCTCATTTTGAAACCCAAAAAGTTGGATCCTTTCACTCTCTTGTCAAAAAAGAAGGGAAGCCTTATAATAGGTTTCAAAGGAGTCATGCGATGAGCGGCAAAAGTAGCTTTCCTTATCGTAAATATGATCGAAAACCCCACCCTCATATTGTGAAACAAATTTTAGAGGATAGTAAGTTGATCGAGATGATGAAAGAGGTGTTGATTCAGGAAGGGAAACCCTGTCCCTTTTGTCATCGGAAATTGAAGGAAGAGCAGAAGGTGCGGGAAATCCGGTGAAATGTTAAGACGGTAAGGAAAAAATCTCAAACTACAAAAAAGTGAATATCTTTCCGGTCAAAGGATTTAGCTTCTACATATTCTCATCCGGGAATTTCCGCACAAAAGAAAAATTAAACGGCTTAACGACAAACATTTGAGCGGCGTCATCGACACTCCCTGTGGGAATAGTAAAAGGCAGTGAGAGAATAAAGACGCCTGTCCCGAAGATTCCGGCTGCAACTCCCAACGGTCTTGCGAGTACTAAATCGATTATATTCCATTCATCTGTTAAGGGATCATCCTTGGTCCATTTTTCCTCGGTCCATCCCATTGTATAAAAGCCCCCAAGCACCAATGAAATGGTCACAAATATTAACCATGCCTTTTTTAATCCTTTCATAATGGATCCTCCTCCATGATAAATTTAAACTAAAATTTAATCGAATTAGAATGAATTGTCAACTTCTTTAGAAAAGAAAAGTTCAATGGATATTGGATCATCATCTCTAATGAAGGATTTTCATCAAACAAAAAGAGAGCTCCTTGATAATGAGCAGTTTTATGATGAGGAAATGGATCTTCATTAAATATAGATTGGCCAATACCCCTTCTTTTTTCCAATGCATCATACTTTTATTCATTTAAAATCCTGATCTTAGAAAATTTTAAATTTTTAGTATTCAATCTTATTAAAATTAGCAATTTTATTGCCAAATCCAAAAAAATTTTGGGGAATGTGAATAACTTATTGAAATTTCACAACAAATATCTTTGATGCCAAAAAATAATTTTTAGGCCTAATTTTATAGAGTGACATAGATTGTTATCGGGGAACAAAATTGTTAACCCTAGAAGCCCCGCCTCGTACCAGCTTTGCACCAAAACAGCAAGGGGCGAGGAGGGTTCAGAGCCTCGCCCTTTGGGTGTGAACTGAAAAAAATCTTGACAATTTGCTTAAAAATCGATATACCTCCTTAAAATTCAAAGGGAATTATTGATTTTCCATCAAAATATGCACTGGACATTGCTTCTCAATTCAACTTTTGAACCCTTAAGGGTGGTTACTTGGAAAAAGGCAGTCATTATGGTTATGCTTGGAAAAGTAGAGGTCCTTGAAGAATATGAACGCATTATTAGAGGGGTCAGCTTTGCCTTAAGGCTACCCGCGGTCATTCGACTAAACCATTTTATTAAAAGGAGGACCCCTATGGTTAAATTTTCCCGTCAGAACCTTTACGTCCGGGATAAAGGAAAATGTCAATATTGTGGCACTCCCTTTGAGCCCAAAGAATTGACGTATGATCATGTGATTCCTCGTTCCAAGGGTGGACAGACAGAATGGACGAATGTCGTGACGTGCTGTACGGCTTGTAATCTTAAAAAGGGGGGAAGGACCCCTGAAGAAGCAGGGATGTCCTTGATTCGAAAACCCAAAGTTCCTGTTTGGATACCCTTGTTGACAATGAGCCTCGGGATCGAAGAGCCCCCAGATCCATGGAAGGACTATCTTTATCTTAATCTGGAGTTGACCTCTTAATATTTTATAATGGATAAATCACCCCCCTTAAACGCTGGGATGGAAAAGTCTATTTCCATACATAAAGGATAAACCATGAGATATCTTTGGGCTCCATGGAGGATGGATTATATTTTGGAGGAGAAGCAAAAGGGGTGTATCTTTTGCAAGAAACCAATGGAGAGGAAAGACAAGAAAAATCTTATCCTCTGGAAAGGTGGTTATGCCTTTGTGATCATGAACAAATTTCCTTACAATAACGGACATCTGATGGTCGTGCCAAAGCGTCACTGCATCGGTTTAGATCAATTGGGTGACGAAGAATTTCAAGAACTTTCTTATTTAATGAAAGCCTCCATCCAGGTATTAAAAGAGTTTCTCCATCCTCAGGGATTCAATATCGGAATGAATATCGGAAAGGTGGGGGGGGCTGGAGAAGAGCACATCCACTTTCATATCGTTCCTCGATGGACAGGGGACACCAATTTTATGCCAGTCCTGGGTGAGACAAAAATTATTCCAGAGTATTTGGAAAAAACTTATCAGAAACTTCACTCTGCCTTTAGGGATCTCTGCCAGAAAGAGAGGGGCCAAAAAGGAGGACAGAAAAAATGAAATGGGTGAAGACACTACTTTGGATGATAGCCTTCTTCTTTGCCATCCATTTTTCAATACAAAATAAAGATGAGGTCAGTATTCGCTATGCCATCCAAAATGTCCAATGGTTTGAGTTGACAAAAGTTCCTCTCTTCTTGGTCATCCTCTGTTCCTTTTTTTTGGGGGTTTTGATTGGGGGGATTG
>Ga0315282_10005223_pt1 | contig 22211 bp, 21 predicted proteins | sample YL17G07_20_MG_FD_203693 | JGI IMG/M metagenome (GOLD analysis project Ga0315282, IMG submission 203693) | Sediment microbial communities from Yellowstone Lake, YNP, Wyoming, USA - YL17G07_20 | ecosystem: Environmental > Aquatic > Freshwater > Lake > Sediment | place: USA: Wyoming | collected... | reverse complement strand
AAGAACTATTGGCCGGAAATTGGATCAGGGGTTCTAAAATCCAAAAAACATTCGCCGATTCCGTTCCAGGCTGCTTGGTCCCTTCCAGGAACCAGGCTCCGGTCTTAGTTTTAGCCAAGGCGTACCCTGGCTTCTGCTCCTCTGGAAAACTGACCATGACTCGGTTAAAGGTGTCTTGAGCTCCTGGGGGAAGAACATACGAGGTCCGCAAATCCCGGCTCAGGACTTTGCCCAATTTGGCGGCCGAAACCTCGAAAATCACATCCCGGCCCGGATGATAGGCATAGAAGAGTTTTCCATCCGGGGTCGGCCGGCTAAACAGCACTTGCTCCAGAGGTTGAGCGCCGCTCTCCACGCTCACTGCAATGGCGGGTCGGTCCAGACCAAATCGCGCCAGGTCGAATTGGGCGCCGGCAACGACGCGGGCATCGAGAGCTTGTCGCACGCTCATGAGGAATTGCCCGATGGCGCTTGCTTCGACCGGCTCCTGAAACGGCTCGATCATCATCCAGTGTGGCTGCCCGCGGGAATCGGTCTGCTTGACCAGACGGACGGAATAGGCCCGCGGAAACTTTCGTTGGACCGCAGGGTCTTGATAACGGATCTCCAGGCTTGAGGCCTGGCTCTCCTCCGCCAGCAGCAACTCGCGCAAGCGAAAGTCTTCCAGACCCCGGCTCAGGTATTGATAGACGAAGCGGTCCACTAGGAAAATCTCCGGCCGGTCTAAAACTCGAGCGTAGAGTTTGTCCTGGGTCGGATTCAGTTTGCCGATCTCCAGGACCAGGTCTTGATCGAGGTCCTGGAAATGGAAAGTCACCCGGCCGGCCGGATCGGACAGGCCGAATTTGGCCAAATCCTGGTCCCCTTGGTCCACGATCCGGTCTTGGGTGAGACCCAGGAAATGATCGCACATCAGCTCCACATAAATCGGTTCCACCAGGCTCTGAATGGGTTCCGTCATGGTCCAGGGTGATTGTTCGTTTTCACGAACAAAGGTAAATTGCCCCGCCTGATCTTGCAAGCGCAGACTGGTCACGGCCCCGGGCCGGTCAATCAGCGGCTGGGCCTCCGGCCTGGGCGAAGGCGGAGGCGGCGCCGGCCGGTACCGGTCGTAGAGCAGAATCACCATCCCCAGGGCCAGGGCCAGACCCAGCAGGACCAGCGAGCCCCACCAACCGCGCCTCATCGTCTCCTCCACCAGATCGCCACCCCGAGGATCATCAGCAACTCCGGCAAAATCAGAACGGTGGAATAAAAGATGATCTCCTTCTGGTTCTGGGCCAGGAAAAGCCGGTTCCCGCTGCGTTTGGCGCTGGGCAAAAAGATGTATTCCTCTTCCCCCGCCAGCCAGTTGATGATGTTGAGGGCGAACAGAAAATTGGAGTAAGTGGTAATCTCGCCGTTACGCAGGAACCTCGAATTGCCCACCACCACCAGGCGGTTCTCGAGGATCTTGGGCTTGCCGGGTTGCTGCTTCCATAATTCCAGCGCCTTGCTCTCACCCCCGGCTGCGGCCACCAGCAGCGGCCCGGAAAAATCCTCGAGGTCGTGCCGCACCCGACCCTCCCGGAGCAGGGACAAGTTGGTCTCTCCGTAACTCTCCTTGGCGGTCGAGACCAGGGGCTGCGATTTGAGCGGCCCCCCGCGGCCGGAAGTAAGGTGCAGGGACCGCGCCCGCGGGAAAACCAGCAGTTTGCCGTTCAGGTTCTCGGTCGTGGGATGGCGGCTGAACTCATTGCAAATCGGAGAAATGCCGATCTGATCCTTGCTGGGCAGGTAATGGATCTCGTCAATGATCATGTCATTGTCCAAAACAATGTCGAAGCGCTGGAGCAAGGGTTCCAGGTTGGTCCCGTAGAGCGGGTCCACCAGCACCAGGAGTTTACCGCCCCGGTCCAGGTATTTTCCCAAAGCCACTAATTCCGCGTCCTCCAAGGGGATGCGAGGGCTGGCAATCACCACCACCGAGGCGTCCTCCGGCGCTTCCATCTGATTGAGAAAAAAGCCCTTGAGCTCATAGTTCTGATCTTCCAAAGCCTTCCGCAAGATCGAGAGCCCGGCCTTGTCATCGCTGCCCGGATCAGCCTCCTCGTGCCCGGCCAGGAAGTAAATCACTTTTTCGCCGGAGCGGGTGGCTTTGACCAGGGCATTGGTGATGTCGCTCTCCTCATGCTGGGTAATGCGAACCGACTTGCCCCGGTATTCAAACAGCAAGGTGCCATAAGCCGCGATGCTTTTCTTTTCCGCGATCTCCGGATGCTTGTCCGGATCCACATAGCTGAGATGAAACAGGGGCGAAGCCTGGGAATACAGCTCGACCCGGCGCCGATCATTCTCATGGGTGTCGCTCTGGAAGAAGGCGGTCACCTCCACGGGGCCCGGCAAATGATGAAGGATGTCCAGCGTTTGTTGGTCCAGGCTATAAAGGCGGCTGCGGGTCATGTCCTTGAACCAGTCGTGGCGAAGCCCCAGGTAACTGGCCATTCCCAGCACGAGGAGCCACAGCAGCAGTTGGAGCAGGGCCCCGCTCCCGTGGCGCGCCCGGCGCTTGGCCAGGGCCTCCCGGATCTCGGCCAGGTTGGCCAGGATTCCAATGGCCAGCAAGAGCCCGCCCAGGAGCAAATGCATGGTGATAAACAGCGATCCTTTGCCTTGGATCAAATGGGCGAAAAGGCCCAGGATCGTCACGACGAGACCGCATACTCCCGTAATTTGGGTCGCTTTCTTCATGCTCTCCTCCAGGGCGCCCGGCTCAGCCCCAGCGGGCCGACTCCATCGAATGATTGGAGGCAGCCAGCCAGAACACGATCATGCAAAGAAAGTAGATCAGATCGCTCAGCCGGAACAGCCCGGTGGTCAAAGAATCGAAATGATTGCCCAAGGATAAATAGTTAACCACCTGACCCAGCGGCACCCGCCATTCGAACACTTGGATCACATCCAGGGAAGGCGCCGCCAGCCCGATGGAAAAGAACGCCAGCTCCAGAACCACCCCCAAGATAAACGCCACAATCTGGTTCTCGGTCAAACTGGAGGCAAACAGACCCATGGCCGCCAGCGCATAGGCGGCCAGGAACAGGCCCAGATAACCCGTGAGCACGGGCCCGAGGTCCGCCGCGGGAGCGGCATAATAGGCAATAATGGCCGGAAACAGGGCGACCGGCGCCAGCATGACCGTGAGCAGAACTACCGCGGCCAGATATTTGCCCAGCACGATGTGGAACAAGCGAACCGGCGAAGTCAGTAACAGCTCGATCGTCTTCAGCTTCTTTTCTTCGGCAAACAGCCGCATCGTGATCGCCGGCACCATGATCAAGAGCAGCACGCTCAGGTTCCGAAACAGCGGGATCAAGATGTCATCCTCCAAAGTCCATTCCCGAATCAACTGCCCGCCCACCTTATAGCCTTGCACGTAAGTGGTGAGCCGAATGAACCGCTCCATCCCCTGGTAAAACAACCACCCGCTGAGCGCGGTGAAGCCGGTCAACACCACGTAGGCCGCCGGCGAGAAAAAGTAGGCCTTCAACTCCCGACCCAAAATCGCTCTCACCGTCCTCATGCCGGACCTCCTTCCCCTGCCGCCGCGGCCGGGGCGGTCGGGCCTTCGATCAGGCGGAGGAAAGTGTGCTCCAGGTCTCCTTCCCGGGTCAGGTTTTCCACCGTGTCATCGCTCTTGATTTCACCCCGGTGGATGATGATGGCCCGCTGGCAGGTCAGGGTCACCTCGTGGAGAATATGGGTGCTGAGGATCACCGTGTGGCTGCCGGCCAGGTTCTTGATCAGGTTCCGGACCTCGGTAATCTGCTTCGGGTCCAACCCGATGGTCGGCTCGTCCAGGATCAGGACCGGCGGCCGGTGGATCAGGGCCTGCGCCAGTCCGGTCCGCTGGCGGTAACCCTTGGAGAGCTTGCCGATCAGACGCCGCCGCATTTCCTCCAAGCCGCACTCCGCGATGACCCGCTCCTGCGCCTCGGGGATGCTCTTCTCCGGTATGCCCTTCAAGCGGGCCACAAAGCTCAGATACGACTCCACGGTCATGTCATTATACAGGGGCGGCTGTTCGGGCAGGTAACCGATCATCCGCTGCACGGCGCGCGGGTCCTCCTGGATGTCCTTTCCCCCGATCCGGACCCGGCCCCCGCTCGCCGGCATGTACCCGGTCAAAATGCGCATGGTCGTGGTCTTGCCCGAGCCGTTGGGCCCCAGAAAACCCACGACCTCGCCCTGCGCCACCCGGAAGTTCAAATCCTGGATCGCGAGGATGTCGCCGTAGTACTTGGTCAGATGCTCGACTTCAATCATGCATGATCCTTTCAAAGTGAGCATGGTCGTGATCTGGCGAGCCTGCGAGGATGTCGCCGCAGGACTTGGTCAGATCCACGACTTCAATCATACCCTATCCTTTGCTTTCAGAATCAGGTTGCAGCGGAAGAGTAATATAATAACCGAATTCCCCCCGCTGAATCAAGAGAATCACGCTCTCTTGCTCGCGGCCGTTGGCCAACGCCTGTCGAAATTGATCCAAGGTCTGAACCGGGGTCCGGTTCACCCGCCGGAGCACGTCTCCGGGCGCCAGCCCGATCTGGCCCGCCGGAGAGCTCGCCTCCACCCGGTCCACCACCACCCGCGGCGCCTGGGTCCGCGGCTCTCGCCCTTGGTCCCGCGCCTCGCCGGATTCCTCCCGCGCTCGCAGCCCCAGCCGCCGCCAAATCAGATCATCGGCCAGCGACAGCGGAAAGTCCCCCGCCACCAGGCTCGCCTCCCGGAACTCGCCCTCGCGGAAGACCCGCAGCGTCACGCGATCTCCCACCGTCAGCGAGCGCAAGAGCTGCCGGTAATGCGGGAAATCCGCGACCGGCTGGCCGGCCACCGACTCGATAATGTCTCCGACTCGAACCCTGGCATCCGCCCCCGGCCCTCCGGGATTAACCTGGGTCACCAGCACCCCCCCCGGCCCGGCAAAATCAAAAGAGGTCCGCAGCGTCGAGTCCAGGTCTCCCACCTCCAGGCCCAGCCAGCCCGGCCGCACCTCGCCGAACCGGATCAGGTCATCCACCACCTGGCGGGCCCGGTCCACCGGAACCGCGAACCCGATCCCCTGCGCCTTCTGATAAATGGCAGTGGTAATTCCGATCAGCTCGCCCCGGATGTTCAGCAGCGGTCCTCCGCTGTTGCCCGGATTGATCGAAGCGTCGGTCTGAATCAGATCGCTGTAGACCCGGTTCCCAGACCGGACCGACCGATGCAGCGAGCTGATCACCCCGGTGGTCAAGGTATGGCCCAGGCCAAACGGGTTGCCGATCGCGATCACCGGCTCGCCGATCATCAGGTCGCTGGAACTGCCCGGCCCGACAAAGGGCAGCGGCTCGCGGCTATTGAGATGCAGCACGGCCAGATCGGTCTGCGGGTCCGACCCCACCAGCTCGGCTTCAAATTCGCGGCCATCTTCCAGGCTGACGCGGATCCGGGTCGCGCCCAGGATCACGTGCTCGTTGGTCAGGACCAATCCCCCCGCCTCCATGATGATTCCAGAGCCCAGACTACCCTCCCGGCCGCGGCGGAATGGCCCGGCCGGAAAATCCTGGAAGAATTCATCCAGAAACGGATCGCGGGAAAAGCGAGAAAGGGGAAAGCGGGAATCGGCCTTCGTCTCGGCCCGAATGTTGACCACGGCCGGCGCCGTCCGGCGGAAGGCTTTGACCACCGGAGTTTCCCGGGAAGGCGCGCCTTCTTGGCAGCCCCCGGACCAGACCGCGAGCAATAAAACCAGGCCCCCAACACATCTCCAAGAGCGGTAAACTGCGAATGGGAACATGGATCTTCCTGGCTCAGGATGCGGACGAGGATCGGTCCTTGGAATCGGCGCCGCGGCCCGGAGCGGTCCCATTTTTTTCGCTGTTCATGAAGAAATTAAAAGCAAATCCCAGGACCACCAGAGCCAGGCCCACCACCAGGACCACGTAGTTAAAACCTGAGAAAAAAGGTTCTGCCCGCGCAGAGTGCGCCTGGACTTTGGCAATCAATCCAAACAAGGCCACCACGGCTCCTAGCAGCTTGATGACCGTCGGCATCGCTTTCATATTACTGGTTTTTCCGCTAAAAGGCAAAGCCCAAATCAAAGCAGACCCGGGTTCCGGCCCGCAGTCTGCCTCTCAGTCAACGCTGATCCCGCTTTAGTTCCCGCTACTCGGTCTCCACCACAATCTTCCGCGCCGCGCTCTCCGGGCTTCGGGGCAAAACTACTTCCAAAACCCCGTTCCGATAAGTCGCCTGCACCTGGTCCCGATCCACTTCATAGGGCAAGCTAAAGGTGCGATGGAACTTGCCGTAAGAGCGCTCGATCCGATGGTAAAGCTCTTCCTTCACGTCCCGGGTGAAGCGCCGTTCCCCTGACAGCAGCAGCCGGCGATCCCGCACCTCGACGGTGATGTCTTCCAGCTCCAGGCCCGGGAGTTCGACCTGCAACACCAACGCATCGTCTCGCGAATAGAAGTCCGCCGGCGGCGTCCAGGCGCCCCGGCTCTCCAACTCCTGGCTGCCCGGGTTCATGTGCACCTCGAAGATACGGTTGAGGTTATCGGGCAAGGTCACCAGATCCTTAAACGGATCCCACTTGCGGATCGCCACGCTTCCATCCTTTCCGCCTAGTTGGTGTCCTCGTACTCCGCTTCGATCACCTCACCCTCGGCCTTACCCTTGCCGTTCGTGCCCGACGGCTGCGCCCCCGGCTGACCCGCGCCCGGCTGGGGCTGGGCATGTTGCTGGTAGAGGATCTCCGCCATCTTGTGCGAGGCCTGCATGATCGCCTGCGCCGCCTGCTTCATCCGCTCGGCGTTCTCGCTCTCCAGTGCCTGCTTGCCCTCCGCGATCGCATTCTCCAGGGCCTTGGCCTCCGCCTCGCCCAGCTTGCTCCGGTGCTCGTTCAGGGTCTTCTCGGTGTTGTAGATGAGCGTATCCAGATGGTTGCGCGCTTCCACCTGCTCGCGCTTCTTCTTGTCGTCCTCCACGTTCAGCTCCGCGTCCTTGACCATCCGCTTGATCTCGTCTTCGGACATCCCGCTGCTCGCGGTGATGGTAATCGCTTGCTGCTTGCCGGTCGCCATGTCCTTGGCCGAGACGTTCACGATCCCGTTGGCGTCAATGTCAAAGGTCACCTCGATCTGCGGCATTCCCCGCGGGGCCGGCGGAATCCCGACCAGGTGGAACTTGCCGAGCGTCCGGTTCCCCGCGGCCATGCTCCGCTCGCCCTGCAAGACGTGCACCTCCACGCTGGTCTGGTTGTCGGACGCGGTGCTGAAGGTCTCGCTCTTGCGCGTCGGGATGGTGGTGTTGCGCGGGATCAGCACCGTCATCACCCCGCCCAGGGTCTCGACGCCCAGCGAGAGCGGGGTCACGTCCAAGAGCAACATATCTTTCACGTCGCCGGCCAACACGCCCGCCTGCACCGCGGCCCCGGCCGCCACCACCTCGTCCGGGTTCACGCCCTTGTGCGGCTCCTTGCCGAAAATCTGGCGGACCAACTCCTGAACCTTGGGAACCCGGGTCGAGCCGCCCACCAGCACCACCTCGTCCACCTGGTTGGGCTTCAGCCCCGCGTCCTCCAGCGCCCGCATCACCGGGCCCCGCGAGCGCTCGACCAGGTCTTCCATCAACTGCTCGAGCTTCGACCGGGTGAGCTTGATGTTCATGTGCTTGGGGCCGGAGGCGTCCGCGGTCAGGAACGGCAGGTTGATCTCGGTCTCCATCAGGCTGGAAAGCTCGATCTTGGCCTTCTCCGCCGCTTCCTTCAGCCGCTGCAAGACCATCCGGTCCTTGCTCATGTCCAGGCCCTGGTCCTTCTTGAACTCCGCGATCAGCCAGTCCACGATCCGCTGGTCAATGTCGTCCCCGCCCAGGTGGGTGTCGCCGTTGGTGGACTTCACTTCCACCACGTTGTCGCCCACCTCGAGGATCGAAATATCAAACGTGCCCCCGCCGTAGTCATAAACCGCGATGGTATGGTTCTTCTTCTTGTCCAGACCGTAGGCCAGGGCCGAGGCGGTCGGCTCGTTCACGATCCGCTTTACGTCCAGGCCGGCGATTCGGCCCGCGTCCTTGGTCGCCTGCCGCTGGGCGTCGTTGAAGTAAGCCGGGACCGTGATCACCGCTTCTTTGACCGGCTGGCCCAGATAGTCCTCGGCCGCCTTCTTCAGCTTCTGCAGGATCATGGCCGAAACTTCCGGCGGCGTGAACTTCTTGCCCCGGATCTCGACCACCGCATTGCCGTTGCTATCCGGATCCACCTGGTAGGGCACCATCTTGATCTCGCCCTGGACCTCCTCATAGCGCCGGCCCATGAAGCGCTTGATCGAATAGACGGTGTTCTCCGGGTTGGTGATCGCCTGCCGCTTGGCCACCTGCCCCACCAGGCGCTCGCCCTCTTTGGTAAAGCCCACCACGCTCGGGGTCAGGCGCGAGCCTTCTTCATTGACGATGATCTTCGGCTCTCCGCCCTCCAACACCGCGACCACCGAGTTGGTCGTGCCCAAATCTATCCCGATCATTTTACCCATAGTCCAACCCTCCTAATTTCGCGCTCTTAGCATGATGAAAGGTTAAGCATCCGATTTGGGGTTGTCAAGGCTTGGGAATTTTTTCAGCCTGGACGCTGAGTTGCGCCTTCTCATTTGACTTGATTCGCCGCTGGGATATACTTTGCGCTAACTTCCGGCTGGAAGCGCGTCCCGCATTGCGGGATCATTCGCGCAATTCGCGCGATGGGCGCGATCATTGTTTGGAGATAACTATGCGAACCATTGGCCGAAGCGCTGAGCATCAAGATCGCGGCGGGCTATACCATGTGGAAGCGGGAGACGCGATCTATTTTTTGAGCTTCCACGCCAAGCCGGGCGAGAAATTCAGCCCGGCAGAAAGACAGATTGTCCTTGCGAGTTGCCGGTGGGGGCACCCGGAGCGGTGGATTTTGTACGGCGCCATCGTGATGCCGGATCACGTGCACCTCTTGTTGAAGCCGCAACCGATTCAGCAATGCGCGCCTGAGGTCAGGCGCGCCTCTGAAGACGACAATTCTTCAGGGACGCGAATGACCCCATTCGCGCATCCCGCGCATCCATCGAGCCGCGTTGGATCTCTCTTGGTGAAATCGTGAAGAGCATCAAAAGCGTTACCGCGCGCCAAATCAACCAATTGCGCCAGCGCAAGAGCGGTTCAATCTGGATGACGGATTATTACGAGCGGTCGGTTCGGGACCAGGAAGATTTTCGAGTCAAGTTGCAATACATGGCGAAGAATCCCGTCAAGGCTGGGTTGGTGGAGAGCGCGGCAGCATGGGATGCGGGGTGGGTGAACGAAGATGCCAGAAGGATGGCGCGCGGCTGAATGCGCAGATGAATGCGCGAATGAGGTCATTCGCGCCCCTAAAGAGTGTTGGAGACATAACAATTTTGCCGGGTAGAGAAGGAGAGGAGATGGTCAAAGCAGTTTACGAACCCAGTTTTGACAAGAAGTACCGGGACGACGCCAAGCGCGCCTACCACACGGTCGAGAGCATGGGCGCGCGGCTGGGAACCATCAGCGAGGCCGAGGTGATGGAGCTGATGCACGGCGCCTGCGACCTCCACATCCACTGCTGGCCCGACCCCCTGATTGACACCGGCTGGAGCCAGAGCCACATCGCCCGCCGCGCCACCGACGCCGGCATGAAGGCGGTGCTGTTCAAGTCCATGACCATGCCCACCGCCTTCACCGCGCCCTACGTGCAGGAGCTGGTGGATATCTATGCAAAAGAGAAAGGGGTCCCGCCGGTCAAGGTCTTCGGCGGGATCGTGTGCAACTATTACGTAGGCGGGCTGTTCCCGGAATCGGTCGAGGTCTGCGCCCGGGCCGGGGGCAAGCAGGTGTGGCTGCCCAGCCACGACTCGGCCCACCACCACCGGGTCATGGGCGAGAAGGGCGGGATCGAGCTGCTCGATGAGAAAGACAAGCCCCGCAAGGAGCTGATGGAAATCCTGGAGATCGTGAAGAAGTATGACCTGATCCTGGACCCCTGCCACGCCTCGGTCAAGGAGCGCTTCATCGTGATTGACGCCGCGGCCAAGATGAAGATCAAGAAGATTATCCTGACCCACCCCAACTGGAACGTGAACCGCGCCACCATCGCCCAGCAGGCCGAGATGGCCCGCAAGGGCGCCTTCGTCGGCCTGTTCATGTACTCCTCGGTTCCGCACTTCAACAACCCGAACTGCGACCCCTTCGAGATGCTCGAGATCATCAAGCAAGTCGGCCCGGAGCGGATCGTGATGAGCACCGACCTCGGCACCATGCTCAACGTCCACCCGGTGGAAGGGATGGAGCTGTTTATCCGGCTGCTCCTGGCCCTGGGCGTGAGCCGCAAAAACCTCAAGCGCATGGTCCAGGACAATCCTTCCTACCTCCTGGGGCTTGCTTAGACCGGGAAAGGAAGACTTTTACCACGAAGGCACAAAGGCACTAGGTAAAAAGAATTTTTTTCTTTTCTTAACCTTGGTGTCTTTGTGCCTTTGTGTTTAAATCTTTTGATCAAGATGGAGGAAGAATGAAGCCTGGCTCGGGCCACTGGCTGCTGGCGCTCCGGGAGTACGGGATCTACTTTGCGCTGCTCGGGGTGGCCCTGGCGTTTGCCATCATCAGCCCCGCGTTCCGCACCAAGGAAAACTTCCTGCTCATCCTGCTCCAGGTCTCGGTGACCGGAATCCTTTCCATCGGCGTCCTCTTCACCATCCTCACCGCGGGCATTGATCTCTCCGTGGGGTCGGTCCTGGCGGTGGCCGGGATGTTCTCGGCCATTTTTGCCCAGCAGGATTCGCCCCAGCTCAACCTCCCGCTGGCCTTTTGCCTGCCCCTCTTGATCGGCGTGCTGCTCGGCGCGGTTAACGGAGCCGTGATCGCCGGCGCCGGGGTCAACCCTTTGATCGTGACGCTCGGCACCCTTACCGCTTATCGCGGCTTTGTGGTCTGGTATCGGGTCAATCCGATTTACAACCTGAACCCGACCTACCGCATCATCGGCGGAAGTTCGCTGGGCCCGATCCCGGTCCCGGTCCTGGTCCTGCTTCTGACCGCGCTCATCGCCGCGCTCGTGCTCAAGCGCACGCGCTTCGGCCGGTTTGTTTATGCCCTCGGCAGCAACGAGAAAGCGGCCCAGTTGTCCGGGGTCCACGTGCGCCGGGTCAAGTTCATCGTCTATGTGATCAGCGGTTTTTGCTGCGGCCTGGGCGGCCTCATCTTCACCTCGCGCCTGGGCGCGGCCCAGGCCATCAGCGGGCAGGGCTTCGAGCTTCAGGCCATCGCCGCGGTAGTAGTGGGCGGAGCCAGCCTGTTCGGCGGCCGGGGCACGGTGGGGAAGACCCTGGTGGGCGCGCTCATCATCGGGGTGCTCTTCAACGGCCTGGTCATGCTCAACGTGTCTTCGCCGGTGCAGCAGATGGTGATCGGGAGTATTATTATCGCGGCGGTATGGGTTGATGGGGTGCTGAAGAGGAAGTAGGAAATGATGAATGATGAATTAAGAATGATGAATGGAGGCGGGAAGGTGGAAGCAGGACGATCGGCCAAGCCAAGAGATATTCAGGAGAGGACGGTGGCTTATGCTTTGCGGGCGATCAAGCTCTACCAACACCTGCAAAGAGGCCGGGACGGCGCGAGTCGAATTATCGGTAAACAATTCCTCCGCTCGGCCACCTCGGTGGGCGCGAATTTGGCCGAGGCTTCCTCGGGCTTAAGCCGGGCTGATTTCTTGCTCAAAATCGGGATCGCGCTCAAGGAAGCGCGCGAAAGTCTCTATTGGCTGAAGCTTCTCTCCCAATCGGGATTGGTTTCGAATCCGAGACTGACGCCTTTACTGGATGAAACCAACCAAATCATCTCGATCCTGAGCGCAATCATCATCAATGCCAAGAAGCATTCGGCGAAATGAATTCATCATTCATAATTCATCATTCATCATTGAATTCTGGATTGGAGGTAGAACATGGAACTGAGACGGCTCGCGCAATTGGCTCTGATTTTGTCTCTGCTAGGAGCGTGCACCAAGGAAAAGGCTCCCGAACCGGAACAAAAAAAGGAATTCGTGATCGGAGTCTCCTACCAGAACCTCGCCTTCCCGTACGTGGCGGCCTTGCAGAAGGCGGCGGAGAACAAGGCAATGGAGTTGGGGGTCCGGCTGATCGAGACCGACGCCTTTAACGACACCGGCAAGGAGTTGGATAACGTGCAGCGCATGCTCGGCCAGAAAATTGATTGCCTGGCCTTTGAGGCCGCCAGCCTGGATGCCTCGGTGGCCTCGATCGAAGCCGCCAGCCGGGCCAAGGTGCCGGTGGTGCAGTTCAACGGCAAGGCCAACGGCGGGGACTATGTCACCTTCGTAGGCTCGGTCCAGACCGAGTCCGGCGACCTGCTGGGCAAGTGGCTGGCCGACTTTTACCAGAGCTCCGGGCAGCCCCGCCTGCGCGGGATCTATTTGCGCGGAGTGGCCGGCCAGATTACGGACATCGCCCGCAACGATGGGCTTAAGGCCCGGCTCCAGAAGCAAGGTCTGCAGGACAAGATTGACCTGGTCGAGCAGTACGCGGATTACGACCGGGGCAAGGGCCAGAACGTGACCGAGAGCATCCTGAGCCGGGACAAGAAGTTCTCCTTCATCCTGGCCAACAACGACGACATGATCCTGGGTGCGCTCCAGGCGGCGCAGCAGTTCGGGCTACTGGGCAAGATTCAACTGGTCGGGGTGGACGGCCTGCCCGAGACCTTGCACGCGATCAAAGAAGGCAAGGTGGCGGCCACGGTGTTCCAGAACCCGGAAGGCCAGGGCGCGGGCGGGATCGAGGCCTGCGTCAAGCATCTGCGCGGGGAGGCGCTGCCCAAGGAGATTCTCATCCCGTTCGAGTTGGTGACCGCGAAGAATGTGGATCACTTCATCGAGCTGGCGAATCGGGTTTATGTCAAGTAGGAAACAAGATATTTTTACCGCGGATGAACGCGGATAAACGCAGATAAAGATATTTTTGGGTTCTGGGTTTCTATTCATTCGCGCCAGGCGAGGAGGGGAGGCATGGAAGAGGGACACCGGGAGAGATTGAATACTTTGTCGGAAAAAGTGATCGGTTGCGCCTTTACCGTAAGCAACTCTCTCGGCAGTGGTTTTTTGGAGAAGGTTTACGAAAATGCCATGGTGCATGAGTTGAAAAAGAACGGGATAGAGGTCAAACAGCAGCATCCTATGGTAGTAAAATACGACGAAGTTGTGGTAGGGGAATTCGCTGCAGATCTGCTCGTCGAAAATGAATTATTGGTAGAACTTAAGGCGGCGAAGGCTATTAACGAAGTGCATTTAAGTCAATGCATGAACTACCTGAGAGCCACAGGACTGAAACTTTGTTTACTTCTAAACTTTGGAAAACCCAGGGTGGAGATCAAGCGGGTGGCAAATAATTTTTAGTTACGAGAGGATCATGATGAACATTTGAATATTTAGCTCTTTATCCTTTCTTCATCTGTGTTCATCCGCGTTTATCCGCGGTAAAAAAATCTTTCTGAGGAGGTTGACAATGGATGTTCGCAGAATCGAAGACAAGGCTCCGGCCATGGAGCATGACGGCACGGTGGCGGTGTGGTGGCTGGTCGAGCCTCGGGAGATGAAGGCGATCACCGACGGCGGCTTCCTCGAACTGGTCAGCGAGTTCGAGGTCCAGGGCGGAAGCGCGGTCAACCCCCACCAGCATCCCACCCACGAGTTCTATTACGTGACCTCCGGCCGCGGCACCATGATCATCGAGGGCGAAGAACGCCTGATCGTGCCCGGCGATTTGGTCCACATCCCGCCCAACGCGGTCCACAGCCTGAAGCCCATCAGCGCGAACGCCTCGATCCACTGCTTCTGCTTCGCCGTGGGCCTCAAGGGCGCCGGGCCGGTGGATTATTCTTCGCATTGAGAAAAGTGCTCAGTAATCAGTAAACAGTGAAGAGTAGCCGCGACCGCTCTTCGGTCGCGGGGCGAAGGGGGCGGGCCGTTTAAGGGGCGCCTTGGCTTGAACCCTCCGGCGCCGACGCGGCCGAGACAAAAGATCTCTCTTCGACTCTTCGGCGGCTTGATCTGCTTCCAGCCGGGTTTCGATTCTCCGCCCGATTAAGATACAATGATCAGCACCGGCGGCTGGCTCCGCATGACCAATCACCTTTCAGATCACGATACCATCGCGGCCATTGCTACCCCGCCCGGCCGGGGCGCGATCGGGATCGTGCGCATCAGCGGGCCGGAGGCGCTCCGGATCGGAGAGCAACTGTTCCGAGGCGAACGCGGCCTGGCCGAGCTCAAGGGTTTTGCGGCCGCCCTGGGCTGGGTGGAGGATCAGTCCGAGCGCCTGGACCAGGTGCTGTGCCTGGTGATGCGCGCGCCCAGGAGCTATACCCGCGAGGACGTGGTCGAGTTCCATTGCCACGGCGGGCCTGTGCCGCTGCGCCGGGTGCTGCAGGCCGTGCTCGGCCGCGGGGCCCGGCTGGCCGAGCCGGGCGAATTTACCCGCCGGGCCTTCCTCGCCGGCCGCATTGACCTCTCCTCGGCCGAGGCTACTGCCGAGTTGATCGAGAGCCAGATCGAGGCCCAGGCCCGGGCGGCGTTGAAGCGGCTGGCGGGCGGGCTCCAGGCGGCAATTGGCGGACTCCGAGCTCAGGTTCTCGAACTCCTCGCTCTGCTCGAAGCGGGAATTGATTTCGCGGACGAGGAAGATATTCCGGTGATTTCCCGGCCCGAGCTGCGCTCGCGGCTCGCCGGGTTGCAGGCCGAGGTGGAGCGGCTGCTCCAGGAGAGCGAGCGGGGCCGGGTGGTAGAGGAAGGCTTCTTCGCGGCGATCCTGGGCCGGCCCAACGTGGGCAAGTCCACCCTCATGAACGCGCTCTTGCGGGAAGACCGGGTGATCGTGACCCCCCATCCCGGCACCACCCGCGACGTGGTCGAGGAGTCGGTCGTTCTGGCCGGCTTGCTCGTCAGGTTGAGCGACACCGCCGGCATCCGCGCGAGCCAGGACGCGGTCGAGCAGTTGAGCGTGGACCGGAGCTGGCGCGCCGCGGCCGGGGCCGACCTGGTGCTGCTCCTGCTCGACGGTTCCGAGCCGATCCAGCCGGAAGACTCGGCGCTGGTTGCGAAGCTCGGCAGGCAGCCCGTGCTGCTCGTGCTCAACAAGGCCGATCTTAAGCCGGCGCTCCGCGAAGAAGATGCGAATCGCCTCTGCCCCGGCGCGCCGGTAGTCTCCATTTCCGCCTTGACCGGGCAAGGGCTCGATCGCCTGGAGGCAAAGATCGTGGAGCTGGCCTCTTCCGGCCAGAGCTGGCCCGGCGAATCCGCGGTCCTCCTCAACCTCCGCCAGCGCCAGTCGCTCCGCCGGGCCGGCGAAGCGCTCGCTCGGGCGCAGGCCGCCCTCGAGGAAAAGCTTTCCGATGAATTTGTCGCCGCGGACCTGCGGCCGGCCCTCGCGGCCCTGGGCGAGATCACCGGCGAGAGCGTCTCCGAGGAAATCCTTGACCTCATCTTTTCCCGGTTCTGTGTCGGGAAGTGAGCCAGACCCCAGGCTTGAGGCTTGAGGCAGGAGGCTTGAGGCCAGGAATCCGGATCATTTCTTCAGCCTCATGCCTCAAGCCTCGAGCCTCACGCCTCTCCTCAGAAGACGTGCCTCCGCATCCGGACGTTGAGGAGGAAGCCGACGCCGATCATGAGGGTGAGGAGATGGGAGCCGCCGTAGGAGAGGAACGGGAGGGGGACCCCGATCACGGGGAAGAGGCCCACGATCATGGAGATGTTGATGATCATGTGCCAGAAGATGAGGGTGGTGACCCCCAGCGCGAGCATGACCCCGAAGCGGTCCTTGGCCCCCCGGGCGAAGGAGAGCGCCCATCCAATCAGAATTGCATAAAGGATCAGGACCGGGAGCACGCCCAGGAAGAAGCCCCATTCCTCGGCCCAGACCGAGAGGGCGAAGTCGGTGTGCTGCTCGGGCAGGAAGCGGAGCTGGTTCTGGCTGCCGTGCATAAAGCCCTTGCCCAACGCGCCGCCGGAGCCGATCGCGATCTTGGACTGGATCAGGTTGTAACCCACGCCGAGCGGCTCCGACTCGGGATGCATAAAGGTGAGGATGCGGGCCTTCTGGTGCGGCTTGAGCACGAAGCGCCAGGCCGGGTAGATCGAGAGCAGGCCGACCCCCACCAGCAGCAGCAGGGTCCGCCGCTCGATGCCCATGAACAGGAGCAGGGTGAGGCCGAGCGCCATCACCACCAGGGCGGTGCCCATGTCCGGCTCGAGCGCGATCGCGGCCGTGGGGAGGGCGATCACCAGCAGGGGGAGCACCAGCTCGCGAAGCGTGTAAGGCCGGCCGGTCTTGTCGCGGTGGTAGAAGCGGGCAAGGAGCACGATCAGGCCGAGCTTCATCAGCTCCGAGGGCTGCAGCCGGAAGAAGCCGTAATGAAGCCACGATTTGGAATTCCGAATCGTTTCCCCGAAGAGGTGGACCAGGACCAGCAGTCCCAGGCAGCCCAGGTAGATCAGCGGAGCCAGCCCCTCGAAATCGCGATAGTCCCAGAGCAGGATAAAGGCCATGGCCCCCAGCCCGAGCAGCAGGTAATAAAATTGGGTCTTCCATAGCCCGGTGGCGGCCGCGGCGCTGCGCAAATTCAGCAGTCCGATCCCGGCCAGAACAAGGACCAGGAGCAGGAACTTCCAGTCGAAATTTTCCAGCAGCCGACGGTCGAAGCTTAAAGACATGTTACCTTGCTGGTTTATGTTATCATAGTTCCCCAGGGATAAGTATTAATTAGGCTCAGGCCCAGGGAGGGATCGAGATGAATCCGCAAAGCGGCGGTATCGTTTTAGCGATGGTAATGATGTTGGGGGCTCTGTTCACGGCCCGCCGGAGTGAGGGCCGCGAGCAGGTCTTGCCCCTGATTCCGCGGCCGGTGGAGGTGCGGCGCGACTCGGGCGAATACCTCCTGGCAAACGGGGCCAGCTTGCGCGTGAGCTCGGTGAGCCGGGACGTGGCCGAGCTCCTCCAGGCCGACCTGCACCAGCGCACCGGGCTCCAGCTCGAAATCCAGGTCACGGCTGACCTGGTCGGGATGACCATGGCCATCAGCGCCGGCTCCTTTCCGAAGCTGGAAAATGCCTGGCCGGCTCCCCGGCCCGAGGCTTACACCCTCCGGATCGCGCCGGCGGGGGTCTTCCTGGCCGGAGCTGATCGCGCCGGGCTTTACTGGGCCACCCGCACCTTGCTGCAACTGCTGGAGCGGCAAGGCGAGCAATGGGTCTTGCCCGCGGTCACGGTCCGCGACTATCCCCGTTTCCCTCGCCGCGGCCTGCTCTTGGACCCGGCCCGAAACTTTATCTCGCTCCCAGGTCTCAAGCGGCAAGTGGACCTGATCTCCAGGCTCAAGCTCAACGTGCTCCACCTCCACCTCACCGACGACCAGGGCTGGCGCTTTGAAAGCAAGGCCTTCCCCAAGCTGCAGGAAATCGGCGGCCAAGGAAAGTTCTATACCCAGGCCGAACTGCGGGAACTGGTGGCCTATGCCGCGGCCCGGGGCGTGACGGTGATGCCCGAGATTGACATGCCCGGCCATACCACCGCCCTGCTCGCCGCTTATCCCGAGCTTTCCTGCTCGGGTGAGAAGTTGGAGGTCAGCCACCATGTCGGCATCCACCCGAACGCGCTCTGCCCGGCCAAGGAAGAGGTCTACGATTTCCTCCAGACCCTGCTGGCGGAAGTGGCCGCGGTGTTTCCGAGCGAATACATCCATATCGGGTCGGACGAAGTGGTGGCCAAGGATTGGGACCGCTGCCCGGCCTGCGAGAAGCTGCTCGCCGAGAAGAAACTGACCGGCAAGAAAGGCCTGCATAGCTACTTCCTGGAGCGCGTGAACGCGATCATCACCGGCCTGGGCCGGAAGACCCTGGCCTGGGACGAGGTCACCGATTTCGCGCCCGAGGGCGTGACGGTCCAGGTCTGGCACAAGAAAAATTGGGTGACCGTGGCGGTGGAGCAAGGCCGGGAGGTCATCTCGACTCCCAACCTCTATACCTACCTCGATCACCCCCGCTGGATGCTCCCGCTCTGGCTTTGCTATCGCCTGGACCCGGTCCCGGCCGAGGTTCCGCCTCCGAGGGTGAAGCAGATCAAGGGCGGCGGAGCCAACCTCTGGGGCGAGTTCGCGCCCGAGGCCAAGCTGGACCAGAAACTGTTCCCCCGCCTGCCGGCGCTCGCCGAGGTCTACTGGTCGCCCCAGGAGGATCGCCGCTACCTGGATTTCCGCCGGCGCCTGGGCAAGCTCCAGCCGGAGCTGGAAGCGCAAGGGGTCAAGTTCGGCAGGTAAAAGTGTAAGGCACATAACAACGTAGGGGAAGGGTTCAAACCCGCCCCTCCGGGCGTTGCCACTGCAACCGGAATTTGACGATCCGGGGAGCCGGCGCTAAAATAAAGCTATGCAAGCACGCGGAGCTATCCCTTATTTGCTGCTCAGCTCGCTCGCGGTCCATGCCGCCGTGTTCTACGGCTGGGACCCCGGGTTCACCTCCGCGGAGCAGGCGGCCCTGCGCCAGCCCAACGTCATCGAACTGGTGCCGCTCAAACCTGCGCCGGAATCAGAGGCGGTACCCAAGGCGCCCGAGGTGGAAGTCCATCCCCGGGGCCAAGTCGTTGAAACCCCCAACCTGCCGGAATCCCCGGTCCCGCCGGAAAACGCCCGGTTCCTGTCGGAGAGAAACATCCAGGTGGCCAAGGAAACCGCGGGCGCGCCGGGAGAGCGGCCCGGGTTTTCCGGCCGGCCGCAGCCGCCGGCTCCGCCGGCCGGCGGACCGCCGGAGCCGGAGAGGAAACGGATCCAGGCGCAAGCCCAAAGTTCGGAGCCTGGCCTGGGACCGAGCAAACTTTACCCCAGCTATCGAGACCTCTGGCAACTTTCACCCCGGTCCGGGGCCAAGGAGTCATCCGGGCCGGTAGAAGCCGGCGAGTTGGCCGACCCCTTGGCCGGGCGGATTGATTATTTGGACGGCGTGGTCGCGGGCGAGATTACCGCGCTCAACACCCAGGCTTTCCGTTATGCCGCGTTTTACAACCGGATCAAGACCGCGGTCCGGGCCTACTGGGACCCGTCCAGCGCGGTGCTGCGGTCCGGCCAGCCCCGGCACGACCTGGACACTTACGTGCAGGTGGTGACCGACGTCCAGGGCAAGCTCGTGTCTCCTCCCCAGGTCATTCATTCCTGCGGTTACCCCGCGGTGGACGAGGCCGCGGTGCGCGCTCTCGAGCACGCCACTCCCTTCTACGGCGTGCCCGACGGGGTGCTCAACGACAAGAAGCAATTCGACGAGGTCTGGGGCTTCCACGTCATCCTGCGCTAGCGCGCGACGGGCCTCGGGCATCAGGCCTCGGGCTTCCTGCTTCAGAAAAAAAATCTCAAGACTAAAAGACGGTTATCTTTGAGGGGATCGGGGTTGGATAGCAATTCTGATTGGTGAGGCCTGAAGCCGGCCTCCTACGCTTTCTCCGCCTCCACGTAAGCGTGGTACTGCTCCGCGGTCATCAGTCCTTCCAACTCGTCGGGGTCGGACATCTTTAGGCGGATCAGCCAGCCGTCGCCATAAGGATCTTCATTGATCATCTCCGGGGTATCATCCAGAGGGGTGTTGACTTCAATGACGCGGCCCGAGACCGGCGAGTAGAGGTCTTCCGTGGCCTTGACCGACTCCACCACCCCAAAGGCGGTTTCCTTCTCCACTTCCTCGCCTTCCGAGGGCAGCTCGACGTAAACAATGTCTCCCAGTTCTTCCTGGGCGTAATCGGTAAGCCCGACCGCCGCCTCACTGCCTTCCCGCCGCACCCACTCGTGACTGCGACTGTACTTCAGATCATCCGGAAAATCCATGGCTCCTCCCAGCGCCAGACTTTCGCCTGCTTTCTCCCCGCCTTTATACCAATCCAGAATGATTTGTCAAGCGCGATCTTAAATCCGAAAAGGCTTGAGGCGAGAGGCATGAGGCTGGAGGCTTCGGAGTTTCCATCCCATTCAAGATAATCTTGATTCTCTCGCGCCGAAAAGCCTCTTGCCTCCAGCCTCACGCCTCATGCCTTTTTCTTGTTCCGGGCCTAGGGCTCGCCGACCCATTTTTCCGAGGGCGGCTGCCATTTCAGCATTCCCGGGTTCTGGTGCACCTTGATCGCCCATTCGGTCAGGGAGAGGGCGGGCAAGAGATTGTTCGCGATCTCGCGCTCGAGGTCGTACACGTTATACAGCCAGAAAATGGTCAGGCGGTGGAACAACTGGGGGCGCTTTCCGAGCTCGACCGTGGTGGCGAGGATGCCGGAGTGATGATACAGGTAGTCGTCGAGCGCGCCGATGGTGGGATAGAGGTCTATCTCAGGCTCGACTTTGTACTGGTCGAACTGGAGGTCCTGGTAGCCCTGGGCCATCTGCTGGAACAGGCCGTCGTCCGCGGTGCGCTCGGGGAACGTCCCCGGCGGATACATGATCAGGCCGCCCGAGGTGTGATAGGAATGCACCGCCGCGAAGTGATGCCGGCCGATGAAATCGGCCACGGCCCGGGTCTCCGGCTCGGAGAACGGGGCCGGGCCGCGAAAGGTGATGGAAATCTTCCGGTGCGAGCCGGCCGAGGCCTTGAGGCGTTCCGGCGCGTCGGGGGGATAAGGGAAGTTCCGGTTCAGGTCCACCTGGTCCGCGTTCTTGCGGATGAAGCCGGTCAGCCCGATGCGGGCCTGCTCGGCCGCGGCCTTGGCCATCCGGTCCGGGTTCTCGACCGGCATCACGTAGATGTCGGCCTCTTTCAAAAGGTTATCCACGTAACAATCCTGGCCCAGGTGGTCGGCCAGATAGCGGATGATAGCCAGGCAGACCATGCCCCCGGCCAGCTCCTGGGCGTGGATGTTGCCGAGGTAGAGCATCTCGGCCTTGCCCGCCGAGCCGGTGGTGAAGCGGACCACCTTGAGCGGCCTCCCCTCCCGGCTCTTCCCGATCTCCTCCACGCTCACCGTGTCGGGGTGCGCCGCCGCGATCTTATCCAGCTCCGCATAAATCTCGTCCAGGGTCAGGTAAGGCCGCAGGAGCCGGTTCGGGTCCTGCCGCCGCTCTTGCTTCTCCTCGCGGTCCTTCGCCTTCTGCTTCTGCTTGACCTCCTTCAGATATTTCTTCACCGCGGGGTCTTCGCGCCTCGCCCGGGCCGAAGCGGAACCCAAGAGCAGCGCCAGAGCCAGGACCGGAACCAGACGCCGCCGTTTCATTTCGAATGCCTCCGGGCAGGGGCGCGGGTGCCCTTTCCCGCGCGGGCGCGCCGCCGGCTGAGCCGGATCTCCATCGCCACTTCCGGGCAGGTGAGCGGCGAGCGGTACTTGGTGCACTCGATGCAGCCCAGGTAAATCTTGGGATAGAGCCGGGCCTTGCTGGTCTCGCGGAAACCGAAGCGGGCGAAGTATTTCGGATAGAAGGTGAGCACCAGGATCCGGTCCGGCCGATAGGCCGTAAGCTCCCGGAGCATGCGCTTGAGAAGAGCGGAGCCGATCCCCTGGCGCTTGGCCCCGCGCCGCACCGAGAAGCTGACCACCTCGAGCGCCCGGTCCGGCCGCTTCAGGTTGAGGATCGGCAGCACCCGCCAGGAGATCACGCCCAGGAGCTGCTGGTCCCGCTCATAGACCAGGAAGCGGTCGAAATTCTGCAACAGGTCCGGGTACGAGCGCGGGATCAACTCTTTCAGGTTCTCCCGGATAATCTCGTAGATCGCCTCAATGTCCGCGAACCCGGCCCGCCGGATTTTTCCCTTGTCCGCCATCGGTGTTCCCTTGTGATTTTTCCAACATTATGAGGCAATTTTGTCATCTGTCAACCTGAATCAAGGTCTCAGGGTGTCAAGTGCCAGAGTGTCATGCAACCCACCCCTCTCCAAGGGGTGGGCTACATAAAGAAAAAGAAGAAAAAATTGTAGCCCACCCTTGCGTCCGCGCAAGGGTGGGATTACCTCAATCGGAGTACGGAATTGGATCGGTGATCCCCGCTTCGCGGAAGCCCTTGCGGCGGAGCCGGCAGGAGTCGCAGCGGCCGCAGGCCAGGCCCGCGGGGGTCGGATCGTAGCAGGAATGGGTGAGGCTGAAGTCCACGCCGAGGGCAAGGCCCTGCTTCACGATCTCGGC
>Ga0315282_10005222_pt1 | contig 22214 bp, 20 predicted proteins | sample YL17G07_20_MG_FD_203693 | JGI IMG/M metagenome (GOLD analysis project Ga0315282, IMG submission 203693) | Sediment microbial communities from Yellowstone Lake, YNP, Wyoming, USA - YL17G07_20 | ecosystem: Environmental > Aquatic > Freshwater > Lake > Sediment | place: USA: Wyoming | collected... | reverse complement strand
AACTGATTTTGCACTCCTGGAGGCCAAAGCCGCATGAAAGATCTTTCAAAAAGAAAAGTTGTTACCAGATTGTAATACAGAGAGCACTGAGCAAGAGGAGGCTTTAGGCTTTGGGCATTAGACCTTAGACCAGGCGCTCATAATGTTTCTGAAGTCTAAAGCCTAATGTCAAATGCCTAAAGTCTCTTTCTCTGTGTTCTCTTTGCGCTCTGCGTTTAAATCTTTCTCTTTGGTTCCGGCTCGGCCGGGTTAGGAAGGAGCAAGGAAGATGAAGATTTACAACGACATTACGGAAACCATCGGTAACACCCCGCTGGTGCGGCTGCGCCGCGTGCTGGACGGGGCCAAGGGCGAGGTGGTGGTCAAGCTGGAGAGCAGGAACCCCTTGGCTAGCGTCAAGGACCGGATCGGGGTGGCCATGATTGACGCCGGCGAGAAAGCCGGCCAGATCAAGCCCGGCGCGGTCCTGGTCGAGCCGACCAGCGGCAATACCGGGATCGCCCTCGCGTTCGTGGCCGCGGCCCGCGGCTACCGCTTGATCCTGACCATGCCCGAGACCATGAGCATCGAGCGGCGGAAGCTGCTCAAGGCCCTGGGCGCCGAGTTGGTCCTGACCCCCGGCAGCGAGGGCATGCCCGGCGCCATCCGCAAGGCCGAGCAGATCGTGGCCGAGACACCGGGCGCGGTCATGCCCCAGCAGTTCAAGAACGCGGCCAACCCGGAGGTCCACCGCCGGACCACCGCGGAAGAAATCTGGAAGGACACCGACGGCAAGGTGGACGTGTTCGTGTCCGGCGTGGGCACCGGCGGCACCATCACCGGGGTGGCCGAGGCGATCAAGGCGCGCAAGCCCTCGTTCAAGGCAATCGCGGTCGAGCCGAAAAACTCGCCGGTGCTGTCCGGCGGCAAGCCGGGCCCGCACAAGATCCAGGGCATCGGCGCCGGCTTTGTGCCGGACGTGCTCAACCCCAAGATCATTGACGAGGTGATCCAGGTGAAAGAGGAAGACGCGGGGAACATCGCGCGCCGGCTGGCCAAGGAGGAAGGCATCTTTGTGGGCATTTCCTCCGGGGCCGCGGCCTGGGCCGCGCTGCAAGTGGCCCAGCGGGCGGAGATGGCCGGAAAGCTGATCGTGGCCATCTTGCCCGACACCGGCGAGCGTTACCTCAGCACCTGGCTGTGGGAAGAAAATTGAACCACGAGCGGGAAACCGATCGTCAACCAGAAAGGAGTATGCAATTATGAAAACGACCAAGCCCTCCCAGCCGGGAATTGAAACCATCGCCCTGCACGGGGGACAGCTCCCGGACCCGACCACGAACGCCCGGGCGGTGCCGATTTATCAGACCACCTCCTATGTGTTCAACTCGGTGGAGCACGCGGCCAACCTGTTCGGCCTCAAAGAGTTCGGGAACATTTACACCCGGATCATGAACCCCACCAACGACGTCCTGGAAAAGCGGCTGGCGCAACTCGATGGCGGCGCCGGCGCTTTGGTCCTGGCCTCCGGCCAGGCCGCGACCGCTTTTTCAATTTTGAATATCACCCGCGCCGGCCAGAACCTGGTCTCGACCAGTTTCCTTTACGGCGGCACTTATAACCTGTTCCACTATACTCTGCCCAAGCTGGGAATCCAGGTCAAGTTCGTGGATTCCTCGAACCCGGCCAACCTGGACCGGGCCATTGACGGGAATACCCGGCTGGTCTATACCGAGTCCATCGGTAATCCCAAGAACAACGTGGACGACTTTCCGGCCATTGCGGAAGTGGCCCACCGACACGGCCTCCCTTTTATCATGGACAACACGGTCAGCCCGCCCCCGCTGCTCCGGCCCTTTGAGCTCGGCGCGGACATTATCGTCTATTCCCTGACCAAGTTCATCGGCGGCCACGGCACCAGCATCGGCGGGGCGATCGTGGACGCGGGCAAGTTCAACTGGGCCAACGGCAAGTTTCCGGAAATCACCGAACCGGACCCGTCCTATCACGGGGTCAGCTATTGGGAGGCTTTTGGGAACCACCCCAAGGCCGCGGCCCCGGGCCTGGCCTATATCCTCAAGGCGAGGGTCCAATTGTTGCGCGACCTCGGCGCTCCGCTTTCTCCGTTTAACGCCTTCCTGTTTTTGCAGGGCCTGGAAACCCTGCCGCTGCGAATCCGCGAGCACTCGCGCAACGCTCTGGCCGTCGCCCGCTGGCTGGAGCAACATCCCGCGGTAAGCTGGGTGAACTACCCCGGCTTGCCCAGTCATCCGGACCACGCGCGGGCCAAGAAATTTCTCCGGGAGGGCTTCGGCGCCATCATCGGCTTCGGGGTCAAAGGCGGCCGACCGGCCGGAATTAAACTGGTCAACTCGGTCAAGCTGTTCTCGCATCTCGCCAACATCGGCGACGCCAAGAGCCTGATCATCCACCCGGCCTCGACCACCCATCAGCAGCTTACCCCGGAGGAACAGCGCTCGACCGGTGTAACCGAGGATTTCGTTCGACTTTCAATCGGGTTGGAGAACTTGGAAGATATCAAAGCCGATTTGGATCAGGCCCTGAAGGCAAGTCAGCGGTAGCTCTTCCCTCTCGCGGGGCAGGGGCACGGCGCGCCGTGCCCCTACTTTTTTTGATTTTCCGCGCAAGGGATGCAGAGCACCCGGCCGTTGACTTTCCGGGTCCGGGTGTCCATCACCGGCTCGCCGCAGGCAGCGCAGATCACGCTCCGCCGAATTTCCGCTTCGGACGGGAGTTCGATGCTTTTCTCCTCGATCATGAACAGCTCGTCATTGCTCGCTTGCAGCAACCGCTCGCTCCGCTCTTCGCGGCTCACTCCGGGCGGGAAGGCCCCGGGCTTGAGCGACACCCGCACGGCTTTTCCCGAGGGCCTGATTGCAAAAGTGAATACCTGCTTGCCAAGGTCCCGGAAAAAGAGGTTGCCCTTGCCCAAGGTGGCCCCGGTCAGCACCTGCACCGCGTCCGCCGCGCAGGAGTTGTTCTCCACAATCGCGATCAGCTCCTCGTCCTCGCTCCGCCTCGCGCCCAGCCGCGCCAGCCCGATCTTGGCCGCGCGATAGCCGATCAGCAGGCCCGGACAGAGGTGGCCGTGAAAGGCAATAGTTCTTTTTAGTTCCCGTGGGAAGCGGTTCATGGACAGTTCCCCCTCTCATGCCCTGTAGTTTTAATATAGCATGAATGTTCCGGTTCAGAACACTTGGCCCCCCCCACTTTTCCCTTACGAACGATCTTGACCACCAAGTGGCGGATGTTCTATAATGTCTACTATGAGGTGGGGTATCTGATCGAGGCGGTGGCCGGGCGAGGGGTGAAACAAGAGTTGCGATGGAATTTGAGTGGGATCAAGAGAAAGCGAAAGTCAACCTCAAGAAGCATGGAGTGTCCTTTCAGGAAGCGATAACGGTATTTGGTGATCCTTTGGCCGTTACCTTTCGAGATCCCGACCATTCCCAGGTGGAAGAACGATTTATCACCTTTGGGCTTTCGCGCTTCCAGCGGTTGCTGGTCATTGCTCACGCCGATACCGAGTATAAAATGCGAATTATTAGCGCACGGACGATGACCGCAAAGGAGAGGAGCATTTATGAAGAAGGCTAAGAACGAAGAATTGCGGCGAGAATACCTCCGCAAAGACCTGGGCAAGGGAGTGCGGGGAAGATACTTAGCCAACTATACTTCAGGCACGAATCTGGTATTGCTGAGTCCCGACGTGGCTGCGGTTTTTTCCGATGAAGAGGCGGTCAATCGCGCGCTGCGGGAGCTGATCCAGTTGGCCCGCAAGTCCGCCGGCGGTCCAGGTCGATCCAAGCGACACTCTTAAACTTTGTTCCCAGGCAGATCTGCTCCCCTCCCCCGCCTCACTTCTCCGACTTTGCCTCCGCCGGCTGTCCCGGCCGGAGCGGACAGCTTTCGCACCATTCAAGCTGCGGACTGTTGAACGGACAGGCCCGGACTTCCCGGTTCAGGCTCGGGCAATAGGTCCCTTTTCTGTCCACAGGCTTGGCAGTCGGTGATTCTTCCTCTTTCAGGTCGCGCCCCCGTAGGGGCGGGTTTGAAACCCGCCCCTACCTTGGCTTCTGGAAATTCAACCTCTGAACCGCTCACGGCTCGAAGGCCGGCGGCTTCAGGATGGGCGGCCGCTGGGGCTTTTCCGAGCTTTTCTGCAACTCCACCTCTTGCAGGAGCGTGCTCGGGGTCACGGTGGAAACCGGCACGTAGCCCGACTCGGCCCCGCAATAACCATTGAACACGCCCATCTCGGTGCCGGTGGCCACGATCTTGTTGATGCTGATTAAAGGCGTGCCGACCAGTTCGACTCCTCGCACCAGCGTCTCGGCCCCGGTCTCCGGATCCACCTTGTAAACCAGCCGCGGCCGGTCCCGGAAGCCTTGCATGTCCTCCCGGCGCGTGCGGGTCTCGCCGCCCAGGGTCTCCCGGACGATCAGGCCGAAAGGCTTGCCCTGCTGCTTCACCAGCTCGATCAACTTTTTCTTCAGGGCCTCCGGCGGCAGGCGGTTGGTCGAGGTCACGATCAGGTTGCCCATGCGGGCCATGGGGTCGGTCTCGCCGTCGCTGCGGCCGTGGCCGTTGGAGTGATCGAAGCCCTTGATCGGCGTCCGCGACATCAGGTAATTCTTCAGTATGCCATTTTGAATCAGAACCACGGCCCGGGCCGGCACGCCTTCCTGGTCGTACTGATAGTGACCGGCCAGGGAGGTGTCCCCGAACCTGGCCTGGGTGGGATCATCGGTCACGGTGAGGAAAGCCGGGATCACCTGCTCGCCCACCTTGCCCTTGAAGGTGAAGCCCTCGCCGGGGTTGCGCATGCGCTCGCCTTCCAGCCGATGCCCGATCGCCTCGTGGAACAAGACCCCGCTCACCTGGGGGGCCAGAATCGCCGGCCCGTTGTAGGGCGGCAGTACCGGCGCCTGGCGGAGCGCCAGCAGTTCTTCCACCAGCGACTTGGCCTCCGCCATCAGCGCGGGCAGATCCGGCCGCTCCTGGATTTGCTGGCTGAAATGGCGGCGGAAGTTCGAGACCTCCAGGCCGTCGTCCGCCCGGCTCCCGACGTCCATCCACCAGTTGAAAAAGGTCCGCTCCTCCACCACCTCGCCGCCCTCGGTATTCACATAGTAATAAACATATTTCTCCGCGGTCACGGTGAAGGTGTTGCTGTAGATCCGGTCGAACTGCCGGAAATAGCCGGTCACCTGCCGGATCGCCTCGGCCCAGGCCGCGTCGTCAAAGCGGAACTCCCGGTGCTGGTCCTGGAACCGGCTGGGCTGCTCGTGCGTGAAGTCGGGCAGGTTCGCGTCTTCTTTCACCTCATACGCCTCCCGGCCTTTCTTCTGATGATAGGCGTTGAGCGCGGTCTTGTAGCGGATGTCGGTCAGGCCCCAGAGCGCGTCCCGCACCCCGAGCAGATCGTCATCCACCGGCACCTCGATGTGTTCGATGGGCTGGAAGTCCGAGTCCGGCTCATACCGGAACTCGAACCCGCCCCGGCCCGAATTATCAAACTGATAATCGCCCACTCGCACCTCGGCATAGACCTCCCGGCGATGATTGTGCCGGTTGGAATAAACGGTGCCGTACGAGCCGGTCAGGCTCTTGATCTCGTAGTCATTGAGCAGGTAGCTGACAAAGTAAGGCGGGTCGAAATCCTGGAGCTTAAGCTTTTCCTTCGAGCGCGCCAACTCGCGGTTCAGGGCTTGCAGAATCACCGCGCGTTCCTTTTGCCAGTCGGTCTCGCTCTTGACCAAGCCCGCCTTCTTCGCCGGACTGCCGCCGGCCGGCAGCAACAGCGCGCTCAACAAGATCAGGCTCGCAAGACGCCACCCCTTGGACCTGCTTGGTTTTGCCTTCATCTTCATTCCTTTCCCGGCGCTTTTACTCACGCCCATTACTCCTGGAAACTAACACCTTCGTCCGCTGATGTCAAAGGCGGTTGACCGCCTTCCGGGCATCGGCTACAATGGCCCCGATTTCAGCGAGAGGAATGAAGGATGCGGTATAGCCAGATGTTTCTGCCCACGCTCCGGGAGGTGCCGACCGAGGCGGAGGTGATTTCGCACCAGTTGATGTTCCGGGCCGGGATGATCCGCAAGCTGGCCGCGGGGATTTATTCCTGGCTTCCTTTCGGGCTCCGGGTTTTGCGCAAGGTGGAGGAGATCGTCCGGGAGGAGATGGACCGCGCCGGCGCGCAGGAAGTGCTGCTGCCCGGGGTCCAGCCGGCCGAGCTGTGGCGGGAGTCCGGCCGCTGGGAGGCCTATGGCAAGGAGTTGTTGCGCCTCAAGGACCGGCACGACCGCGAGTTCTGCCTGGGCCCGACGCACGAGGAAGTGATCACCGACCTGGTCCGCAACGAAGTGAGAAGCTACCGCCAGCTCCCGCTCAACCTCTACCAGATCCAGACCAAGTTCCGCGACGAGATCCGCCCCCGCTTCGGCGTGATGCGGGGCCGCGAGTTCGGGATGAAGGACGCTTACTCCTTTGACCAGGACGAGCCGGGGGTGGAAGCCGCCTACCGAAAGATGTTCGACGCCTACACCCGCATCTTCGAGCGCTGCAAGCTCCGCTTCCGCGCGGTGGAAGCGCAGAGCGGCAATATCGGGGGCAGCTTCAGCCACGAGTTCATGGTCCTGGCCGACACCGGCGAGGACGTGATCGCGGCTTGCGGACAATGCGGATACGCGGCCAACCTGGAAAAGGCCGAGGTGGGTGCCGGCGCCGCGGTCCCCTCCCAGGAGCCGCTCGCGCCGCTGACCCAGGTGCCCACGCCGGGCCGGAAGACGGTGGAAGAAGTCTGCGCGTTTCTGAAAGTGCCGGCGAGCAAGCTGGTCAAGACCTTGATCTTCGAAACCTCCAAAGGCGCGCTCGCGGCCCTGGTCCGCGGCGACCGCGAGCTGAACCCTTTCAAGCTGGAGGCCGCGGCCGGAGTGTTGGGTTCTGCCCTGGCCAGCTCCGAGGTGATCGAGAAAGTGACCGGCGGGCCAATGGGCTTTTCCGGGCCGGTGGGTCTCAAGATTCCGCTCTTCACCGACCGCGAAGTGGCCGCGATGCGAAACTTCGTGACCGGCGCCAATGCCCTGGACCTGCACGACACCGGCACTAACCCCGGCCGCGACTTCGACCCCGGCACGGTGGCCGACCTGCGCCAGGCCGCGGAAGGCGATCCCTGCCCCCGCTGCGAAGGCAAACTGGGCCTGACCCGCGGCATCGAGGTGGGGCACGTCTTCAAGCTCGGCACCAAATACTCCGAAGCCATGAAAGCGACCTTTTTGGATGCCGAGGGCAAAGAGCGACTCTTGGTGATGGGCTGCTACGGCATCGGCACCGGCCGCACCGTGGCCGCGGCGATCGAGCAGAACCACGACCAGAACGGCATCATCTGGCCGGTCCCCCTGGCGCCCTTTCACGTCTATCTCTTGCCCATCAATGTGAATGACGAGAAAGTCAAAGCCGCGGCCGACAGCCTCGAGCGCGACCTCTCGGCCGCGGGGCTCGAAGTGCTCTACGATGATCGGGCCGAGCGGCCGGGAGTCAAATTCAAGGATGCGGACCTGCTCGGGATCCCGCTCCGAATGGTGGTGGGCGAGAAAACCTTGGCCAAAGGCTCGGTCGAGTTCAAGCTGCGCCGGGAGCAGGAGGCCGGGCTGGTGCCGCTCGCGGAGGCAGTGGCGAGAGCGAAAACGGCGCTGGGATTCCATTGATAATTGAAGACCCACCCTTGAAGACAAGGGTGGGCTACAACGAACTGATTTTGAATTCAATTTGTAGCCCACCTTTCCCGTCTTCGGGAAGGGTTCTATGTCCCCTCCAGGGCAAGCCTCGGCGATTATGATAAAATGATAAGCCGATGTCCGCTCAACCCAAGGCGCCCGCGCGTTTCTTTCCCGCCTTGAACCTGACGCTGATCTTCTTGGTCGGATTTTTCCTCGCTCATGCCCAAATCCGGGACTTCGGTCTCGGGTGGTAGCTCGCGGCCGGGCGCTGGATCGTCGCGCACCACGCCGTCCCCCACCTTGATCCCTTCTCCTTCACCAGCGCCGGAAACGAGTGGATTGACCTGCATTGGTTGTTCCAGCTCCTGATCTATGCCGACTATCGCCTGGCCGGCCCCGACGGAATTAGCGGAATGCGGAATTAGGGTCCGGAATTAGGATCTGAGCTTCACTTTAAACTTTTCATTTTTGCATAAGCTGTTTCCGAAGGCTGACGGACAGAGATGCCGGTTCTGCTCTTGATTGACTCTTTTTTGACTCTGCCCCGGCTCCGGTTTACAATTGAGTCATTCGGCGTCCGCCGAGCAGGCAATCTTCCATGCGCAACGCTTGGGTTCAGGAGGCCTAGATCAACCCCATGAGCTTGGTGGTCATCTTTTTGATTTCCGCGGCGTGGCTGGTGCTCGCTTATTTTACTTACGGCTCGTGGCTCACCCGCTTCTTCAAGCTCGATCCCCAGGCCCAGACCCCGGCGGTCGCCCTGCGCGATGACGTGGATTACGTGCCGATTGACAAGAAGTTCCTGCTCGGCCAGCACTTCTCGGCCATCGCCGCGGCAGGCCCAATCGTGGGGCCCATTCTGACCGGGCTCATGTTCGGCTGGGTCCCGGCCCTGCTCTGGCTCCTGCTGGGGTCGGTCTTCATCGGCGGGGTCCACGACCTGGGCGCGCTGATCGCCTCGGTCCGGCACCAGGCCCGCTCGATCGCGGAAGTGGTTCTCCAGCACATGGGCCGGCGCTCTTACTTCCTCTTCCTCGGCTTCGTCTGGCTCACCCTGGTCTACATCATCGTCGCCTTCACCGACATCGTGGGCAGCTCCTTTGTCGGCGTCCAGACCCTGGAGAACGGCACGACCGTCTCCGGCGGCGGCATCGCCAGCTCTTCGCTGCTCTACCTCGCGCTTCCCGTCCTGATGGGCCTGTTGCTTCGCTACACCAAGCTCTCGCTCCGCGCCGCCACCCTGATCTTTTTGCCCCTGGTCGGCGTCGCCATCTGGAGCGGCCAGCACATTCCTCTCGATTTCGCCCGGCTCTTCAACATTACAGATCTGCAAGCGCAAAAAGTCTGGGACGCGCTCCTGCTCCTTTACTGCGCCGCGGCTTCGCTGGCGCCGATGTGGATTCTGCTCCAGCCCCGGGGCCACCTGGGCGGGTGGTTCCTGGTCGCCGCTCTGGTCGGCGGCGGTTTGGGCGTGCTTTTCGGGGGCAAGACCATCCAGTATCCTGCCTTCACGGGCTTCTATACCGCCCAGGGCGAGCCGCTTTTCCCGCTCTTGTTCATCATGATCGCCTGCGGGGCCTGCTCCGGCTTCCACGCCATCGTGGCCTCGGGGACGAGTTCCAAACAACTCCAGAACGAATCCGACGCCAAACTGATCGGCTACGGCGGGATGCTGCTGGAGGCGTTAGTCGGGGTGGTCTCCCTGGCCTGCCTGATGATGCTGGCCAAAGATTCTCCCGTGCTCGCGGGCGGGGCCAAGGCCAACTTTATCTACGGGCTGGGGATGGCCAATTTCCTGCAGGTGGTCCATGTTCCGGTGGCGTTCGGCATTTCCTTCGGCCTGCTCGCGTTCACGACTTTCGTTTACGACACGCTGGACGTGTGCACCCGGCTCGGCCGCTACGTGGTGGAAGAGCTGACCGGCTGGCACGGCCGGGCGGGCCGGTATGTTGCCACCGCGGTCACCACCGCGGCGCCGCTCTATTTCGTGATGCAGACCATGACCGACGCGGCCGGAAATGCCATCCCGGCCTGGAAAATCTTCTGGCCCCTGTTCGGAGCCAGCAACCAACTCCTCGCGGCCCTCACCTTGATCGGCCTCACGGTCTGGCTGTATCGCGCCTACCAATTGCGCTGGGTCTGGCTGGTCACGGGCCTGCCCACGGTGTTGATGTACAGCATGAGCCTGTGGGCGCTGCTGCGCTTTATCAAAGCCGGGTTCGTAAGCCCGACCGGGCAGTGGAAGGGCGTTCCGAAGGATCCGGTGACCTGGGTGGCGATGACGCTGGTGGCGCTGGCCGCGCTGCTGCTGGTCGAGGCGTTGCGCTTGTTTTGGCCGACCCGGCTCAAGCCGAGCCCGGTCTTCGAGTCGTAAGGCAGGTTGGAAACCTGCCCCTACCCCGATTCGGCCGGCCCGATCAGTTCCTCGACCATCTTCAACATTTCTTCAAACCCGAAGGGTTTGATCAAGTAGGCATTGAACAGGGAGAACCGGGCGCCCAGGGCTTCCGGCTTGCGGGCGCTGAGCGCAATCATCGGGATCAAGGCCCACATCGGGTTCTCGCGGATCTGCTCGGCGGCCTCGTCGCCCCGCATCTTGGGCATCTCGATGTCCATGATGATCAGGTCCGGGGCCGCGGCCACAATCCTTTTCAGGGCCTCGAGCCCGTTGTAGGCCACGTCCACGATGTAGCCGCGCTCTTCCAACCGGTCATAGGCCGCCTGCACCACGCTGGGGCTGTCATCCACCAGGAGCACCCGTTTGGCCATCTTCCCCCTTTTCCCCCCGTCATCCAGATGAGGTCTTTATTATAAACCCGCAGGGAAACAAGGACAAGCCCGGAGGAAAAGAAGAAGAGAAGAACCATCCACGAAGGACACAAAAGGACACGAATTCATTTCTTCTTCTTTGTGTTCATCCGCGTTCATCCGCGGTTATTCTTGCTTGATTTGTCTCCCTTGACATTAGCCCATCGGTCTGTGAAAATAAGTTTCAAATGAACGCTCCCGCTCCCAAAGACGGCCGGCTCACTCCGCGCGAAGCTCAGGCGATCCAGCAACGGATGAAGCCGGAGTCGGTGTTTTACGAACTCTCCGAAACTTTCAAGGCGCTGGGCGATCTCTCCCGGACCAAGATCATCTACCTCTTGAGCCAGGCCGAACTCTCGGTCGGCGAGGTGGCCGAGCTGCTCTCCCTCTCGCCCTCCGCGGTCAGCCACCAGCTCCGCCTGCTCCGCAACCTCCGCCTGGTCAAGGTGCGGCGCGCGGGCAAGACCAGCTTCTACTCCCTCGACGATCAGCACATCGAAAATCTCTTCCGCGAGGGCTTGCGCCACGTGGGAGAGGAATAGTCCCGGAGCGCCGCCATGGGTTTCGGCCAATACCAGATTGCCCAGGGTATTTCGTCGCTCCTGGAATCCCTGGACCGGGAAGCCGATCTTCTCCGCGAAAAGCGGCCGCTCAACCAGCCGGTCCTGCAAAGGATGGAGGACTACTTTCGCACCCAACACGTGTATCATTCCAACGCGATTGAGGGAAACTCGCTGACCCTGGCCGAGACCGAGCTGGTTATCCGCGAGGGCTTGACCGTGAGCGGCAAGCCGATGAAGGACCACCTGGAAGCGGTCAACCTGAACTTTGCGATCAATTATATTGAAGAGCTGGTGCGGAAAAAGGAACCGGTCAACGAGCGGGCCATCAAGGAAATGCACCAGATGATTCTCCGGCAAATTGATGATGAGAACGCCGGTCAATATCGGAAGGTTTCGGTAATGATCGGGGGATCCGACTTCCGTCCGCCGGAACCGATTAAGGTCCAAGAGCACATGGACGAGTTTATGCAGTGGTATGAGACCACTTCTTCGGAACATCCCGTCGTCAAAGCTGCCAAGGCCCACACCTGGCTGGTCGAAATCCATCCCTTTGTGGACGGCAACGGCCGGACCGCAAGGCTCCTGATGAATTTGCATTTGCTGATGAACGATTATCCCATCGCTATTATCCGCCAGGATGAGCGGCCCCGTTATTACAACGCGCTGGAACTCTCGCACCAGGGCGACTTGACGCCTTTTGTCGAACTTTTAATAGATCGGGTGCGCAGCACCTTGAATGAATACCTGAGAGCTATCCAAGAAGATGAGAGGGCGAGAGAATGGGCGGAAGGAATCGCTGCCCGCGGGACGGCCAAGCAAGACCGTATTCTGCTTGAATATACCAAATGGAAATCACAGATGGAAGCTTTTCGCAACGCTTTTGAGCGAAGGTCTTCTCTCCTGCGCGAGAAATTGAATGAGGAATCGGGCCTGACCGTTGAGTTCCTTCCGGGAAAAGTAATAAGTGCTGATCAATATCAAGGCTTGATTCTCAAGAATTCAAGTTGTGTAACAGACTTTTTCAAACTAAATTTTAGCATCAAGGGTATGCGGGAGCTGAATTTCAGCTTTCGCCAATCCTGGCCCAGCGATGTGTTTACCGATCTCTTTAAAGATGATTCGGAGAACCTTGGAAATGTTTCTCTTTGGCTAAAGATGAGCGCTACAGGGGGAACCAGAACTTATTCTAATAGGAGTCTATCCTTGCCAGAGGTTTCTATAAATCCCAGGACAGGTGAGCTTCAAGTTTTGGTGTCTCAACCTAATCGGCGCGTCGAGAAGGCTGACCCCGAAGAATGCGCGGAAAAATTTTTTGATGAAGTCTTGGAAATTTATTTCGGGTATTGAACTATGGCATCATTGGAAAAAGAAATCACCACCCTGATTCGGGCGCGCTATCCGATTCTGTATTTGATATCCGCGGAAGAGGAGCGGGTGGAGAAGATGCTGGGCCGGATCGCGGAGTCGCTCAAGCTCAAGCTCTCGACCTGGAGCGAGACCAGCGGGCTGGACAACAACCTCGAGCTCATGCAACCCCTGCCCGCGCTGGACCACGTGCAGCGGAGCGGCGAGCGGGCGCTCTTTTTGTTCCGCGACTTCCACCGCCAATTGGACCAATCCGCGGTGGTGCGCAAGTGCCGCGACCTGGCCCGATCCCTCAAGCAAAGCTACAAGAGCCTGCTCATCCTCTCCCCGGTGCTCAACCTGCCCCCGGAGCTGGAGAAGGACCTGACCGTGCTCGACGTGCCGCTGCCGGATGGGGCTGATCTTTACCGCATCCTCGACCGGGTGCTGAACGCGGTCAAGGACCGGGGCCAGTTCACGGTGGACATGGACGCGGTGCTGCGGGAGGAAGTGATCAAGGCCACCCTCGGCCTGACCGAGCAAGAGGCGGAGAACATTTTTGCCAAGGTGGTGGTGGAGGATCGGCGCTTTGACCGGTCCGACCTGCCCGCCATCCTTTCCGAGAAAAAGCAGCTCATCCGCAAGTCCGGGATCCTGGAATACTACGACCTCACCGACAAGCTGGAAGACGTGGGCGGCCTCGATCGCCTCAAGGAATGGCTCAGCGAGCGCAACTCCGCCTTTACCCAGGCCGCGCGGGATTATGGCCTGCCCGAGCCCAAGGGCCTGCTGCTACTGGGAGCGCAGGGCTGCGGCAAGTCGCTCGCGGCCAAGGCCATCGCCCACGGTTGGCAACTGCCTTTGCTCAAGCTCGACGTGGGCAACATTTTCTCTTCTTACATCGGGGCTTCGGAGGGCAACATGCGCCGGGCGATCAAGACCGCCGAGTCCCTGGCGCCGGTGGTGCTGTGGGTGGACGAGATCGAGAAAGGCTTTGCCGGCGCCGCCTCGGGCGGAGCCACCGACGCCGGAACCTCGGCCCGGGTGCTCGCTACTTTCCTGACCTGGCTGCAGGAAAAAACCAAGCCGGTGTTCGTCATCGCCACCAGCAACCGGATCGAGGAGTTGCCGCCCGAGCTGCTGCGCAAGGGCCGCTTCGATGATATCTTCTTCGTGGACCTGCCCCGGACCGAGGAGCGGATCGCGGTGCTCTTGATCCATCTCCGCAAGCACGGCCGCAAGCCGGAGGCCTTCGACCTCGAGGCGCTCGCCGCCAAGACCGACGGCTTCTCCGGAGCCGAGCTCGAGCAGCTCGTGGTCTCGGCGCTCTACCGCGCCTTCCCCCTTCACCGCGACATCACCACCCAGGACCTGCTCGAATGCGCCGAGATGAGCGTGCCCCTCTCCATCACCATGCAGGAACAATTGCAGGCGCTCCGCGCCTGGGCCAAGCACCGCACCCGGCCGGCCTCGTGAAGCGAGGAATGATTTTGTTTGGTATGTCAACTAGATCGGCCATACGATTGAGCTTGGCCTTGGCGGTATTTACGATTACGGGGGAATGCCATCGCCGGTTTGAAGGCGCGCCTCAAAACGTGGTTTGGATTTGCCTGGACGACCTTAAAGCCGCCAGCCTGGGCTGCTATGGTCGGCGGCGGAACACCAGTCCCAATCTTGATGCGCTGGCCCGGGAAGGGGTTCGCTTCGAGTGGTGCATCAGTCAGTCTTCCTGGAGTCTGCCCAGCTACACTTCGGTTTTTACCTCCCGGTATCCTTATGAAACCGTGTTGACCCGCGAATACCTGCGTCATCTCCGGGGGGAGACCGAAATCGCCCGCAGCCGGGACCCTTATCGCATGCCCAAGATGAATCAGCACTGGTTCGGCAAGCTCCGTCCGGAGATTCCGACCGCGGCCGAGGTTTTTTCCCGGGCCGGGTTCCGCACCGCGGCCTGGACCAACAACCAGTGGCTGGCGCCGGCGCTTTCCGGTCTGGACCGAGGTTTCGGAGAATATGTTTTTACCACCAAGCCGGATGCCCTGGTCCCGCCAGCCAACGAAAGCCTGACCGCGGCCGCCGACTGGGTGGAGCATCATCGTCAGGAGAGGTTCTTCATCTTTATCCATCTCATGGACGCGCACGAGCCTTGGCATGAGCGCGCGGAATTCGGGTTCGGGTCCCGGGCGCTCGACCGGTATGAATCCGAGATCCGGTTCGCGGACCAGCAGATCGGAACCTTCCTGGATCGGCTTCGCCAGCTTCAGTTGCGGGATCGGACCCTGGTGGTGGTCTCCAGCGATCACGGCGAAGGGATCTACGAGAAAAACGAGCGGTTTGTCGGTCACGGCGGGGGAGTGATTCAAGACCTGATCCGCGTGCCGCTGCTCATGGCGGGGCCTGGACTGCCGGAGGGTAAAGTCATCAAACGCACGGTCAGAAAGCTGGATATCTTTCCCACCCTCCTCGATCTGGTCGGCTTGCCGGCCCCGCCGGAAATCCGGGGTCAGAGCATGGTCCCGCTTTGGACCGGGAAGCCCGAACCCGGTCCGGATGACTATTTACCCGCGGTCACGATGGGAATGCTAAAGGGACCGGAACAAATTTCCGTCATTACCGGCCGCTGGCAGGTGGTGCTGATCCCGGCCTATGGCTCGGTGCAGTTGTTCCCCTGGGCTTCCCAGGAAAGCCCGGCCCTGAAGCTGCGGACCCAGGACGAGGCCGCCGCGGTTGCCGAGAACTTTGTGGCCGAAATGGTCAAGACGATGGACCGGCAAAGCCTGCCGCCGCCGGTGAACATTGATCCCCAAACGGAAAAGAAACTCAAAGCGCTCGGCTACCTGAAATAGGTTCCTCTCGCTCAGCCAAAATAGCTCTCCACCTCCGCCGTGATCCGCCTGAGCTCGTCTTCCAATTCTTTGCGCTTGGCCTCGATCACCTCGGCCGCGGCATCCTTGGGCACGTGGATCGGCCGGCCCACCTGGCAGATGACGCGGGCGAAGGGGTGGGGGATGATGAAGCGGTCCCAGGAGCGGAGCCGGGTGGCGCGGTCGCAGAACCACACCACCGGATAGACCGGCGCGTCCAGGGCCGCGGCCAGCCGCACCGCGCCGGGTCTAACCGTTTCGGCCGGACCGCGCGGGCCGTCCGGCGTGATCGCCACGTTCACGCCTTTCCGGCCCCATTCAATCAGCTCGGCCATGCCTTCCTCCCCGCCCCGGGTGCTGCTGCCCCAGACCGGCCGGAAGCCGTGACGGGAGATGAAAGCGCCGCCGAGCCGACCGTCAAACGACTGGCTGACCAGCACCACAATCGGCTTGTATCCGACCCAGTGGTAGAGGCGGGGCAGGATCAAGGTCCGGCTGTGCCAGGCCGCGCCAATGACGACTCTGCCGGCCTGGAGATCGGCCTGGAATTCCTCGTAATTCTTGACCGTGAGCCTGCAGCTCCAGAACAAGAAGCGGCTGATCCAGTAGACAAAGGGAGGGATCACGGCCATCATAAGCCGTCGTTGGATCCTCTTGCCCCATCTCGTTTTTGACTTGGCGTTTGACATTTATTCAAGATTGAAATAAGCCCTTGCGGGAGCCTGCGGCTACCCGGGGGCGCCAATGGCTTTTTCGTCTTAGTTGTCCCCTCAATCCTTGGGATACATCCCGTCAATTTCCGTCTTGTATTTTTGCTCCAGCACCCGCCGCTTCAGCTTCTGGGTGGGCGTCAGCTCGCCGGTGGCCTCGGAGAAGGGATGGGCCAAAACGGTGAACCGCTTGATCTGCTCGTAACGGGCCAGGCGCGAGTTCACCTGCTCCACCTGCCGGGCCATCAGCTCCTTCACCTGGGGTTGCTGGATCAGCTCGGCGTTGTTGTTGAAGCTGATGCCCTGTTCTTTGGCCCAGGCCGAGAGCGCCCCGAACTCCGGCACGACCAGCGCGCACACGTACTTGCGGCCGTCGCCCACCACCGCCACCTGCTCGATATACCGGTCGGTATTAAACTCGCTCTCGATGGGCTGGGGCGCGATGTTCTTGCCCGCGCTGGTAATGATCAGCTCTTTTTTCCGGTCCGTGATCTTGAGGTAGCCTTCCGCGTCAATCTCGCCGATGTCGCCGGTGCGGAAGAAGCCGTCCTCGGTCATGGCTTCCAGAGTGGCCTGAGGATTGTTGAAGTAGCCCTTCATCACCTGCGGGCCTTTGATCAGAATTTCACCGTCCGCGTCAATCCGCTGCTCCATGCCGGGGAAAGGCTGCCCGACGGTGCCCAGCTTGTGATGGCGCGGAGTATTGACGTGCGTGGTCGGCGCGGTCTCGGTCAGGCCGAAGCCCTGGTAGAGGTTGATGCCCATCGCGCCGAAGAACAGGATCAGGTCCGGGTTGATCGGCCCCCCGCCGGTCGAGCACATGCGCAGGCGGTCGAGTCCGGCCTGTTTCTTGACCACGTTGAAGAGGCGGTTCGCCAGTCCCATTTTCAATTGCAGGCCGAAGGGAAGCGGTTGGCCCTGGTCCCGGATCAAGTAGGCCCGCTGGCCCGCTTCCCGCGACCATTGGAACAGCTTTTGCACCGCCGGCGGCCGGGTGGACAAGATGCTATTGATCTGAACGTAAAGTTTCTCCCACAACCGCGGCACCGAGTTCATCACCGTGGGCCGGGCCTGAAGCAGGCCGGCGCGGATTTCCTCGGTGTCAATCGAATCGAGCAGGTACATGGTCCCGGCGTGATAGCCGGCATTCATCAGGTCGGAGCTGAAACCATACGCGTGGCACATCGGCAAGTGCGCCATCCACACGTCATCGCCGGTGAAATGGAATTCGGGCAAGATCGCCCGCTGGGAGACGATGTTCTTGTGGGTGAGCATCACCCCCTTGGGCCGGCCGGTGGTGCCGGAGGTATAAATGATCGCGGCGAGGTCGTCTTCCGAAGTGCGCGCGACCCGCGCGTCAATCTCGGCCTCGGTCAAAGGATGCTCGGCCCCCAGCGCGCAGACCTCGTCGAACGAGGAAACCATCGGGTCCGGGTGCTCGCCGATCGCGTCCATCACCACGATCCGTTTCAGGTTCGGCAACCGCTCCCGCACCGAGAGCACCTTTTTCAGGTGCTCTTCCGAGCCCGCCACCACCGCGCGCGCCCCGGAATCGTACAAAATCCACCACACGTCGTCCGGCTTGCTGCTCGGGTAGATCGGCACAAAGGCGCCCGCCAGAATCCCGGCCATGGCCGCCGCGATCCAGCGGGGCCGATTCGGCGCGAACACCGCCACCCGGTCTCCCTCCTTGCCGCCCAGGGCATACAGCCCCTGGAGCAAATTCCGGGTCATGACATCCATCTGCCCCCAGGTCAAACTGTGCCAGCCCTGGGTGCGCTTGCCGTCCTGGTAACGGGAAATAACGTAGACCTTGTTGGAATATTTGCGCCCGTTGTTCAACACGCTGCCGGAAATGGTTTTCTCATCATACAACTTGAGTGAAGCCACTACCGTTCCCTCCTCAAACCTCTTTCACCCTCCGCGCGAGGCGGCAATAATTCCGATGATTTCATCCAGGCGTGAAATTCTGAAATCCGCGGGCAGCTCGGCCGGCGCCGGGCGGCCGTTCTCGAGATAAACCGTGAGCGCGCCCGCCGCTCTCCCCGCGAAAACGTCGTCCTGGTAGTCGCCCGCCATCAGCACCTCGCCCGGCTTTAGCCCCCAGTGCCGGCAGATAAACAGGATCGGCTCCGCGGCCGGCTTGACCGGCAGGCCCGAGTCCCGGGCGATAATCGGTTCGCAGTGCAGGCCAAGCTTGTGAAGGGCGCGCCGGGCGGTGGACGAGTGGTTGCGAGTCACGACCCCGCGGGGAATTTGCTCTTGGGTCAGAAACGCGAACAGGGCCTCGCCGCCTTCGTTCAACTCCGCCTCCGCGCAGGCCCGCTCCTCGTGCCGGCGCAAAATCGCCCAGGCCCGCTCCTGCTCCGGGCCGGACAGAGTCTCGATCCGGGCCAGCAAGTGGGGCGGTCCCAGGGGGAAGCCGATCTCCTGACGAATGGCGGCAAAATCCAGAACCGGCCGGGTAATGGTCCCGTCCAGATCAAAGATCACGCCACGAATCATGGCCCATTCAGCATAGCCAATCCGGGGCCGCTTGGCAAGCAAGAAAATGGATGCGGGTGCGGGCACCCGCACCACTCAAGATGATCTTGACTGATAAAAAGGTAGCCGCGACCGCTCTTCGGTCGCGGTTTCGCGGCGTTGCTCCAAAAGTTCTCTTTGCAATTTGCTCCGCTTGGGATATAGTTTCTCTCGTTCAGAAACCGGGGAGATTTTCAGGGAGGGAGCCATGACCGATTCGGTCAAAGGAAAATATTGGGAAGATTTTGAGATCGGGATGCGTTTCATCACCCGGAGCCGGACCGTGACCGAGGCCGACATCGTCAACTTCGCCGGTATTTCCGGCGACTGGAACCCGCTGCACGTGGACCTCGAGCACGCCCGCAAAGGCCCCTTCGGCGAACGCATCGCCCACGGCATGCTCGGCCTCACCATCGCCTCGGGCCTGATGCAATCCCTCGAACTTTATCCCGACACCCTGGTCGCCTTCCTCGGCCTCACCTGGCGCTTCCGCGCGCCCATCAAAATCGGCGACACCATCCGGGTCGAACAGGTGATCGCCGAAAAGCGCGAGACCAAGAACCCGGAGCGCGGCATCCTCACCCTCGCCACCAAAGTCCTCAATCAGCGCGACGAGGTCGTCCAGGAAGGCGACCGCCAGGTCATGCTGCTGCGCCGGCCTTCTCGAGGAGAGGCGTGAGGCATGAGGCTTGGGGCTTGAGGCCATTCAGAAACGTAATGGCGGACGTGAATGTGGTCGTGGACGTGCGCGAATGGTAGGGGCGCGATTCATCACGTCTCTCATCCTGTAGCCGCGACCGCTCTTCGGTCGCGGATTTATTCATTTTGTAGCCCACCCTTGCCCGGCAAGGGTGGGGCGGCGTCGGGCGGGGCAAGCCCCGCCCCTACTCCGGCACCGCCGCCTTCGCCAGCACCTTGAGCTTGACCGCCCGCACCTGGCGATAAACTTTCCTCGATGACGGGTTAAGGTTCGTTGGCGATTTCGCGAAGGATTTGTTCAACGGCGCGTTTTAAAGCAGCTCGTCCCGAAAAAAAACTTCGCGGTCTGATCCCATGCGCCGCGCAATGTTCTCGATCGCTTCCAGAATATCGAGGAGCCTCTCTCGATCACCTCTCATAGCGGCACGGCTTCTTCCAGAACCTGGTCCCGAATTCTCGGCCGGAGGCCGCGTTCGCTGATGACGTCCACTTTGCGACCGAGGGGCGGTCGCGGCTACCCTATCTTTCAGGTTCAGGTTCTCTAGCCATCCTAGCCTTCAGCCGTTAAGCCAAGACCATCTCAAACCCCGGCTTCAAGTCCCGCGAGACGCGGGAGGCCGGGAAGCGGCGGCGAGCCGCCGCACACCACAGAAGACTACCAGCCGCGGCCAAGGATGCCCCTGCCGAGCTGAAATTTCAGGGGGGAGTTGACACCCGCTCCGCCCTGGCGTAAATTGTCCAACACAGGGAGACCGTGGTTGGGAAAGATCAAGTCGCCGGCTCCAGTTGCAACCGGCGATCGTCAGGTATTTGCAATATACTTCACAATGAAAGGATGGTCGCATGGCTCAGAGAGAAACCGCGGAGCGGAAAATATCGCTGAAGAGTTCCAAGCAGGAGATGCTGGAGGCCTACCAGGAACTGGCCCGACAGCTTGCCGAGAAGCAGAAAGAGGAGCCTAGACCGCAGGCCCGCCTCGAAGAGAAGAAGGAGAAAGAGGCGGTGGTGGCGGCGGATTCTCTGTCCCTGGAAGGGATCGGCCGCGAGATCGGCAACCTGAAAGCGGAGCTCGGCCGAATGCTGGCGCAGCTCTCGAACAAGCTGGAAGAGGAGATCGCCAAGTATGAGAACGTGCAAAAAGCGGTCGAGGTGAAGACTCGGGAGCTCAAGGAGATCTACGAGATTGAAAAAACGGCTTCCAGTGTCATGGCTCTGCTCGAAGTCCAGCGCCAGAAGCGGGAGCAGTTGGAGGCGGAAACGGCCGCGGAAAAGGCGGCTTTGGAACAGGAGATTGCCTCGCGCCGGGAAGAATGGGACCGCGAGGTAAAGCAACGGGAGGCGGAGCTGCGCGAAGCCGCGGCCGCGGAAAAGAAAAGGCGCGAACGCGAAGCGGAGGAATACCGCTACAATTTTGAGCGCGAGCAGAAGCTCACGCGCGAGAAGTTTGAAGATGAGAAAGCCCGGGCGGAGCGGGAGAGCCAGCGGCAGCGAGCAGAGAAGGAACGGGAGTTGGCCCTCCGGGAGCAACAGTTGGCCGAGCGGGAAAATGATCTGGAGAGCTTGCGGAAACGGATCGAGGCTTTCCCTCCCGAATTGGAGGAAGCGGTCAGCCGCGCGGCCGGGGAGAGCGCGGAACAGAAGAAGAAAGAATTTGAGCATCAGAATGAGCTTTTGACCAGGGAGTTTGCCGGAGAGAAAAATGTTCTACTGACCCGGATCGAAGCCCTGGAAAAGACCCTCAAGGAGCAAAGCCAGCAAATCGGAAAGTTGTCATCGCAACTCGACAAAGCCTATGCCCAGGTCCAGGATATCGCAGTGAAAGCGGTCGAGGGCTTCCATAGCGTCAAATCCTTGAGCGGTCTTGAACAAGCCTTGTCCGAATCCTCCCGGAAGAAGTCGAAGGAAGAATAGCCGATCGGAAGCGATTGGGACCTTGATGGGGTCAGAGCTCGACATTGGACATTTCGGAATTGAATAGGAAGAAAAGGGGTGCGATGAATCGCGCCCTCTTCCTGAAGCCTTGATTGATTTTGTAGCCCCCCCTTGCCCGGCAAGGGGGGGCGGCGTCGGGCGGGGCAAGCCCTGCCCCTACTCCGGCACCGCCGCCTTCGCCAGCACCTTGAGCTTGACCGCCCGCACCTTGCGATAGACATCCTTGGGCGCGCGGCGCTGGCCGTTCACGGTAAGCAAATCCCGCTCGATCGAGATCCCGAAGTAGCGCTCGTTGGCCTCCAGGTAGGGCCGGATCAAGTTCCAGTCCTCCTCGCTCAACTCCGCGAACTCGCCGCCGTTCAACTGCTCCGGCCCGAGCTTCCGCTCCGGGTCGCGCACGTAGATCGCGCCGCCCGAAGCCAAGGAAAAGAGGTTGGCGCCGGGATAAGGCGTGGCCTGCTCGCGCACCCGGCCGTGGTCGTCGAACTCTATGCCATTGAGAATAACGAAGCCGCCGCCCTGGAGCGGGTCCCCGGCCATGAAGGACTCGGCCAGGTAATCCAGGCTGGTGCCGTTGATCACCACCCGCGGCCAGCCCACCGCATTAATCAGGGCTCGGCCCGCGGTATTGCCCAGGATATAGACCTCTCCGCCCTTGGCGCCGTACATGAACGTCTGGCCCACGTCGCCGAACACCACCAGCTTCCCCCGCTTCATGATCTGGCCAAGCTGGTCCTGGCCGTTGCCGTGCACGCAGATTTCCAGGCCGTCAATGCCCGAAGCCAGGTAGTCGCCCGAGGAGTCGTAAACCTCAATCCGCACGCCGTCCGAATTCGGGCCGAGGCCGCAGCCGGTAAAGCGCTGGCCCTTGAGGCCATAGACGATGAACCGCTTCCAGCCCAGGTGAAAGGCATTGACCAGCAGGCGGGAGTCGCACTCCTCCCCTTCCGGCGGAAATTTTCCCGCGAAAATAACCAGCACCTTTTCCCTGCCGCTGGGCGGACGCAAGTCCATCCGGGTTTCCCAATCAATCCGTTTCCATCGTCC
>Ga0315282_10005221_pt1 | contig 22215 bp, 17 predicted proteins | sample YL17G07_20_MG_FD_203693 | JGI IMG/M metagenome (GOLD analysis project Ga0315282, IMG submission 203693) | Sediment microbial communities from Yellowstone Lake, YNP, Wyoming, USA - YL17G07_20 | ecosystem: Environmental > Aquatic > Freshwater > Lake > Sediment | place: USA: Wyoming | collected... | reverse complement strand
CGAAGACAGTTAAGTGGCGCGCTCCAAAGAGTGATGCCGAATAGGTGGTTGGGAAAATCCCGCAAAAAATCCCGCTATCCGACTTGACAGGAACCCCTTCATAGGTGCGCTTCAGCGCACGCGTTCTACCCGGCTTGCGACCGTCCCACGTCGTAGGGGCGCACGGCTGTGCGCCCTCAGTACGACAGGCATTCCTGCCTGTCGACCTTGCAGCTTCATAGGGTGCGCTTCAGCGCACGCGCTCCACCCGATTTGCGACCATCCCATGTCGTGGGGGCACGCGGCCGTGTCACCGGTTCTTCGCACAAAGAGATGACCGCCCTCAGAGTGTGGCATCTGCCACGGCTGTCGATGCCCTCACCGCAAGTCATCTTCGCCTGCAGGCCCGGCATCGTCCGAAGACGCCGCGCCCTCCGGCCGCTTGCCGCTCATCTCATCGAGACGAACCTTCGCTGCCGCATTGAAGAGCATCGCCGGTGCGGCCACTGCGAAGAAGCCCGCCCCTATTGCCGACGCGACGCCGAGAAAGAACACCATGCCGCCGACTGCGAGCGCGGCAAACGACCTCGCGGGATATGTTAGCGCAAACACCGCGCCGGTCTTGATGGACCGGGTTACTCCCATATTGCCCTGCGCCGCGATTGGCAGCGCGTACATGAACGCCATCGACACAAACACGATAAACCAGAGCATCACCCCCGCCAGGAGAACGAATAGAAGCCCCATGGTCCGGGCCACGCTCAGGTAGAAAACAAGATTCGCCCAGGATGCCACGAATACCGCCGCAAACAGCGACACCAATGCGATTGACCTCGTGACCGGATCCCTTTTCATGAACGTGCGGAACACGTCCTTGTATCCGCTGAAATCGTAGTTCGCGACTATGTCGGCCGTGCCGTAGAAAACGAAGCCCGTTGCGATGCAGACGAGTAGCCACGCAGCAATAAGCATCACTATGGCGGGGATGCCGGCGGGCGTCCAGCGGAAGTGGCGCGGCCTGGCCGCCGCGGCTGAAGTGCTCTCCACGGATGGTGTCCCCGAGGGCGCGGTTGCCGTGGACTCGACCGCGGCGGCTGCAGTGGATTGGATTGCCGGCGCTGTCGTGGTGGACTCGACCGCGACGGTTGCCGTAGACTGGATCGCCGGCGCTGCCTCAAGAGGCGCCGATGCCGGCGTGCCTGCGCCTTCGACGACAGGGAAGAGCGTGTTGGCGGTGATCTGCGACGCCTTGAGAAACGGTATCGTCAGCGTCAGCCAGATCATATTGAAAATGATGATGTGGAACAGGTTGTCCCACGCCTTGCGCCAGAAGAGGCCGAAGATCGCTCCCATAGTCGTCTACGTCCTGAGAGTTGGCCTTTTTACGGTCTCAGTGAGATTGTCGTACGCGCGGCCGATCGCATAAAAAAGGTTCTCGCGCCCCTCGAATTCCATCGACAGCCACCCGTGGTACCCCGCCTTCACGATGATGTCCACGCTCTTCGCTACGTCGACAATGCCTTCGCCGAGTATCGCGCCGCGCAGGTACTTGCCCGCGTTTGTCGGGAACGCGCCGTCACCGGGGTTGGTATCGAATAGGTGCATGTCCTTCACGTGGACGTGAACCGCGCGAGGGGCCAGTCGCGTTACCGCCGCGAGCGGGTCCTCGTCGACCACGAGGAAGTTGCCGATGTCGAGACACGCGCCGAAGTTGTCCTCGCCGACCGCTTCGATGACCTTCTCGACCCTCTCGGACGTTCCCACGAACCGGCCGTGGTTCTCCAAGCCGACCTTTATCCCGGCCTGCGCCGCCTTGCGGGCAACGACCTTCAGGCCCTTCGCAACCGGCACGAGGCATTCGTCGAAGGTTTTCGATGCATACTGCCCCTTGGGACCGTATGCGGATTCAACGCGCATCGTCCTCACGCCGAGCCTCGCGGCGATGTCGACGTCGAGAAGCATCCGATCCACGAGCGCCTTAAACGGCCCCTCCTCGAAAAGCGCGAGGTCGTTGTGGATGGTGTAGCAGGAGATCTCTATCGACTCTTCCGCCGCGTCGGCCTTGAGCCTATCGGCCTGCGCCGTGCGGTCTTCATCCTTGTGCCAGTACATATCGAGCATCTCAAATCCCTGAAACCCTACCGACCGCGCGAATCGCATCGCGGCCTTCTTGCTCAAATCGCCCGACTCAAGGAGCGGATCGAAGCTCCAGAAACTGACTGAGTATTGAAGCATCGGAATTCCCCTCTACGTGACTCTGCAGCAAAGAGCGCAGGTATGCAACTCGTAGGGGCGACTCGATGAGTCGCCCGTCATCACCGTAGGGGCGCACGGCTGTGCGCCCTTGGTGGGGCAGACAGTCCTGTCTGCCACCTTACGGCGCTGCCTTTTGCGCCGACCAATCCCCTCTCCCTCGGGGAGAGGGTAGGGTGAGGGCCGTGCCACCTTGCGTTGTCCATTCCCGGTGCGCCACCGCTGCACAGCGCCCGCCCGTCAATGCAGTTCCTTCGGACTTCAGCCTTCAGTCTTCAGCCTGTCTTTGTTCATAGGGTGCGCTTCAGCGCACGCGTTCTACCCGACTTGCGATCATCCCATATCGTAGGGGCGCACGGCTGTGCGCCCTGCGCCCGCCTGACAAGCGACTCTCAGAACAAACTATCGTCGCTGTCGGACGTGGCCAACCGTTCCAGGACCTGATCTATCGCGAGACCTATAGGCCCTGAGACGGTGTAGAAAACGAATATCAGAAAGAGTCCGATCTGCGGGGCCAGCATCACAAGCGCGACAACGAACACGACGAGCACCAGAAATGAAAATGGCCGCTCGCCGGTGTCCAACTGGCTGATGAGGTGCGGGTATCGTATGCGGGTCACCATGAGGACCGCCGCGATGATCATCACAAACGGAAGAAAGCCGGCGACGATCTTCGGGAGGCTCCTGCCGATGTCCTCATCCATGAGGAAGATAATCGAGGTCACCATGAGGCCGGCCGCGGCGGGGGAGGGCAGCCCCCTGAAGGACTTGTGCGCTTCGGCGCTCAAGTCCGTCTCCACGTTGAAGCGCGCCAGCCGGAGCGCCGCGCATATCACGTAAAGGCCGCTCGCCGCCCACGCGTATTCCTCAGGCAGCCTCGGCACGCGAAAGAGCGCGTAGTTGTGGATGAGAAACGCCGGCGCAACGCCAAAGGACACCATGTCTGCGAGACTGTCCAGCTCCGCGCCGAACTGGCTCGACGTCCGCGTGATCCTCGCGAGACGCCCGTCGGCGGCGTCGAAGAGCATGGCAACGAGGACGAGCCACGCCGCCCTTTCGTAGTTGCCGCCGCCTGCGGCCGCAAGCGCGCTGAAACCGCAGATCAGGTTGCCCACCGTCGCCAGCGTAGGCCAGAACGCTATCTTCTTCACGTCTTTGCCTCGGGTGCTTTCGGCTTCCCTATGTGTCCCAGTACGGTCTTGCCGGCCTTGACGTGCTGGCCGACCTTCACCGACGCCTCAAACCCCATTTCCGCCGGTATATACACCTGCGTCCTGCTCCCAAACTTTATCATGCCCAAGCGCTGGCCGCAAGCTAATTCGTCGCCGCTGCGAACGGCACAGACGATGCGGCGGGCGATAACGCCGGCGATCTGCTTGACCGCAATTCGTTGGCCGCCAACGACTTCCAGCATAATGGTGTTACTTTCGTTCACGTCTCCGGCGCGGCTGCGAAGGGCGTTCAGGAACTCACCCCTCTTGTAGACGACGTCGACAACCCTGCCCGCAAGAGGGGCGCGGTTGATGTGGACGTCAAAGACCGATAGAAACACGTCCACAAGCGTCGCCTTGCCGCTCCCAACCGGCATCTCGCTGTCGGCGATAGCGATAACCTTCCCATCGGCGGCCGAGAGCACGGCTGTGTCGCATGTTTCATCGCCCCGGCGCTCGGGATCTCTGAAGAAATAAAGAGCGAACGCCGCCGGAATCAGGATGAGCAGGGCATACGCGCCGATGAAAAAGGCGCAGATAATGGTAAGGGCGACAAAGATTCCTACGGTGGTGAAGGCTGTCTTCAACCCGTAGGGTGCCAGCGGAAGTCTCAAGCATCGCCCTCGTGGAAAACGAAGCCGCATTCCCCTCCCATCTTCTTAATCAGAGCCGTATCGCGACCGTCTATGGGGAATGCCCTGCACTGGCTGAACCTGTAGCCGTAAATCCTGCATCTGTCGCCACTTAGGAATGGGCACTGGAAGAAGACTTTGCAGCATTGGGCGCACCTGCGGCACTCTCCCCCGCGGCGCGCGAGGTTCTCTTTGACGTACCCCGGCCGAACCTTGCAGATCACATACCGGCTCAGTTTCGACCAACCCTGCTCAACAAAACACGCCAGCCCCGATGACGCAGCCTCGCTGTGGCCATTGCCGGTCTGGCCGTTACTTTGGTGGGACTTGTTCCCCTTATGGCGGTGTTTTTGCTTCTTAGCCATTCTGTATCCCCCGCCTGTCAAGGAGCTTCTGGAGCCTTCCGCCGGTGAAAACGCACAAGCCTCCATTATCTGCAGAATTGAAGGCTTGTCAAAGGATTCGTGAAGGAATCGCCCGCTTTTTTCGTTCCTATTGTACCGCTATGCCAGCCGACCCCCCACCTGTTGTGTCTGATACGCACCGTCTATGTGCCACTGGTCCGCCGCCGGCGGACCCGCCCCGCAGTCCCCTCTCCCTCTGGGAGAGGGCAGGGTGAGGGAGCGCTCCACAACTCGCTCTGGGTGCGAGTCGCGGGTTCGCCGCCGGACTGATCTCCGACAACCCGCCCTGCCGATCAGCGGCCGTTGCGACCGGATGGGACTTCGGTGGCGTCGTGTCCTTGCAGCAGTCGTATCGGGCGACGTCCGCCGTCAGGCGGATCGCCCCTACAGGCCGCCGATAAAGCGTATCCAACCTACTCCGTATCCGCCTTCTTCGGTGCCGGCAGCCCCAGTGCCTCCCGCACCTTCACCATATCCTCGAACACCTTGCGCTTGTCGGCGGGGTTGCGCAGGAGATAGGCCGGATGGTAAGTCGGCATGAGCTGGGCTTTGCCGTAGGGGTGGAAGCGGCCGCGGAGGCGGCCGATGGTCTCGTCGGTAGTGAGCAGGTTGTGGGTGGCGATGCTGCCGAGGGCGACGACTATCTCGGGGTTGATGATCTCGAGCTGCTTATAGAGGTACGGGATGCACGTCGCGCACTCGTCGGGCATCGGCGTGCGGTTTCCCGGCGGGCGGCACTTTACGATGTTCGCGATGTAGACGTCCTCGCGCCTGAGGCCGAGGACGTTTTCGATGATGCGGTTAAGCATCTGGCCGGCGCGGCCAACGAAGGGGCGCCCCTGCTTATCTTCGTCAGCCCCTGGGCCTTCGCCGACGAAGACAAGCCGTGCCTTCTCGTCGCCTTCGCCGAAGACTATCGTCGTGCGCCCCTCGTTGAGGCGGCACTTCGTGCACCAGTCGACCCAGTCGCGCACCTCTTCCATGGTCATCATCGCTTTGCGACTCGCCTTCTTGCGCCCGGCACTCGCGAGGGCCGTCTCGGTTCCGAAAAGCCGCTCCATATCGACCGCGGCCTTGATTGCCTTTTTCGTTGCCATTACTCGCCGTCTCCGATAAATGCCCCTGCCTTGCGGAGGTTCACGCGAAGCTTCTTTGCGTCGATCTCGGCGGGGCGAACGTGTCCGGCCGCCGCCATCGCCGCTGCGGTGCCCGCCGCCTGGCCGATTCCCGCCACCACCGGCATCACGCGAAGTGACGAGTGCGCTTCGTGCGTCGCCGAGATCGCGCGCGCGGCCATGAGGAGGTTCGTCGTGCCCGTCGGCACAATCGCCCGGTAAGGGATCTCATACCAGTCGCCTTCCGGGACAGGCTTGATCACTGTTCCGGTTCCGGCCGGATTGTGGATGTCCACGGGATACGAGGAGCACGCGATTGCGTCCGGGAATTTCCTCGCCGACACCACGTCGTCGGCCTGAAGTACGTAATCACCAATGACCCGGCGCGACTCGCGCACGCCGATCTGCGCGGCCATCTTCTGGAGATACGCGTTCTCGAAGCCGGGCGCCTTCGCGCGGAAAAGCTTCACAAGCTCCGCCGTCTGCCTGCGCCCCTCGAACTCCGCCTCGGAAAGCGTCTCGGGCCGCAGCGCGCTCTTACCCACCACGCGCGTCGTGTTGAAGTGGAGCACGTCGTCGCGCATCGTCTTGAACACGAGTATGTTCTCGCGCGGATTGTGGACCGTGCCCGCTTCCTTCGCAGCCAGGTACACGTCGTTCAACACCTTCGCCATCTCCCTGTGCGACTCCGGCAGCGCTTTGCGGTTGATCCCGGCGATGCGGAAGCACAGCGTCATCGGCTGGCAGAGGCCGTCTTCCTTTCGCCCGATCTCCACCCGCGCCCCTGCCGCGGCAGCCAGATCGCCGTCGCCGGTCGCGTCGGCGTAGATTGCCGACTCGATCTCGAACGAGCCGCCCTTGGACGTAAACCGCGCGCCCTTAATGGTGCCGCCGCTCGCAGCGCATGTGACGAAGGTCGTGTGGAAGAGAACCCTGACGTTGGCCTCGTGCACGAGGTCGTCGAGTACGAGCTTCAGGATCTCCTCATCGAACGTCTGCCTGTCCGCCGCAAGCCCGCCCGCGCGGTCGAGGTGATCGATGATCTCAGCGAAAATCCCCCGGCTCAACTGCCTTTGCCCCGCCCAGTACTCCATGTAGGGGTTCACGAGTCCCGCGGTAGCCATCCCACCGAGGAACCCATACCTCTCCACCAGCACGGTCCTCGCCCCCATCCTCGCCGCCGCCACCGCCGCCGGCACGCCTCCGGGCCCGCCGCCAACAACGAGAACGTCGCATTTATCCATCGGATGCTCCGTGTCGCTGAAGTCTCTGTCCGCCGACTATCCTACTTCGGAATTGGGAGCGGTCAAGGGGAAGAACCAGACCGAAGTCCGAAGTCTGAAGTCCGAAGGTAAAGCACCAAACCAACGGCGTACGCCGGGCGCTTCGGCGCGCCAGGCGTGCCGCCGGTTGTCCAAAGCTTTCAATTGTCAAAGAGCGAGTTCGAAACTGGGTCACGTCAAGTTGCAGCTACCGAATCTCCCGCGCTGCCATCGTTCGATGGGAGGGGTACGGGAGGGGGCGTTACGGGTAACCCCGGACCATGAGGCTCAAAAGCGCCCGCTTTCGCATCGTTTCCGGCGGGATGGTCCGGGGTGGGTCGGAACGCGTCCGGGTGATCCCGGACTGTGCCCTCCGGGCATACGTGCGAAAGGTGCGAAGAGTGCGAAAGGTGCGAAAGGGAAACACCGACACCTTCGCCGAGAGGCGCTTGCGGAGCGGGTGCGCATGAAGAACGCAGGGCGGCGCGGCGGAGGCGGCGGCGTTCGTTCTTGCGGCGGAGGGCGGCTTCGGCGCAGGCGCGGCAGGAACGGACAAGTTTGCCGTGGTCGCGGCGCAAGAGCACATTCGCGTCAGTGAGCTCGTGGCCCTTTCTGCAGCGGGGCACGGACGGCTCAGGGCGCGGTCGTCGCACATGGTGGACGGGGTCAATCTCGAGGTGCTCGGCCTGAGTCACCACTTTCAGGTGAGCCGGGTTGCAGCAGCGCCTGTTCTTGCACCTATGGTGAAGGATGCAGCCAGCGGGGATTGGGCCGACGAGGAGCTCATAGATCATTTTGTGCACTTGCCACTCCGCGTTGCGCAACCAGACTCGGCCGTACCCTCCCGGGCCCAGGTAGCCGGTCCAGTTCCAGCAACCATTGTGAGACTCCTCGATGTTGAGCGCGAGCTTGCGCAGTTCGCGAGGGGTAAGGGGGAAAATGGAACGGTAGTTACGCATTCGAATCATTGGAGATCTCCTAAACAAGTCCGAAGTCCGAAGTCCGAAGTCTGAAGTCGTGTCGCTTCGCTCCAGGCTTGGGCCTTGGGGCTTGGGCAAAGTCGACACCTGAAACCAATTGAGAACCAAATCATCGATCCGCAGATGGCGCAGATGGACGCAGATGACAAACAAGTCTGAGGGCCGAAGGCTGAAGACTGAACGAAGCACAGACCAAGGAAACACTGCCCTTCTGTACTAATGTCGGGTGCACGAGTAATTGGGCCTACGGAGGCGCGAAAAAGTGCAAGCAACGCAGGGCCGGGGCGACGCAAAGCCTTGTGCGCAAAGGAGTAGAAGTATTTTCAAAAAGTTGGGACATTGCGGATATTCCTTTCGAAAGTGCACGAGAGTCGCTTCGCTCCGGGCTTGAGCTGTGGGGCTTGGGCCTTGATCAGAACCCGACCCGACCTACCCCAAAACCTCGACAAACCAAGACTGAATGGAAAGCGTGAGCCAAGAAGACGTTGGCCCTCTGTACTAATGTCGGGTGGGCGAGTAATTGGGCGTGCGAGGGCACAGAAAAGTGGGAGAGCCGGGAGGGCGAGTCGACGCAAGCCGTTACGCGCACAGCGGTAGGAGTTCTTTCAAGAAGCTCGGGCATTGGGGATTTTCCTTTCGTGAGTGGGCGAGAGTCAGGCGAGGCCGAGGAAGAACCAGAATCAGGCTGAGGGCTGAAGGCTGAAGACTGAAGGTAAGTCAGAACCAGAGAACATAGGCCCTCTGTATGTTGGAGGGGTTATTCACGGTTTTGGCGGTTTTGGGCGGATTCGGGGGACGGGCGGGGAGGAGGGGTTGACGTAAGTGATGAGCGAGGGAAGAGTTACGGCCGGGCGTAAGTTCTTGAAAATAGTGGATTTTTCTACAGAGTCTATTCAAATAGGGATTCTTGCGAAAATGCCTTCTCAGAGCGAGTGTTTGCTGACGCGTAAGTCCAGGTGGGGCAATGGGTAAAAGAACCAATCGAAGACAAACAAGCTGTGGGCTGTGGGGGGTGGGCCGCGGGCAGAGGCATAACACCAGACCGAAGTCAGAAGCCCGAAGGAACTGCCCTTCGCACGCGGAGTCCGCGGGGTCCGCCGAGGACAGCCTGAAGCGACAGATGCATCTCACCACCAAGGCACCAAGGCCACCAAAAGCACCATTAGGTATCCTATTGTGTCAGAACCACTTCATTCCCGATGATGCTCCGTAGGTCGTCCAAAGCCTTTGCCTCGAAGATCGAGTCATCGAGTATGCGTACGATCTCTTTCTTGGGGCGCGTAGCACTCAGTTGGATGAAGATCGACAATGCAAGCCTGCAGTACTCGGCAAGATTCCTGGCAAGTGATGTGGCCGACGGGGCTTGCTTCCTATCCATGGCCGAGCCGTGGACGTAGCGGCTTCTGATATCGTACGCACTTCGCACATTGTCGTATACTTCCCTTGGGTTGTGGCCGGCGTGTCTCAGGAGCGCTGCGGCTCTCTCTGAGAGACGATGCGATAGCTCTGCTTCCTTGTCCATCAGGAGCGCCTCAAGGCACGCCGTGGCCGCCATTATCCTAGCTTCTACATTGCCCGAGCTCAGTACAGACTTGGTGAACCACTCGCATGCTACGGATATCGGTGAGACCTTGCGAGCCTGATCGTGGCGTGGGAAGGGTAGCAGCGGCCCGATCTTGGTTGTGAAGCGATCAAGCGCTGTGATATCGGCGGTTCCAATGGTGCAGCGGTAGTGGCAAGCGCGAGGGGCCTCGCGCAGGATGCTTCTCTGCTGCGAGGGTAGACTGAACCCGAAGGGCGGGAGAGCCAAACCCTCGCAATGAGCGCTGCATAATCTGAAGAGCAGGAGCGTATGCACTATCCGGTCCACCTGATCGCGGGCATCCATGTGGTTCCGCGCTCTGAGAGCCAACTCAAGAATAGATGCTTCGTGCGGGACCGTGTCAAGGCCGAACGGGTACCCTTGGAGGAGTTCGGTCAAATCATCGGCTGTCAATTGGCGTAGAGTTGCTCCGGCGCGGATGGCCAGGGCCTCATCGGCAGGCTGTACGCCGCACAGCCACACGGTGACCGCGAAGTCTGTCCTGCAATCCTTAAGATTCCTGAGCAGAGCATCGGTCTCCTTTGATATCAGCATGTCGGTGGCGTCATCTGACGCCATGAGTTTCCAGGCATAGTGCTCCAAGTACGTAGTGCGCAAGCGCCAATCGTCTTGACCGTATGCTTGTCCTATAACGTCTTTGGCGGTGGCGAGTTCCCGAAGGGGTGCGATTGTGCCGTCCCAGAGTCTGCGCACTTCCTTCTGTGGCCACTCCGTCCTTACAACGGTGCTTTGCCCAAAGGTGGCACCCTTGCGGTGTGGTTCCCACGTAAGCCCCGTGCAGACATATGTGGTGTACGAGATGGATTTCTTCTGAATCTCGCCGTTCTTCAGCGATAGGGCGACTCGATTTCGGACAGCACTCGCAAGGTCAAGAAGTACGGCCCGGACATTGTATTCCGCCGCACCATCCATGTTGGTGCTCCTGGCTCGGCGCTGTGGTTATGCGAAAAGCTCCTCTTCCACCAACTTCAAGTATTTGTTTACGTAGAACATGTCCGGCTCTTCGCGTGATGCGCGCGACTTGATGACAAAACCGGGGTTCTTGGGATTGAGCGGATTGAAGATAATCAGCCCTATACCGAATATCCGACATAGAGCGTCGAGACGGGTCTTGTCGTCATCCGACGAACCGCTCGGTACGACAATGTATGACTTATGCGAAAAGAGCTTATACGAACATGCCTGGCCAAACGCGGTTATGAGGTTCGCTGGGTCCAGTTTGATTTCTGCAGAGACGATCTCTGTTGGGAACTTAACGATATCTGAACGCCTCGGCTCCCTTATGCCCACTACGTCGGGTGTGCCCCACTTGTCCCTGAATCGATTCCCACCAAGACTGATCGCCTTCGTGCATTCCTCAACCTCGTTGATTAGCCAATCACGGAAGGCGTCGTAGAAGTCCTCCTCGCGAATCCTCTCACTCTTGGGGCCGCCAATGGCAGGTGTTGGTTCTTGTCCGATGGTGTCCCTGTATCTGGTAGACCGATAGATGCCCTTCGCAGGCTGGTACACTGAGGGAGGCAGTTCGCAGCGGAAGCTGTACAGCGCGCCGTGTATTGTGTTGCGGGGTATGCTGGGGCAAGCGGCCGCTATCTCTCTGAACAATTCAGAATAACGTTTGCCTGTGGGAGTGGCATCTATTAGTTCCAGTGCCATGCTTTTCACTGTGTCCCTGCTACTCATTGTCTGCTCTCCGCATCCAATCTAGGAAGACCATGCCCAAAGCGCGCCTTGATGTTGTCCAATGACGGAAATAGTTGATGCCTTTTGTCTCTTCGTCGGCGGTGCCGCCAACTAACCTCACATCGCGGGCTCCAACCAGGGCGGGTACGGAGCCCCGCCCCTACGATTCAAGGCAAGCAGCAGTCACGCCAGTTTCTTTGAGATGTGCTCTTCGAGAATCTCCTTTACGGTCAGCGGGACGATGACTTTGCCGGTACGGGTGAAGAAGGCGTCGGATTCGGTGAGGGCGTCTTCACTGAAGTCGAAGGCGACGAAGAAGCCTTTGGCGCGGTCTTCGCGCATCATGGCGGCTTCGAAGGAGTCGATGTCGGGACGGCCGACTTTGTCTTTCTGTTTGACCTGAATCGGATACCAGACGTCGGTGAAGTCGAACTGGTTGGTCTTGGCGCCGGCTTTCCTGGGCGTTGCTGAGACGGGGAATATCTTGCCGTCGATGCCCATGTCGCCGACCTTAGTCGCGTTGGGGATGCCGCCGAGGGCGATGACCGCCCAGTTCTCGAACTCAAAGGGCGGAAGCTCGCGGAGGCGCGCGGCGGACCAAGGCAGATCGCGGACGACAAACCCGCGGCCTTCGCGCCACGCCTTCTCGCCTTGGGGCATGTAGCACACATCGCGTAGACGTTTCGCCATGACCTGGCATGCGGTGGGGCTGATATCAATTCCGATCCACTGCCGCCGCAGATTCTGCGCTGCGACAAGCGCAGTTCCACAGCCGCAGAAGGCGTCGAGAACGATGTCGTTCGGGTTGGAGGAAATCTCAATGATCCGCTCCAAGAGTTTGAGCGGCTTTTGTGTGGGGTAGCCCAAACGCTCCACGCCGACGCCTTGAACGGGGCCGATGTCGTCCCATACCGTGCCAAGAGGAACGCCTTTGCCTTCGTCGAGATAGCGCTTCTGGCGAGGCACGGCTCCGGGCTTAGCCTGAACGATCCTGCCTTGTTCCAGGAGTTCCTGCATATGCTTTTGGCTGAATCGCCAATATCGCTTTACGCCGAGGAATTCGAAGTAGGGATTCCCTTTGGAAGGCGCAGCTCCGCCCGGCGCGCCCAAGTCTCCGAGCGAGTATCGCCGGCCCGTTTCTGGCTCTACATGCTTGTAGAACTTTTCGATGTAGTCCTGATCGTACGCGGTGTAGAGGTGGCTAAACGTGCGCTTATCCGTACGCGCATAGAGGAAGATTGTGTCATGGACGCGCCCGAGGTGTCTTGATCCCTGCTTCGCGTCGTTGTGTGCAGACTGACGCTTCCAAATGATCTCATTTATGAACGCGTTCTCCCCGAAGATCGTGTCCAGCATTACCTTCACGTAGTGGCTGGCGTGCCAATCGCAGTGATAATAAAAAGAGCCGGTGCCTTTGAGGACTCGGTGAAGCTCAGCGCAACGCGGGCGCATGAAATTGATGTAGGCTTGAGTGGACTCATGACGGTCCTCAAATGCGCGTGTCTCCTTCGACTCGCCCCAGAAGACTTCATAATTGCGGTTGGAGTTGAAGGGGGGATCGATGTAGATGAGGTCGACGCAGGCGTCGGGGAGTTTGCGCAGTTGATCGAGGTTATCGCCGCAGTAAATGACGCGGGTGTCGACAAGGGAAGAGGGGCGGCCGGCAGGGGCCTCCGCTGAGGGAGCTTGGGTTTCCCGGGTCTTCTTTGGCATGTCTTCAGTATACAGAAAGGCCGCCCAGGTATTCAAGAGGCTACCTGACGAGACGGCGGACAAGAAACGAGAGCGGAAGCTCGCGCGGTAGCGCGGATCGTGGTTGAGATAGGGTGCATGAGCGAGGGGCACGTAGAATGCGCGGTCGAGCACAGGACTGAAAATCCTGGTGTCGTGTGCGCGCGGCGATGGGGGCCTGCAGCTAATGCTGGGGGATGGGGGTCGGGTAGAACGCGTGCGCTGAAGCGCACCCTATGAAGCTGCGATTGTGACGGGCATGCCGTTGGCCGCCCGCGCTTCGATGCATGCCTGGATGGCTTCGCTGATGTTGGCAAGGGCTTCGTCTTCCGTCTTGCCCTGTGAGACGCAGCCGGGTATGGCGGGGCACTCCGCTACAATCATGCCTGTTTCGTCGCGTTCCAAAGTCACTATAAGACGCATAGTAGGGTCCTCCGTTCGCCTACATAATTGTAGCAGCGCGTTGCCGGCGCGTAAAGATTCGCGTGGGGGTGTAGACCGGGCCGGAGGCTGGAGACGGGAGGCTGGAGGAGAGCCGAAGCAGAAAGCATCGGCGCAGAAAGCGGTGCCGTAAGGTGGTCCGCCTGCGGCGGATCCGCCCCACCGGCAGCCAAGGGCCGCAGAGAGTGGAGCAGTAGATCAGTAGAGCAGTAGAGCATCCGGCAGAGGCGAATTGTCCGGTAGCGAGGCCAGCGCGTGCTTCCAGAGCGGCTTGTGGAGCGCTCCCTCACCCCGACCCTCTCCCAGAGGGCGAGGGGACTAAGCCAACGCCGTGTGCGGCAGTGGACACGCGACTGCGATTATCGTAGAATCTTGGCGCCACAGAAGGGACCTTGCGGGTTCGGGAGGCAGAGCGATTGCCGGGACTGTGACAAAAAGTGGGAAACGCGTCGGGACTGGCGCGGCACCGGGCGTGAATTATCGTGGAGTTACGCTTCGCTCGAAGGTTGTAGCTGCGGCGGCGTCGTTTCTCATGTTTCAGGGGGAGCTGTTTGCGGGGAAGAGGCTCCTGCCGGAGTTTGGAGGGGCGGCGTATGTGTGGTGCACCGTCCTTCTTTATTTCCAGATCGTCCTCATAGTCGGCTACTACGCCAGCCGCGCGCTGGCTGCGGCGAACTCCAAGACGCGAACGTGGATACTTGCGGTTCTGGGGCTAAGCGGGCTTCTCACGCTCATGCCGCACTTGCCGCAGGCGCCGTGGCTGCCTGCCGAGCTGCAGCCGCTTGTTGCACTTGTGCCGTTCACGGGGTTGAGCGTCGCGCTCTTTACGACGACGCCGCTTCTGCATCGAAGGCAGACGAACCGCTCCAATTACCGCATCTACGCATGGTCGAACGCGGGCGCGTTCGTCGGACTTCTCACGTACCCCTTGGTCGTCGAGCCGCTGACGCCGCTATGGGCTCAAGATCTCGTGTGGGCGCTCGGAGGCCTTCTGATAGCGACCATCGGCCTTGCAGGTCCGGGCATAACGCCTGACGCCGAGAGCGATGCTCCTGCACGCGGCGGCACGCGATGGGAGTGGTGGGTACTGCCCGCGGTTTCGAGCGGCCTCCTTCTCGCTACGACCAATCGGCTTGCGTACGAGGCGAGCGCGGGCCCGCTCACGTGGGCGATTCCTCTTGCCGTCTTTCTTTTCACTTACGTACTGGCGTTCGGCAGCCGCCGGCAGATGCCGATTGGAGCCATCGCCGTTGCTGGCCTCGTTCTGCTCGCCATTTCCTGTATCACTGTGAGCGAGTCGCTGTGGCTCCTTTTCGTGATCCTTGCCGCGGGAGGGGCGGGGATGCTCGCGTGCAACGCGTGGCTCGCGGCGACCAGAAACGAGAATTCCCACGGCTTCTACCGGGCCAACGCGGTTGGAGGCGCGGCCGGCACGGCAATCGTCGCGCTCGTGGTCCCGCACGTCACCAACCAGCCGTTGGAGTTTCCGATCCTGGTTGTCGGCTCGCTTGCGGCGGCCGGCATATGGCGCGCGGGCAAGCTGATCAAGCCGGTAATCGCCGCGGCCGCCCTCGCAGCGGCGTACCTGGCCATCTACGACGCTCTGGGCATCAACAGCGGCGGAGTGATACTGGCCCGAGAGCGGACGCTCTATGGCTGCCTGAAGGTGAGCGCCACGCCTGACGGCCGGTGGCGCGAGCTCTACAACAACACGACGCTTCACGGCGGAGAGGATCGCGAAGTCAGCGGAGGACTCCTTACGTACTACAGCACTACCTCCGGCGTCGGCAGGCTCATAAGGGCAAAGCAGGCCGTGAGCCCCTCCATCAAGGTCGGCGCCATCGGCCTCGGTACGGGCAGCATCAATTGGAGTATGCGCGGCGCGGACTTCATCACGTTCTATGAGATCGATCCGGAGGTCGAGGTCCTCGCAAGGAAGTATTTCACTTATCTCGAACACGGCAACGTCAAGGTGGTCATCGGCGACGGCCGCAAGTCTCTGGAGCAAGAGGAGAGCCGGCAGTTTGACGTTCTGGCCATCGATGCTTTCAGCGGCGATGCCATCCCGACTCATCTCCTCACGAGGGAAGCCGCGGCAGTCTACAAGCGCCACCTGAAAGGCGACGGCGCGATTGCCATCCATATCACCAACCCGTACGCCGATCTTAAGCCCGTTGTGAAAGCCATCGCGCGAGAGCTTGGCATGTCTGTCACTATCACAACAGTGGGATACGGGACCTGGGCGACGCTCACACCGGGAGGGCCGGCTCCCGAAGGCAGAATCATCGAGTGGACGGATGAACATAACAGCGTGCTGTCGGTGGTGTATTAGAAATCAGTCCGAAGTCCGAAGTCTGAAGTCCGAAGGCAAGGCACAAACGAAGCAAGGCTGAAGGCTGAAGGGAAGGCGACTGGAGACTGGAGACCATCCTTCGCCAAGGCTTCGTCCTTCGTCACGACTACGGACGACAAGCCGGACGGCAGGCCGGAGACTGGAGCGAAATCAAAACCAAGGACATCGGCACATCGTCCGTCGCTGAAGCTATGGACGACAAGAGAGGCGGGCCGTAAGGTCGATCCGCCGGAGGCGGATCCGCCGCACCGGCGGCCGCAGAGAGTGGAGTCCCGACAGGTCGGGAATCAGTAGAGCGGTAGGGCATCGGGCAGAGGCGAATTGTCCGGTAGCGAGGCCAGCGCGTGCTTCCAGCGCGGCTTGTGGAGCGCTCCCTCACCCTGACCCTCTCCCAGAGGGCGAGGGGACTAAGGCAACGCCGTATGCGGCAGTAGACACGCGCGCGCGGTTCTCGTAGAATCGTTGCGCCGCAGAGGAGACCTTTGAGGTTCGGGAGGCAGGGCGATTGCCGGGACTGTGACAAAGAGCGGGAAGCGCTCCGCGGTCGGCGGGCCGCCGGGAGTGCCCTATCGCGCCGTTACGCTCAGGTCGAAGCTCGTGGCTGCGGCGGCGGCGTTTCTCATGTTTCAGGGGGAGCTTTTCGCGGGAAGGCGTTTGCTGCCGGAGTTCGGAGGGGCGGCGTATGTGTGGTGCACGGTTCTCCTCTATTTCCAGATCGTCCTCATAATCGGCTACTACGCCAGCCGCGCGCTCGCTGCGACAAGCTCCAAGACGCGGACGTGGATTCTCGCGGTTCTGGGGCTAAGCGGGCTTCTCACGCTCATGCCGCGCCTGCCGCAGGCTGAGTGGCTGCCGCAGGAGCTGCAGCCGCTTGTCGCGCTGCTGCCGTTTACGGGCCTCAGCGTCGCGCTCTTCACGACTACGCCGCTGCTACACCGCAGGCAGACCAACCGCTCCAACTATCGCATCTACGCGTGGTCGAATGCGGGCGCATTCGTCGGGCTTCTCACGTACCCCTTTATCGTTGAGCCGCTGACGCCGCTGTGGGCGCAGAACGTTGTATGGGCCGTCGGCGGCCTCCTGATCGCGACGGTCGGCCTTGCCGGCCCGGGCGTTGCCGGCGACGCGGAGAGCGATACTCCGTCTCGCGGCGCCACGCGTTGGGAGTGGTGGGTTTTGCCGGCCGTGTCGTGCGGCATTCTTCTGGCTACCACCAACCGCCTCACTTACGAAGCGCCTGCAGGTCCGCTAACGTGGGCGATTCCTCTTGCGGTCTTCCTTCTCACGTACGTAGTGGCATTCAGCGGCCGGCGCATACCGATAGGAGCCACGGCGGTGATCGGCCTCGTTCCCGTTGCCATCTCCTGCGTCGCCTTGAAGACCTCGAACTGGCTGCTTCCGACGATCCTTGCCGGGGGAGCGGCGGGGATGCTTGCCTGTAACGCGTGGCTCGCGGCGACGAGGAGCGAAAACTCCCACGGCTTCTACCGGGCCAGCGCGGTTGGCGGCGCGGTCGGCACGGCAATCGTCGCGCTCGTGGTTCCCCACATCACGCAGTATCCGGTGGAATTCTCCGTCCTGGTCATCGTCACGCTCGGGGTCGCGGGATTGTGGCACGCGCGCAAACTGATGAAACCCCTGGTTGCCGTCGCCACCCTCACAGCGGCGTGTTGCGCGGTCTACCACGCTTTCGATATGAGCTGCACGGGAAAAGTCGTGGTCCGCGAGCGAACGCTCTACGGCAGCCTCAGAGTGATCGACTCGCCTGACGGCCGGTACCGGGAATTCTACAACAACACTACGCTTCACGGCGCAGAAGACCGTCAGGTCAGCGGGGGCGGTCTGAGCTACTACAGCGCGACCTCGGGCGTTGGCCAGATCATAAAGCTGAAGCAGGCCAAGAGCCCCTCCATCAAGGTCGGCGCCGTGGGTCTCGGCGTGGGAACCATCAACCAGCACATGCGGCCGGCGGACTTTATTACCTTCTATGAGATCGATCCTGAGGTCGAGGTTCTCGCGAGGAAGTACTTCACGTATCTCGCCCACGGCAACGTCACAGTGGTCATCGGCGACGGCCGCAAGTCCCTGGAACGAGAGGAAAGCCAGCAATACGACATCCTCGTCCTCGATGCGTTCAGCGGCGACGCCATCCCGACGCACCTCCTCACGAAGGAAGCCGCGGCCGTCTACAGGCGCCACCTGAAACCGGACGGCGCGCTCGCCATTCATATCACAAACGCATACGTGGACCTCGAGCCCGTCGTGAACGCAATGGCGCGCGACCTCGGAATGTCCATCGATATTGCCCGAGAGGGGCTCATTATTGGAGAGGATCCTATAACGTGGGCGATCATCCATCCCGGAGGGCCCGCTCCCGAAGGCAAGTTCATCGAGTGGACAGATCAGCGCGGCAGCGTGATGTCGGCGCTGTATTAGAAATCAGTCCGAAGTCCGAAGTCTGAAGTCCGAAGGCAAGGCACAAACGAAGCAAGGCTGAAGACTGAAGGCCGAAGGAAAGGCATGAACCGGAAACCAGTCCGAAGTCCGAAGACAAACCATGAAGGCGTCGGCGCAAGAGGCGGCGCCGTAAGGTGAATCCGCCGCAGGTCCGCCAGAGGCGGATTCTACTGAGGGCGCACAGCCGTGCGCCCCTACGACGGCGCGGCATCGTCCTTCGCTTCCACCTTCGCCAAGGCTTCGGTGGACAGAAAAGCTACGGACGACAAGAGCGGCGTCCCTACGACGGTCTCAACAGAGAAACGTTGTCCGCTCTTCTATACGGCGCGTCCGGCGGGCTGCGGCGCACCGCGATCCGCCGCCGATGGGCCGCCGGTGACGCCGCTGACGATGCGATCGCCGATTTCCTTGTCGATATTGCGCCAGTATTGGAAGGCGCGCTGCAACACCGGATCGGATACGCCCTTCTTGAGGTGGCCGACGACGTTGGACACCAAACGGTTGCGCTGCGCGTCGTCCATCACCTTGCGGACGAGGGTCCCGGGCTGGCCCCAGTCATCGTCATCCTTGCGCTTGGTGTAGGCCGCGCGGAGAAAATCGCCGTCGGCGTGCCAGACCGCAACCTCGCGATAACGCTCGCTATCCGCCTGCGGGCCGCCTTTTGAGTTTGGCGCGTATACCGGGTCGGAGACGTTTATCACCCTCATCAGTCCGTCTTTGCTGTAATTGTGGAGGGGCGACTTGGGACGATTGACGGGTATCTGCTTGTAGTTGACCCCGAGGCGCGCGCGATGCGCGTCGGCGTAGGAGAAGAGGCGGGCCAGGAGCATCTTGTCCGGACTGACGCCGATGCCCGGAACGAGGTTGTTCGGCTCGAATGCCGCCTGCTCTATCTCCGTGTGGAAGTCGGTTGGGTTACGATTGAGCGTCAGCCGCCCGACCTCCTGCAGCGGGTAGTCGGCATGCGGCCATACCTTGGTCAGGTCGAAGGGGTTGAACCGGTAAGTCTCGGCCTCCTTGAACGGCATGATCTGCATCCTGAGCGTCCAGGTCGGGTAATCGCCCCTCCTGATCGACTCGAAGAGATCGCGCCGATGGTAGTCGCCGTCAACGCCCGCCAGCCGGTCGGCCTCCTCCTGCGTGAGAAAGTCGACGCCCTGATCGGTTTTGAAGTGGTACTTCACCCAGAAACGCTCGCCCTTTGCGTTGACCCACATGTAGGTGTGGCTCGAATAGCCGTTCATGTGGCGCCAGTTTTTCGGAATCCCCCGGTCGCCCATTAGCCACGTGACCTGGTGGGCCGACTCGGGCGAGAGCGTCCAGAAATCCCACTGCATATCGTTATCGCGCATGTCGTTATCCGCGCGGCGTTTCTGGGAGCGGATGAAGTGTTGGAATTTCATAGGGTCTCGAACGAAGAACACCGGCGTGTTGTTTCCCACCATGTCGTAGTTGCCCTCGGTCGTGTAGAACCTCAGCGCGAAGCCGCGCGGGTCCCGCCATGTATCGGGGCTGCCGCGTTCGCCGGCCACCGTCGAGAACCGGATGAGCGTGTCCGTCTTGACGCCCGGTTGGAACACCGCGGCCCTGGTATAGGCGCTGACGTCCCTTGTTACCTCGAAGAATCCGAACGCGCCCGCGCCTTTCGCGTGGGGCTGGCGCTCGGGAATGCGCTCGCGGTTGAAATTGGCCATCTGCTCGATGAGGTAGTGGTCCTGCAGGAGAATCGGCCCGTCAGGTCCTACGGTGAGCGAGTACTCATCGCTGGCTACGGGAATCCCGGCGTCGTCTGTTGTGTATTTGCGAGCATCCTCTTTCAAGGCAAGACCTCCTTTGCACGAGGGTCGGGGTGCTCCGTCGGGAATCGATGATCTGGACTTGTCCTCCGGCAGCGATCCGCGTGGGGCTTCTCTCGCTGGCTTGACACGTTCGCAGCCGGGAGGGTTCCATGATTGCCGGCCTCCGCCGGAATGGTTGGGCGGCAGGACAGGCAGCGCGCGCTGAAGTCACTCGATGGAAGTCTTTCGGACTGCGGTGCCTTGACAGGCGGCGTTGGACTCGCGAGAATCGGCGCAGGAAGGAAGGGACCGGTTGCTGGCTGGGAGGGGCGGCTATGCTGACGAAGGATGAGGTGTCGAAGGCGCAGACGAGGGCGGTGGAGTACTTCAGGAAGGCCGGCATAGTTCTCACCGAAGAGGAGAAGAAGCACATCGAGGTCGCGGACTTCGGGCTGGGGGATCTGGCGAATACCGGCCTGGAGCTCGTCACGTATGTGAACACCGAGCGGTGCTGCGCGAAGGAGCTCATTCTCTTCCCGCGCCAGACGTGCCCGGAGCATCGGCACCCGCCGATCTCAGCGACCAATCCCGGCAAGGAAGAGACGTTCAGATGCCGCTGGGGAGAGGTGTATCTCTACGTGCCGGGCAAGGCGACGTGGAACCCGAAGGCGAAGGTCCCCGAGGGGCGCGAGAAGGCTTACACGGTCTGGCACGAGGTGACGCTCAAGGCCGGAGAACAATACACGCTCGCGCCGGACACGCTGCACTGGTTTCAGGCGGGGGACGAGGGCGCGATCGTGTCGGAGTTTTCGACCAAGAGCATGGATGAAGCCGACGTATTCACGGATAAGGATATTCACCGGGTGCCGAAGGTGGAGTAAGGCTGAAGGAAAGGCGACTGGAGACTGTAGACCATCCTTCGCCAAGGCTCCGGACGGCAGGCCGGAGACTGGAGCAAAGTCAAAACCAAAGGCATCGGCGCAGAAGACAGCGCCGTAAGGAGGCAGACAGGAATGTCTGCCCTACTGATGGGCGACTCGCCGAGTCGCCCCTACGATGAGGGCGCGGCAAGCAGCGCCCCTGCGAGATAGCCAGAGATAGATTCTGAGGAGCGAGGGAATTGCCAACCACAAAGAAGTATGCGCGGGAGAGTGTGCCGGTGGTCGCCAATGTGAAGGTGGCCGAGGGGCACTATGCGATGACGCTCGGCGATGCGGAAATGGCCCAGGAGGCACAGCCTGGGCAGTTCTTCGAGGTGAGGCTCAAGGGGCCGGGCGCGCCGTTTCTGCCGAGGCCGTTCAGTATCTACGACTGGCAGATCGAGAAGGACGCCCGCAAGAGCGGATTCAAGATCCTCTACAAAGTGGTGGGGAAGGGAACCGAGGCGCTCTCGCAACTGAAGCCCGGCGATACGGTCGCGGTGACGGGGCCCTTGGGCAATACATTCTCATCGCCGGACGCGGCCAAGAGTATTATGATCCTCGCGGGCGGGATAGGGATCGCGCCGTTTCTCGCGCTCATCAGAAGATCGATCGCTGACGGCGCGCGGCCGGAGGCGTTTCATCTGTTGTACGGCGCAAGGACCGCGTCGCTCATCGTGGAGGAGAAGCCGTTCGTCGAGCTTGGGGTCGCTATGGAAGTTGCGACTGACGACGGCACGCGCGGCGTGAGGGGCACAGTGATGGATCTACTCGCGCGGCACTGCGAGCTCGTGGGTCCCGACGAGATCCGCGCGTATGCGTCGGGGCCGACGCCGATGCTCAACGTCCTTGCGCTCTTCTGTGAAAAACGCGGCATACGGTGCGAGCTGTCGCTCGAGGCGCGGATGATATGCGGCATCGGCGTGTGCAACTCGTGCGCGGTGGCCGTGACGTCGGATAAAGCGCCGGACGGGTGGGAGTACAAGCTTGTGTGCAGGGATGGGCCGGTCTTCGAAGCGCAGGCACTCTATCTGAAGTGAGGCTGGAGGCCGGAGGCGAGAGGCTGGAGCAAAGGCATAGACCAGGCTGAAGACGTCCTATAGATCGGAACCATGCTCCGGCTGAAGGCCTAAGGCAAATCAGAACCAAAGACACCGCTGCGGAGATCGGGCCGGGATCTGCAATCGGAACAGCAGGGTGGCACGGCCCTCACCCTAGCCCTCTCCCAGAGGGAGAGGGGATGTAAACCATGCATTGAGAGCTGAGAGCCCGGTTGCGGCGCGGGGAAATACGAAAGGGGCGGCCGTGATGGCCGCCCCTTGGGATTTGGTGCGCCCGGCAGGGCGCACTCACTTGGAGGTGGAAGTCCTCTACAGGCCTGGTAGGAGGAACTGTTAGCCGGACGGCAAGGGT
>Ga0315282_10005220_pt1 | contig 22219 bp, 29 predicted proteins | sample YL17G07_20_MG_FD_203693 | JGI IMG/M metagenome (GOLD analysis project Ga0315282, IMG submission 203693) | Sediment microbial communities from Yellowstone Lake, YNP, Wyoming, USA - YL17G07_20 | ecosystem: Environmental > Aquatic > Freshwater > Lake > Sediment | place: USA: Wyoming | collected... | reverse complement strand
GCTGAACAGCTGGATTCGCTTCTCACGAATCTGAATGAAGGCAAAGGAAGCGTTGGCCACATCTTGAAGAGCGACTCACTCTATAGAAGCCTGAACAGCACTATCTCCTCCATTGATTCACTTGTGAACGACATAAAAGCGCATCCAAAGAAATATATAAACGTGAGTGTGTTTTGAGTCGAGCGGGACTCATGTAGACATGAATCTTCACCATTGCATGTTGAAAGGAGTTAACAATGCCGATTGCTGATCAAGAACTGTGGGGAATAATCCTTGCTGCGGGTGAAGGAAAGCGTCTTCAGCAATTCCTTGCCCGCCACTATCGTTCGGTTCGTCCCAAACAATTCTCCATCTCCGAGGAGGCGACAAAAATGCCCGTCTTACACTCAATCACACAAAAAGCAGAAGGGAAAATCTTGTTATGTGGCAAGCATGGATAAACGGAATACTCGGTCTGTGGCTGATCGTGGCGGCCCTCATGCGATTTGGCCATGCGATAAATTTGGCAAACAACATCATCGTCGGTCTTGTAGTGGCAATCACGGCAGCGACAATCGTCAAGCAAAAACCCTGGCAGGGCTGGTTAACACTCATCGTCGGCGTCTGGATGATCATAGCTGGGTTCATCCCGTCGCTGGTTGATGCAACGGGATACATGTATAACGACTTGATCTCGGGAATCATTATTACTATCGGGGGATTCGCATCGCGCGCCACACCACAATCCCATGAAAAGGTAGCGTGAAATCTTCAACGTGGAGACTGTTGGGAGCTTGCCCGACGGTCTTGCACCAAGAACAAAATTCCTTCCGAAAAGAGATACTCGGAAATACTTTTATGCTGGCCTTGGGAGGAGGAGGTGCGCGCGGACTGGCTCATATCGGTGTGGCCTGAAAACACTCGAGAGAGAGCGAATGATCCCCTCGTTGATCGTGGGATCCAGCATGGGCGCGATCATCGGTGGTCTGTACAGCCAGCTGCGCGACTCCTCCCTGGTTCAGGGACTGATCGAAGACCTCCTGTTCAGCGAGCCCTTCACGCACCTCAGGCTAGACCTCATGCCCGAAAATTCACAGGCGCAAAGACAGCGAACGAGAAGGAATCTCGTTGACTTTCTAAGACGTGGACTGTATCTTTCGCGTGTTGCGTTGAGATCCGCTGCCATAGAAAATTCGGTCGTGATCAATATCCTCTCGCGCTTGTTTAGAGACGAGGATATACGGGAGACGCAGATTCCGTTCGCCGCAGTCGCTGTGAATGTCTCTACAGGAGAGGAGGTTGTATTGCAGCGTGGCTCCATCATAAGGGCCGTTGCGGCAAGTTCAGCCTTACCGGGCGTCACAACTCCCGTCGGGATAGACGGACAGCTCCTGATCGATGGAAGCGTCCTGGAAGTGGTCCCGGTACAGGCAGCAAAGGACCTGTCATCATCGCCCGTAGTCGCGGTAGACGTTTCAAAAGACATCGATCGCGAAGCAGCGCCGAAGACAGGGCTCGACGTAATACTAAGGGCAGAGCTCATCGCAAACCGAAAGCTGAACCTGCAGGCGTTGAAGCAGGCGGACGCCCTCGTGAGCCCGAGTGTGGGGCAGATTGACTGGTCGGGCTTCCACTCCATTCGCCAGCTTGTCGCAGCCGGGAGAGATTCGGCTGAGAGATTCTTGCACCAAACCTTTCAGAAACTTGAAACGATGCTTGTGTGAATGAAACGAATGGAGACTTCATCCATCATCACGACTCTGCGGCAGTCCTTCAGCAAGCGACGCAGGCAACCGTTTCACGTCACTTACTTGCATGGTCTCAAGCTGGCTGGCCTCGTGAGTGTGACGCGTAAAGCGAACTGGAGGCTGTACTCGGTCAAGCACAACCAGGTCTGCCAGATCCTTGCGAGTGCCCAAGAATTGCTGAAGGAGGAGTTCAAACGTGAAGGAGAATCACCCAGCTAGGGAAGACGGCGTGGGCGGTTTGTCCATGTCTGCACAGAACGTGCTGAAGACGTCAAAAGTCCTTGCACTTGTCGGCCCGACACGCGAGTCTCTCAAATATGCGTACGAATTCCTCTTTACACTTGGTCATCTATGAGGCGGCGCTTCGATTCGTCGAACCTGAACCGGTTGTCGGCGGCCGGATGTTGGTCATCGCCACCATTGGGTTTGTCGCAACAGCGCTGACCGCGGTCGGGCCGACATATGTCTTTTCCATCATCAAGGCGTTCAAGGATGCAGCAACACAGCTCTTGAGAAAATCAGAGCAAGCGAGAAGAAACTGACACAGCCATGCGTCGAACGGTGAAACAAGACAATACCAGGTTGCCCGATGCACGATGATGAACTTGTAGCGAGGCTCAAGCAAGGAGATCGAACGGCCTATGGAGAGTTGTTCGAAACGCACAGTTCCCTGGTGTTCAACGTTTGTCACCGCATTCTCGGCAACCGTGCAGATGCTGATGATGTTACGCAGGACGTTTTCCTTCACGCCTACGATGCCCTCCCCCGGTTTCGCGGCGAAGCGCGACTTTCCACCTGGCTCTATCGCATTGCCGTACACCTCTCCCTAAACCGCCAGCGCAGGAGGAAACGCGAGCGCTGGCTCGCGCTTGAATTTCTTGAGGAGCCTGAGAATGAGCTACCATCGCGGGACATCGTCTCCAGCGACGATACGCCCGACATCATAGCGGAAAAGCAAGAAACCAAGCAGATAATGCAGGCAGCGATCAATGCGCTTCCAGAACAGCAGCGCGTTGCCCTGATTCTCCACCGTTATGAAGGACTGCCTTACGAAGAAATCGCTGAGGTTATGCAGACATCGGTGGCCTCGGTGGAATCTCGCCTGCACCGGGCCAAGAGAAACTTGGCCAGAAAACTCGTGCCGTTGCTGAAGGATTTGTGAGGAGCGCAAGTTTTCAGGATGACATGTGTCCAATCTTCAGGAAGGTGATGAGTATGAGTCACAACGATATTCAGGCAAGGCTGCTCCTCTATCTCGATCGTGATTTACCGGAATCGAAAGAGCAGCAGATCAGAGATCATCTCTCTCAGTGCGCACTATGCAGCCGACAGCTCAAGCTGCTTGCTGCCGTCTGGCAATCTGAAGAGGCGAGAGAACGCATTCAACCTCCGACCCACCTCTGGGCCGCGATTGAGCGTCGCATTCTCCGCCACAAAAAAGACATTGCGGTCCCGGATTGGAGAGAGATCATCAAACGATATGTCGTTCGTCCAGCCCCTGCTTTTGCAGCGATTGCTGCGGTTTTATTGGGTATTTACATCGGTACATTCTCAAGGAATGGTGAATCGTTGCGAGCACAGAGCATGGGTCAACGCTTCCAGCCCGGAGAGGAATTTGGTCTCAATCAGTTCGATCTGGTTCCCCCCGGCTCCCTGGGAATCACACTGATCAATGTGTCAAACATCGAATAGTGAGAAACGCGTATGAGCAAAAGAATTATTGTGTACGCAGCACTCATTCTAACGGTTGTGAACGTTGCAGCCCTCGGGACAATGCTCTATTACCGCTGGAGCGAGCCAAGCGTCCCCTGCCCGCCGGAAACTCCCGGCCAGGGTTTCGAGCAGATGAAGCGTGAGCTTTCGCTCTCGCCAGAACAGATTGCATTGCTTCAAGAATACCGGACGCTGTTCCACGCCGAACTTGACTCACTCTCAGCCCGGCTTGCCGCGGTGCGTGCAGAACTCGCAAAGGAACTGTGGCAAGACGAGCCCGATACTGTCAGTATCAACCGGATCGTTGACGAAATCAGCGGACTGCAGTCCTCGGCCCAAAGGAAGGTGATAGATCATCTTCTATCAGTGAAGGGCATGCTCACTCCCGCACAACAACAGAAATTCTACACCATCGTTTTGCAGCGGTTTGCCTCTGCGTCCGATCAGCAGATGCCCGGACGCCGTCAACGTTGACAAACCTCAAGTTTCACGTTTCTCAAACAACTCGCTGCCCCCTCGACCGCAAGTTTTCTTCCCTCCGCGTGTCTAATCTCCAGAAGCTCTAAGAACGAGGAGGACATTTCATTGAGTATTCGTGCACTTTCTGGGTCCGTTAGCACCTTGCTGGCCACTTTGTTTCTCACAGCTCAGGCGCAGCAGGCTCCTCACGCTCCGCTTACTCTTGAGCAATGTATCGCCGTTTCCCTGCAGAACAATCCTCAACTGCTCTCGTCACATTACACAGTGGCAGAAAGTGGAGAACGAGTTCGGGAAATGTGCGCGGCGTATTTCCCTACGCTCAGCTTTACTTCGGTCGCAACCAGATTCTCGTCCGCCTTCGCGAAAAGCCCCGGGGAAATAATCACCTCCAACAACTACAACGCCGGTCTTTCGGCGCGCTACTATCTTTTCCAAGGATTTAAAACCGTTGCCGCAACAGATGCTGCTCTCTTCAACTACGACGCGTCAACGTATCAGCATGAGAGCAACCGGCAGGATCTCATTTTGAAAATCGCACAAGCGTACTACAAACTTGTACAGGCGGAGCGGCTCATACGTGTTGCTGAGAAATCCGTCGAGCGGGCGCGGCTGCATTTAGACGTTGCCAACGCCAGAGCGAAAGCCGGAGCTGCCTCCCGCTCTGATGTACTGAAGGCTGAGGTGGAGTTGTCCAACGCCGGGCTTACGCTTATTCGAGCGAAAAACGGGCGACTTAGTGCACAGGGTTTATTGAACATTCTTTTGGGAAGACCTGCCAGCTCACCCATTCTCATTGTGGATGATTTGGAAACTCTTGACCCCAACGCTGTCCAGCAGTTTGACTCGCTCGTGGCTGTGGCGTTCCAGCATCGCCCGGAGCTAAAGAGGTTCAATTCCCAACTACTCGCGCAGCGGTCGAACATTCAATATGCACGAAGCGACTATTTCCCTTTTATCTCCCTTGATGCGAACTATAGCTATGGTGGCGCGGAGGTCACCGCTCTTGACAATACATGGTCGGCAGGACTAACCGTCAGTATTCCACTGTTCACCGGGTTGTCGACATCTGCGAGAGTGGCGCAAGAAGAGATGGCGCTCCGAAGTCTCCAGGAACAGCGTGACGCCCTGCGCCAGCAAATCAGTCTCGACGTGTGGAATGCCTACTCTGCACTCAACGAAGCGCAAGAACGAATTGATAACACCAAAACCTTTTTGGAGAACGCGCAAGAGAACCTGAATATCGCTGAGGGGGAATACAAAGAAGGCATTGGCTCAATGATTGATGTGACGGATGCGCAGACAGCACTGTTGACGGCCGAGCAAAGCCACATCGAGGCGTTAGCAGATTTCAAAATCGCCGTGGCTTCATTGGAGCGATCATTGGGCACAAGAGATACACAGGAGAAATAGCATGAAACGGAAATGGTATATCGTCGTCGGCGTTACTTTGTTGTTGGCTGTCGTTGCATTTGTGGTCAGTTCAGTGCTGCGCGGAAAAGGCGAGAAAGCATCTACCGCAGAAACAGCGCTTGTGGCTCGCCGCGACATCGGCTCGACGGTGCTGGCGACTGGCATTATCAAGCCAATGGTGGGGGCGGAAGTGAAAGTAGGGTCACGCATTTCTGGTGTGGTGAAACAGCTACGAGCGAACATTGGAGACCATGTCATGGCCGGTCAAATTATCGCCGAGTTGGATGATGCCGAGCTGCAAGCAAGACTCAACCAAAATGTTGCGGCTCTCTCCAAAGCCAAAGCTGACCTCGACTATGCAAAACTCGCCTTTGAAAGAGAACTCTCGCTGCTCAAACAAGAGTTCACCTCGCAGCAGCAAGCGGATCAGGCGGAAACCGCTCTGATGATTGCCGAGGCACAGTACAAACAGGCGGAAGCCAACCTTGAGTACGCCAGAGTGCAGGTGAGCTACACCAAAATTTACAGCCCCATTTCAGGGGTCATTGCCTCCGTTTCGACACAGGAAGGCGAGACCGTGTCGGCGAGCCTCGCCGCTCCGACGTTCGTCAGTATCATCGATTTACGCCGCCTTGAAGTCCAAGTCTACGTCGATGAAACTGACATCGGAAAGATCCGGGTTGGACAACAGGCGAGTTTTACCGTCGACACGTATCCCGACAGCGACTTCAAAGGCACAGTCACAGCCATCTATCCCAAAGCGATCATACAAGACAACGTGGTGAACTACATCGCGACAGTGGAAATTAACGAATCCCAGGGGAAGATACTACGGCCGGAGATGACAACCAATGTAACAATATCCCTCGAGACACGAAAGAATGTCTTGGCAGTTCCTACAAGCGCCATCACGCGCGAGCGAGGCGACCGGTACGTGACGGTCATTGAAGGTGAAAAGAGAATCCAACGCAAAGTGAAAGTCGGATGGAAGGACAACGGCTACACTGAGATTATCAGCGGACTGAAAGAAGGAGAAACGATTCTTGTTGCATCAACAAATCAGGAGAATATCCTATGAACAACGGTGTGATTCAAGCAGCAAACCTCACAAAGGTCTACAACAAAGGAGGCGGGGGTGAAGTGTATGCAGTGCACGACGTCTCCCTGGAGATTCGGAAAGGCGAGTACGTCGCCATCATGGGAGCCTCGGGCTCTGGCAAATCGACCCTCATGAACATCCTCGGCTGTCTCGATAAGCCGACTGGCGGATCGCTGAAGCTGGACGGCGTTGAGGTAAGCACACTTACCGACGAAGAGCTTGCCACAGTACGCAACAGGAAAATCGGCTTCGTGTTTCAATCCTTCAACCTGCTTGCGCGGACAAATGCGCTGGAAAATGTCGAGCTTCCTCTCATTTACTCCGATCGCACCGACATCACGCGGCTAGCGCGAGAAGCGCTCGCGGCAGTCGGATTGGCGGACCGCGTGCATCACAATCCGGGCGAGCTTTCCGGCGGTCAGCAGCAGCGCGTCGCGATTGCCCGGGCGCTCGTGACCGACCCGGAAATCATCTTCGCCGACGAGCCGACCGGAAACCTCGACAGCCGCTCAAGCCTCGAGATCATGTCCCTCTTCCAACAACTGAACGAGAAAGGGAGAACGATTGTGCTGGTAACGCACGACCGTGATATCTCCGAACACGCGCGCCGCATCATACAGATTGCCGATGGAAGAATCATCAGCGATGAAGTGAATCCTCAGCCGAGAGTTGCAGACCAGGAGATGATCACTCTTGGTTCTCAGGAGGTGTCCAATGAAAACAAGTAGAGTGCTGAAAGTTGCCTTCAAGGGCTTGGGGAGAAACAAGCTCAGAACGTTTTTAATGATGATAGGGATCGTCATCGGCATCACGGCTCTGACGTTGATCGTCTCGGCAGGGCTGGGCGCTCAGGACCGGATTATGGAACGCGTGAAGAAGTTTGGTCTCGAAGGCATCATGGTGTTTGCAGGAGGGGGACGTGAGATGGGTCAGCCATCGGCGGGCCAACCGACGACATCGCTGAAGCTTGAGGACGCTCTTGCGATCAAGCAGGAGGTTAAGACGATTGCTGACGTTGCCCCCTTCGGTCAGAAGCGTCAGGCTGAGGTCAAGTATCAAGATAAGTCCACAACCACCATGGTGGTCGGCGTTACACCGTCGTGGGCGCCCGTGTGGGATTGGGATGCGGCGGAAGGTGACTTTATCACAGACGAGGATCTCGTAGGTCTCGCACGTGTATGTGTTATCGGTCCCACAGTGCAAAAGGAATTGTTCGGAACGGCAAATCCCATCGGCGAACAACTCCGAATTGGGAATGTGCAGTTCGAAATCAAAGGAGTCATGCAGGCGAAGGGGACCAGCCCGGGCGGAGGAGACATGGACGACCGCATGTACATCCCGCTCAGCACGCTGATGAGGCGTGTGGCAAACGTTGACTACATTTCTGCCATCAAGGTACGCCTCACTACTGCAAAGGACATGGACAAGACCGCGGCGGACATCAGAGCGTTGCTTCGTGAACGGCACAAATTGGCAGCCGCAACTCCGGATGATTTCACCATCACAACGCCGACTGAGGTCACGAAGATGGCGGAGAAGGTCTCCGGCACGTTCAACATTTTCCTTGCGCTTGTGGCCGGCATTTCGCTCATCACAGGTGGAGTTGTGGTTGCGAACATCATGCTCATCTCGGTGAACGAACGACGAAAGGAAATCGGCTTGCGCAAGGCCGTGGGCGCACAACGCAAGGACATCATGCTGCAATTTTTGTACGAGGCTACAGCGGTAACGCTGACCGGCGGGGTGATCGGGATCGTCCTGGGTGCAATCGGCGCGAAGATTCTCGAAGCGATCACGCAAATGACGACGTCCATTTCATGGGAAAGCGTCGCGCTCGGGGTTGTATTCTCGAGTCTGGTGGGAATTGTTGCAGGATTGCAGCCCGCAAAGAAAGCAGCGGCCCTTCAGCCGATTGAAGCAATGCGAGCGTGATGAACATTACTCGAAGCATCCGCATTTCGCGCAAGCAGTTGGCAACTCATAAACTGAGGACGCTGCTGGCGCTCTCGGGTATTGTTATCGGCGTCTCCGCCGTGATCATCATGGTCGCCATTGGTAATGGCGCCCAGGAGGAAGTTCTGTCAAAAATCGAAGCGATGGGAACGAACCTGTTGGTTGTGAACGCGGGACAGGTGCAGAAAAGCGCGGGACGGCTGCAAATCCGGGGTACGGTCACAACACTCACTCTCTCCGATGGAGACGCGATCCTGCGCGAGTGTTCAGCAGTCAAGGCCGCAGTGCCTGTGCAAAGCAAGAAGGTGCAAGTCAAATACGGGAACCTCAGCACGAACACGACCGTTGTCGGCACAACCGCGGAGTTTCAGAAGGTGAGAAACTTCAGCGTTGCCACGGGCGCATTCTTCACCGACGAGGAGAATCTTGCGTCCCGCCGTGCGGCAGTCCTCGGACAATCCGTCGTGAAGAACCTCTTTGAAGGACACAGTCCCATCGGCGAGACCATTCACGTCGGCAAGGTCCCTTTCGAAGTTGTCGGTGTGATGGAATCAAAGGGCGTGGACCTCAATGGCGCGGACCAGGACGACCAGATCTTCATCCCGATCCGGACAGCGCTGCGACGCGTTTTCAATCTTACGTACATTAACACGATCAACATTCAGACAACCAGCAATCAAACAATGCAACAAGCTGTCGCGCAAGTTGTCGAGCTGTTGAGAGATCGTCATCGTCTGAACAAACAACAGAAGCCTGACGATTTCACCATCCAAAATCAAACCGATCTTCTTGAAGCGCAGAGGGAGACGACAGACACCTTTACGATGCTTATCGGAAGCATTGCCGGTATCTCGCTGCTCGTCGGCGGCATTGGTATCCTTGCCATCATGCTTGTCGCCATTCGCGAACGAACGAATGAGATCGGCTTGCGCATGGCAGTCGGTGCGAGCCGCAAGGATATTATGACACAGTTTGTTATCGAGGCTTCCATCCTCGGCGTCGGAGGAGGGCTTGTCGGCATAGTTCTTGGAATCCTGGGAGCGTTCTTTGTGCGTGTCGCCACTTCGTGGGCAGTGAGCATTTCTCCAGACTCGGTGGGACTCGCATTTGGCTTTTCACTCCTCGTCGGCTTGTTCTTCGGAGTCTATCCCGCCAGACGCGCATCTCTCCTCGACCCAATCACAGCGCTCCGGAGTGAATAGGCGCATCAATGATGCTGGCCGGGGGACATCCTTCTTCCCCGGGAGAGATTTCCTGACCCCATATCTGGGCTGGCATTCAACCCGACGGACGTTGCCAAAGAAAACCCTTGACTTTGGAGCATTGAACGGCTACCTTACATGCCAAGAAGGGCATATAAGCATATAACTGCTCGGAGGATTGAAGAAGATGATGCAGGAAAGCGAGGTGTTCAAGGCTCTGGCCGACGAGACCCGGCTCAGGGTGCTCAACCTGTTCCTCCTTTCTGAGAAACCCCTCTGTGTGTGTGAGATTGTGGATGCGCTCAAGGTTCCCCAATACAACGTCTCTAAACATCTCACGCTGCTTAAACACGCAGGGCTCGTCGATGTGGAAAAGGAAGGGCTCTGGGGGTATTACCACCTCAAGAACGATGAGCCGAAGAACCGTCCCCTCTTTGCCTTCCTGAAGGACTCTTTGACTGGCCAGGCATTCGAAACCGACAGGCGCAATCTTGAAGTCAGGCTGCTCTTCCGCGAAGAGGGGAAGTGCGTGGTCGGCTTTGTGCCGGAAGAAGAACTGCTTAAACTGATCAAAGAGAGAACGGCGGCGACTCCATGACGAACGACACGACGCTGGATGCACGCACGCGCGAGCTTATCGCCATCGGTGCATCCATCGCGGGAAACTGCCTACCCTGCCTGCGCTACCACTTCGCCGAAGCGATCAAGGCGGGCTGTTCGCTGGAAGAGATTCAGCAAGCCGTCGAGCTTTCCAAAATGGTAAAGCAGCGGCCCATTGATGATATCGACAAATTAGCCACTGATCTCGTTGAACGTGAGCGACAGGGGGCAACTAGAACCTAACACCATTCGAGGATTCATTATGCCGATATACGAATATCACTGCAAAGAATGCGGACATTATTTTGACGTATGGGCAACGATCGCTGAGAAAGAGAAAGGTCTCGACATCACCTGCGAGAAATGTGGGAGCAAAGAATTGCAGCAGGTGTTTGCAGGGATCTCCATCGCGACCGGTGCATCCGTTACGGGAAATACACGGTTCGGCGGCGGTGGGTGCGACCCGAGTGCTGGATGTTGCTGAGTCCTGACCGCTCCTGAAAGAGCATGCGAACGTAAATTCCAGAATGATTCAAACGAACTGAAGCGAAGGGTGATATGAACACAACAATCGACACGAAATTGCTGACCATCGAAATCTTCGATCCGCCCATGTGCTGCCCGAGCGGCTTATGCGGGCCGGCTATTGACCCGGCCCTTTTGGATATCAACGAGGCGATCCTGAAACTCAAAAGGGATCATGACGGGAAGATCACCATTGAGCGCTATCTGCTGACGCAGCAAGGTCCGAAATTCATGCAAAATCCAAACGTCCTTGCGCTGCTGAAAAGCCACGGTGTGGAGGTCTTGCCGATCACAACTGTCAACGGTGAGGTGATCAAACAGCAGGCATACCCGTCGTACGACGAGCTGAAGTCAGTCATAGGAGAACGGGCGAATGCAAGAAACTAAGTATCTCTTCTTCTCAGGAAAAGGCGGCGTCGGTAAGACCACGATGGCGTGTGCCACCGCCGTCCACTACGCCGAGCAACGCCTGCGAACGCTGATCATCACAACAGATCCCGCATCGAATCTAGCCGATGTCTTCGAAACGGAAATCGGACACAAGATTACGCCTCTTGGCATTCCCAACCTCTGGGGGATGGAAATCGATCCCGACAAGGCCACCGAGGAGTACCGTGAGCGCATCCTTGCTCCGATGCGGGCCGTGATGCCGGTCGACGTGATGAAGGTGCTTGAGGAACAGTTCAACTCCCCTTGCACCACGGAGATCGCTTCGTTCGACCGATTTGTTGATTTCATGGTTGCAGAAAAAGAAGGTAAAGGTGAACCGTATGATGTGGTGATCTTCGATACGGCTCCCACGGGACATACGATCCGTTTGCTTGAACTTCCTGTTGATTGGAGCAAGCACATTGAAGAGAGTGCCAAGGGAGGCGGCAACACCTGCATCGGTCCTGTAGCATCTATTCAGGAGAACAAGAAGAAGTACGACGAGGCGACACTACTGCTTGGTGATCCAGAGCGGACCACATTTATCTTCGTCCTGCAGCCTGAAGCGACGTCACTCTTTGAAACAAAGCGTTCGTCGGAGGAATTGAAAACTATCGGTGTCAAGAAGATTGAGCTGATTGTGAATGGCATTCTTCCCAAAGAAGTCTGCGAGCACCCGTTCTTTGTGAAGCGGTTCGAGATGCAGCAGAAGCATCTGGAAGAGATCGCAAGACTCTTTCCGGTCCCGCAGCGCCGTATGCTTCAGCGGGACGGAGAAATCAAGGGGGTGACTGCTCTTCGGAACATTGCCCACGATCTTTTCCCTTCGGATGGCCAGTCCGGCTCATATCGCTTACAGACCTCTGCAGCCATCGTCAGCGATGCTCAGCTGCCCCCTGTTGCAGATGACATTCTCGGCCTCATCCGGCCAAATGGCCAGACGAGGGCTGTGTTTTTCACCGGAAAAGGTGGTGTCGGCAAGACGACGGTGTCCTGCGCTGCGGCGTTTCATCTTGCTTCGGAGGGCTACAAGACCCTTCTGCTGACCACCGACCCGGCATCTCATATCGGTGAGGTGCTTTCGCAGCATGTTGGAGATGCGATCCGCCCAGTGGAGGGTGTCGGCAACTTGTACGCTACGATCATCGACCAGCGGAAAGCGACGGAAGAGTACAAAGCGAGAATTCTCGCTGATGCATCAGCCAAATATTCCGAAGACATGCTCACGGCAATCAGAGAAGAACTGGAGTCTCCTTGCACGGAGGAAATGGCCGCGTTCGACAAATTCATGCATTATGTGGAAAGCGACGAGTATGATACTGTTATATTTGACACAGCTCCCACGGGTCACACGCTGCGGTTGCTTGAGCTCCCGTTCGACTATAGCGATCAGGTCGGTTTGATGGTGACAACGAGCGAGAGAAGCGCTTCAGCAAAATCTGAGACGCAGCAACGCTTCGACCGCATCATTGCCCGGATGAAAGATCCCGAGCGATCGGTGTTTGCCTTTGTTGTGTATCCGGAATCGACGCCGGTCGTGGAGGCGTACCGTGCCATGCTCGATTTGAAAGCCGCGGGAATTCCAACGCAGTTCGTTGTCGCCAATCAGGTTCTCTCGCCCGAATACTGCACGAATGAGTATTTCACCCGCCGACAGGCAATGCAGGCCAAGTACCTCAAAGAAATTAGAGAGCGCTTTCAGCTTCCGATGGCGGTGATGCCCTTGCTGGAGACTGAAATCAAGGGACTTGCGATGGTCGAGCGGGCGGCGGATGAGTTATTTGCACCCCTGCCAGCTCCAAGTGTCAAGAGAATACTTATCCTGTGCACGGGCAATTCCTGCCGCAGTCAGATGGCGGAGGCGTTCCTGAAGCCGTTCGATCCGTCGCTCGAAGTCTATTCCGCCGGGACGAATCCCGGGTCGCGTGTGCATCCAAAAGCGGTCCAGGTTATGCAGGAGGTTGGTATCAGTCTCGAAGGAGCCTTCCCTAAGAATGTCGACCGCTTTCTGGGTGAAGCGTTCGATTACGTCATCACTGTCTGCGACGACGCGAAGGAGACTTGTCCTGTTTTCACCGGTGAGGTCAAACATCGGATGCATATCGGCTTTGATGACCCGGCGGAAGCAACCGGGACAGACGAAGAAGTGCTGCGTGTGTTTCGTCGCGTGCGGGACGAAATCAAAGATCGTTTCAGACAGTTCTATCGCACATCCCTTGTACATGAATCGAAAGTAACAAAATGAACATATTCCGCCTCCTTGAGAAACTTCAAAACTTTAAGCTTCTCCCTCTCTTTGTCATCATCAGCATGGCAATCGGCATTGGTATTGGGAACCTGTACGGCATCTCCAACTTTGGTCTCACTCCCCCTATCGACGCGCTCGCATCCATCATACACGGGACCTACCAATTCTCTCTTCCCAACACACTTGCTCTTGGGGTGGTGGTGGGGCTTTTCCTGATGATGTATCCGGCGATGACAAACATCCGTTTCGGTGATCTCGGAAAAGCACTGAAATCGCCGAAACACCTTGCTGTGGTGCTCTTCTTCAACTTCGCGGTCGCGCCGTTCTTCATGCTGCTGTTAGCAAACCTCTTTCTCACGCCCGGCTCCGATTTCCACACGGGATTAGTGCTGTATGGTTTGGCGCCGTGCATTGCGATGGTGATCGTTTTCACCTTTCTCTCCTTCGGCAACAATGCACTCGCAATCGTTCTGGTGGCCCTCAACTCGATCCTTCAGATGCTGCTCATTCCTGTGTACGCCCACTGGTTGCTCGGCGAGGTCAACTTCGACGTCTGGCTCGTCGGAGAAAGCGTTCTGTTGTACCTGGGAATCCCGCTCGTTGCCGGTCTTCTCACCCGGTACTTCGGCGTGAAGCGCTATGGTGAGGAGAAATTCAAGAAGGTGAAGACGCTGTTAGACACCCTGTCGATTGTTGGCCTCCTGTTCACACTCATTGTGATGTTTGCGCTGAAGGGGGACCTGATCCTCGAAAGCCCCGGACTGATTCTGGAGCTTGCCATGCCTATGACGCTCTTCTTCTGGGTTATGTTTGTGGTTGTCTATCTTGTCGGCTGGAAGCTGGGTTTCAACTATCAAGACGCTGTGGCGGTAGGGTTCAACTCGACGGGCCGGGATTTTGAGATTGCCATCGCCATTGCTATTACGGCATTCAACCCGACGGTGGCTCTGGCAACAGTTGTAGGACCTCTGATTGAAGTCCCGGTCATGTTGGTTCTCGTATGGTTTGCACGATCCACACGCGCAAAGCTCTTCTCCATACCTTCATCCACATTCGATGGATCTGCAGTTCGTGAATCCGCGCAATCTTCCACCGAACCTCAGTGAGGAGATCAGACATGTACAGCAGAATTCTTTTCCCCACTGACTTCGGTGAGCATGCGCGGCAAGTATTGGAATGTGCCCTGGAGTTCCGTTCTGTAGGCCTGAAGGAGATCATTCTGCTGCATGTAATTGACCTCAATGAACTTGGATGGTACGCCTCCCCAAACTATCTCAAGATACGTGAAGAACAGATGCGAGAGCTCGCAGCTCTTCAGTTTCAAGAGTTGGAGGCGCTGGTGCGTGAACACTCTGTTGAGGCATCGTCCATGGTCGAGACGGGTATTCCAAGCGTCGAAATCGCGTCTGCGGCAAAATCCAACCGTGCATCGCTTATCATCGGCGGCTCGCACCGCAAGCGGAAGCAACAGGAGGAGCTGCTGGACACAACAACCGCCCGTGTCGTTCGACATGCGTCGGTGCCTGTCCTCATTACACGGTTCCATCAGTCCTGGGGCAGCCCGGAAGAGTGTGCCCGCTACTGCAGACAGCAGTTCTCAAAGCTCCTCGTCGCGGTGGATTGGTCGGACTGCTCGATGAAAGCCGTCGACTACGTCATCGGGCTGAAGGCAGACGGCCCGCAGGAAGTGATCATCGCTCACGTGATGGATGAACACGCATTGCAATATTCGGGCGCCCAACAGATCGAAGAATTCCGGAAAAGAGACCTTGAGCGGTTGGAGCACACGAAGACCCGGCTATCGCTTGCGGGCTTCAATGTAAGGACTCATCTTCATTTTGGAACGCCTCACAAAGAGATCGTGAGAATCGCACACGAAGAACGGGTCTCTTTGACTGTGATGGGACACCACGGGAAGGGTTGGATAAAGAACCTCGTGTTCGGCAGCACCACCGAGCGGGTGTTACGCCAATCAGACATGTCGGTACTCGTCGTGAATGATATGCCGGAGTAAACTTTGGAAGAAATCCAACATCCCGTCGTCGTTCGCATCTTCGCGTTGCCGATGGATGCCTGCGACCCCAGCAAGACCTGGCAAAGTGCCGCCTGGATGATCGCTCGACGGCTGCGCGAGAGGTACGGAGGGACGGTCGAAACCGAGTTTGTCGAAATTTTCTCACCTGAATCATTTGAATATCCGGAGATCCTTTCCCTTCTTGAAAAGGGAGATGATGTCCCGCCCTACGTCACAGTGAATGGAACGCCTGTGCAGAGCGGCGGCAAGCTTTCAGAACGGCGTATCCGTGAGCATCTGGAACTGCTCGGCATTCCATCGATACCCTAAGGATAAGGAGCCCCTATGCAACCAAGCAATCAAGTCGAAGAAAGAGTCGAACCGAGAATCCTCGAAGGGTCAAAGCGCTTTGCACAGGCAATCGTTGAGTCGACGCAGTTCCAGCGATTTGAGGAAGCGAGCAAACGCCTGCGAGATGATCCCTCTGCCTGGCAGTTGCTTACGGACTTTCAACAAACACAGCAGCTCTACCAGACGGCGCAAAGTTGGGGAGGCGCCTCTACCCAAGAAGCGGAGCGGATGGAGCAGTCCAAGCAACAGATGCTGGCCAATCCGACGCTCAAGGAGTACTTTGAATCTCAAGACGAGATGGTTCTGACATTGAAGGAATTGAACGTACATATGACCGAAAAGCTCGGCTTCGATTTTGCCGGCTTGGCCAAACCCGCAGGCGGATGCTGTTGAGGAAAGGAGAGGTACCATGGTAGACATACGATTGAAGCTTGCTGCTGATGAATTCATTCGATATCTCAGATCCTCGACTGACGTCAAAGAATTCCACATCGCAAAGGGACAGTTCGAGAACGATCCAGCCATTGAGAAGATGCGGCGGGAGTATACGACGCTGGCAAGTGCCTATCAGGAGAAAGAACGCCGCGGAACACTCACGCAGGATGATATTGCCGGGCTGCGCGCCGTTCAGAAGACGTTCAACGCGCACCCGGCCACTGTGCGGTATGCACGCGCACAGCAGACATTGATCATGTTACTCCAGGACTGCAACGGTGCCATCAGCGAGGATCTCGGATTTGATTTTGCGGCTACGGCTGCACCCACGGCCAGTTGCTGAGCGCACCAATCAGGAGGGAAAAGATGCTTGCCGGCAAAAATATCCTGCTTGGTGTCAGCGGGGGAATTGCTGCCTATCAGGCCGTTGATCTGATCGGCATGCTCCGTTCTCGTTTGGCGGATGTTCGCGTGATCATGACGAAGTCAGCCGCGCAATTCATCACACCACTGACGCTCGAAACGGTTTCCCACCACCCGGTTTCGGTAGAGATGTTCGACGGACACTATCACCCCAGCATCGAGCATATCACCTTGGGACGTATGGCAAATGTTGTTGTGCTTGCCCCCGCGACCGCGAATCTCATCGGGAAAATCGCCAACGGTATCGCCGACGATATGCTGAGCACAACCATCATGGCCGTGAAAGCTCCGACGATCATCTGTCCGGCGATGAATGAGAATATGTGGCTAAATCCGATTGTGCAAGAGAACGTCGCCAAGCTGAAGCGCAACGGTTACTTATTTGTTGATCCCGAATATGGTGAGATGGCTTGTGGCGGTGAGGGGTGGGGACGCCTGGCCCGACTCGACACGATCGTCGCGGCAATCCTGAACGCTCTGACCACTTCGGCCGTGGAGCAAGATGGGGTTGGCGGCGCTCAATCGACGGCAGAAAGGGCGTGAACAATGACATCACGCGAGGAGATTCTCAAAGCCTTGGACGACGTCATCGATCCTGAACTGGGTCAGAGCATCGTGAAGATGAATCTTGTTCGAGACATTCAAATCGACGGGGGAATCGTCCGTCTCAAGACGACTCTCACCACGCCCTTTTGCCCGTTGGCTGGGTATCTTCCGTCGAAGATCAGGGAGCGCGTTGAGCAGCTTGACGGGGTCGAGTCAAGACGTCTTGCAGAACGAGCTTCAGCAAGCCGTCGAGAATGAGGAGTATGAACGAGCTGCAATTCTCCGGCGGATTCTCGCTGTTCTCCAGAGCGCCGCTGAGTGAGGGCAATCGGTAGTGCCCATCCCGCCTCCGTTTGTCGGCTCGTAGAGACGTCCGTCAGAACCTTTGATTTTCCTAGACCTCAATCACCTCCTTGGCCAATCGTGGAAGTCCTCCAGGGCATGGCTTGTTCCTTCCAACGTGCGTCCGCCGACGGGACAGGTCATGAATGAGATGCCTTTTTCGTCTGGCTTCAATTGACAAACAGACAAAAAAAGAATAAGATAGATTGACGCTGACAACAATTCGATCGACCCCACTAACGATGATTTGGCAAAATGGCAGGTATGAGGCCATCCATGACGCCGGCACCGACTTGACCGGCAGCCTCGCCGAAGCGCCCCACGGAGCAGATGCGCTCAAGAAGTTCCCCATCGTCGGATCACTGAAGAAAGATTAGCCCGAGTGTCCTGATCCGATGGATGCTGCAGACGGCCGTCGTTTGCTGCATTCGTTTGTGGCCGGACGCTGGAAGAAGAATAACACGGTCAACACTTGCGAGTTCACCATGAACTTTCCATCGATGAGAAGGCTGCCGGTTCCTCTTTTAGCGCTCGCCTGCGCATGTCTTTTCACTGTTCAACTTCACGCCCAGATCGCCGCTCAGAGCGCGACCGCGTACGATCGGCAGGAAGTCATGATTCCCGTGCGCGACGGTGTCCAACTCCACACAGTTATTTTCACCCCAAAACAACAGAACGAACCGCTCCCCTTCCTCCTCCTCAGGACCCCGTACGGCGTGAGCAGAAACCCGGCGCCGGATAGGACGGAGTACCTGAAGGATCTCGCCCTCGACGGCTACATTTTTGCCTTTCAGGACATCCGCGGCCGATACGGATCGGAGGGGGTGTTCGAGATGCAGCGATTCTCACGGGACAAGCGGGACCCAAAGTCCATCGACGAAAGCACGGACACCTACGACACGATCGACTGGCTCCTGAAGAACGTGTCCAACAACAACGGCCGGGCTGGCGTTCTGGGGATCTCGTACGGCGGCTGGCTCACGGTCATGGCAACGCTCGAGCCGCACCCCGCCCTCAAAGCTGTCTCCGAACAAGCCACGCCGGCCGACATGTTTCTGGGCGACGATTTTCATCACAACGGTGCTTTTCGCCTGAGCTATGGTTTTGAATACGCCTTCATGGAAGAGGCGACGAAGGTCGATACCCTGTTCCCCTTTGACAAGTACGACACGTTCGAATGGTATCTGCAGCTCGGACCGCTTTCGAACGCCAACGAGAAGTACTTTCACGGAAAGCTCCCGACGTGGAACGATTTCGTCAATCACCCGAACTATGACATGTTTTGGCAGAGACAAGCGCTGCCATACCGGCTGGACGCGCCGACCGTTCCGACCATGCATGTCGGGGGCTGGTGGGACCAGGAGGATTTCTACGGACCGCAGAAAACGTATGAGGTGTTGGAGAAGAAGGACACAAGACATTTGAATTACCTCGTCGTCGGCCCATGGAACCACGGGGGGTGGGGCCGAAGCGACGGCAGGACGCTCGGGAGGATCGCTTTCGACACCGCGACCGGGAAAACGTTCCGCGAGAGCATCCAAGCTCCCTGGTTTGCTTTCTACTTAAAGGACAAAGGCACGGGCACCTTCCCCGAGGCGCTCACGTTCCAGACCGGATCCAACCGCTGGCAAACGTACGACGAATGGCCGCCAAGGAAGAACGTCACGACCCGCAACCTCTATTTCGGTGCTGACGGCATGTTGTCGTTTGAAGCCCCAAAGCAGTCGAACGCTCAGCAATACGACAGCTACGTATCGGACCCCGCGCACCCTGTCCCGTACCGCTCACGTCCGGTCGAAGAGACCTACGGCCCGGGCTCCCGTTGGTCCACGTGGCTCACGGAGGACCAGCGTTTCGTCCACCTCCGCCCCGACGTGCTCAGCTGGGAAACTCAACCGCTGAAGGAGGACGTCACAGTCACGGGCGACATCGTCGCGCATCTCTACGCGTCCACCTCGGGCACGGACAGCGACTGGATCGTCAAGCTCATCGACGTGTACCCGGAAGAGTATCCGAAGGATCGGAGGATGGGTGGCTACCATCTGATGATCGCTGACGAGGTCTTCCGCGGCAGGTTCCGGACAAGCTTTGAGAAACCTGAGCCGGTCAAGCCGAACGAGGTGTACGAGTACACCATCGACCTGCACAGCAACGACCATGTCTTCCTGAAAGGGCACGAGATCATGGTCCAGGTCCAGAGCACCTGGTTCCCGATCATCGATCGAAACCCGCAGAAGTACGTCGACAACATCTTTGAAGCCAAGGAATCGGATTTCCAAACAGCAACGCAGCACATTTACCGATCCGAGCGCTATCCATCGCACCTGGCGCTCCCCATCATCAACAACTAAAGGAGGAAACGTTTACCTTATGAAATCGAAAATCATTTTCATCTCCCTGCTGGTACTCTCGCTCCCCTTTCTCACTCTTCACATCACACAAGCCCAGAGTAAGGCAGACACGACGAAAGTCCTCTTCTCAACCTCTCTCGGGAACCTCACGATCCTTCTTTTCGAACGCGAGGCACCCATCACCGTGAAGAATTTCCTCGCCTACGTCGACAGCGGGTTTTACAACGGGACGATCTTTCACCGCGTGATTCCCGGCTTTGTCGTGCAGGGCGGAGGATTTGACAGAAAGATGATACGCCGCCCGACCTATCCTCCCATCAAGAACGAGTCGGACAACGGAATGAAGAACGAGCGCGGAACGCTCTCGATGGCGCGGACCTCCGATCCGAACAGCGCTACCTCCCAGTTCTTCATCAACCTGGTCGATAACGCGAGCCTGGATAACAGCAGCCGGGGACCGGGCTACGCGGTGTTCGGGAAGGTGATTGAAGGTATGGATGTCGTCGACAAGATTGCCAAGGTCGAGACGGAAACTCGCGGCCAGTATCAGAACGTCCCGAAGCAACCCGTCTACCTGATCTCCGCGAAACGAATGAAGTAGTCTCCTGAGGGCTTGCCCTTCAAGTCCTGAATAATGAAGATCTGTTCGGCGTGGACCGTGTCTCTCATCGCGTTCTCGTTCTGCTTCGCCAGGTGGCGATCGCGGGGGTCGTCGCGATCTTGTTCTGGACCACCCTCCTCATGATTTTTGAAGAGAAATTCATCTACTTCCCGGAGAAGTACCCGCGGGGCGTCTATGAGGATGCACGCTTCGTCCCTCACCTTCGGGACTGCTGGATAACGACCGAGGACGGAGTTAAGATCCATGGGTGGTTCGCTCCCGCCGACAGCGCGATCGCCACGCTCGTAATCTCCCACGGCAACGCAGGGAATATCTCTCACCGGATTCCCATCATCCGAGAGCTGCAGCGGCGCAATCTCAACGTCCTGATGTACGATTACCGCGGCTACGGGCGCAGCGAGGGCTCGCCGGACGAAGAGGGCATCTACCGTGACGGGCGCGCCGCATTTGACCACGCCCTCAAGCTCCCCGGGGTCGATCCCCGGAGGATCATTCTCTGGGGCACCAGCCTCGGGGGGGCTGTTGCCGTCGATGTCGCCACGCAGCGGCCAGCGGCCGGGCTGATTCTGGAGTCCACGTTTTCTTCCGCCAAAGATGTCGCGCGCACGGCTTATCCCTTTCTGCCTGCCCGGTTCTTCCTCCGCACGAAGTTCGATTCCATCGAGAAGATCCGCCGGATCAGGATTCCTCTTCTTTTCATGCACGGAAGCCGTGACTCCATCATTCCGATCGCACTTGGCCGGCGACTTTACGGCGCCGCTCAAGACCCCAAGGAATTCTACGAAATCCCTGGAGCTGATCACAACGATCCGTTCTTCGTCGGCGGCGCGGAATACCTCGACAGAATTATCCACTTCGTCCGAACCGCCCTCCCGGTTCCGAAACAGTCGGCCTCCTGAGCATCCAAATGACGTAACTAGTAGTATCTGGGCGGTCGAAGGGCTCTCCTCCCCGCAGAATTGCTCGCCGCAACATTTTGTCAAATCCGGCGTATTGTAGAAGCGAGAGAGCACATCCCGAATTCCCCTCATCACCACCATACATCCAGCGAGCCATGAGCATGAAGAAGAAGATCATCATTTCATCGTCCGTCATTGTCCTCGTCGTGATTGCCGCCGTGATTTTTTTCGGCGACTCCAGTTCCTCAAACGGCGAAAACCTCCCCACGGTGAAGGTGGAGAAGGGGACGATCATCGACAAGGCCCTCGCCGTCGGCACGATTGAGCCCGAGAACGAAATCTCGGTGAAATCCAAGGTGTCCGGCGTCGTCAGCAAGATCTTCATCGACGTCGGAGAGTACATCAAAGCCGGCCAGCCGCTGCTGGAGGTCAAGCCGGATCCGACCCCGCTCGAGCTTGCCGACGCGAAGCGCCAGGTTCAGCTTACCGACGTGGACCTCGACAATCTCAAGAAAGAGCGGGTCCGCCAGGAGACTCTCATCAAAAACAAACTGATTTCGGACAAGGATTTCGAGGATTTCAAGAGACAGTACGACGAAGCCGAGCTCCGGGTGAAAATCGCCAACGAGAAGCTCGCCCTGATGGAGAGCGGAAAGGTGACGATCGGTGACACGGAGATCGAATCGATCGTCAAAGCTCCGATTGACGGCCGCGTCCTGAACCGGACGATCGAGGTGGGCGATCCGGTCACGCCGCTGACCTCCTACCAGGAAGGAACTGTTCTGATGAAGATGGCGAACATGGGCCGGCTGCTCTTCAAAGGAACCGTTGACGAGATCGATGTCGGAAA
>Ga0315282_10005219_pt1 | contig 22222 bp, 16 predicted proteins | sample YL17G07_20_MG_FD_203693 | JGI IMG/M metagenome (GOLD analysis project Ga0315282, IMG submission 203693) | Sediment microbial communities from Yellowstone Lake, YNP, Wyoming, USA - YL17G07_20 | ecosystem: Environmental > Aquatic > Freshwater > Lake > Sediment | place: USA: Wyoming | collected... | reverse complement strand
GATGTTGGGCAACAGGTGCACATATGCGCCGGGAGCAATACGCAAGCCTAATTCACCAGCCTTAACCTCCAGAGCCTGGCTGACGGCGGGGACGAAGGGGGAGAGGGCAAGCTGCTTTACCGGCAGGTGGAGGAACAGGTGATGCATGGCGGTATTGCCGACGACTACTGCCTCAACAATTTCCTCGGTCTTGGCACTAGCCTCAGCGCACAGGTCAATAGCCAGCTTGTTGATGGCTTCAACTGCCAGCTTCTGTACCGCCAGCGCGTTATCCGGCGAGTGAACAACGGCGGTCATACGGCTGATGATGTCCTCTCCATAGCTAATCTGGGGGTTCATCACCCCTCTGGCGGCTAAGGTCTGGCCGCTTTTGAGGTCGACCAGATAGCCGGCAATCTTGGTGGTGCCCAGGTCTATGGCTAACCCCAGTTGGCGGCTGGAGGGGGGAAGAATGGCTATCACTTCGTCATTGCGGACGATGGCCTGGCACTGCCAGTTCCAAGAGCGCAGCTGGTCAGAAAGGACACGCAAGACGTCAATATCAACCCGGTTGCAGTGTAGCTTATTTTGCTGGTTTAGTGCCTCGAGCAGGCGGTCGGCATCAGCCTGCGGTGCCGCCAGCGACGGAGCGGCTAGCTTAAGGCGGTAGGCTTGAACCGGCGGCTCGGGGCGGACGGTTACCTCCAGCCCCTCCACCTGGAGCCGCTGTGGGGTGGTCATGGACTCGGCGGGCACCATCAATTTACAGTCGCTGGTGGGATAGGTCTGGCAGGCAAGCCGCCAGCTCTCTTTGAGTTCTCGGGGGGAAAAGGTCTCCAGTTCGTTATGGGTTGGTTTGGAGACAGTCCCGCTCAGGATTTGCACCTTGCATGAGTGGCACGTCCCCTTGCCCCCACATATGCTGCTGATACCGACACCGAGCCGGCGGGCACAAGCTAGAAGTGACTCGTTCTTGCGGCACTTCCCTCTTCGACCTACCGGCTCAAAATCAATGGTACAAGTGGCCATTCTCCTCCTATTTTGACTGTATTCTATACGGGCAGGTTTTCCTGAGGTGGCAGCGGGCGCAGACTTCAGCCCGTGTCCACGTTTTCATCTGTGGTCCCATGCCGATGACCATGGAAGCTGATTTGCGGGGGACCATTACTCCTCCAGAGGTCAGGCTCACCCCAATTTCCCCCGTCGGTACCATTTCCAGCAACCGCCACTGCTCGGTAATAGGTAAGCCAGGCATACCCGGGCTGATGGGGCTGCTTGCCTGATAGCCGCGGGATGATGCCTCACCCGCCATAAGCTTGCACACTTCCTGAGTTAGTGAGTCCACGGCGGCGCTGCCAATGCCATCCAGGAGTAAACCTCGCAGAGGCTCGCCCCGGTTAGTATATTCTGTTACCTGTTTCTCCAGCCTGGGGCCGATAGTGCCGACCACAGCGGCAAGCTCCTTAACTTCGGGCAGGAGCGAAGGTAATAACGGGCCAGGCACCACCTTGTTGCCCTCTAGGCATAATTGGTCGGGGCTTATCCTGGTTATGCCATATATCTCATAAGCTACCGCCGGCTCCACGAGGTGAGCCTTCTTGACACTGGCTAGTAGTTCCAGAATTAGACTTTTTATCTCAGGCCTGACCTTAGAATGTTCCCTGAATCCCTCCCGGTGCAGCACCTCCCTGGTCTTCAAGCTCAGGGGGATATCACGGATTACCGGCATATCTTTCTCCCCGCTAGAGTACCTATTTATATACGCCGTATTCCTTGGCGGTGTCAACCATCGCCTTGACGTTTTCCGCCTTTGCCTGGTCAAAGAAAGCCCCATTGCTCACGATATAACCGCCGCCTTTGCTGGCAATGTCAATAAGGTTCTTTACATAGTCTTTCACCTGCTGGGACGTGCTTAAATTTAACAAGGCAGAGGGCACGTTGCCGGTGAGGCAGCCAACCTTACCCAGTGTTTTCTTGGCCTTAGCCATATCGCTCTGGTCAATCATCCACAAAGTCTTACCCTTAGGTAAGTCCTGGACAACCTCCAGGCGAGTGTTCCAGTACCCCTCAGCCGCAGGAAATGGTACACAGCCCTCGGCAATTAAGCCCATCATGACCTTTCTAAGGGTAGGCCAGTAGAATTTCTTGAACTGCTCATCGGAGAGGAAGCCGTCAGCACCTTTATGCAGGGGTATGAAAATTATAGGCTTTCCGTTCATCTGGGCCGCGCCTACCCCCATCTTAATCATTAACGGGGTCAGCCTGTCCATGGCTTCGAGGAGCTTATCCGGCTGGCGGTACATATCCAGCATTATCCCTCTGGTTCCCCTCAGGGTGTCGCCAATCACGTCAAAGGGTGCCTTGGTAAATCCGCCAAGTAAGCTCACAAATCCGGCTGCGGTTGTCTCCATATTCCAGGCCATGATAGTTCCCAGCCATTTCATGACTTCGTTGCCGGCTTCCATGAGGGTCTTATAGGCGGCTTGAACCGGAGGGATGCCGAAAGGTATGAAGTTGTAGGCAACCCCATACATTTCGAGTATGCCGGTGAGAGTCGGCAGCATCTGGAAGGGCTGCAGGGCGCCGAATATGCGCGGGAAGTAGGTATTACTGAAGAAGTTCGACGGGTCATTAATCAGGGCGTCATATTCATCCGCCTTCATATATTCGCCTTCGTTGCACTGGTATGACTGCTCAGGGGCGACTCCATGGCCGGGCCAGGAATATAGCTTGTAGTCAAGGATGTCATAGAACCTTCCCGGGCCGGGCATATCCGCGCCAATATGTCCATCCGGCTCAAAGTCCGTGAGGAATTTTTTGTACGCCGCGTGGAGTTTGTCGTAGTCATACATTGCTTCTCGTGGGGTCATTCCGGCGTTATAAACAGGGAAAAAGCTAGGAAGTATACAGGTGGGCACCCTGTCTGGCAATTTTTTCATCTGGATGGCGTCTTTTATCCTGGTTGCTCTTTCCTTGTATGTCTTCTCGGCTTGGGGGCTTTGGAATTTAAGGTCCTTCCCCTCAGGGTCTTTCGGGGAAAGCCACCTTTGAAACAGTGCCTCCTGCTTTTCCTCTGGTGACATCTCTTCCCATTTCTTTTCCATTTTTATTGCCTCCAGTAAATTATCTGAGGATTTTTAGCCAGCGCCGGCCCATTTCTTGGCCAGGGTAACTCCGGCCATGGCATCCTTGCCGTAGGCATCAGCGCCGGTATATTTTCTTACTTCTTCAGTAATCTGGCCACCGCCAATCATGACCTTTACCTTATCTCTCAGACCAGCGGCTTTCATGGCGTCTATAGTTTGTTTCATTGAATCAAAGGCCAGGGTTAAGAACCCGCTTAAGCCAACAATAGGGGCGCCGCTTTCCTTTATCTTTTGGACAAACTTCTGCGCCGGGACATCAACGCCGAGGTCATAGACCTCAAAGCCGTTAACATCGAGCATAAAGACAACAATGTCCTTGCCGATATCATGTATGTCTCCGGCAACAGTGCCAAAGACAACCTTACCCACACGCTTAGCCTCTGCTGCCTTAGATAGTTTCGGCTTAACCATCTCGGTTATTGCCTTCAGTATTTCACCGGAGTACACCAGGTCAGGTATGAAATACTCGCTATCGGCAAAGCGCTTGCCCACGATTTCCATGGCACGCCTGGCATTGTCCAGAATCTTGAGTGGGTCTTCCTTGGCGTTCAGCCTATCTTCAACAATCTTGAGCGCCTCTTTTTCCTTCAAATCAGCTAATGCGCTCACTAAATCCGTAGCCATATTTCTTTACCTCCTTGAGCTGTATTGGGCTCGTTAGTCAGCTAGCTTTGATATATCTAACCCATCTGTACCTCCCTTGATTTATTCTTCCCGCTAGATAAAAGACGGAGACCGCTTGCCTCCTTTCTGGATGCTATTCTAGCGAAACAGCTTTGGAAAATCAAGCACTGGGATTCAAAAAGGCACTAGAAGGTGCAATCGGGTACAAAGGGGCCAGGCATGAAAGGCCCTCGTGATAAAAAGAAGGAGGGGAGAAGGGGCTATGGCCCCTTCTCCCCTCTGCCGTAAGCCTTCGTTGCTTATTAATATGCCCTTCGCCTGACCGCTAAGAAGATGATTAGTCCTGCTACCACTACCGCAGCTATAACCCATATCCACCAGGCAATTGGGGTAGGTGCAGCCGGCGCCTTGGCGGCGGCTACGGTAAAGCTACCAGTCAGCCCATTCACATCGACTGAGTAGCTACCAATTTCCTCCCTGGTTACGCTAAAGCTAACGCTCTGGCTGCTAGCAGGGGCAACGGTTACGCTCTTCTCCGCTTCCATCACTCCATTTATCTTCAGGGCTACGCTGTAGCTCTCCTCAGTACCACCGGTGTTAGCCACGGAGAGGGTGATGTTTACCGCCTCTTGAGGCTGGACCTCTGCTGGCTGGATAGAGAGATTTGATACTGAGAAGGCAGCCGCTGTCGGTGGCGTAACCGCACCGATAAGGGCAAAGGTGGTGAAATGGGTTGTTGGGCCGGATGCCTCATTTTCCTCGGTATCTACTGTAGTTTTTAGGGCAACCCACTTTAAGCCATCCCAGTAGGCAATATACAGATCCTCTTCGGCGACACCTTGGGGTAAGGAATCGTATTTAATGGTCAAGGTTATCGCCGGGCTGAACTTAGCCCCCTTGGGCTCAAGGTTGTAAGCTACAACGAACGTCGCTCCTGATGGTGGTTTTTGCGGTGAAGGTTCAAGCGCCGCTGATATAGATTCCAGCGGGTTTCCTAAAGTATCGATTAATCTCGTGCCCTTGGCAATATCAAGGGTCAACCCGCCATCAGCGGTCCTTAGCTGGCATCTTGCCTGGATTACGCCCAGGGCATCCAGCTCTAAACGTGGTGTAGACACTAAACCGGTAAGGGTAGGCACAACGATGGCTGCTCCTCCCCCACCACCTCCACCCGGTCCACTTGGTCCCGCTGCTGCTGGGGTTCCTGGGCCGCCTGGGTCAACAATGGTGCCATTGGCGGCTAAATCAGCATCGTCGCCAAGCTTGCCATCGGTCAGTTCAATGGTAATCGTATTCCCCGTTATTCCTATAATAGGGATTTGATACCATGTCAGATTTTGGTACTTCCAGTATTGAGTGCCTGCAGGGACAGGTGATGGCAGGGTAATGGTTACAGTAACAGTGGAGCCCCACGGGACGATGCCGGTAATAGTAAAGGAGAACAGGCCGTTGGGGAATGTAACTCCGGCTGGTTTGTCTGGCAGTGGCGCTGCATCAACTGCGGTTAAGCCCGTTATACTGCCATTATCTACTGTAAATGTGGCTGGGCCCTTGCCGGTGGCTGTCTCGGTGGCTTTTGCAACCGAGGCAACAAGCCACGGGCAGTAATCCACATTGCCGAAGACCAAGTCACCAGCGCCGTCAGTATTCATCATAACGTCACCAGTAACATCATCGCAGTTGCCTTCGATAAGGGGAACCTCAGTGGTTTCACCAGCCTCATCCTGCGGGTCATATGGCCCGCTTTCCGAGTTCCACCAGTTATTTTCAGCATCAGCCGTTCCGGAATTGTCAGCTTCGGCCCAGACTCCGAACTGGGTGTTTCCGTAGATATTATTGAAGTTGATGTGGACACCAGAAAGGTCACTCGCCCAATCACCCCCCGGGAAGTAAATGCCTTGATAGTTATTGGTGATGGTGTTGCCAGTGACATTCAAGGATGTAGGCGAGACGTGCCAGAACTGCAAGGCCTCGCCTTCTCCCCAGCTTCCGGGCTGGGTGTTAGTAATGGTATTGTTACTCACTGTAACGCTATCCGCTTCATTTATCTCAAGGGCTGCCCAGAAACCCGCGGCCGAGTTCCCATTGTTATCGAAGGTATTGCTGGTAACAGTCACCGTGTCTGTCCGGTCAGCCGGATTGCCGCGAAGGGCACAGCTACCCCAGTTATCATGGACATTGTTATTGTTGAATGTGTAGCTCGTTACCGTCAGGAACCCTTCTCCTGATCCATCGTTCACATCTAATGTAGCCCAGCCACGGTAGTTCTTAAACTCGTTGTTTTCGAACTTGACGACTCCTCCCAATCTCTTAATAACTACCCCGCATCGTCCCCCATTCCCATCGTCATACCCTTCGCCGTCAAAGATACAATTCGAGAACTCAAGATTGGTTACAGGGTAGTGGCCAGACCAATGGCAGGAAACCGTAGCTTCATAGGTCTCTGTTAACAAATATCCATTACCTGTAATGGTGAAATTTTGAACGGTTAAGCCGTCATACCCAGCTTCAAAGCATATTCCTCCAGTAATGAACGTCGTGTTCTTATCCTCTCCGATAATAGAGATGCCAGGGGCTGTAGTGCCCTTCAACGTGACCGACTCAGTATAAGTCTCCACCTTCACATTGACGGTGCCATCGGGGTCCGACGCAGTCACACCTGCCTGAATTGAGGCAAAGCTACCTACAGGGTTTGTCGTCGTCACCGGGGCAAAGCTGGCGCCTGCTGGGTCAGCGTTACAAGGGGCATCAAGCCAGGGGCAGTAGAGAACATTGTCAGAGACGGCATTGCCCTGACTGCCCGCAGTATGCATATTAAAGGTGTTGCCAGCATGAACCGGCCCGTTCGGTGAGCCCCACCAGTTGTTGATGGCATCAAAGACATCGCCCGGGTCGTTGTTTTGAATGCCAATGACGGTATTGCCTGCAATACTGTTCGAATGAGCGCTATTGCCGCCGGCGGCATGGTCGCTCACGACTATGCCGGTATCGTTGCTTCCGATCGAACTGCCGACGACAGACACGCCGGTGAGAGTTGCTTGGATGAAAGTTGTCGGATCGCGCTCTCTCAGATAGACGCCAACGTTATTGTCTTCCATCGTACACCCTGTAACGCTGACGTTGGACAGCGTAGAGGCCGGGTACGACGCGGAGGCTGGGCAGGCGTCGAGCAATATGCCATAACCTCTAGGTTGGTTACCCGTCCCTGTAGTGCCTCTGCTCCCGTTGAATGTGCACCCCTCTATTGTCAAATTCGAGAAGGTAAAACCCCGGAACGAAACCACCCACAGGCCCGAGAGCGCCGAAGGATTGTTGGTGACGGTGATATTACGTAGGGTGATGGGGCCCGCGACATTGGCGTTTGGAGAAAAGGAGACACCTTCCTGCGTGTTGTTGTCTAGGGTCGCATCAGTAATCGATAACGGGCCGCATACCCCTGCGGTGAAGATTACGCCGCGCACGTTATTACTGGCAGTGAAGCCGCTCAGCACCATGGGCTTGGGGCCTGAGGGGGGGCTAACGCGTGTTGTAATATAAATCCCCAAGCCATTGGTGGGATCTGCGTTGGCGTAGTTATTGTTATAGTGGCCACCGGTGAGCGTAAGTCCGTTTAGGCCGGCGTCGATATACAAGCCTGCAAGGTTATGGTTCATGTCCGTGTTGGTGATCGTCAAGTCTTCTATGCTGAGGTCACTAGCACTGGCTAGAAATCCGCAGCTCCCATTATCGCTAAACGTGCAGTTGAGGACTTGCACATCCTGCCGCGTGCCACCACGCGCAAGGAGGCCAGAGCCCTGGTTGCCGACCGACGCGACGTTACTGAATGTGGTGTAACTGCCGCCACTTACAAACTTGATGCCTGAATTTTCATAAGTACCCGAACCACCGTTACCGCCCGTGACACGGATATTGCTGAGGGTGAGCCGGTCACTGGCGGATGCGCCGTTGGCATTGATACTGACTACTGGGACGGCGGCAACCGCCGCGGTAACGACCGTGTTCGTGGCAGGGTCGCTACCACTACCCGCACCGTTGAGTGTTAGACGTTTGTTGATGTTGACATTCTCCGTATAAGTCCCCGCCGCCACGTTGATGGTGTCGCCATTGGTAACTCTACCGTCATTTATGGCATACTGAATGGTTTTGAAGGCATCGGTGCCAAGACCTGTACCGTGGGTCTCATCATCAGTTCCTAATGCTCCATCAACGTACCAGGTCGTGGTGTCTATTCTTGCCCGGAGGCAAAAGTTGAACCCGTATTGTCCAACCTCCTCCCAGCCCACGCCATCCAGGCTTGCGTAGCTGACGTTTTCCTGTATCAGGGGATTACAAACGCCTTCCACCACAAATTCTGCAGGGAAGGGGTAGTTCCAGCCGGGTGTGGTTATCTTAACGGCAACGGTGAACGGCTGGCCAAGGGCTATCGGGACAGGGGTATCAAGCGGTATAGAGTAATAGCCGAACTCGGCACAGGTACCACTCTCGGAGTGGAGCAGGTTTGATAGACCATCGGCAGGGTTGCTATCCCCGTAGACGCGAATCTCGTAGGGAACATTGCTGGCTGGCCCTGTCCAGAAGTCCACGTGGGTCAGATTACCGCCCTGCTCCGAGGTAAAGACGCTCGCCATCCATCCGTAGTCATGCTCCATATCGCCAACGAAATCTACAAGGCCGGCCTCGTCGTAATAGTAGAGCGTCTCATCAGCATCGTAGTCCTTATATTGCAGGTAGGCTATCTCAGTCATGGAACTTGAATCGTAGGCAAGCCAGAAATAGCCCTCGTTTCCCCATCCTGGTCCCCAGCTATTCTTGACCAGCCAGGCGCCAGTAGTCCCGGCATGGGCTGGGTTGGGATGAGGCACAGCATCATTCCAGCCAATAATTGATACGAGGTGATTGGGGTTTGGGCCAGATGGGTAATAGTCATAGATTTTTCCCCAGGGGTCACCAGTGTCGTATTCTGCAGACTGGTCATAATAAAATGACATGGTAACCGGTCCATTATTAAATACTGCCGCTTTTATCCAGTCAATTTGACTTCCATCACTAGTCACATATCTATAGCCGGTTACGCTTTTAACCGCCGGGCAGCTGTCACAGGTACAACTCCCGTCACACTGCAAACACGTGGTACAATAAGGGTTGCACGATTCCAGGACAGCCCCCTTCTTGATAAAGACCTCGCTGGCTAGAAAGCTGCTGCCGCCAGCATTACAGGGGTCGGTAGAGTCGTCGTAAAAGTAGACCCAGGAGGGGTCAACGCACAGGACCACACTCTGCTCGGAAAAATCATATTCAGTGCTCTCACCCAGCAAGACCTTTGATTCCAGGACTGAGGTTGTGCCAAAAGCCCAGCAGGTTCCGCAGATACCCTGGTCCTTTATCGAGGTTACCTTTCCCGTGTCTCTCCAGTCGAAGGCGGCGGGTGGCTGGCCCAGCGGCGCCATCAGTAGTCCCCCCTGTGCCTGGGTTTTGCTCAGGTTACTCAAGTCAAAGAGCGGCGGGATATAGCCACAAGGATGTTCGCCTGGCGGTGCCATATAGGTGGCTGGTTGCTCAAAATACTCCAAGAAATCAGGGTTAAGTGGGGCGACATGGAACCTCTCAGGCTCCTGTGCCCCCGCCGGCAGTGCCGGCACCAGGCTAAAGCCAACCGCCAGTATCAGGGCAAACAAGATACTAAAAATCTTCCTTTTCAACTTCTAATTCCTCCCTTTTTGGTTAATTCGCCGGCAATAGCAAAGCCGGCAGAAATAAAAAGGGACTAACCAGGCATCTTGCACCCGGTCAGCCCCTGGCTTTCCCCCTTCTTACCGAAGCTACTCACATCTCCTCCGCATCCGGAGCAATTACCACCATCTACCTCGTATAAGTGCGTGAATTCGCATATGAACAATATATTTGCGGGGGCGTTATAATACTTCATTTATGAATTGTCAATCCCCTGAAAAGGAAGCATCATTCTATAGCGTTGACAGCACCCTTAGAATTGCCCTATGATATCCCCTTGTATACCCTATGAAGGGCAAATTAGAGAGTCACCGGGAGATATGAACAGATTAATAGAGGTAGACCACGAAGATACTTTACTGAGCACCTTTATTCTATTCGTGCAGACCGCACAAGCAGTGCTGAAGTATACGGACGCCTATTTGTACAGAAAAACACGTCTGTCGGTGAGCAAGTTAATAGTTCTACAAGCCCTAGTTAGCAATAGCGGGGGCATGACGCCCTCTGAGATAGCCAAGTGGACGAATACTGAGCGGCACAATATAACAGCGCTAGTCGGCCGCATAAAGCAAGGTGGACTGGTCACAGCCGAGCGCAATAGCAGTGACAAGAGACTCGTTAATATCAAGCTGACGGATAAGGGACGGAAAGTTCTTAGCCAAGCTATACCAGTGGCGAGAGAAGTCATTGATCAAGTGATGTTATCAATCACTGAAGGTGACGCAGTGCTGCTTAAAGAAAGGCTAAGAATCTTGAGGCAAAATGCGCACTACGGCTTAGAAGGCCTTGCCAAGAGTTCTTAACCTAGCCCCATGACCTTGCACAAACCGTCATATTGTTACCTAAGAGGCAAAATTGCCTTCGGTATCCTTAATAATTGACTTTGTGTCTCTCGTAATAGCAAAATGAAGGTGCTATGGCTCAGATTATTCTTGCCCGACATGGCGAAACTGAGTGGAATGTGAGTGAGATATTTAGGGGCAGGCACGATGTTGAATTGAATGAGATGGGCATCAAGCAGGCAGAACTGTTGGGGAACTATTTGATGGATTTGAAGGTAGAAGCTATTTATTCCAGCCCACTAAAACGGGCTCTGGATACAGCGAGGTCTGTAGCCAAACATCATGGGCTTGATGTCAACGTTGCCCCTGGTCTGACAGATTTCAACTACGGAGCGTGGGAAGGCTTGATGCATCTGGAGGTGAGGAGCAAGTATAGAGGACTTTATGAGCGATGGCTAAAAGAGCCCCACCTAGTTAAAATGCCTGAGGGGGAGAGTTTGGGCGAAGTAAGAGAAAGAGCTAAGAATGTAGTCGATATAGTGGCGTCAAAGTATAGCGGCACGGTGGTGCTAGTATCTCATCGGGTGGTAAACAAGGTCCTAATATGTTTCATGTTGGGTCTGGACAATTCTCATTTTTGGGATGTCAAGCAGGACCTGGGAGGAATCACCGTTTTCGAATATGAGGGTGGCCGTTTCAAACTTATCAAGCATAACGATACGTCCTACCTCAGGCAAATTCAGCAGCGCACACTCAACGATTTCTGAGACGAACCCCTTTGGTTCCTCATCGAACTCCGCTATTTAGTAGTGATTGAAGCTTCACCTTCGTCTAACATTAACCTTCCTTGCAGAAGGGGACAGGCAATTCGTAGTGTCGCCACATTTGCTGCCAAGACAATTCCCCTCAGCTTTCTTTCCTGTGGCCCAGCATTAGCCCCAGTCCTAGTACTAATGTAATACCCAATAGCCCCCGTTTTTCCTTGATATGACAAATGGCAAAGGCTAGAATTGGCTGTATTTAAATAGTACCAAAGGGGTTGCCCAAAGGTATGCCACAACTTTCAAGAAGAAGGCGTTTCCTTGTAGGCTTAGCCGTTGCCGTTAGCATTGGTGTGGTATTCTGCTTAGCTTTTTGCCTTAACTTGCTTTACAGCATGCAGCAGCGGAGTAGCGACTTCCTGTTCAGGGCAGCAAACCTATATCAAGAAACAGAGCCACCGGAAAAAATCACAGTCGTCGGTATTGATGATAAAAGCTTAGATCAATTGGGCCATTTCCCACTATGGCCACGGTCTCACTATGCCCAGCTTATCGACACGCTTGCTGAAGCTAAAGCCAGGGTGGTCGTTTTTGATATTCTTTTTTCTGAGCCGTCGTCTGGTGACGAAGAGCTGGCAACATCTATTAGAAATGCTGGAAATGTAATTCTACCTACTATGTACACATCAACGATGCTTAGTTCCACAGTAACCCAGCAGATAGCCCAATCAAGAAGTCTTATTAAACCACTGGAAATCCTTCAGGCTGGAGCTGCTGCCCAAGGATACGCCAATGTTACTCCTGACGCTGATGGAACAGTGAGACGGCTGTCAATAGCTACCGGCAATGTTGATGGCTATGAGCCGGCGTTGGCACTGGCGGCTGTGGCTAAATACCTTCGGCGCCCTGAAGTGATTGAATCCCCTATCAAGGACAACGTATTACCCTTTGCCGGTCGACTTATTCCGATTAATGACAATAATGAAATGCTTATTAACTATATCAGTAGTCCGCAACGGACCGGGGGAATTGTGAATTTTGAAACCGTTTCCTTTGTAGATGTTATCAATGGTGAGGTTGCCCCCACTCTTTTTCAGGACAAAATGGTGATTATTGGTGCCACGGCTAGCGGACTTGGCGACACTTTCTGGACACCAATGGGACGGATGATGCATGGTGTTGAGATACATGCCAGCGCCATTCATACCATCCTGAGTGGTAATTTCCTAAAGCCAGCTCCATCCATAGTTACTATTGTATCGATACTTGTTTTAGCCCTTCTTTGTGGTCTGGCAGTATTACGTCTCCGAGTGCTCTGGGCTACGTCATCAGCTGTTTCCCTTTGCCTTGCCTACTTCCTTGTTGCCTTTTCTCTCTTTGACCACGGCGTTGTGCTAAATATGTTGTACCCACCGCTGGCTACCCTTGGTGTGTTTGTCGGTCTGAACGTCTATAACGTCACCTCCGAGCGGTCCGAGAAGAGGGAAATAACCAAAACCTTCGGCCGCTACATTTCACCTCAAGTAGCCGACAGAATATTGGCAGCATTGGACGAGGGCAAGCTAAAGTTAGGTGGCGAAGCGCACGAGGTGAGTGTAGCCTTTGCCGATGTCCGCGGCTTCACCAGTATTTCTGAGAAAATGCAGCCAGAGGAGCTGGTCAGGGTGTTAAATACTTATCTATCCCTGGTTGTAAAAGCAGTCCTCAAATATGAGGGTATGATAAACAAATTCGGTGGTGATAGCATTACCGCAATCTGGAATGTACCAACGGAGTGTGAAGGGCACGGCCTACTGGCGATTAAAGCGGCCCTTGAGGCTCAGCATAGCATCAACGAGTTACAGAAGGAAGCAACCCTACCAAAGATGGACTTCGGGATTGGCATTAATACCGGGAAAGCGGTGGCGGGCAATATAGGTTCGGAAGACCGCTTAGAATATTCTGTGATTGGCGATGCGGTAAACGTCGCGGCTAGGCTAGCCAGCACTGCACCTGGTAGTAAGGTATGGATTGGGGCTAATACCTTTGAGCTGGTGAAGGATTACATTACGGCAAAGCCGCTACGCCCGCTAGCTATGAAAGGGAAACGAAAGCCTGTTACCGCCTACGAGGTAGTGGGTGTCAAGCATTGGTAAAGGGAAAACAGAAGGTGTAACAAATGGTGATTACCAAACGTCATAGTTATAAAGTACTAAAAAAAGGAAGAGCCCGGAAGACCAGTGAGGCTATTAGCTATGATGAGGCTGGGATTACAAGATTAGTCGAAAAAGCCGCTGGTGGTGATTTTGAAGCCTTTGGCGAACTTTATAATATCTACCTTGACCGCATCTACCGATATGTTTTTTATCAGGTCAAGGACAAAATGACCGCCGAGGACCTTATTGAGGAGACATTTGTAAAAGCGTGGAAAGCAATTGGTTCATACCGGGGGAAAGGGCAGGCGTTTTCATCATGGCTCTATCGCATTGCCCATAACTGCCTGGTTGATTATTTCCGGAAGAGTCAGAAGCGCAGGTCGTTAGATATAGAAATAGCAACCGTTGCTGCCAGTACTGAACAGGAATTGGAAAGAAAGGCGGTACGGCAGGAGTTACTTGAAGCGATATCTTGCCTGCGTGATAACCAGAGGCAGGTCATTATATTGAAATTCATCGAGGGTCTGGATAACCGTGAGATTGGTCAGATTATGGGCAAAAGCCAGGGAGCTATAAGAATATTGCAAATGCGAGCTTTGGCTACACTTCGAAAGAGACTGAGCAGCGAGGAATAGATAAATGGGAACGCAGCTATTAAAGGTGTTAGATGAGTGTATAACACAGATAAGTAATCGTCATAGCATTAATAGTTGTCTGGCTGAATATCCAGCTATGAGCCAGCAATTAGAACCATTGCTTCGTACGGCATCGTCTATTGCCGCCCTCCCCAAGGTATCCCCCTCCGATGGGTTCAGAAAATTGTTAAAAGCCCGCTTGAAGATGCGACTCAGCGAAAATCGTGTCCAAGCTGAAGCGGCAAGACCAGGCAGGAGAATAGCTGTGCTCACCGCGCTTTCAGAGGCGTGGCGAGGACTGGTGCATACCATTGCCGTTTCGAGAAGGGTTGCCATTCCGGTAGCGGTAACCTTGTTACTTGTGCTAGCCAGCGCCCTCTATATATTCTGGACACCCAGTTTATCATCACCAACAGCCTCCCTGACTTCTAAGTGCACGCTAAGTATCCTTTCCGGTAGTGTTGAGTGGCAAAAGCTAGGTTCAACCATCTGGGAAAAGGCACAAGACGGCACTACCCTGGAGGCGGGTAGTTGGGTAAGGACCGATGCTAGCTCAGAGGCGCTACTCACCTTCTTCGAGGGTAGTACTCTTAAGCTTGAGGCTAAGACTGAGGTGGAAATCCAGCGAGCTGAGTACACCGAGGAAAAACACACTATTATTATCTTACGCCAATTGCTCGGCAGGACGTGGAGCCGGGTGGTGCAAATGGTAGACCCGGGCTCGCAATATGAGATTCAAACGCCATCGGCTAGCGCCATAGTGCGAGGTACATTGTTTATGACCGAGGTTGAAGAATCAGGCTCGACAATAGTCCAGACATTTGAAGGGTTGGTTGCTGTCAGTGCACAAACTGCCCCACCTTCTGCGTTAACAACAACCTTAGAGGTGAGCGTACCGGCCGGTTACGGGACCATAGTAGCGGTTGGAGAAACTCCATCTCAACCCACACCGTCCGGGCCGCCAGCACAAAGCCAGGGTGGTGAAGGACAAAGCCAGGGTGACAGAGGACAAGGCAAGGGTAGCGGAGGACAGGGTCAGGGTGGTGAAGGCCAAGGTGGAGGGCAAGGCGGTGGTCAAGGTGGAGGCCAAGGTGGAGGCCAAGGTGGAGGCCAAGGTGAAGGACAAGGCGGAGGCCAAGGCGGTGGTCAAGGTGGAGGCCAAAGCGGAGGCCAAGGCGGAGGCCAAGGCGGAGGCCAAGGCGGAGGCCAAGGCGGAGGCCATGGTGGAGGCCATGGTGGAGGCTTTGGTAGAGGAAGATAAGAATGATGAAGGTTAATGGAAAGTCAGCGGTTAGGTTCACGGAGATAGAAGAGTATAAAAAGAGGCTAGCCCTTCTCTATAAAGTAGGTCAAAAGGCAAGCTTAGTATCGCAAGTGGCAAAGCTGCTTGACCAAATTTCGCTCATGACCAGACAAACATTGCGTGCTTCGGCAGCATCGGTGCTCTTGGCTGATGATGGAGAGAGAGAACTGCACTTCGAGGTTGCTCAGGGCAAGGCAGGGAAAACGCTAAAGAAAATGAAACTAACTGTAAACTCGGGGATTAGCGGCTGGGTTGCGCGTAATTGTAAGCCCCTGATAATCAACGATGTAACCGTGGACAAGCGTTTTAACAAAAATATAGACAAGGTTACTGGCTTTGTCACCAAGTCAATCCTAGCTGTACCGCTAGTATCGGAGCGCAGCATAATCGGTGTCATTGAAGTATTAAACAAGGTTGATGGCAAGGGGTTCAATAAGCAAGACTTGGAAGTGCTAGTAGCGCTGGCGTCAACCGCTGCCATCGCCATCAGTAATGCTAGGCTACATCAAAAAGTATTAGACGACCATAAAAACACCGTTAAAGCTCTAGCTGCAGCTGTTGATGCTAGAGACCACTACACTTGTGGACACTCGCAGCGAGTAACAAGATATGCCTTGCTTGGAGGAATCGGACTTTCACTCCCCGCCGAAGAGCTTGAGGTTATTGAGTACGCCGGTATTCTCCATGACATAGGCAAGATAGGTATTTCTGACACTATATTGTGCAAGCCCGGTTATCTTAACGATGAGGAATGGGTAATCATGCGCCAACACCCCGAGATAGGAGCTAAGATCCTAGAAGATATTCCTTTCCTGGAAAAAGCGAGAGAGCTTGTTCTCTATCACCATGAGAGGTACGATGGTAAAGGATATCCGGAAGGGCTAGCCGGTCAGGAGATACCTATTGGTGCTCGACTAATAGCTATCGCAGACGCCTTCGATACCATGACCACTGACCGCGCATATCGCCCTGTCCTAGGCATAGACTATGCTATCAGTGAGCTATACAGGTGCTCAGGGACGCAATTCTGCCCCGTAGCAGTGGAAGCATTTGTCTCCAGACTGAAAACTCAAGAAGCCCTCGCTCAGCCTAACCTTGAAGCGCTACCAATTAACAAAAAAATGGAACTTAGCCTTACGGAATTATGAATAGCCAGCTCAGTTAGGTTGTCACAGCTCCACTAAAGGGAATTCGAACTATCCAATCCAAATGGTTACTAAACAAAAAGCCACATTGTGTGAGCCTGCTGCTTATCCCTCCAAAAATAATACGCCTTCCTCACATATGATATAATTGCCTGCAAATGACGGTAGTGGTAACTGGTGCCGCTGGACATGCCGGCGCTAACCTGGTGCGCGCTCTGCTGGTTCAAGGTCGTCCTACGCGCGCTCTAGTCCATATGGACCGGAAATCGGTCAGCTTTTGTGGTAGGCTTATTACTCGCTAAAATGAGCCTAGTCTACTAGGTTGAGAGGTGGAATCTATGAAAAGGATAGCAATCTCCTGTATAAGCATTATTCTAGGCATATGCTTACTAGGAGCAGCCGGGTGGGGAGTTTTTAATTATATTAGCCTAAAACAAACTATTGGGCAGCAGGAGAATGAAATTTATTCTTTACAGGAAGAACTTGCTAATGAGACCAAGCGAGCTAATGAATTGCAGTATCAATATAGCTATTTACAGAACCAGTATTCTGATTTGCAAGGGCAATTAGAAGCAGCCACCTTTAAGGTGGGCAAGGATATGTTAGTTAAGCCAACTGATGTAGGTGGGTTTGATTGTGATGATAGCGCTCTTTATATGTATTATTACTTTAGAAATATGGGTTACGAAGTCAAGATAATTAGAGGGAATCTGGATTTAGTTGGTGAAAGTTTCCTCCAGTGTAATCACCTTTGGGTTTGGGTGCGTTCAGGTGGCTCTGATTATCCCTATGACTGGGGGCACTACTATACTGATGCCCAACATTCTTGGGGCTATGAAGTAAGCTTTGCTTTTTTGGTATCGGCAGTGCTAAGTGATATAGATTAAATAGGTGGAAGGCAACGGAGGGGGAAGAGATTTTAGAGAGGGGGCTACGCCCCCTCTCTTACCTACACTCCCCCTTCCCTTTATTAACACTAAGGGAAGGGGGACAAAGGGGGATAGGTTACTAAATAACCATTATTCAAAAGCTGACTTTTATTTTTAGTTATGTTAAAATACATAAAATCACCTGAGAGTGAGGGAGAGCGGTGAAAGAAGCGATTGACAAATTTTTAAACTATCTGGTTGTGGAAAAGGGCTTTGCCGAGAACACCAAGCTTGCCTATCAGAACGACCTGCATCAACTGGCTAGCTTCGTTGAGGAGGAGGCGGCGAGGCGGGGCACTATCCCCCCATGGGCTGCTTTTGACCGCGACTCCATGCTCCGCTACCTCCTTGAGCTTAAGGAGAGAAGATATGCTGCCACCACCATCGCCCGCAAGATAGCTGCGGTCAAGTCCTTCTATAGCTTTCTGGTGGCTGAGGGTATGCTGCGGGAGAACCCCACGCGGGATGTGCCGTCACCCAGGGTGGGAAAGTCACTGCCCAGGCCAATCTCAGTCACTCAGGCCCGCCTTTTGCTAGAACAACCGTCCAAGCTGTCAACGGGGGAAGCCAAGCGGGACAGTGCCATGCTGCATCTATTATACGCCAGTGGCATGAGAGCAAGCGAGCTAGTGTCTTTGAACCTGGCTGATATAAATATTGATGATGGCTACGTGCGATGCTTTGGCAAGGGACATAAGGAGCGGATTATCCCTATTGCTCCCAAGGCAACCGAGGTATTAAAGGAGTATTTAACCGAGGCGCGCCCCCGTCTGGTACGCAGCAGTGAGGAAAAGGCTTTGTTCCTCAATCGCCGCGGCGAGAGACTGACCAGGCAGGGACTCTGGCAGATATTGAAGGGTTATGCCAAGAAAGCCGGCCTGGAGGCTCAGGTTACCCCCCACACCCTGAGGCACAGCTTTGCTACCCATATGTTGAGCGGTGGGGCTGACCTGCGCTCGGTTCAGGAGCTCCTGGGCCATGCCAACATCTCAACCACCCAGGTCTATACCCACCTCACCACCGACCATATTCGGCGCGCTTATGAGAAATCTCACCCACGAGCTAAGTAGGAGGTTTTAGATGTCACGTAAATCACGCCGTCACGGCAGATATCTGCCCCGGAGTAAGAGGAGAAAATTCAGCAAGGGCTTCTCCGCCCCACCTCAGCCATCGGCAGTTACTCCTCAGCCACCAGTAGCGGCTCAAAGGTATGAGCCTGAGCCCCGGGCGGAAGTGGTTGCCCCCCCGGCAAAGGCACCAGCCCCACGCCCTACAGCTACCCTGGCTCAGTCTCCCAATATCACTACTGAACTAAAGGTGATCGGTATTCTTTCCGGGATAATACTGGTTATTCTTATTGTTTTAGCCTTTATTTTGCCCTAGCCTTACCCAAGCGGTGCCGACTATGGACTTTGACGCCGCCAGAGCTGAGTTAATTGACCAACTAAGCACCGAGATTAAAGACAAGCGGGTGTTGGAGGTAATGCGCAGTATCCCCAGGGAACTTTTCGTGCCCCCTGAAAACCGGCACCTGGCCTATGAAGATAGACCGCTTCCCATCGGCTATGACCAGACGATTTCTCAGCCTTTTATCATTGCCCTTATGACCGAGGCTCTGGAGCTTAAAGGCAATGAGAAGGTCCTGGAAATAGGCAGTGGTAGCGGCTACCAGGCAGCTATTCTGGCCAGGCTAGCCCGGCACGTCGTTACCACCGAGCGTCTAAAGCCTCTGGCTGAGGCCGCCAGGAAGGCGCTGGACAAGCTGGGGCTTACCAATGTTGAGGTACACGTTGCCGAGGAGACACTGGGCTGGCAAAGGGAAGCCCCCTACGACGCGATAATGGTTACTGCGGCTGCTCCCCACGTACCGTCTGACCTGTTAGCCCAGCTAAAAATCAGGGGACGGATGGTAATTCCGGTCGGCTCCCGCTACCTTCAGGAGCTATGTAAGATTACCAGAGGCGGGAAGAGGAATAAGATTGAGAATTTAGGTGGCTGTCGCTTTGTCTCCCTTATTGGCAAGGGTGCTTGGGAAAAGGAATAAAAGTCCAAAGGAGGATTAATGGAGGTTCTGGAGGCAATCAAAACCAGGAGGAGTATTCGTAAGTATAAGACAACCCCGCTAGATGATAAGACTATTGAGCTTGTCCTGGAGGCTGCCCGCTGGGCACCATCCTGGGCAAATAGTCAGTGCTGGCGATTTGTTGTGGTGAAGGATGATAAAATAAAGAATAAACTCGCCGATACACTAACTGCTGTATCAGCCGATAGACCTAATCGGGCGGCTGAGGCTATCAGGAATGCCCCGGTGGCGATTGTTGCCTGCGCCGAGCCGGGGAAGTCGGGGTATTCTGTTCAAGAGCCAAGAAAGCCGGTTACCGATAAGGGAGACTGGTATATGTTTGACGTGGCATTGGCGATGCAGAACCTGACACTGGCTGCCCATTCCCTGGGTCTGGGGACAGTGCATGTTGGCGCTTTTGACGCTAAAAAAGTAGCCACTATTTTGGGGGTACCGGAGGGTTTTTATGTCGTTTCAATGACACCCCTGGGCTACCCCGATGAGGAGCCGCCAGTAAGACCGAGGAAAGAGCTGGCGGAAATTGTTTTTTATGACAGGTTTGGTCCTGGATAGTGCAACTTATATCACACCATTATTACTCAGCTAGTCTTGAGCAAAACTTGCCCCGTCAACAAACCATGAGTATAATACCATCGTGGAATAAATTAGAGGTGTTAGATGGAGCAATTTGGATTAGAGAATATTCGAAATGTTGTTTTGCTATCTCACAGTGGTGCCGGCAAGACCTCAGCCTCAGAGGTAATGTTGTTTACTGCCAAAGCCATTAGCCGCCTGGGCAAGGTTGTGGAGGGGACTACTACCTCAGATTATGACCCCGATGAGATAAAGCGCCAGATTAGTATAAATTTGTCGATTCTACCCTACCAGTGGAAGGGGGTAAAGATTAACCTTATTGATACCCCTGGTTATTCTGACTTTGTCGGCGAGGTCAGGGCGGCGATGCGGGTCGCTGAGGGGGCGGTAATCTTAGCCTGCGCTGCTTCCGGTGTTGAGGTCGGCACGGAGCAGGTCTGGTCATACTGCGAGGAGGTTAAGCTACCCCGGCTTATCTTTATCAACAAGATGGACAGGGAGAACGCTGACTTCTATCGGACCTTAGACCAGATTCAGTCCAGGTTTGGCTCAAGATGCCTGCCACTACAGTTACCGATAGGCGCCCAGGATAGCTTTGAGGGAATAGTTGACCTGCTGACGATGAAAAGCTATATCGGCGCTGAGGCAAAGGAGGCGGAGCTTCCCGCCTCGCTTCAAGACAAGGCTAAATCTTTTCACGAGAAACTGATAGAGGCGGTGGCTGAGGTCGATGACAAGCTTATAGAGAAGTACCTGGGGGGTGAAGAGCTCAGCCTGGAGGAACTGGGTGGCGGCTTACGAAAGGCAGTATCAGAGGGCAGGATTGTGCCCATCTTAGCCGGCTCGGCGACAAAGAATATAGGTTTCCCCTCGCTTCTGGAGGCAATAAATAGTTATCTGCCATCGGCTAAGGAGCAAGAGGCGGCAGTTGTTGGTGGCGAGCGGATTGAGCCAGCTCAGGATGGCCCGCTGGCGGCTCTGGTGTTTAAGACCAGCGCTGATCCCTATGTTGGTAAACTCACCTACTTCCGTGTTTACCGCGGCGTCATCAACAGCAACTCCCAGGTGTGGAATGCCAGCCGTGGTGGTGCTGAGCGCATCGGCCAGCTATTTATACTCAGGGGCAAAAACCAGGAGCCAGTGTCTCAGCTCGGCGCCGGAGATATCGGGGCGGTAGCCAAGCTGACGACGACCAGCACCGGGGATACACTATCTAGCCAGGACAAGGCGGTGAAGATTGCCCCGATAGAGTTCCCCGAGCCGATTTTTAGCCTGGCGGTGCACCCCAAGACCAAGACCGACCTGGATAAGCTGGGAGCGGCTTTGACCAGACTGGCTGAGGAAGACCCCACCCTTCAGGTGCGCCGTGAGGCTGATACCAACGAGACAATCCTCTCCGGGATTGGCGAGTCCCAGCTTGAGGTGGCGGCAGAAAAGATGATGCGCAAATTTGGCGTCGGGGTGAAGCTGGAGATACCCAAGGTTCCATATAAAGAGACAATCACCGTGCCCACCAAGGCTGAGTATAAGCATAAGAAGCAGACGGGGGGACACGGTCAATATGGGCATGTCCTTCTTGAGCTTGAGCCTCTGCCCCGCGGCACTGGCAATGAGTTTGCCGACAAGGTTGTCGGCGGGGCTATACCGAGGAACTATATCCCGGCGGTGGAAAAGGGGGTTAATGAAGCCTTCAAGGAAGGGGTCCTGGCTCATTATCCAGTTACTGACCTGAGGGCAAGACTCTATGATGGCAGCTTTCACCCCGTTGATTCCTCGGAGATATGCTTCAAGATTGCCGGGGCGGGGGCGCTCAAGAAGGGGATGGCCGAGGGGCAACCGGTCCTGCTGGAGCCGATAATGAATATCAAGGTTACTGTCCCTGAGGACTTTACCGGTGATATTATCGGCGACCTTAACACCAAAAGGGCGCGGGTTCAGGGGATGAGCCCCGGCGGTGGGGTCAATATCATTGAGGCTCAGGTGCCGCTGGCTGAGATTCTGCGCTATGCCATAGACCTGAAATCAATAACCCAGGGTAGGGGTAGCTATAAAGCAACCTTTAGCCACTACGAGGAAGTCCCAGCTCACGTCGCTCAGAAGATTATCGCCGAAAGACAGGCGGAAAAAAGCTAATTCTACCCCTTGAAAGCCTCAAGCCTAAGTTTTTATGTGGCCCTTATCTCCTGCCTCATGAAGACCACATAGCTTACGGCAAAGCAAACAGCGGTCAGACTGATCAATATGGTGAGGTGCGGCCACGCCAGGAGCAAGCTCTGTCCCAAGGAGAGGGGGTTGGGTATCATGTAAGCCGCCTCACCGAGGGTAATAACGCCCAGGGTCCTGACCAGTGGCAGTAGCAGTACTGTGCTCGATTCCAGGAATAAGTAACTCGGGGAG
>Ga0315282_10005218_pt1 | contig 22223 bp, 42 predicted proteins | sample YL17G07_20_MG_FD_203693 | JGI IMG/M metagenome (GOLD analysis project Ga0315282, IMG submission 203693) | Sediment microbial communities from Yellowstone Lake, YNP, Wyoming, USA - YL17G07_20 | ecosystem: Environmental > Aquatic > Freshwater > Lake > Sediment | place: USA: Wyoming | collected... | reverse complement strand
CGCCTATAGATTGGAAAGATTGTGACCCCGCGAACGAGATACCTATTTACGGAAACTTCTGGCTGGCAGGGACAAGTTTTGGATATGGGGCAGGAAGTGATTTAGTTTACTTTGCAGGACTGGGCGCGACTTATTACCATGAAGAGTTGTATAGTTTTAACGCTGCGACGCATGCTGTGTTGACTTATACCGCTCCGACAGGAGCGAACTTGAAACATCTAATCTATTATAATGGAAAAATATTTTTGGACTATGCAGGTTCTTTGATTCGCTGCAATGGAGTCGGAAGCTACACTACAATACAGTCAAGCGGAGGGACTCACGGATTAGATGGATTGTGTTTGTCGCCAGACGGAGCTTATCTATATTATGTCAGGTATTCTATAGGTGATATATTTATATGGAAATATGACGACGCGACAGGCATTTTAACACAACTGGGAGTTCCGACAGGATATACTATTGACTCTCACTTGTCAACTAAACCTAATATGACGACAATATACAATAATGCTTATTTTTATCAGTCCGACACTATACCAGGTGCAATTTATGGTATGTCCTTAACAGTTCCTTACACGGTAACAACGTATAATTCCCTTGACCCCTCAATGGGACGATATAAGTATTCTGCTATTGGAACTTATAGAACTCCGTTTATAACTGCTATGACCGTTCAGATACCAGATAACGAAGAAATATTGTATTTGTCTGGAGGTTCAACAAAGCAAATATATTTATTTAAGCTGGTTGACCAGTTCGCAGGAATAAGTCCAGCATTTGTATTTTCTTATGATGGCACATTGAAAAAGCTTAACTTCCAACTTGCAGATACGACAGGAGGACAAAGCTATCTAATAACTTCCGCGCAAGTGAAATCACAGCCATTGATATTGGGTGCAGCAAAAACAGAATGGACTTTCCCATTGTCTCAAATAATGCTTATGCCTGGAGAAGGTATTGTATTAAAGATACAGCTTACTGATATATGTCTTGCGCCTCACACGTTGAATTTAACGTGGAGTAACCCAGGACACGGAGAAACAAGCTCAATAACGACTCACGGGAAAAATCCTATAATAACTCTTACTGCAGGGACTACTTCGGAAACTATAACGGGAATATCCGTAACTGGTATACCTTACGTATCTGGCAGTTTATTCTTTGCTAATGCAACAACTACAGGGCTTGTAATTCAGAGATACGGAGATAGAGGGTTTCCACTTGATAATAGTTATATTTACAATTACACAGTTCCGCAGCTGATAGCAAATTATATCATAGCAAAGTTCGGAACAATAATCAACTGGATTCCTGCATTGGAAGTAATGTTTTGTCCGAATATACAGCTTGAAGATAGGGTTACAATTACGGAAACAAACACAGGAGTAAACACTGATTACTATGTAGTTGGTTGCAGGCATAACTTAACATCCGGCTCTGCTACAACTACATTATCATTGGTAAAGGTATGAAAGGTGGCGATAACTACAATGCAGAATCTCGACAATGATGGTTGCGAGTTTGGAAGAATTATCAAACGGGATATGGAACACGCGCAGAGGGATATTGATAACGTGGGGAAAAAAGTAGACAATATGAACACGTTACTCAACAGGGCATATATATTTTTCATCTGTTCGCTGATAACTTTATTACTGAACTTATTGGTGACAATAGTAACGAAAAAATAGGAGGCTATATGCGAGAGTTCATACAGAAGCAATGGGAGAGAAAACTGGCGATTGGAGTACTGTTCTGGACTGTAGGAACTGTGATAGTTATACGTGGATATATCGTAGCCAGTTTTACGGAGTGGGCGAACTTTACGGAGTGGGTTCTGGCAATTATGCTTGGTGCTCATGTAGCGGACAAACAACTGCCTGGAATAACAACGGCGGTATCAACTATGGTAGGAGGAAAAGGCAATGGCAATCCTAATGCATAAAATACTGATGTTTGCTGTAAAAATGTATCATGAAGTAAAAGATATAATCAAATGGCTTATAGGAAATATAAAAGGAGTTTGGAAAATATGACCGAAAATGAACTACGATTCAGAAGTTATATAGTGCCGGAACTCACACGGTTGGGGTTTGACCCGTCTTTTCCTTACGTGCAAGCCTGTTTAGAGTGTGGCAATGACCTTGCCCATCCTATGGGCGTAAATAATTTCTGGAATATAAAATGCCAGGAATCGTGGGTAGGGAAAAAGGTATATACTCTTGTATGGGAAATAGTCACTATGTCAGAAGTGTTACATTATCCGCGAAAGATAGAAAAAATTGAAGATTATACGACAAAGGCTGACGGGACAATATTAAAAAAGGTATGGATACGGGATTGGTTCCTTGATGATGACGACCCAAAAGTAATGACGGGATATTATAAAGACAAGATAATGAATTATTATCCGCAATCGTGGGCTAACAAGCTTACAGACTATTGCAAATACTACGAAGGTCTGATGGTTGGTAAATGGGGAGCGTGGGCTACCGGAGTGGATAAGGACGGTACAGATTACGGAATGAAACTCAAACAACTCTATATGAGAAAGTTCAAAGAGGGTAACGATATCGTTACGAAGGTTTATGCCTGAAAAGTCATTTGATAACTTCAAAGACTTCGCAGATTACTATAAAAGGGAGGTCTTGAAGGAAGGTGAGGCAAGGGTAAGGCAAGAGGCAGAAGAACGCAAATACGGACTCCCTGCAGGGCAAAAACAACCCTCTGCTGGAGCAGATAAAGGAAAAGGTGAGATAAATGACTGATTTGAAATTAACGGGATATGTGGCAACGGAGAACGATATTAAGTCTACAGTGCGGGATTATCTTGACCACAGGGGTATATTCCATTTCCATTTGATGGGATGTATGGGGTCATACAAAGGTGCTCCCGACCGGATAGCGTTGTACAAGACACCTACTGGAAGGGTTTACACGCTATGCCTTGAAATGAAACGTGTAGGGTATAGTCAAAGTCCTGACCAGTTGGTATTTGAAGAAAGGGCGAATCTTGCTGGCGCTGTATATCTGGTAGTTAGGAAGTTAGAAGATTTGATTGACTGCTTAAAGGAGTTGGATAAAAATGGATAAAATAAAGAAGTATAGTTTGATAGGAAACGCAATCCTTGTTATATGGGTTATATTACTTATCGCAACTCCCAGAGATATCAAGACAGTGGAACAAACAAAGGTGAGGATTTTACAGGATAAGGTTACGAAGGTTGTCGGGACAAAAGTAGAATATCGTGACAAGATAGTGGATAGGGTTATCACGAAGTATGAAGCAGGGACAACTATAGTAATACACGAAACCTCTACCGATAAAGGAAAGGTTGATTCCACGACCGATAAAAAAGAGGAAGTAAAAACCGATACTAAAACTGATACAAAAATCACGACCACGGAAACCGCTCCCAGAAACTTTACAGCTGGAGCTTACTGGAACTTCACACGCCAGGCAGCCGGAGTATTGATAGGGTTAAACCTATGGAACTTGACACCAGTTTTAATGACCGATTATTCGCCACTTTACGAACAACTGACATATTCGGCAGGGCTACAAATCAGGTTCTAAAAACCATATAAAAGCACCAGCGACGCTGTTTACTCACCTTTGAGCCGACCTTTAAACTCCAATAATAATTGAAATAATACTTGACAGTCAAGTAAAAAAATGCTATAATGGTATTGAAGGGTGAGGGAAGGGACTTGCGGAGGTCTTGGAACGAACCGGAACAAAGCGGATAGGAGGGCGGGCAAATGAGTCAGAAAGAAAAGTTAGGGAGATTTATTATTCCAACTGGAAATGCCCAGTTGGTTTATGGTATTAAAGGAAAAGCAGGAGAAACATTTGAAGTAAATAGGGAGGGGACAATGCTTCCTATTGGAAAGTATAAAGTTATAGAAAAGGCAATAAACGAATTTTCAATTGTGGGAAAATCTTTTTCAGATATTGAAATTCAAAAGGAGGGGTAATTATGGCAAGGACAATCGGCAGTAAGAATATTAAGGAAGTAAAACGTTTGGTAAGGGAGGCAGAAAGCAAGGGCATACAACATGTCCGTCAGGTTACGGCGTATGTGATAGCGCACTTGTCAGATGCGGTGTTTGACACGTGGGAAATGGCTTACCAGGAAGTTGAGGGGATATGCTGGGACGCAGTAATGTCCGAAAACGCAGTTCAGATAAAATGGAGGTAATGGTTATGATGGATGTATTGTCAAGAGGGGAACTGGAAAATGTTGCACCGAGTATATTTGCGGACGGGCAACTGAATAGGCTCAGTGATAAGTATCAGAAGTATAGTACGGTACAGGTAGCGGAACTATTAGGAAAGGAAAGATGGTTGCCAGTTTATGCAAGACAGCAAAGAGTGCGGGACGAATCAAGAGCAGGATATCAGAAACATATAATACGGTTCCGGCACGAAGCAGATATAAATGCTTTGAGGTCTGGAAGGAAGGAAGAAGGTTTTGACATAGTAATGTCAAACTCGCACGACGGGTCATCTTGCTATGTACTGGAAGCAGGGATATTCCGGTGTGTTTGTATTAACGGTTTGGTAGTGGGGGCGAGTGCATTTAGTTTTAAGGTAAGGCATATGGGCTCTACGCCAGAAGAAGTAGTCAAGGCGAGCCTTGAAATAGCAAGCAAAGTGCCGGAAGTAGCCTCCAGAGTAGACGTGATGAAGGGAGTTATGCTGTCAGATAGAGAGATACAGGACTTCGTAATATCAGCCTACCATCTAAAGTGGGAACGGGATAAGGTAGATGCGGAGAAGGCACTTGAGCCTGACGAAGCTCCATTGTCCTTTGACCCGATGGTACTTGCTTATCCAAGGCGTAGTGAGGACAAGGGCAATAGCCTATGGTCGGTTTTCAATAGAGTGCAGGAGAATATGATGAAAGGAAGTCCTGTCCGTGTGGCAACGAATCACGGGAATCATCGTATCCGTTCCGTTAAGGGACTGAACGAAGATTTGCGGATAAACAGGGAACTCTGGAACTTGGCTGAATCAAGGCTGAAATAGAGTCCGAAACCTGCCTTCGGGCAGGTCTGCCGGTAGGTGCCGGCACTGATGAGGATAGTACGCAGGATGGGCAAGGAGGGAGGTGAAAGACAATGGCAAAAAGAGGACGTCCAAGAAAGATGACGGTTAACACGGTATCAAAGACTTTGGAGATACCGACAGACTGGGCTATGGCTTTGAGGCACGTAGCGAGGAAGGAGGTTACAAGCGATAGCGACATAATCCGTAGGGCTATTCGGGATTACCTGAATAAGCTGGGCTTCAGCTTCAACTAAAATTAAAGGGAGGTAAAGGAAATGGAAAACGTAACAGAAGTGAAGATAGAAAAAAAAGATAAAAAAGTAAAGAAAAGTAAATCTGTAATCAAGCGTCAGCCAAGCGATGAACTGGTTGCAATGGTGCTTGACAAGAAGGAAGATGAGCTTATCAGGCTTGAACTCGGAGGCCAGATGGTAGATAAACTCGGCTACGAGGTAGTTGATAAGTCCGGAAATCTATTGATGAGGGACTTGACTTATATAGGATTCCGAGAACTGGCACGTGCTATTATGCACGTTAAGTTTTCCGAACCGAAGGAAACCTATATGCCAGAAGAGAAATTGTGGGCTGTCAGGATTGAAGCAACGAATCTTGACACGGGCGAGAACGCATGGGGAGGTGCAGAAGTATCAGCGCAATATCAGTCCGGAACGCGCAACGCCTTTCCTTATAGGCAGGCACTTATCAAGGCACAGAGGAATGCCTTGAAGCAACTGATTCCACTACCAAAGAAGCTCACGATGATGGAGATGTGGATAAAACTGCACGGTAGTAGGATGGTAAAAGTTGCCGTGGACGCAAAAACAATTCGTCAGGAACTACCATCCGTTGACAAGGCGAACACGCTTCTTGCTGGTATATTTGCAGGGATAAATGAACTCGGATTACCAAAGGATAAAATGCACCAGTATTTGAGGAATACATACAAGACTGACCACTTGCGGTCACTGAAAACGGAAGAACTGCAAGGGATTAAGGAAGGTATAATGATGTATAAGAAAAATGCTGTTAAGTTGGCAGAGTTAAAAGTCAAGCTTGATAGCGTGGAGGTGAAGAAAGATGACAATGCCTAAAGAGCATACAAGTTTTACGCAGATGTCCATTTATGAGGACTGTCCAAAGAAGTACAAGGCTCTATACTGGGATAAAGAATCTTCATTAGACAGCCTGTCAAGGGCATATGGTTCAGTGATACACGCTACGGCACGGAGAACTAACAACCTGATAAAGCGTATGCCGAACAAGGATGACCTTGGTGTAGAAGAAATTAAGACCTTCTTTGATTCGGAGTTCAAAAAAGCAGGGTTGCCGTATGCTTGCTATGATAGAGGTTGGCAGGCAGTTGTGAAACACGCAGAGGAAACGTTTGTCCGCAGGAGTGAGATATTTAAGGCAGAGTTTGAAGTGACTCATACTCTGAAGTCGGGAGACAAGTCTATAACTGTATTAGGTAGGATAGACAGGATAGACCTGGTAGAGGGAGGACTGAAAATTATAGAGTATAAGTCCGGCTCACTATTGCCTGATAGGGAGGAAGTGTCAGATAATTTGCAACTGAATATCTATGCATGGATAGTCCACAATACCTTTCCGGAGTTTGCACCGATATGGAAATCGTATTGGGCGTTAGGGCTTGGAAAGGAAATCAAGGTGGAGCAGGACTTGACAAAGTTGAATGAATTAGAAGATTACCTTGTCAACCTGTGGGAGCGTATGGACTCCGATAAGGAGTTCAAAGCTACTGGCAGGGGATGTCGGTACTGTCCGATAAAGGCGAAGTGCAATAGATACGAAGAGGGAATTAAAGGAAGCCTCGGCAAAGTGGATTATGAAGATAACTCTGCCGTAGTGGAAAGATACAAGGACGTTAAGGAAAGGCTGAAGATATTAAATGACGAGAAGGAAACGCTTTCCGACCTGCTTAAAACGGGAATAAATGAAGCGGTTGCGGATTCCCTGGAAACGAACGCAGGGAACGTTTACCTTGTTATGAAACAAAGGGAAAGTAAGAAGTGTCTGAAGGGCTACGATTGTCCTGATTGCCAGTCCTATGTGACACAATGGCAGGAATTGAAGATGGAATCGAAGCGTGGTAAGGCAAAGAAGGAGGTGAAAAAAGATGTTTGAAAAGATATTTACAATTTCGATAATGATTCTGTTTTCGATTATCTTTTACAAGTTAGGACAGATAAACGAAATAAAGGAACAAAGGAGGAATAAATATGTCGGAACAAAACGGGAACTATGATAATTATCAGGCGTCAGTAGTAGAACGTGAGTACGATGGTGAGCCTTGTAATGGAGAATGTCAATCGTGTCAAGATACAGACTGCGCGCATTATGTTAAACCGCAGAACGAAGATAATCCAAAGGAGGATAGATAAATGAAATCTAAAGTTTGGTTTGTGATAGTAGCGAAGAAGGTTGGAAGTTACCGGTGTTTTATAGCGAAGGATGGCACAACTGGAAAAACTGTAGAATCTCAAATGTCACTCGATAGCTTGTTTGACCATCTACTCCGAAGTTATATTGTCAATAAAAAACTTGACAATATATAAAAAAAGAGTATAATAAGGTTAAGGATATGCGGATAAATAGCGGAAATAAAATCAAAGGGGCTTCATCGTCCTTATGCATTGCAGGGACGTTACTTAATGTGACGCGTTTTTCCTTTCTCTGTGTGCCTATCCGCAGCGATGGAGCCTCTTTATTATGCGGAGTATACGATGGAAGATGAGCTAATAGAAAACAATATACAACTGATATCAAAGCAAACAATGGATTTGTTCCTGAAGCAAGAAAGACCGTCCGACTTAATAGCTCTGTATATGTTTTATTATTACACTGCGAAATGGCAGGAAACTAATCAGATACATGCGACAACGGGATATACGGCACAGGGTATGAAGTGGACAGATGAAAGAGTTCAAAGGGCAAAGAAGGAGCTAATTGACCTATCCCTAATAGAAGAGATAAAGAAAAGAGATGAATCAAATCGTATTACAGGATGGTACATTAAAATAAAATACATATGGAAGGAAAGTAGTTTCACTCCACTCCCCCCAATATCCAGCCAGTGGAAACGCCAGCCAGTGGGAAAAGCGGTGACAAATGCTTTAAGTGCTTTTACGTTAAATGCTTTAAGTGTTAGTAATAAACAGCAACAGACTTTGTCTGATTGCTTTTTAGATATAACTTTCAAAAGTCCGCCAGAAGAATACAAGCGTATAATTGAGTATTACAAGGCAGTTAAGGGCTATGATAGAGTTGAAAAATGGGACACTGTAAACTTTGCAAGACATATAAGACCAGCACAAAAATATTTGAAGTTATGTAAGAGTTGGGAAAATGAACGTGAACCTGCTTGGAAGGTAGCTTGTTTTTATATCAAAGAACTGGCAGAGATTTACAGAAAGCAGAAGCGAAGCGATAGCAGTTGGACAATAGAAACTGTAATGCGCGATACTCCGGCGTATCGTGCAAAGCAGATTGAAGAATTAAAAGAGGAAACAGAAATGGAGGGAAACGATAATGAACGATGAAGTGCGGATAGGGGAAATCGATAACGCAGTTCCGTATGAGGTTATGGCGAGAAAAGAAAACCCGTATAAAAAAGTATTTGAAAGGTTTATACGTGGTGAGATAAATATTGAGCAGTTGAAAGGTATAACCTATCCCGATATATTTAAGGACATAACTACAACAGGTGAATCGTGGAGGCAAATACAGAAGATGATTGCAATCAAGCAGGAAAAGGAAAGGGAATTACAGATTGAAAGAAATAAATTAGCCTTAACAACTCTTGATAAGTCGGAACAGGATAATATAAAGCGCCGTATGGGAGCATTGAGGTACACGATATACAACCTTAAGGATTACATAAAAAACTTGGAGTGGAGCTACAAGTGTTGGCAGGACGAAATTAATGCGTGGGCTGTGCGGACTGGGTACTTTCCAAAACAGGGAGGGGAGGTCTAACTATGCAAGAAATAGTGGTAAAGAAAAAGGTCGAGGTTGCAGATGGTATGGTGAGGATTGTTATTTTTGCGATTTCAAGGCTAATTCCCGTTGCATACTTTTTGATAATTATAAATTGGATTATTATAAATCGAATTTCGGAGATAAATGCCCCGACTGCCTCAAGGCGTGTGAGATGGCAAAATCCAAAGTGAGGTGATAGTTTATGCAATTTACACAGGCAGAATTAAACGAGATAGTCAAACAACATAATGAGTGGCTGAAATACACCAGTAAGGGTAATAGGGCTAACCTGTCTGGGGCTGACCTGTCTGGGGCTAACCTGTCTGGGGCTGACCTGTCTGGGGCTAACCTGTATGGGGCTAACCTGTCTGGGGCTATCCTGTCTGGGGCTAACCTGTATGGGGCTAACCTGTCTGGGGCTATCCTGTATGGGGCTAACCTGTCTGGGGCTATCCTGTATGGGGCTAACCTATCTGAGGCTGACCTGTCTGGGGCTGACCTGTCTGGGGCTAACCTGTCTGGGGCTAACCTGTCTGGGGCTATCCTGTCGAAAAGATACATCCAAGTATCTCGCATCGGCAGTCGCAAGGGTATGACAACATATTGTTTTGATGATGATATTATCTGGTGTGGCTGCTTTTCGGGAAATCTGAAAGATTTTGCGGAAAGAGTGAGAGAAAAATATCCTGACAAGAAGAACATTTACCGACGGGAATACGAGGGATTTATTAAATACATTAAGGCAATTAAATAAGGAGGCGTGGCTAAATGTCCGATTTGAGAGCAGAGATAGGAAGAATATTGAGTAGGTTTGCTTGTGATAAAGATATTAACGGGCAAATGCAAACAGAAAGATGCAAAGATGAAATAGAAAAATTGATTGAGCAAGAGGTATCAGACTTAAAATCCAAGTTAGCGGGGGAGTGTCCGAAGGAGAAATGTAAACATTGGATTAAGGAAATTGAAGATTGTGAATCGACATATTGTTTTAGACATTATGATGATAATTATGAACCCACGCAGTCAGATAAAGGGGAGTGAATAAAATGAGAAAATTGGGAGATAATGTATGGGTGGCAAGCATAGAAAGGTATACAGAATCAATACTTTGTCTGGAATGTTTTGGCAAAAAATCATTAACCGTTATTTTGGGAGATGATAGCAGAGTTGAAATCCCTTGTGTTGGTTGTGCTTGTGGATATGACCCGCCAACAGGATTTATGAGTCATGCTCAATATAAACCAGATGTTAGGCGTGAAACTATTATCCGAATAGAAGTAGAACCGGACAAGATTGAATATTTAACACAAAATTCACATTTATTCAAAGACTCGGAAGTGTTTGATACGGAAGAAGAAGCCGAAAAAAGAGCAATAATACTCATGAACGAACACAACGAAGAAGAAAAAAAGAGAATGTATTGTAAAGAAAGACCATCACGAACGTGGGCTTGGAATGTCCATTATCATAGAAAACAAATAAGAGATGCAGAAAAAACTATTGCGTATGCTTCGGAAAAACTCGGAATAGCAAAACTAAAAGCAAAAGAAAAACAAGGGGAGTGAAATATGAAGATAGATGTGAGGGTGGAAGTGCCAGATGGAGAAGATTGTATTTCTGTAAAACAATGTAAATATTTATTGTTTAAATGTGATTATTGTGAGTTGTTTCGTGTAAAACTAAAACCAGCTAACTTTAATTATCCCAAATACCCCTCATGTCTATCAGCGTGTGCCAAAGTGGAGAAATCCAAAATCACCAAGTCAGATAAGGAGGGAATATGAAAATTAAGAAAGGATTAGATGTATGCACATCAGATTTCTTGTATGACTTAACATGTGGTGGATATATTAAACCTCGCGAAATATGCGCCGAAGAAAAAGACGCTATTGCAATAGAAAAAGCGATAGCAGTAATAATGGATTTTTATAATAGTTGTAAAAAAGAAATAGACGGCTTTATACAATAGAGCCAAAGGAGGAAGTAATGGGAATAGACGGGATTAAGTGTTGCGGATGTGGTGCACCAGAAAACAATGGTGATAGTGAGTGGACGTGCGGTAGTTGTGCCAGGGATATGTCCGAGACAATAAAAGAGCAGAAAAAAGAAATCTCTAAATTATCCCAGGAGAACACCGTCCTGCAAGGCGAGGTTGCCGAATTAACAAAAGAGATGGTAAGACTGATAGAGGTAAATCAAAATGCAAGAGAGGAATTGCAATCTGAGGTAAAAAGGTTGAAAGATGAAGTGGAGAGGTTGAAGACGGCTAATGGCACAGATGAAAATGGGCGTCCAATTCATTATGACGTTACGGGAGGTAATTGAGATGGGAACAATAGAGAAACAATGTGAAAGATGTGGGGGCGTAGGAAGGATAACAGATAGTAGTTCAACAGCGGGTGAGAGTGTTTGTCCTGTTTGCCACGGATTTAAGCGTTTTGAAAATACCGGAGAAATAAGATTCTGTAGCGACTGTGCAATAAAAGACCAGCAAATCTCCACATTACAGCAGGAGAACAAGAGGTTGCAGGGTGAGGCGGAACGGCTGGAAAAGGAATTAGACGAGAGGGATAAACTGTGAGGACATTAGAGATGGAACTTGCCTCGGAACTTCTTGAAATATCCAATTTCATGCAGGGGAAGGAAAAGGGGAAGGGGAAATGAAAGACAGGCGTGACTTTGACATATCACTACTTGAAGGCGAGGTTGCGGAGATACGACTCAAGCAACTATTCGGAAACAAGACAATAGAGGTTAAGAGGGACTTTGAAACGTTCAGGACTGGCAATATTGCGATTGAATATATGAGTCGAGGTAAGCCTTCCGGCCTTTCCGTAACGAAAGCGGACTGGTGGGCGTTTGTTATGTCAGGTGACTTGAACGACGAAGTGATATTGCTGATGAAAACAAGCAGGTTGAAACTACTGGCGAAAAAGCATTGGAAAGATAATCGGAAGGCCGGAGGGGATAACAATACAAGCAAGTTAGTCCTGATACCATTTGCGGAGGTTATAAAGTGAAATACATTGAAGGATACGAACTTGCGACTTCACTTATGCACGAATTATCTCCATTCTGCAAGAGAATATCTATTGCAGGAAGTATACGCAGGAGAAAAGCGGAGGTGGGGGATATTGAACTGGTAGCAATCCCTACGTGGAAATTGGAGGATTGGCGGTTGCGGTGTCATTATCGGTTTGAAAAGAAGGGAAATAAATACTGGCAGTTTTATTACTGCAATGAAACGGTTGACTTATTCTTGTGTACAGAGGGAACATGGGCTATGAATTATCTTATAAGGACAGGGTCTGCTGAATGGATACATCAGTTTATGATTGACATTCAGAAGGTAGGTTATTGTAGTATAGACTCCAGACTTTGTAGGATAGGAAAAGATTGTGATGTCCCTGAACCTGTTACGGGAATAAAAGAGGAATTGGATATATTTAAGTTGTTAAATATGCCATGGGTAAGTCCGGAGAATAGAAAATGATAAGACAGCAACTTCGAGAAATATCCAAATACAAATCAGTAAAACACAAGCTGATATGGTCGGCAGTTGCTTTTGTATTGATTATACTTGTAATCGGAGTTTACTTTATAATAGTGGAAACAGAAAAGTATAATGACATGAGGGCGTGGAACAACTATTTAGAAATGAAATATAAAATGACGCTTGGCGATATGCAAGTCGTGATAAAGAAAATGCAGGAGCAGGATATAAAGCTTGCAGTAGTTCAGAAGTCCAATGAGGAATATAAAAAAAGAGAGCAGTCAAACAAATTATTATTAGCACTAAATCAGTATTACATTGATAGTTGCTATACAGACTTTTGTCAATATTTGAAGCCAGAAATTATCTTATCAGTAATAGAATATTGCTATAAGTGGCAATGGTTAGCAGGAAAAATAAATGATACGAATATAAATCTTCCACTATTTATGATAGGGGTATGCGTGAACGAAAGTAATTTTAATGCGAAATGTAGAAATCCTGACCCAAACTTTGACGGGACTTATGACCACGGAGTAACACAGATAAACGATGTGTGCCTTCCGTTAGCGAAACAACTACCTGCGGAGTTGAAGGGCAGAAATGTAAAGACAGATATGGAAGCCAATATTGCATGCAGATATATTTGGATAGCACAACGTATAAAGGAAAAAAGGGAATGGGCGCTTATGGACGTAAAACGTGGCTGGAAGGCTTACGGATATTTGACGAGAATAAAATAAAAGAAGAAAAGGAGGGCGAGATGATACCAGAAGGACTTGATAAAAAGTATTGCGAAACGAAAATGCTGGTAGGGATAGAATATGCAAATATGAAGTGCGATAACCTGATATGGCTTGAAGGAAAGGGAAAATACTATTGTCGGGAATACTACGTTACGATAAAAGTAGAACTTAATAATAGAAAATGTTTGCGGTGTAATAAATGTCTAAAGGGAGGTATGTAATGTTAATAGGTGTAGAGGCAAAGCATATTTGCAAGGGCGGTTGTGGAGGATGGCTCGGATGGAACGAAGAAGCGAAAATGTTACAGTGCAGTTTCTGCGGAAAGTTCTTTGGATTATATAGCAGGAAAATAAAATGGAGTAAGAAGCTTGGATATACTATACAGAAAACGGAATTAGGGAGAGTGTATAAGTATTTAATGCCTATGGGGAATACTTTACGGAAGCTGAAGGAAATGATAAAAGGAGTTGACAAGACGCAAGATATGAGTTATAATGGAGGCAGATAAATGAAGAAGAAAAAAGAAATCCAACCGAATAAGTTTGAAACCGCAAGGCTGAAAAAGGCAAGAGAAAAAGCCGTCGCTGTTCAAAATCCTATCGAAGCAGAAGAACAAAGGGATAATATGATAAACGATTTCAAATCAGGAAAGCGGAAACCCGATATAGTAATACAAGGCGGATGGGATAGCTCACTTGACCCAGTGCTAAAAGGACAATCCGAAGATGTCACAGAGTAAAACACTTATTAACAAAATATATGATATTGAGAAGAAATCCTTTCATTACAACTTACTGAAAAAGGGAGTCAGAGGAAAGGAATTACACCACGCTACCGGAAGAGTCGGAGTTCGCAAGTGTTGTCCGTTAATGTTTGTCGCAGGAAATAAAGGACACCATGATTCAATAGAGTGGATAAAATCAATAAGGGAAAAGTTTTCAGATATTGAGAAGGAAGCAGTGGGGAATTTCAAAAAGGTAGGATGTCTAAAAGAAATCAACGAGGCTTGTATGAAGTGTGCAATGCCTAAAATAAACGGAGGGTAAAATGGAAAAGTTAATATGGCACACTGAAACACGGAAGGTCAGCGAGTTGATACCTTACGAAAGGAATCCACGCAAGTTGACACCGAAACAAGAGGTTGACTTGACGCAGAGCATTGAGAAGTTCAATCTAATGAGTATACCGGTTATTGATTTAGATAACAAAATAATCTCCGGACACCAGAGGTTGAAGATACTGGCTATACTCGGCAGGGAAAACGAAGTGATAGACACGCGAGTTCCGAATCGCAAGTTGACTGATGAGGAGTTTCGCGAGGCGAACATAAGGGAGAATAAAAATCAAGGAGATTGGGACTACGAAATCCTAAAAGGGTTTGACAAAGATTTATTGAAGGAAGTAGGATTTATGGATTATGAGTTGCACTTTATGGACTTTCAGATAGTACCAGAAGCCACGGAACCTGCCGGAGATGCGAATATAGTTCAGTGCGAAAGCATTGTAATAGTGTTCAAGGATAAAGAGGTATACGAGGAAATCAGGGCAAGGTTTGGGCTCAAAGGAAACAACCGAAGCATTGCCTATGAAGATGTGAAGGAGTTTATGAAATGAAAAAGGTTGCTTTTTATATTCCGTTATGGTGCGAAATCGGCGGATTTACCAGTTATACGAAGCACCTATACCACGGTCTTGTGGACAGCGGAATAAAGGTAACTATAATCATTTCAAGCAAGTCAGGGAAGAAGAAGTTTCAAGATTCAGTAAAGGCAGGACTGCCAGTTGTTCAGATACCGCACGACCAGATAATGAACTGTTTACGGGCTTACGACCACATTCACGTTCCATATCTGCTGAACTATTTCAAGATAGGGGATATAGCGCAGTTATTTGGAATGAAATATACCTTGACCTTGCATGACCCAGCAGAATACAGGATAACTCCAAAGGAAATAGATTACTTCGTAGATAACGCAAGCGCTGTGATATTCAATCGGAAACCGGTTATAGATTTTTACTTTGACAAGTTCCATAAAAAGAACTTCTATCTTATCAAGCATCCCTACAAAAGAGAGGGCAAGCATTCAGCGAAAAAGAACATAGCGGTAGTAACCTCCCGTATAGATTGGGATAAACATATAGAGGACATCGTGAAGGCAATCCCGAATATAAAGGGCGAAGTCCACTTTTGGAGCGGTTGGGTAAATCCGAAGTATCAATTCTTTGAACTGAAAGATTGGGACAAAAAGTATCACCATGTTGAAGGATTTACCTATGCCGATATGGGAAATGTCTATGGTGACGCAAAGATACTGATAGATATGTCAAAGATAATGCACGATGGCGGAGGTTCGCAATATACTTTCCTTGAAGCGTTTGACTATGGTGTAGTTGTTGTGATAAGAAGGGATTTTAATATAGGGTATGGAGTATCGGCTGATACACCTGACGAAATAGCGCAAGCGTGCAATGCGATATTTTCTGGCAAGATAAATACTGATAAAATAATCGCAGGGAATCAAGAGACACTTGAAGAACATAATCACATTAAAATAGCAAAGGAGTATTTGGATATATGGGACAGGAAATAGCAAGTTACGCTTCGCCACGCGTGACAGGTGAAATACTGGACTGCGCATTGCCAGTTACGTTTGACACGTATAGTAAGTGTTCATATAACTGCCTATACTGTTTCAGTTGGTATCAGAAAACATTGGACGGCGTCGGTGGAAAAAAGCACAAGGACTACCAGAGTATGCCGTTGAAGATTGTCAATATGGGTGGAATCGTGAAGTTGTTTGAAGGAAAGACTTCTAATCCGTTTATCAAGAGTCACATAGCAAGGCAGAAGGTGATACAGTTCGGAGGACTTGCCGACCAGTTTGATGAACACGAAAGGAAGCACGGTGCGACACTTGAAATCCTGAAATACTTGCGAGGTTTGAAATATCCGTTGACGTTCAGCACGAAAGCAATATGGTGGTTGAAGGATGATAGATACCGAGAAATATTTAAGGATATGGATAATTGGAACCTGAAGATATCCATAATCAACCTTGACGAGCACAGAGCGAGTAAAATTGAGAAGGGAGCACCGAAACCCGTTGACAGGGTTAACGCGTTCAAGAACTACGATATGAACAAGGGAGGGGCAACGTTACGCTTGCGACCGTTCATAATAGGATTGTCTGATGTTAACGACGAATACCTTGAACTGATAAAGATGTCAGCCTCCCAGGGAATATCAGCTGTGAGCTGCGAGTTCCTATGTTTGGAGAACAGAGCTACACAGCAAACGAAGACAAGGTACTTTGAGATAAGCAAGGTGATAGGGTTTGACCTACACAAGTATTACAGGGCGAACTCTGAGAACACAGGACTGTTGAGATTGAATCGAGGAGTGAAGCTTCCATATGTCAAGAAGATGAAGGAGTTATGCGATAAACTTAACCTCCGTCTATACTTCAGCGATTCACACGTTAAGGACTATTCCTGCAATGGCTGTTGCTGTGGACTGCCGGATAGTTGGAACTATGAACGCAGTCAATATACCGAGGCTTTAATGATTGCGAAGGAGAAAGGATTCGTAAAGTTCGGCGACTTCATAAGTGAAGAACTGCGTTATAGCACGATATTAAGGGATGGGAGTTATCACGTTCAAGGAGCAGAGGACAGGTTAAAGTATGTCGGTATGTCAATCTACGAATACTTTAGGAAATACTGGAATGACTTACACTCGCATAAAGGAATATACAAATACTTCTATGGCATATTAAGTCCAAAAGGTCGTGACGAAGAAGGGAATATAATCTTTTATTATGCTGGATAAAAACATAAACTACATAGTAAAGGTGCTGGAGTATTACAAGGCAGGCACAGTTACGAAAGAGGAAGCAATACAGGCAATACAGAACATTATAGGAGAAGAAGTGTTAAGGGTAGATATACCAGTAGATAAGTTTGAAGTAGAGGAGGGACAAGATGGATAAAGAGAGTTGGCTATACTTTCTAATAACTATAGCGGTTTTGACGGTAACGTTATTGATATTGTCAAGCTGTGCACCAGTATTTAATGTAAAACATAATGAGATATCAAGCCCATATAACAAAGAAGTACCAGTAGAAAATAGGAGGTAATATGGAATTCAATAGCAAGGTAATAAAGACTGAATTGGAAATGGATGGGTGCCTATATGACCTATACCAGATAGGTGTTGTAGAAGGCAATACACCGGAAATCACAAAGGACAAGTATCTTATCAGGGAAGCGGTTGAATGGATACTTAATTATAAGCTTGTCTGCTGTATTCAGGTAATAGCAGGGAAGGGAATATATTACGGAGTATGGAAAACTATAACACAGGGAGACCAGACTCTTATAGTGTCAAGCAAGAAAAGTAAGAGCTCATGCCTTAAGACGCTAAAGCTTTTATTTGCAGGGAAAAAGAAGCAATCAAATAAAGGTGTATGATTATGGCAAAGGAAACAAGAAGGCATAGAGAAGCATTTGAAACGTACTATAATATGGAGAAGCCCAGTTTACTGGAAGTAGCGAAAAAGTTTAATGTATCAGTTCAAGCTGTATTTATGTGGAATAAGAAGTTTGGATGGCAACATCGCTTTGAGGAAAGGCAGGTACAGGAGCAGACACAAGTAGACTTGGAGCTTGCGAAGAGAGGTGCGAAGGCGAGATTGAAGCATGCACAGGTAGGAGTTCTATTACAAGCAAAGGGCGTAGAGATATTGCAGAACGAAGAAACAAGGCTGAACGTAGACCAAGCAATAAAGGCAGTAAGCGAAGGAGTGAGGATTGAAAGGGAAGCGGAAGGACTTAATGCACCTATTATAATAGGCGAGCAGGTGCAGAATAACAATATAGCAATGCTTATACAGGAGACCAGTAAAAATGGCGACAAGGGAACAGTTATATCAGTCCTTGAGCGAATCCTTGAAGACGTTCTCAAGGGACGAATTGGCAAGGGACATACAGATAGCGCTTTATCTTTACCGAAATCCTGATTACGAACACGTTCCAGTTGATATCGTAACGTTTATTGATTCTCCAAACTATTTAAATCTAATGGGAAGTTGCTGGGAAACTATCAAGCAGGAACTGAAACTATTTTATGAAGGGAATTATCGTGAGGCAGTATTTGATAAAGCAATAGGAGCGGGCAAATCGTTTGAATCATCCATAATAGCAACCTATGAAGTGTATCGCATGTTATGCCTACGTGACCCACAGAAGCATTTCGGTCTTGCACCGAAAAGCAAGATAGCGTTTATGAATATGTCAATACGTGCAAGTCAGGCAAGGGACGTTGTGTTTGGGGACGTATTGAACAGAATAACTGATAGCCCGTGGTTCAATAGGTATGGAGGCATGAACAGGAAAAAGCGTAGCGTGATAGAGTTGGCAAAGGCAGTGTACATAATACCAGGCAACAGTAAGGAAACCTTTCCGGCAGGTTATAATATATTCTCCGCAATCATAGATGAAGCGGCGTGGTACATTGAGAAGCAAGGGTTAAGTACAGCAGAGGATATACATAATAATATGGATAGGCGAATACGAAGCAGGTTTGGCGAGTTCGGTAAAATTATCACGATAAGCAATCCTCGATACGAAGGCGACTTCATAGAAAAGAAAATGAAGGAAGCCGAGAAAGACCCGTTGATATTTTCGAGTCGTAAAACCTTGTGGGATATGAAGGTATCCTTACAGAAACTGCCGAAAGTATCAGTTAAGATAGGGACTACTGGTTATCGAATACCGCGAATGTTTCATCTGGACTTCAGGAAAAACCCAGAGAAGTTTGCCCGTGACTTTATGGCAATACCTTCAATGGCATTAGAGCCTTACTTCAAAGACTTCAAGGCAATAGAGGAAGCATATACGAAGGAACGGATACGCAACATTTGGAAGCAGGGATACCTATTGACTGATGAGAATGATAGATATGGAGGCAGTTGTTTTATACACGTTGACCTTGCCTTGAATAAGGACGCAGCAGGCTTGGCAATGGTAGAGAAGTATAGAGGGAACTATATAGCGGTATGCCTAGCGCAGATAAAGGCAAGTAAGGAACGTGGGGAGATAGACTTTGGAGAAATAAGGGATATGATATACCTATTAAAGCGTAAGGGTTACAGAATACAAAAGGTATCAATGGACGGATGGCAAAGCGTGGACAGCATTCAGATGTTAACGAAAAAAGGATTTGACGCAGAAGTCTTATCAGTAGACAGGGACTTGCGAGCATATGATACGATGAAAGGTTTGTTTTACGATGGGCGACTTCTAATACCGAAGTTTGAACCGTTACTGCACGAACTACAAAGGCTGGAACTAATCAACGGGAAAAAGGTTGACCATCCGAAGAACGGAAGTAAAGACGTAGCGGACGCACTTGCAGGCGCTTGCTATTGGGCAGCTGGAACTGAATCATATGACCCACAGATATGGAATAGTCAAACAAAGCCAGCTCTCGCAATGTCAGGAAGAGTGGTACCACGAAGAGATGAAATACTGATATCAAACTGAATTGTTTCACGTGGAACAATTTGACAAAGTACATTATATAGGTTATAATCAATATATCAATAGGAGGACAAAATGCCTAAAGAAAAGCAGGAGTTACCGGAAGAGAAGTTTGTAGAGCAGAAGTTCAAGACCGTTGATATCAATATGGGAAGTAAGATAACCGATAGCGTCTTATCAATGTATGACCCAGAAAAAGAGTTTCAATTTATTCCTCATAGTAAAACTCCGCTGTTTTCGCAGTTCATAAGAAAAAACTTCTTTGAGAAAGGAAAGGCTTGCGAGCCAAAGCAGGAAGTAGAAGGCGACTTCCTAGGATTCTACACGGACAAAGAAGGCAAAGTGCAAATGGCGAAGTTCCAAATAAGGAACGCAAAGCACCTATCAGAAGTTATACAGAAAGCGGAGAAGGTTGACACAGCAAAACTGCGAGAAACAATCAGTAGCTACGATTTTGATGACAGTGGAGCTTACGACTTCCCGTCAAGTCGTGGACAGGTTAAGATTGCGGACGGCGATGTAGAATATACGCCTATGATGGCAGGAGCTTTCAGTAAGCAGTTGTACTTGTTTGATTATCTTGTAATGCACTCAAGAGCTTTTGAGATGTGGAATCACAATCCGATAGCGCACCAAATAGTTAAAGTAACAACCTATTTTGTGCTTGGTCGTGGCGTTCAAGTCCAGTTCAAGAATCCTGACGCGCAGAAGCATTGGGACTCTTTCGTTCAGAGAAACGATTTTTATCACCGATTGACAACTTGGTCTGATATGCTTACAAGGGACGGCGAGCTAATGGTGAACATTATCAAAGACCCGATAAACATTTCAGGAACTATACAAGTAAGGGCGATAGACCCGTCAACGATATGGGAGATTATAACTGACCCAGAAGATATTGAGAAGGTATATTATTATCATCAGCAGTATCCGACGCAATACCAGACATTCTACAACGAGAACACGTTAAATATCCCTTCAACGAAATATGTCATACACCAGTTTCCAGCTGCAGAAATCCTGCATTATAAAATCAACTGTAATGCAAATGAGAAGCGCGGACGTTCCGACCTGTTCCCTGTGATGACGTGGCTAAAGAGGATAAAGGATTTCTACACGGCAAGGGTTATCAGGGCAATTATGCAGTCAACTATAGTATGGAAAGCTATATTGAAAGGGTCAGATACAGATGTGCAGGCATACATTGATAAGTTCGGCACAACGCCACCATTGTCCGGAAGCTTGCACGTTGAAAACGAATCGTCAACTCTATCGCCTATGACTGTGGACTTGAAAGCAGCCGACGCGAGAGATGATGGCGAAGCGTTGATTAACCTTATAAGCATAGGAACAGGTATACCGAAGGAATACTTGGGAGTAGGAGATAAGTCAACAAGGGCAACGGCACTTGTCGCAAGCGAGCCAGGCTATAAGAAGTTCCAGGCTAGGCAGGAACTATTTAAAAAGATAGTTACGGACATTGCGATAATCGTTACGGAGGAAGGCATGAATGCTGGCAAGATACCGCCACAACAAAAGATTATGCCGGAAGATATCTCAAAGAAAATCATTGAGGCGATACGGAAAACTGATTGGTGGCTTGCAATTAAACTCTTGTGGCTTGTGGTTAAGGGCGGAGAATACATGGACGTTGACAAGACTTTTGACGTGATAATCCCAGAACTGATTACGGAAGATAGAAGCAAGAAAATACAAGACCTTACGTTAATGCAGATTAACAAATGGATTAGCAGGGAAAAGGCGTCACAAATAGCTGCAAAGGAAATGCATATTGATGACTTTGATTATCGAGAAGAGGAACAGAAAATCAAAGCAGAAGAAAAGCAAGACCCATCTTCTGGCGACGAACTCACTCCTGAATTAAGCAGAACCGGAAAGGTAACATATAAACCGGCTACTGGTATAGGCGCAGGTGAGCGAGCGAAAGCAAAGGAATCAGCCGACCCGAAGATTGAAAAGGAAATAAGGGAGAGATTGGAATAAAAGAAATGACACAAGAAGAAGTATTAAACAAGGCATGGGTTGAAACAATCAATACTCTTCAGAAGGATAAATGGACAAATCTTGCAGGGATAAAGAGAACACTTGACGGTCTGGCAACTGAATTAAAAGGAATGGTTACAAAAGTTGTAAATGCAACACAGGCAACAGAGTACGAAAGGTTTACGGAATTAGCACAGTTAATATATAACATAAAAGACTTTGCAACGAAAGCAGGTTTAACTCTTTCTGCGGAAATAGAGGAAACGATAGCAGACGCATATAAGACCAGTTATTACAGGACAGCTTGGCAGTTAGATAATGCGACACCTAACAACGTTGAAATAGTATTTGGCAAGTTAAGCGATTTACAGGTAAGGGCAGCGA
>Ga0315282_10005217_pt1 | contig 22226 bp, 16 predicted proteins | sample YL17G07_20_MG_FD_203693 | JGI IMG/M metagenome (GOLD analysis project Ga0315282, IMG submission 203693) | Sediment microbial communities from Yellowstone Lake, YNP, Wyoming, USA - YL17G07_20 | ecosystem: Environmental > Aquatic > Freshwater > Lake > Sediment | place: USA: Wyoming | collected... | reverse complement strand
CTGGTTGACCGTCTTGGGATCGGCCTGCCCCTTGGTCTTTTTCATCACCTGGCCCACAAAAAATCCTAGCACCTTCTCCTTGCCGCCCCGGTATTCCTCCACCTGGGCCGGGCTCTCCGCCAGGACTTCCTCGATAATGGCCAAGAGCCGGCCCGCGTCGGACACCACCTCGAGCCCTTCGGCCTGGACGATCTCCTCCGGGTTTTGGCCGCTCTGAACCATCCGGGCAAAGACGGTCTTGGCCAGTTTCCCGCTGAGCCGGCCCTCCTTGACCATCCTGAGCAAGGCAGCCAGCTGTTCGGGCCGGACCGGCCAGGCCTCGAGGCGGCCGGCGTCCCCCTTCAGTTCCCGCAGGAGTTCGGACATGATCCAGTTGCTGGCCGCCTTGGGTTCGGCGCCGGCCCGTACGCAGGCCTCGAAATAGTCCGCCAGCTCCCGGCCGCCGGTCAGCACCTCGGCGTCGTACGCGGGCAGGCCATAAGATTCGATGAAGCGGCGGCGCCTGGCCTCGGGCAGCTCCGGCAGCGACTTTCGTATCTCCTCGATCCAGGCCTGGTCCACGACGATGGGCGTCAGGTCCGGGTCCGGGAAGTAACGATAATCGTGGCTCTCCTCTTTGCCGCGCATGGGTTCGGTCATGCCCTTGGCCTCGTTCCAGAGCCGGGTCTCCTGGAGGACGGCCTCCCCATCCTCGAGGACCGCCTTCTGGCGCCGAATCTCGTACTCGAGGGCCCGGGCCACGTGGCGGAAGGAGTTCATGTTTTTCAGCTCGGTGCGCGTGCCGAGGCCGGCCTGGCCCCGGGGCCGAAGCGACACGTTGGCGTCGCAGCGGAAGCTGCCCTCCTCCATGTTCCCATCGCAGATCTCGAGATAGACCAGGATGTCCCGCAGCGCCTTCAGGTAAGCCGCCGCCTCCTCGGGCGAGCGCAGGTCCGGCTCGCTGACGATCTCGATGAGCGGTACGCCGGTGCGGTTGAAGTCCACGTAGGATACCGGCCGGCCTTCGTCGTGGATGAGCTTGCCCGCGTCCTCCTCCATGTGGATGCGGGTCAGGCCGATGCGCCGCGTTTGGCCGTCCATCGCGATCTCCACGTAGCCGCGCTCGGCCAGCGGGGCCTCGAACATCGAAATCTGGTAGCCCTTGGGCAGGTCCGGGTAGAAGTAGTTCTTGCGGGCGAACACGCTCTTGGGGTTGATCCGGCTGTGCGTGGCCAGGCCCATCTTCATGGCGAATTCGACCACTTTGCGGTTGAGCACGGGCAGCACGCCTGGCATGCCCAGGCAGACGGGGCAGGTGAGGGTGTTGGGCGGCGCGCCGAAGGTGGTGCCGCAGCCGCAGAAAATCTTGGATTTGGTTAAAAGCTGGGCGTGCACTTCCAGCCCGATCACGGCTTCGTATTCCATGCCAAAAACCCCTCACAAATTGCCAAAACCCTATCACCAAGATAGGATTCGGTCAAGGCGGCCGCGGCCGGGGCAAGGCGCGACGGGGGCCGCAGGCCAGCGCCTGGCCGGAGTGCTGAAGGGCCGGGCTCAAGGCAAGTTGGCCTTGACAAGCATGGGGAAAGGCAGTAAAAAAAATACCTTATGACCCGGAGCATCGCGCTGGGCCGTTAACTCAGGCGGTAGAGTATCTGCCTTTTAAGCAGAGAGTCGCTGGTTCGAGTCCAGCACGGCCCACCAGGTCTTCGTCCCCATCGTCTAGCCAGGTCCAGGACACCGGCCTTTCACGCCGGCGACAGGGGTTCAAATCCCCTTGGGGACGCCAAAAAATCAACAATAAGCAAGGCAGGTTATCCTGCCTTGCTTATTTTCTGGCTTTCGTCAACCGGCTTGGGCGGAGTAGCTTTTCTAAAGCGTCCATATCTCCGTTACGTGCTTTTCTCAGCATTCTGGCAGGATAGTCCCCATAAAGCAGCCAACACGGGGAAGTGACCCGTAGAAAAAATAGAAATTCAGGATTCTCGAGTGACTGATTTATTGCTTGTTCAATCCGTGGTTCAGTTTGTTCGCTCAAATCTTTTTGAATGTCTTCCAGGCTAAGGCGAAAAAACTCGGACATCATTTCCTTTATGCCATCAATAAGTTGCTGCTTCTCTGATATGTCCAACTCTTGCCATTCTTGCTGAACTTGTTCAATACCAACTTTTCGGATATAAAACTGGCTTTCAGGTAAGGATTCGAAAAAATCTAAAGCAAACGCAGCAAGACCACCGCAATTCTGCAGGAAAGTTTTCATATAGTTTTGAACCGCACGATGATCGTAATACAAACTGAGCCAGAACGAAGGGTAAATTTTAGATATATGACGCTCTAATGCGACACCTTTGCCGAAGGATTGGTACATCTTAAGGCATGCCGCTGCACCGGTAGCTATCTGCTGTGCGGCAATCATCAATGGAATCGGCTTCCCCATACCCCAAGCTTTTAAATATTTCATCCTCCCCACACCGTATCCTCCTAAGTAAAGACCTCTGCAAAAGAGTTGAAAGTCAGAATGATGGATAATGCAAGTATGGTCGAGCTGGTGGGCATGAGAGTTCAGAGACCAGTGAACCTAATATCTGGTAACTTCCAATGCGGTTTGAGTGCAACTTTATATGTGACTTAATATAACCCTGAATCAGCCGAGATTGCAAGGAGTCGGCTGCATCCGATAGTTATGCATAGATCATGGATGTAATTCTCGGTTTTTTCTACTGCACCGCGTATAGTTTAGAGCCCAAACGCATCTACCGCCTAATAAATTCTGAAGAAAAGTGGGCAATATCTCCGACCACTTGGCCTATAAGGTTGCTAACCATTGCCGCTTTTTCGTCTGTTGGCAAATCATCCCACGCACGTGACTTACTATCGACAGCCTCAAATACTTTTCGGACAGTTTTATCCCCATACCGTAAGTTAACATCAACTCTACACATATATTTCCTTTTGGAAAAGGCCGAAGCAATCCCAATAAAAGCTATACTGTCTGCAATATGACTCTCCATGAGGAGGCTGGCATCTAGAACAGCTACTTCCAGATTCGTTCCTCTATCACCAGCACCATACAACCGGGCATTCAGGTTCTTGAGCACTAATTCCGTAAATGAGGGAATTGTTGCCTCATTTGGCAGTGGGTGAAATCCGCTTGACCAGATTGCTTCGGAGGGACTGTACTTCTTCTGACGCGTATAGTCCACTATAATGACCTTTGTAGCTGGCACAGCAATACGTTCTGATCTCACGTCGCTCAAATTCGGTGGGGCAGTGGCGCAGGATGCCACGAAAGGCATGAGCGCTATCAATAAAAGAAGCTTTCTTCGAATTCTCACTTGTGACTCCTCCCTAACTATAGTAATTGAAGCCTATCCGAGGCTCTATTGGTAACACACGAAGTGGCCCCTTATTTTCCATGCATAGCAATTCGCAGCATAAGACACTTTCACCTGAATCGGCATAAGTGAGGATGTTCAGTCGATTTTAAAGGCGGCTGGTTATCATTTTCATCCCACACTTGTCTTACACTCGATATGGTATGGTAGAATTGCTTATACTATGACAGGTAACATTACAAGACTCAAGTAAAATATCAAGAGAAAGCCTCGATAATGAATGATCGTTCGATGGGCCAATAATTATTTCATCTATTTCTAATTTGCTGTCTTGTTTTGGTAATGGTATCTCGACATATGGAATTAACATGCTACTTTTAGATCGAAATCTTATGCTAAGTCCATTTTTTGGTGACGCTTCGGTAATGAGGCGCCACTCCTGTTCTTCCGCAAAATCCGGGTGCTTCATTTGCACGGATAAATTTAAAAACTTATCGATAAATTTCTCTGTTAATTCTTTTAATTTAGAGTCAGAACTGTTTCTTTTTAGATCATCTATAGCTTCTAATATTGATTTTGCAAAATCCTTATTTACAAGCTCTTCAACCTTAGATAATTGGTCTTCTTCATCATAATTACACAGGCCAATATCATAAGGGTTTATTCCTGCTCCTTCTATTAATCTCTCCAAGCTAAAACCTACACTAAAGCCTATGCCATTTTGGCTATAAGCGCGCCATTGACTCAATAAATCTTTCTGTTCAGAAAAAGAACATACATATATTCCGAAATTTTTTGAAGGAAGTAATTTGTCGATAAGCTCTTTTATATCTGCAATAAAGGCCCGCAAAGATAAGTCTTTTTTATCTCCATTATGTGCAATATTCTTCTCTTGTAACTTATCAAGTGCGCTGTAAATAAGTTCCCTCGAATAAATGAGTTCGCTAGCATCGTTTAAGTACGAAGTATGAGTAGCCCATATCTTTTGAGACTTGATGATACCTGCCAGCCCATCCAATGATGTATAATGATATACTAACATACCAAAGTCATTCATTTCATCAGTCCTCCTAATTCAGCCCCGAGAACTTGGCCCTGGCCAGTTTCAAGCCGCTAGTCAAACCGCCGCATCCGCAGAACAAGTCCGAGGATTGCTCGTCAACTTGCTTGAAAATCTTACCTTTTTCCAGTTTTTGCTCATACTAATCCATCGGTTTCCCCAGGTCAACCCGAATTTCTCCTGTTATCCGTACCTCAGTACGGCCTAGTAATGATGATGGAGCGGAAACGCTGAGGCCACGTGCACCCACCAGGAACGACCATGGCAGGAAACACGGGAAGCGACCTTGACGATACGACGAATAAGCCACTCCACGGACCGCTTCACTTCCTCAGAGTTTATGTGCGGTCGGGACTTTGGTCGGGACTCGAGAGGGAAGGACGGGATTTGATGGGCAAAAAACCTAATAAAATGGCGGTATAAGGCTATTCTGCCAATCTTTCACGCCGGCGACAGGGGTTCAAATCCCCTTGGGGACGCCAACGGTTTATTGCCAGGGCTGAGTCCGAGACTTGGCCCTTTTTTTCGTATAAATTTTATTGAGAGACCGTTGCAAAACATAGGAAGCCGAGACGAAATCGAGAAGGGCGAGGATCGAAGCCGCAGGAATATTACCTATATTTCGAGGACTTAGAGCCGAAGCCCGACAAAGAGTTCGGCCGGCAGCCGAAGTTTTGCAATGGTCTCACTGGATGATGCCCCTGCGCCTCGGGTCCAGCACGTCCCGCAGGGCGTCTTCCACGAAAAGGTCGCCAAACGACGCTGGAAATCGAGCCACATCTCCGTGGCGGCCGTCGATGTCTCTTTTCTAGCCGGAGACCGTTTTTTGCACGATATTCATAAAAAATTCAGCGACCTGGCTTGCTTCTCTTTGGGCCCTCGAATCGCCTGGCGGTCTTCCCTCGAATCCGGCCTCAAAAACTTCCGGGTCGAAGTGCACCGTTCCGATCGTTGGGACGTTTCTTTTGCCCAGTTCGCTGACCATCTTTTCCCTGGCCTCTTCCGAAGGAACCTTGTTCAGGACGGCGCCGACCCTGTCGATCCCCATACCCTCGGCCAGATAAACGATCTTTTCGGCGAGAACCATCGATTCGAAAGACGGTTCGACGATCACCAAGACGAGATCGACGCTCCTTTCCACGCCACGCCCAAAACTTTCGACGCCGGCCTCCATATCGATGAGGATGATTTCATTTTCTTTCAAAGCAAACCTCGAGACCAGCCCTCGGGTCACGTCGGCCATGGAGCAGGCACAGCCTTGAAAGGGATTTTCGATCTTCCCCACCATGAGGAACCTCAAGCCATTCCGGCTGAGAAGGTAGTCCACCGGGATGTCCGCCCCACCGATGGCGGGCAACATGATCCAGTACGTGTCCGGGCCCGGTTCATCCCTGTAAGAAAACCGGCTCATCAAGGACAGGAGAGGTTTGGGAGGCTGGTCGAAACCAAACGCGCGGTAAAGGCCGGGATTGGATTCATCCGTGTCCAGAACGAAAACGTCATACCCCTGCCCGGTCAAAGCGTTCGCCAGAAGGGTCACCATCGTACTCTTGCCCACGCCCCCCTTGCCGCAAACGGCGATCTTTTTTACCGGTCCTCCTTGTTGGGCGTGGGATTTTAAATACTGCCTGATCTTCCTGGAAGCCTCGATCATTTCCTCATTCGTGGCGGCCGCGCACAAGCCGCAGTCGATGCACCCCTCGGCCTCGTGGTGGGGGCAGCCAAAGGGACAGTGAAAAACGCCCATGGTTCCGCGTCTCCGGGCCTCGATTAGAGGGTCGCGTACGGCGCGGCGCCGGGCTGCGGAATGTGTTCGGGCGGCCTGACCAGCTTCATTTTGCGCGCCTCGGCCGGGCAGGTCACGACGCAGAGTCCGCAGCCGATGCATTCCTCGGGGTCCGTGTACGCGCGCTCCTCGCCAAGCTCGGGATAATATTTCATCCGGATGGCCCCCACGGGACATCGCCGCGCCATGCAGAGTCCGCAAGCCAAGCAGTTCGCCGCATCCTCCAGGGCGATGAAACGGCTCTTGGCCAGCGCATACTGGTCCAACAGTTTCCTGGACTCGGTGTTTCGCACAAAGACGCCGCAACAGCAACGGCAGCAGTTGCAGAGCAACGGCGGCATCTGGTTCGTGGCTCCCGTCAGGTGAACCAGCGGATGCTCATCCAGATCTTCGATAAGCTTCATGGCCTCTTCGTAAGAGAGCTTCACCCCGGCCCCGCGATCCAGGTTGTACTGCCCCGAACGGCCGATGGTAATGCACGTCTCGGTGGGAATCTCGTCCCGGCATTCCCTCTCCCGATCGATCTTTTTGCAGGCGCAGTTGATCAGGGCGATGGGCTCGGCGTGCTTCAGTATGGCGCTGACGTCCTCATGAGGCAGGACTCCCGGAACGTCCTTGATGGACCGCCACCGCGGGATCACCCGCATCACCTGCCGAACAGCCGGCGATTCGCCGCTTTCCACCTGCTGGTACTGCTTCCGGTTCGATTCCTCGGCCATGGCATGGGCTAGGTCGAAAAAATCGTCGCGGTCGTGCCTAGGGTGGGAAGCGCCGACGGAGTCATGCATGGACCCCCAGCTTCGCGTCAAGTGCCAGCCCGTCTTGCCGGGAAAGAGCAGGCCCTTTTCGAACATGAGTTGGATATGACTTTCGACCGTCTCTTTGCTGAGGCCGAATTTTTTCGCGATGTCCTCGGCCGGGGCCGGCAGTTCGTTCAATACCTTGGCCTGTTCCACATGGACAAGCGCCTCGAAGACATGGGGCATCACCTTCGAGTCCGCCTCCCCGATTTTCGCCGCAAGCTCGCTGTAAACCGGGTCGATCTTCCTGCCCAGCATCTCCTTGATTTTCTCTTCGCTTCTTTCCACTTCGCCGTCCCTCCCTCAGATTTAACGTCAGGAAACCTTTTGGCCGGTGGATACCGGCACGAGCAAACGGTTTTTGACAATGCCCGGGTTGATCTTATTTGGCCTTGTAGCTGGGCGGCCTTTTTTCAACAAAGGCCCTGGTCCCCTCTCGGAAATCCTCGGAAGCCCTCACCCTGCCGGCGAGTTCATGTTCCAAGGCCAGGCCCTCTTCCAACGGCATGCTGAAACCCCGGATCATCGCCTCCTTGCTCGCCCGGACTCCGAGCGGGGCCCGCTGGCAAATGGTTTGCGCGATTTGTTTGGCCGTGGACATCAATTGGCCAAGCGGCACGACCCGGCTTACCAGGCCGATACGATAGGCTTCCTCAGCGCTGATCCGATTGCCGGTCAACAGAATTTCGGCGGCCAAGGCTCGCGGAACGAAGCGTGGCAAGCGCTGCGTGCCTCCTGAGCCGGGGATCAGGCCGATATTGATTTCGGGTTGTCCGAACTGGGCGTGCTCGGCGGCAATTCTAATATCGCAGGTCATGGCCAGTTCCAGGCCTCCTCCCAGGCAGTAGCCGTTGATCGCCGCGATAAACGGCTTCCAGATGGTGTCGGCTCGAAGCGGAGGGCCTTGAGGGCCGGACCGGTCCTCTCTTCGCGCGGGCTCCGCGACAAATCCCTTGATGTCGGCGCCGGCGGAAAAGGCCTTTTCTCCGGCTCCGGTGATAATGGCGACCCAGAGGTCATTATCGTCGCGGAAATCGCGGTAGGCCTCTTGCATTTCTGAGCGCACCTCATTGCTCAGAGCGTTCATCGCCTCGGGCCGGTTAATGGTGATGATGGCAATCCTTCCTTCTTTCTCATAATCAACAGCCATGGCATCCTCCATATCGTTCTTGAACCCATTTCTTTATAAGAGGCCTCGTTTCTCTGTTGCGTTTCTTTCCGATCCTACGGGCTGAACGTTAAAATGAGACCACTGCCGAACGCATCGTCAGGCTTCTTCTTGAAGTCCTCGCTTGCCTTGTTTCCGGCTTTTAAAACCAGCATGAGAGCTCAGCATACGGCTCGACTTTTCCCGGGCAGGCCTTACTGAATGATACCCCTGAGCCGCGGGTCCAACACGTCCCGCAGGGCGTCTCCCACGAAATTGAAGGCCAGCACCATGACGAAGATGGCCATGCCCGGCGCGATGGACAGTATGGGCGAGCGGTCCAAAAGGCCGAAGCCATACTGAAGCATGTTGCCCCAGGTCGGCGTCGGCGGCTGGATGCCGATGCCGATGAAACTGAGCGAGGCCTCCACCAAAATAGCATAGGCCATGCCCAGGGTTCCCTGCACAATCACCGGCGCGGCGCAATTAGGCCAGATGTGCTTGAGCACGATCCGCCAGCCGGACGCGCCGATGGCCCGGGCCGAGGTGACGTAGTCCAGTTCCCTGACCGACAGGGCCTGGCTGCGCACGACCCGGGCGATCCAAGGGATGTTGGCCAGGCCGATGGCCACGATGACGTTGATCAAGGTGCTGCCCAGAACGGCGATCATGCCCACGGCCAGGATGATGCTGGGAAAAGAGACCAGCGCGTCCATGACCCGCATGATGATCTCGTCCGTCCATCCCCGGAAAAAGGCGGAAAAAAGACCGAGCGGCGTGCCGAGAATCACCCCAAAACTGACCGCGCCCACGGACACGATCAAGGCCACCTGGGAACCATAGATCAGCCGGCTCAGGGTGTCCCGGCCCATGCGGTCCGTTCCCAGGGGATGCCGGAGCGATGGGCCCTCGAGCATACGGTCCGCATCCATGGCCTGAGGGTCGTGCGGGGCCACCCAGGGCGCAAACACCGCCGAGATCAAGACCACGACGATCACCACCAGCCCGAACACGGCCAAGGGAATGCGTAGCAGCCGCTTCAGCGCGACCCGGTAAGGTCGTGTCCGGGCCTCGGGCCGCGGCTCGGAACCGGGCTGGTCCATAGGATTGGCAGCTTGTTCAGACATATCGAATTCTGGGGTCCAGCCAGGCGTAAATCAGGTCGGCGATCAGATTGGACAGAAGGACCGCCGCGGCCACGAGCAGCACCGAGGTCTGGACGACCGGAATGTCGCGTAGGAAAACGGCGTTCACCATCAGTCTGCCCATGCCCGGCAGGGCGAAAAGGGTTTCGATGACCACGGCCCCGCCGAGCAGCCGGCCGATCTGAAGGGCCGTGATTGTGACCACCGGAAGCAGGGCGTTTTTCAGCGCGTGGACCCAGATCACCGACCGCTCGGCCAGCCCCTTGGCCCGGGCCGTTCGCACGTAATCCTGGGCCAGGACCTCGAGCATGGACGACCGTATCTGCCGCATGTTCAAGGCCGTGCCGGTGACGCCCAGGGAAATGGCGGGCAGGATGAGATGCTTCAGGCCGGTGAACGGCTGGTCCACGAGGCTGACAAAGCCGTTGGTCGGCAGCCAATGGAGGGTCACCCCGAACAAGAGGATGAGCAGAATCCCCAGCCAGAAACCCGGCATGGCCACGCCGCCCATGGACAGGACCGTGGCCGCGAAGTCCAGCCGGCTTCCGCGCCGAACCGCCGAGATGATGCCGGCCGGCAAGGCGATGACGATGGACAACAAAAAGGCGGCCAGGCCGAGCTGTATGGTCACCGGCAGCCGGTTCTTGATCTCCACCAGCACCGGCTTCTTGGTCTGGTTGCTCCGGCCGAAATCCCCTTGCACGGCGCGGCTGAGCCAGATGAAATACTGAACGGGAATGGGCTTGTCCAGGTTGAGCTCATGCCGCAGGGCCTCAAGCTGTTCCTTGTCCAGGGCCTCGCCCGAACCGACGATGGCCCGGACCGGGTCTCCCGGAATCATGAGCAGCATGGAAAAGACCATGAAGGTCACGAGCAGCAGGACCGGCACCATCTGCAGCAGTCGCTTGACGATGTACGGCCACATTGTTCAGCGCACCCCCGCATAACCACAACGTTATAAACAAACGCGCATACAGAGCGTCAGAACAAAGCACACCAAGGCGCGACAAGGCGAGGAATGAGGCGTACTTATCAGTACGCCGCAAAAATGAGCCGAGAAACAACACAGGGTTGCGCAGTTATGGCGCTCTGTATGAAAAGGGGGAGGCCGGACCGCCTCCCCCAGACGACGGCTTTATTTCTTCAGCCACAGTTCGTGCATCACCATTTTCGCGTCCCAGCTGAAAAGGGTGTCCAGGCCCTGAACCGGCTTGGCGGCCGTGGCATAATACACGCCGTAAATGGTCGGGAGGAAATAGACCTCGCTCAGGACGATTTCATTGACCTTGCGATAGATGGCTTTCCGCTTGGCCAGGTCATAGGTGGCCGCGCCCTCAGCGATCAGCTTGTCCAATTCCGGATTGTCGTTGCCTGGATTGTAATAGGCTTTGCTCTTATAGCACAGGGAAGCGATCCAGTCCGGTTCCGGGTATCGGCTCCAGGAAGAGGAGAACAATGGCGCCTCCTTGCCGCTGAAGAATTTTTCCGTGGCCGGACCCACCACGTACGTCTGGACATTGAGATTGATGCCGATCTGGGCGAGCTGGGCCTTGAGCATCTCGGTGGCCGGGACCATGGTCGACGACTGCCAGGTGATCACGTCCATGGAGAACCCCTTGGGCTGGCCCCCTTTGGCCAGGAACTCCTTGGCCTTCTCGAGGTTGTACGTGGGACGAGGCACGGTGTCGTCATAAACCCAGCAGCCGACCGGCCACATCCCGCTCTTGGCCACGATGCCCTTGCCGAAGAAGACAGACTTGTTGATGGCCTCGGCGTTCACCGCGTAAGCCACGGCCCGCCTCAGGTTCACGTTGTCCATGGGCGATTTCTTGCTGTTGAAAGCCAACAGGTGGCCAATGCTGGCGCCTTGAAAGACCTTGACGGTGAATTTGGGATCGGCCGAAAACTTGTCCACGTCCTTCGAAGGAGCGAAGGCCAGGTCGATTTCGCCGGCGGACAGGGCCGCGGACAGGACCGCCTCATCCGGGATGATCTTCAGGGTGACTTCGTCCAAATACGGCAGCTTGTCCCCGGCCTTGCTCTTGCCCCAATACTTGTCGTTCTTGACCATTCGGCACTGGCTGCCCGACACGTATTCCGCCAGCTTGAACGGCCCGGTGCCCGAAACCTGGAACCCGTACTCCTTGCCGAGTTTCTTGACGGCCGTCGGCGAATTCATGGTGCCGCCGCGGTCGGCCAACATGCTCATGCCCGCGCCCCAGGGCTCCTTGAGGTGAAACTTGACCAGCAAAGGCCCGGCCACCTCCACCTTGTCGATCACGGTGAAACTGGCCCTGGGCGTGGCCCCGACCGCAGGGTCGAGCACGCGCTCGATGTTGAACTTGACCGCCTCGGCGTTGAACTCGGTCCCGTCATGGAAGACCACGCCTTTGCGCAGTTTGAAGACTATGGTCTTGGGATCGGGAATCTCCCACGACTCGGCCAGGGACAGGTACGGCTGGGCCACGAGCAGCGCGTCCGCGCCGACGAGGTTGTCATACATCTGCTTCCAATAATAGCCGTCGCCCCCGCTCCGACCCAAATGCGGGTCCAGGGACGAGGCCTCCAGCCCGTAGGCCATGCGCAGACGACCGCCGTACGTCCCGGCGGCCAAAGCGGGAACAGACCACGCCATGACCAGAAGAATAAAAACCACCACCAAGGCCCCGCGCCCAACCCCTCGCCTGAAACGCCTCATAGCCAACCTCCCTTTCTTTCATCCTCTTGGTTCAAGGGTCTCATGATGTCGAACGGCCTTCTTGTCTCAGAACCCAGACACCATGAGGGATAACGAAGATCGGCCGTTCGGAGAAACCTGGACGGGAAACGCCCCTCGTCCCGTTGCGGCTCCGCAGGCCGGCTCTCCTCTTTCGAGAATACGCTCGTAGGTCCAATCATAGCCGGAGCCTGCTCAGGATGGCAAGCGTCTTTTCGCGCGAGCCGGAAAGAAGGTGTATGGCGCCCGAAAGCCGGGGTTTCCCGGGCCGCGCGGATCCAGCGCTTTCGGCCGATGGCGGCCGGACCTGGGGACTTGGGGTGGAACGCATCCGGTCGTTGTCGTCCGGGGCCGTTCCGCGCTCCGTTGACAGGAACCTCGAAATCAAGCAGAATAACCGCGCAGAAAAGTAGAAAAAGGCAGATCAACCTGGGACCAGGGAACGTGAAACCGGTCGATAACTTCTAACGGCTTGCGCATAGCCCGCGGCGGCTAGACCGGTCGTCGGTATGCCAAACGACATGTCGAAGAGCGTTTACAAGTTCATCGAACCGGCGGGAACCGGCAGCGAGTGCTGGGAAAAGGCGGCCACGGCGGCCGTGGAAATGGCGGCGAAGACCCGGCGCGACCTGCGCGCGGCGGAGGTAACTGAGCTGGATTTGCATCTCAAGGACGGCAAGGTGGAGGCCTACCGCGCCAAGTATCCGGCTTCAGAAATAAAGCGCTCGAAAGATAAAGGCACGCGAGTGTAATTTCAAACCATGGGGGGCTATTTGCACACGTCGAGAAATCGACTTCCGTTTATTCTTCTTCTATCTTCGTCGATCGTTATTTTTGCGGCATTTTTCCTGTTTGGAGAATTAAGATTACAGTTGAGAGATGATTCTTTAGAATATATCTTGATCGCTAAAAATTTTTCCTCGCAATCTATCTTCTCAGGAAACAGAACCCTCGGCTACCCTCTTCTTTTAAAATGTACACAATTATTTTCAAGCGATTTAACCTTGTTGCCAGTGGTTCAATTTATGCTTCATGTAGGAGCAGTGTATCTATTTTATTTAGGGCTGCGTGTATTCGGCTTTAACTCTTGGATTGCTTTTCTTGCCGCCCTCCCTCTCCTAACGCTCACTCTTTTCAAAACCCATGTCGGGCAGGTCATGGCGGATTTGCCCGCGACCTCGTTAAGCATCGCAACGATCGGCATACTTTTTATCGTGATGAAAAAGCCTCGTAACCGGCTGGTCTGGATGCTGTTGATGTTCTCGATGACCTTTGCTTACCAGATCAGGCCGACCATGCTGTATCTTATTGGTTTTATCCCATTTTTCGGAAGCTTTTTGCTATTCAAGATCCATGGAAAGTCTTTTAAAAAAAATTTAAGACCGATCATCTACTTATTGCTCATCAGCCTCCTGCCCTTTCTGCTGTTTAATGTCTTACGCTATAGATATGTTAAGGAAACAGGCCTTTCGAGTTTCGATGGATATTCCTTGGCGGGCATCGCTCTGCATATGCTTGATGAGAACGAAATAAAGAGAATGCCCGCGCCTCTTTCCGGCATTGCAAAAAAAATGCTGGAGAGGAAGGAAAAAATGAAGCGGGCTCGCTATAATAGTGATTATGAGCAAATGCAGGAAGAGTATAATTTAAATATATGGCTTGTGGCTATTCCTGTTTTAGCAGAGGAATTTGGCAACTATAACTTTGTGGAATACAATGCTGTTCTGCGCGAGATGTCCTATACCATTTTGTGGGATAATAAATGCAGGTACTTAAAGTATGTGGCTCTCTCCTTTAAGGAAGGAGTGCTTAAGTCATTAGGGCTTCGCGAAAAATACTTTTGGGGTATGTTTTGTATCGTATCCTACGCATGTTATGTCCTGACTTCGCTTCTAAAAAAGGACAATGTGGCGGAAAATCCGGCCCCATCCTCTTCAGGGCCCATTTACCTCTTGGCTGTTTTAGCGATTGTCAATTATTGTTTTGGCATACTTCCTTTTCTTGTTTATCATCCGCCCATGCTTAGATATATCGCTTCAATCGATATGTATTTTGTGTCACTACTTGGAGCTTCTTCTATTTATTTTCTGCTAAAGTCCCGGCAGATTCTCTTTTTTAAAAGCCAAACCTGACTCTTCAGGTCAAGGTCACCGCTCGGGCAAAAAAACGAAACCGAACGCAACTCGCGCGCATCAAACACTCCGTGCGGCAGCCGGTCGGCGTCGGGCCCGGGACGCGGCGAGGCTAGTCCGTCTGAGGGTTCTGTGCAGGCGAGGCCAGGTAATCTTTGTACTTTTTGAGATTGTTCGCCACCCGCACGGCCATTTCAAAGGAGGGCAGGATGGGGACCTTTTCGTCCTCGTAGCGGTCCTTGACCTCTTTGGCCGCTTCCGGAAAACCAAAGGCGTCGTCCTGTTCCACCACGACGAACATGGGCTTCCCAAGCCGCTTCCGGGCCTCGAGGCTGTGTTCGATCATGGCGCGGGCGATTCCGCGGCCAAGCATACGGTAGAACATGCCGGCCGGCTGGAGAAAGATCAAGGCGTCGATATTCGGGTCGTCGCGGAGAAGGTCAATGAGTTTGAGGAAGTTGTCCGAGGTGAAGGCGGCGAATCCGACGTCGAGCGGGTTCTTGACGCTGGTGCCTTCCGGCGGCACGATCTCCCGCAGCTTGGCGATGGTGGACGGGGAAAGGTGGGGGACGGCGAGGCCGCCTTTTTCCGCGATGTCGGTCATGGTCACGCTGCCGCCGCCGGCGCCGCCCAGGATGGCCACGCGGTTTCCCTGGGGCAAAGGGTTGCCCTGCAAGGCGGCGATGGTACAGGCCATTTCATCCAGGGAATCCACGGAGATGATGCCGGCCTGGCGGCAGACGGCCTGCCAGAGGCGCGGCGAGCCGGCGATGGCCGCGGTATGGGACTGGGTGGCCCTGGATCCGCCCTCGGTCTGGCCGCCCTTGTAGATGACCAGGGGTTTCTGGCGCGTGACCGCGCGGGCAACCTGGAAAAATTCCCGGCCGTCCTTCAACCCTTCCAGGTAGGAACCGATGACTTTGGTCTTTTCGTCCTGCCCCAGGTAAGCCAAAAAATCATGAGCCTTGAGGTCGCTGGCGTTGCCGAAACTGACCACCTTGCTGAAGCGCAGCCCCAAGGCCGCGCCTTTCATGACGAACATCCCGGCGAACTGGCCGCTCTGGGAGAAGAAGCCAACCGGGCCGGCGGTCTCGGGCAAGAAGGGCTGAAAGGACAGGCCTCCCTCCGGGCAGTAGACGCCCATGCAGTTGGGCCCGACCAGCCGAATGCCGGCCTCTTTGGCCATGGCCACGAGTTTTGCCTCGATGGCCGCGTACTCCTCGATCCCGGTCTCGCTGAAGCCGGCCGTGAAAGAATGGACGAAGCGGACGCGCTTGGCCACGCAGTCTTCCATGACCGGCAGGACGTTCTTGGCCGGAATGGAGAAGATGACCAGGTCCACCTCGCCCGGGATGTCGCGGATGCTGGGATAGGCGTTGAAGCCGAGAATGGATTTGGCCTGGGGATGCACTGGGTAGATTTTGCCCTTGAAGTCCAGGCTGATGGAGCCCTTGATGTAGTTGTTGCCCTGGACGCGCATACCGGTTTTGGGCGAGGCGCCCACCACGGCGATGCTTTGCGGGAAGAACAGCCGGTCAAGGTCCGGGGCGCGATACTGCGTCATGCATTTTCTCCAAGCCTATATTAAGGCGCCGTCCGCGGCCGGCGGCCGTGGGCCTAGCGTTCCAAGTGGCGGCCTTCCTGCCCGCGGGGCAGGACGATCTCCTTCTTCCGCAGGTCCTCCACCTCGCCGGCGCTGAGTCCCAGGAGCTCCCGGAGGACATAGTCGTTGTGTTCGCCCAGGAGCGGGGCGTGCCGGACGGGCAGGTCCAGGCCCGAGACCCGAAAGGGCGGGCCGACCAGCTCGAGCGGACCGAGCTCGGGGTGATTCACGGTGACGAACGCCCCCCGCGCCCTAAGATGCGGGTCGGCATACAGATCCCGGCCGTCCCTCGAGGGCGCGGCAAACAGGCCGGCCTGGGAAAATTCATTCGCCATCCAGTCGCGGTCCCGGAGCCGGATCCAGGCGCCGACGATTTCGTCCAGGGCAGCCTCGTTCTTTTTGCGCGCGGCCCGGTAGGCGAAGCGGGGGTCCTGGGCCAGTTCGGGCCGGCCGATGATCCGGGCCAGGACGGCGAACTGCTCGTCGGTGTGTACCTCGAGGGCCAACCACCGGTCCACCCCCCAACAACGATAGACCGCGTGCGGGGCAAAGTACGGATGGGTGTTCCCCTTCCGCTCCGGAATCTGCCCCGTCATCTGGTACTCGAGAAAGGCCTCGCCGATCAGCGCGCTCACCCCCTCACACTGCGAATAGTCGATGAACTGGCCCTCGCCGGTCCGCCGGCGATGGTGGAGCGCGGCCAGGACCGCAAACGTGGTGGACATGCCGTTCATCAGGTCGGCGTCGCCCGCGCTGCCGTGCGTTGGATGGTCGTCCGGATAGCCCGACAGGTAGGCCAGCCCGCCCACGGCCTGGTGAATGGTGGCAAAACCCAGGTAGTTCGTCTCCGGCCCGGTCGCCCCCCGACTGGACAGGGTGACGACAATGATGTCCGGCCGCTCCTGGCGAAGGGCCTCGTAACCCAGGCCCAGCTTGACCATGGCGCCGGGCCGCATGTTGTCCAGAACCACGTCGCTCACGGCGGCCAGCCGGAGGGCCAGCCGCGTGCCCTCGGGCCGGGAGAGGTCCAGGGTCAGGCTCTTCTTGTTCTGGTTGACGGTGTTGTAGCTCAGGCCCTGGTTGGGCAGGACCATCTTGGGCACCGCCTCGGGCAAAGGCCAGACCACGCCGCGGCGGGTCAGGTCCGAGCGCTTGTGGCCCTCGATCTTGATGACCTCGGCGCCGAGTTTTCCCAATAGCATGGCGGCGTAGGGGCCGGCCCAGACCCAACTGAAGTCCAGGACGCGGAGACCCTCGAGGGGCAGGCGGGCCGTTTTTTCCAAGGCCGCGGGGATGGGCGCCGTGGCCGTTGTTAGGGCGGGATCGCGGAGCACCTGGTCGGTGTGCTGTCCCAGGAGCGGGGCGGGGCGGCTGACGCGGGGCGTGACCGCGGACATGGCGTAGGGGAAGCCGGGGTATTGATACCGGCCGGCCTTCGGATGGTCCACCTCGAGGAAAAAGCGACGGGCGGCGTACTGCCGGTTTTCCATGACGTCCTTGACCGAATTGATCGGGCCGACGGGGATGCCCACGGCCGAGGCCCGGCGGTGCAAGTCCTCCTTCTTCTGCTCCATCATCCAGGCTTCCATCTGCGGCGCGATGTCCATGAGGTGGTTCAAGCGGTAGTAGCGGTTGTCCCATTCGTCGCCGGCCGCCCAGACCGGCTTGCCCATGAGCTCGCGAAAGGCGCGGAAATGATGGTCGTCCGCGGCGCCGAGCACCACGTAGCCGTCGCTGGTCTGCATGCGGCCCATGGCCGGCGGCCGGTCCGGCACCCGGGACCAGGTCAGCTCGTGATAGCGGCTGATGGCCACCAGGGGAGAGACCAGGGCCAGCACGACTTCCTGGAGCGAAATCTCGACCCGCCGCCCGTCGCCGGCGGACCGCCTTCCGAAGAGCAGGGCCAGCGTGGCCAGGGCCGCGGCGATGCCGCCGTGGTAGGCCACTTGGAACCCGCCCAGCTTGACCGGGGCTCGGTCCACGTCATAGGAGCGGGAAGGCAGGACGTTGCCCAGGCCGCCGGCGTGTATGACGGTCAGTTCGTCGCCGGGGGTTTTGGCCCTGGGGCCGCTGAGGCCGTAGGGGGTGATGATGGTGTATACCAGGTCCGGGTTCAGGCGGTGCAGGTGCTCCCAGCCCAGCCCGAAGCCTTCCAAAACCTCGGGCGGGTGGTTGTCGATGAGGGCGTCGGCCCACGCCACCAGCCGGGAGAAGGCCTGCCGCCCTTCTTCCTGGGACAGGTCCAGGACCACGCCGCGCTTGCTGGTGTTGTTGTAAAGAAACAGCCCGCTCTTTTCCGGGTGGGGCAAACCCTCAGGGAAGGGACCGAAGGCGCGCGCCGGGTCTCCCCCAGGCAACTCCACCTTGATGACCTCCGCGCCCATATCGGCCAACAGCTTGCCGCAGTATGGACCGGAGACCATTTCGGCGAATTCGATGATTTTGATGCCGCTCAGGGGAACTTTTTCCACGCTCATGCGCCTCCTTGAGAATCCGGCGCCGGGTATTAACCGGAAGCTGCTCCCTGGAAGCATTCTTCACCTCCTGAGGACCTAGGGGAAGAAACGCTCCCGGAGAGCAGCGATGCTTGAATGGCCTTACTTTTTCTTGATCTGGACCGCCTTGGCCAGGAATTCGTCCAGCCTTTCCTTGATGGCGATCTTGTTGAACTTGCCGACGCTGGTCTTGGGAATTTCGCTGGTGATGACGACATACTCGGGCAGCATCCAGCTGGTGATCTTGCCGGCCTCCACGCCTTCCTTGTTCAGCCAGGCGATGATGTCGTCCGGCCCTTGAGTCGCGCCGGGAACCAGAGTGACGATGGCCATGGGCCGCTGCCCCCAGATCGGGTCCGGCACGCCCAGGTAGGTCGCCTCGAGCACGAACTCGGCCGTGGCCGTGATATTCTCGAGGAGGACCGTGGGCACCATCTCCGCCCCGCTGCGGATCATGTCCGACATGCGGTCGGCGATGGTGATGTAACCTTCCGCGTCCACCTTGGCCACGTCGCCGGTGTGGAACCAGCCGCCGCGCCAGACCTCGTTCGTCTTTTCCGGGTCCTTGTAATACTCCTTCATGACCCACGGTCCGCGGATGACGATCTCGCCGATGGTCGTATCGTCCCAGGGCACCGGGATATTGTTCTCGTCCACGACCTCGACCTCGAGCCCTTCCAGCGCGATGCCGGTCTTGACCCGAAGCTTGTCCAGGCCTTCCTTGGACCAGTCCTTGGTATTCTTCTTGATGAAGGCGGTGATGGTCACCGGCGCGGTCTCGGTCATGCCGTAGCCCGAGGCCGCGGTGAAGCCCGGAATGAGCGCCTCGGCCTTCAGCTTGAGCCCGAGCGGCAGGGCCCCGCCGCCCACGCCCACCGACTTTAGGCTGCTGAAATCGTACTTCTTAAAGTCCGGGTACTCGAGGATCATGGCCAGCATGGTCGGCACCATGCCGGTGCCCGTCACTTTCTCCGTCTGGACCAGTTCGCAGAAGCCGTCCACCGTGAAACGGCCGGGCAGCACGATCTTGCTGGCGGCAAAGACGGACATAAAGGGCGCGCCCCACCCGTGGATGTGGAAGAGCGGGGTATTGATCAGGGGCACGTCCATCTCGCCCATGTGTTCAATGGTCGGGTCGTTGGTGAACAGGCCCCGCAGGTAGCCGTGCAGCACCATCAGGTACAGGGCCCGGTGGGTGAACATCACACCCTTGGGCAGCCCGGTCGTGCCGGTGGTGTAGCACAGGGTGGCGTAGTTGTCCTCGGAGAGGTACGGCCAGTCGTACACGGCCGGCTCATCCTTGATGAGCTCTTCGTAGTCGATGAGGTTCTCGATCGAGGACTTGGGCAGGCCCGGTTTGTCGGACATGTACACGACCTTCTTCACCGTGTCCTTGATCTCGCCCCAAATCCGCTCCAGGAGGGGCATGATCAGGTCGTCTATGAAGATAACCTGATCCTCGGCGTGCTTGATGGTGTAAACGATATGGTTCAGGGACAGCCGCACGTTGATGGGATGCAGCACCAACCCGGAGCAAGGCACGGCGTAGTAGAGCTCGAGGTGCCGGTGGTGGTTGAGGGCCATGGTGGCCACGCGGTCGCCGGGCGCGTTCGGGGTTCCGGGCTTCAGGCCCAGTTTCTTGAGGGCGTTGGTCAGGCGGCAGGTACGAGCATACCACTCTTTCCAGGTGAAACGATGGTACTGCTTCGTGTCCGGGTTCCGATAGACCACGCCGATTTCATCCGGATACAGGCGGACCGGTCTTTTCATGAAGGTGGTGAGCAGCAGGGGGTAATTCAAACTGTACTGGGGATAGGTCTTGGCTTCCATGACATCCTCCTTACCGGTTAAGTCTGAATCAGTCATCCCGTCGGTGGGAAAAGTCCGGTCTATATATACCGTAGATGAAAGGCGTTTTTCAACCCGGTTCCGCTTTGAGAAGACGGAAGGACAGGGGCGGGAAGAAACCTCCAAGGTCAGGTCGGATGGGTCTGTTATGGGTTCATCATGGGCGTCATTCCCGGCCCGGGCCGGTATGAGCGCCGAAGGCCCTTCCCTGCCCCCGCTTCTCCCTTCCGCTGCGTCGCCCGCTTACTTGAGCTGTTCCCGGGAAAAGCCCAGGATGTTGCGGGCGATAATCAGCATCTGAATCTGGCCCGTGCCCTCGAAGATGTCGTTGATCTTGCAGTCCCGCATCCATTTCTCGAGCAACCACTCGCGGGAATAGCCCTCAGGACCCATGATGGCCACGCACTTCTGGCAGACCAACGTCGCCGCCCGGCCGGCCTTGGCCTTGGCCATGGACGCCTCCAGGCTGTTGCGCTGCCGCTTGTCCAGCATGGCCGCCGAACGCCAGATCAGCAGCCGGGCCGCCTCGAGGTTGGCCTCCATGTCCAGCACGTCCCGCTGCACCGCGCTCAACGAGTGGACGCCCCGGTCATAGGGAAAGGCATAGCCTTCCTCTTCGAGCTTCTCCTTGGTGAACTCCAGCGCGGCCCGGGCCACGCCCACGGCCATGGACGCCACGGCCGGCCGCGTGGCGTCAAAGGTGGCCATGACTCCGCGGAAGCCGCCGGTCTTCTCCTGGATTTCCGGCGAGCCCAGGATGTTGTCGTAGGGGATGCGGCACTCGTCAAAGACGATGGACGCCGTGTCCGAGGCGCGGATGCCCAGCTTGTGCTCCAGCTTGGTCACGGTGCAGCCGGGCCGTGTCTTTTCAACCACAAAGCTTTTGATGGCCGGCCGGCCCTTGCTGCGGTCCAGCGAGGCCCAGACCACCACCGCCTCGCAGTTCCGGCCCGAGGTGACGAAAATCTTCTCGCCGTTGATGATCCACTCGTTCGTCGCTTTGTCCAGGCGGGCCGTGGCCTGGATCGAGGCCGTGTCCGAGCCGCAGCAGGGCTCGGTGATGGCCATGGCCGCGAACAGCTTGCCAAAGCGCGCCTTCTGCTCGTCCGTGGCCACGGCGTTGATGGCCGCGTTGCCCAGACCGCTCCGGCTGGCCGCGCTGCCGGCCATGGGGTCCCCCCAGGCCTGCTCCTCGCCCAGGATCACCCCGCGCAGCATGAAGCCCTCTTTCGAATCTTTCAGGGTCTGGAAATTCCGCACGTTGAGCGCGTCGTTCTTCTGCCGGATTTCCTGGACCTCCTCCGGCTTCATCTCCTCATGCTCGTGCTCGTCGTAGTAACGCGAGATGCAGCGCATAGTGTTGAGGGACATATCGTGCGTCAGCGCCACCAGGTCCCTGGTGGACGGGGATAGCGCGAAATCGATCATGGGGTCGTTCCTCCTATTTTAATTGTCTTGCCCGGCCGCCGGCCTCAGCCGATGGCCAGGCCTTCCATGGTGGCAAAACCGCGGCCGTTCCTGAACCACATCTCGACCGGGTGCTCCCGAATGTAGCCATGGCCGCCCAATATCTGCACCCCGTAGTCCACCACCTTCATAGTCTGCTCGGCGCAGTACATCTTGGCCAACGCCGCGTCCCGAGTGGCGTCCTCGCGCCGATCCAAGCGCCAAGCCGCCCGCCAGGCTAGAAGCCGCATCCCATCCACCTCCATGGCCGACTCGGCCAGCATGAAGGCGATGGTCTGACGGCTGGCGATCGGCTCCCCAAAGGCCACCCGCTCCTTGGCGTAGTTGATGGCGTACTCGTTCGAGGCCCGGGCCACGCCCACGGCCATGGCGCACAGGCTGGCCCGCGAGAGATTAAGCAGCCTCATGTAGTTGATGCCGCGATCCCCGCCCAGACGGCGGGACCTGGGCACTTCGCAATTGGTGAACGTCACCGGAAAGAGCGGCAGGGGCCGCAGGCCCATGTTCTTCTCCCGCGCGCCCACCTCGAGCCCCGGCGTGTTCCGGTCCACAATGATGGCCTCGACCGAACCCGGACCCGCTCCCCGGGCCGTGGTCGCATAGACCAGCATCTGCTCCGCCGTCTCGGCCAAGGGCACCATGCACTTCCTGCCGTTCAAAATGAGCGAATCCCCGCTCATCTCCACCGTGGTGTGCAGCGACACCGGGTCGAA
>Ga0315282_10005216_pt1 | contig 22229 bp, 20 predicted proteins | sample YL17G07_20_MG_FD_203693 | JGI IMG/M metagenome (GOLD analysis project Ga0315282, IMG submission 203693) | Sediment microbial communities from Yellowstone Lake, YNP, Wyoming, USA - YL17G07_20 | ecosystem: Environmental > Aquatic > Freshwater > Lake > Sediment | place: USA: Wyoming | collected... | reverse complement strand
ACCTCACTTCAGACCTCACTTCAGACATCTTCGCCCTCCTCCGCGCCCGCCAAGTGCCGGCGCATGTACTCATCGAGGTATTCCTGGGCCGAGGTGGCGAGCAGCTCCTCGGGCAGCTCGAAGACCTCCTCGGAGGCCCCGGCGGTGATCCCCGGGTAGCGCGTCTCCAGCTCGCGCAGCAGGTCCTGCTGCCGCTCCAGGCGCCCCAGCAGGCGGTTGGCCTCGCGCACCAGCTCGAAGTGGTGCAGCGTCTGGCGCACCGAGACGCGCAGCTCGTCGTTGTTCCAGGGCTTGGTGAAGAAGCGGTAGACCTCGCCCTCGTTGATGGCCCGCATCGCCGCGCCGGTGTCGGCCTGGCCGCTGAGGATCAGGCGGATCACCTCGGGGTGGCGCTCCTTGACCACGCGCAGCAGCTCGAAGCCGTCTATGCCGGGCATATTCAGGTCGCAGATCATCAGGCTGACCGGCTGCCGGGCCAGGATATCCAGGGCCTTTTCGGCCCCGGTGGCGCTGAGCACGGTGTAGCTCTCGCCGCGCAGGGCCCGCTCGAGGCTGCGCAAGACGTTCGGTTCGTCGTCGACCAGCAGGATGATATGGGGCTTCATGGCCTCTCCTTGGCTGACAGGCTCACTTTGGCAGTCAGATTATCTTGCGGCCAGACTATCTTGGGCGGCCTCTGCTGCACGGCCGCCGCTTCGCGGCCTGCTCCGGGGCGACAGGCGCCTCGGGGGACTCAAGGTTTTGCAAAAGCCGGGCCGGTCGCGAGCCGCGACGGGCAATGCCGCCCCCTTGAAGCTCAAAGGCTATTGGGCAGGCGGCGTGGGCGCGGAGCCCCGCTGTCGTTGCCAGCGGGGTCGTGGCAGCAGGCTGCGGGTGGCCAGCGGCCACCGGCAATGCCGGGCCCGCGAAAGCTTTGAGGTGCTTCAGCCTCGGCGTGGGCCCGGAGTCCCGCTGGCGTTGCCAGCGGGTCGTGGCAGCGCCGACGGGGCAGCGGGCCGCCGCGCAGGGCAAAAAAAAGCCCCCGGCGAATGACCGCCAGGGGCTAAGGGAATGGGATGGTTAAGGCTAGCGCCGCTGCCGCTTCAAGCTGGCCAGGCCGAGGACTCCCCCGCCCAGCAGGAGCATCGTGCAGGGTTCGGGGACGGGGGGGCCGCCGTACACCCTCACCCCGATGTCCAGGTCGTTGTAGTTGGACCAGACGCCGTCGAAGCTGTAGGCCTCCACGAGGAGGGGGTTGGGGGCAGGGTCGGGCATCCCGCCAAAGATGTCATCCCCTCCCAAGAAGACGATCCAGTAGTCACCCGCGTCGAGGACCGTGTGGAGGCCGTGGACGCCGCGCCAGTCGGGGGTGTAGGACTCGGGGACCAGGAGAGAGCGGCTGAGCAGGACGTCCGCCCCCGGCACGCCGCCGCCGTCCGAGCGGATCTCCACCGTGGCGGTGCCGCTGCTGTAGAGGGAGTACATGTAGCCCGCCAGGCTGGTGATCTTGGACTGCGAGGTCAGGGTGAACCGGGAGGCCAGGTCCTGATCAGAGGAGAGGGACCAGCCGACGGAGTCCACCGGAGGGGTTCCGGTGTCGACCAAGAGTGCCGCCGAGGCCGGCCCGCCGAGTGCAAGCAGGCACAGGCAAAGCGCCAGTGCCACCATGAGCCTTCGCATCATTCCCCTCCCACATTGGAGGGTTGGCAAATTAATCCGACTGCAAAAAAACAGCAAGTGACATGCCAGGCGGCCGGAGAAAAAACTACGCTTGATTTCGGCAAGTTACGCGTGGGGGGCGTGAGGCGGTGTAAAGAGTTCCGACGCCGGTAAAGGGGCCTCGGCGGCTAAGGCCCCAGATCCATGACACATTTGTTACCGTAAGCTTTGCCGACAGGGTCGCGAGGTGGCCAGCGGCCACCGGCAATGCCGGGCCCGCGAAAGCTTTGAGGTGCTTCAGCCTCGGCGTGGGCCCGGGCGCCCCGCTGTCGTTGCCAGCGGGGTCGTGGCAGCAGGCTGCGGCCCTCCGGTGGCGAGCCGCTGCGGGGTGGCCAGCGGCCACCAGCAATAACCGCCCCCTTGAAGCTCAGCGGCGGCTGCCAGCTCAGCATGGGGGCGGAATCCCGCTCACGTTGCGAGCGGGGTCGTGGCAGCAGGCTGCGGGTGGCCAGCGGCCACCGGCAATGCCGGGCCCGCAAAAGCTTTGAGGTGCTTCAGCCTCGGCGTGGGCCCGGAATCCCCTCGGCGTTGCCGAGGGGGCGTTAGAGGCGGAGGCTAGGAGCTTATTGAATATGTCTCGTGCGTCGCATGAGGCGCAGAAGTACGCCGCAGGGGCAAGGATTTCGCGCAATGCGGCAGATGGGCGTTTTGGGGCGGCCGGTTCAGGCGGCCGGGCCGGAGAGCCCCGCGGCGATCTCCTCGCAGATCAGGCGGGCGGCCTGCCGGGGGGAGGAGTGGTCGCGGATGGGGCGGCCGACGACGAGGTAGTCGGCCCCGGCGCGGATGGCCTCGGCCGGGGTGGAGACGCGCATCTGGTCGGCCAGCTCCGCCGCCCAGGCGGGCCGGATGCCGGGGTTGATCACCAATAGCCCCGGGAAGGCCGCCTTCACCCGCGCCGTCTCGGTGGGCGCGCAGACCACCCCCGCGCAGCCCGCGGCCTGGGCCATCGCTGCCCGTGCCAGGACGATCTCGGAGGGTGTCAGGGGGCAGAGCTTGCCCGCCTCGGCCGCCGAGGTGCTGGTGAGTAGTGTCACGGCAAAGACCCGGGTGTGGGCGGCCCCTTCCACGGCGGCGGCGAGCAGGCGCTCGCTCTCGGCGTGGACGGTGAGCATGGCGGCCCCCAGCGTTGCTGCCTGGCGGGCGGCACGCCTCACCGTCTCGGGGATGTCGTGGAGCTTCAGGTCGAGGAAGACGCGGCCAAAGCCGGCCACCTCACGCACCGCCTGCGGCCCAGCGGAGAGGAACAGCTCCAGGCCGACCTTGAACAGGCCCACCTCGCCCTCCAGGAGCTCGCAGTAGCGGCGGGCGGCGGCGAGATCGGCGACGTCGAGGGCGAAGATGAGGCGGTCCTTAGGCTTCACGGCAGGCACCTCGGGTCATAGTTTCTCCAAGACTGCGGCACGGCTGAGCCTTATGTGCGGCCTGTCAACTATCTTGAAACCGATTCGCTCGGCGAGAGAGGTGGACACGGCAAACGCCTTCTCCGTGACGTGCCCCCTGGGCTCCGCCAGCAACAGCTTTCCGTGCTCGCTCAGGGCGCCGTGGACGCCCCTGAAGAAGGCGGAGGCACCTGGCACCTCGTGCAACACCGCGAAGGCCAGGGCGAAGTCCATCTTGCCCTCGAGGCCGTCCAGGCACAGCGAGTCCTTGTGGCACAGGCGTGCCTCGATCCTGCCGAGCAGCCCCGCCTTGCCGGCCCGCCTCCTCAGGCCCGCGAGCATCCTCTCCTGCATATCGACGCAGACCACCCGGCCTCTCGGACCGACCATCTCGGCCAGGGGCAGGCTGAAGAAGCCCATCGCGCAGCCGATGTCCAGTGCCGCCGTGCCCTCCCTGACGTAAGGCGCGAGTATTGCCTTGGGATTTTGATACAGCTTTCTCACGGGGCTGGCCAGAAAGTAGCCGACCCACCACGGGCAGACCCTGTGCGCCATCGTCAGCCGACCTCAGGCATTCCTGGAAATCAGTGAGGGGGCAGGGGCCGGTTGCTCCCGTGAGCCCACCCGCACGCACTTTAGCCGCAGAGGGCCGCGAGCGTCAACGGCCGGGAGCCCCAGCGGGCAAGTCGCGAGCCGCGACACGCAATAACCGCCCCCTTGAAGCTCAGCGGCGGCTGCCAGCTCGGCGTGGGGGCGGAGTCCCGCTGCCGTTGGCAGCGGGTCGCGCGCGGTGAGGCACGGGGTCTTAACAGCAAGAGGCTACGCGGCAATGGGGACTCTTCTCTTAAAACCATCCGTGCTCTGCCTTGCAGGCGCCATTTGGGATAGCCCTTGCGGGTACCCGCCGTCACAGGCTTCCCTGCCCGCTTGGCAGGCAGGCCTGCACCACTCCAGGCACCACTGTGGCAATTTCTAGCTCAGTGACTCCAGGTGCCGCGGTGGCCGATGGGGCCTGCAATGCAAGCGGCGCGCACTTCCCGCACCGCGGCGCAGCCGCTCAAGTGCGCGAGGGAAGCCTGTGACGACTGCGGGTGCAAGGGCATCCCTGGCGCCAGAGGCAGAGCACGAGCCCGCCCGGCGATCGAGGGCCTCTTCGCTTTCTTGTTGTTGTCTTGCTGTTTCCTGCCGTTGTCAGCTACGCGCCAGTCTGCTAGTGTCTTCAACCTAGCACCCCCGAGGAGCACCCCATGGACATTGTCTCCATCACCGCGCGCGACCTGCCCGACGCCTGGTTCCAGTGCGTCTACGAGATCATCGAGCACGGCCACCGCTACCGCATCGACCGCGGCTCATACGCCGGCCAGGAGCGCCTGGAGTTCGACTTCGTCACCGTGCGCATCAAGTACCCCGGCACGAGGCCCCTCATCCCGGACATCCCGGCCGCGCTCGGCATCCCCAACCCCGTGGCCGAGGGCTACGTCGAGGAGTACCTGCCCTACCTGATGACCCCGGCCAAGACCAGCAACGAGGACTACACCTACGGCGAACGCATTGCGGGCTGGGAGTGGCTGGCGGAGCGGCCTGGCGGGGGCTGCGAGAAGCGGGTGGTCAACCAGATCGATGAGGTCATCAAGATGTACCGCGACGAGGGCGAGGGGACGAACCAGGCCTGCATCAACGTCGCCCTGCCCTCGGACGTCCTGTTGAACGACCCCCCCTGCCTGCGCCTCATCGACACCCGCCTACGGAACGGCGTGCTCCACTTCTTCGTCTACTTCCGCTCCTGGGACCTGTGGAACGGCTTCCCGGCCAACCTGGGCGGCATCCAGCTCCTCAAGGAGTACATGGCGGCCGAGATCGGGGCGCAGGACGGCGAGATCGTCTGCGCGAGCAAGGGCCTCCACCTCTACGACTACGTCTGGGAGCTGGCGCAGCTGCGCACGGGCAGGGCCGGGCAGCTCGACCTCGGGCTGAACCCGCCGGGGCAGAAGGCTTAAGCCCATGGCCCGCGTGCGCATCGGCCTGGAGCGGTTTCTCTCCCGCCCCCCGAGGTGGGCTGAAGGTGCCCGCCTGGGGCTCCTGTGCAACCAGGCCTCGGTGGACGCGAAGCTCCGCCACGCCGCCCCTCTCCTTCGCGAGCGCGTAGGGAAGCAGCTCACCTGCCTCTTCTCCCCGCAGCACGGCCTGTGGGGCGAGAAGCAGGACAACATGATCGAGTCGGCCGACAGCCGCGACCCGGTCACGGGGCTGCTCGTCTTCAGTTTGTATGGCGAGCGCCGCCGCCCGACGCCCGAGCAGCTCTCCCGCATCGACTGGCTCCTGATCGACCTGCAGGATGTCGGCACCCGCGTCTATACCTTCAGCACCACCGTGGCCTACTGCCTGGAGGAGGCGGCCAGGGCCGGGGTGGGGGTGGCCGTGCTCGACCGGCCCAACCCGATCGGGGGGGTGCAGTTCGAGGGCAACCCGCTCAAGGACTCCTGCCGCTCGTTCGTCGGCGTGGCCGCCATACCCCAGCGCCACGGCCTGACCCTGGGGGAGCTGGCCCGCTTCTACCGGGCATCGCTCGCCATCGACGTGCGCCTCGAGGTCGTGCCCATGTCTGGCTGGCGCAGAGAGATGCACTGGCCGGAAACCGGCCTGCCCTGGGCCATGCCCTCGCCCAACATGCCGACTTATGAGTGCGCCCTGGTCTACCCCGGCCAAGTGGCCCTGGAGGGCACGAACCTGTCGGAGGGGCGCGGCACCACCCGGCCCTTCGAGATCTGCGGCGCGCCGTTTGTCGAGCCGCACCATTTGGCCGCCAGGCTCACCGACTACCGGCTCCCCGGCGTCGTCTTCCGCCCCCTGTTCTTCGAGCCGACCTTCCACAAGTGGGCCGGAAAGCCGTGTGGCGGCGTGCAGCTCCACGTCACCAGCCCGGCCACCTTCCGCCCCTACCGGACCAACCTCGCCCTGCTGCGCGAGGCTATCTCGCTGTGGCCGCGCGAGTTTGCCTGGCGCGAGCCCCCCTACGAGTACGAGCGCACCCGCACCCCCATCGACCTCATCCTGGGCGACGAGGCCATCCGGGGCAGGCTCGAGGCCGGCGAGGAGCTTCCGGCCATCGAGGCCTCGTGGCGAAAGGACCTGGCCGCCTACGCCCGCCGCCGCCGGGGCTGCCTCCTCTACTAGCGCTGCATGGCCCCAAAAACGCCCATCTGCGGCGTTGCACTCATCCTTCGTCCCTGCGGCGTAATTCAAGTTTGCGCCTCACGCTGCCCCGAGGCGGCTCGCCACCGGACGGCCGCAGCCTGCTGCCACGACCCCGCTGGCAACGACAGCGGGGCGCCCGGCCCCACACTGAGCTGGCAGCCGCCTTTGAGCTTCAAGGGGGCGGCATTGCCCGCAGCGGCCCGCTGCCCCGAGGCGGCTTGCCACCGGATGCGCCGCAGCCTGCTGCCACGACCCCGCTGGCAACGACAGCGGGGCGCCCGGCCCCACACTGAGCTGGCAGCCGCCTTTGAGCTTCAAGGGGGCGGCATTGCCCGTCGCGGCACGCGACCCGGATGCGCCGCAGCCTGCTGCCACGACCCCGCTGGCAACGACAGCGGGGCTCCGCCCCCACGCTGAGCTGGCAGCCGCCTTTGAGCTTCAAGGGGGCGGCATTGCCTGTCGGCGCTGCCGACCCCGTCGCGGCTCGCGACCGGCATTGCCTGTGGCGGCTCGCCACCTTATAGTTTCCATAAGAAGAAGCAGCCACTCCACACGGAGGCGTTGGTATGTCGTTCAAAGACGCCCTGCGCGAGAAGATGACCCTGGACCGCATGGCGGCCGAGGCCGAGCAGGCCCTGCCGTTGGTCCGCAAGGAATACCAGATCATCGACAAGGACTTGGTGCGCCGGTTCCTGGAGCACACCCCCTACAAGCGGCGCCAGCTACGGGACCTGGAGCTCTACAGTCGCGGCGGCGACGGCCGGGCCGAGGAGGTCCTCGTCCTCGACAACGAGCTGCCCCTCTACCGCAACGTGGCCCCGGAGGAGGTGGCCATGCGGCGCAGCCCCGAGCTCAAGGAGCTGTTCCACGTCGGCAACGTCAGGAAGATCATGAGCGACCGCGACATCCTGATCGCCCGGGGGCGCCAGGCGGTGGCCTACATCCACGACGAGGCCGTCTCCGGGCTTGATTTGAGCTACGGGGAGGGCGACGTGCGCGAGATCGTCGAGGCGGGCAAGAGCGCCCTGGCGGCAGGCGACGGGGGCGGCCTGTGGGGCAACCTGGAGATGCTCTTCGAGCTGCTGGGCTACCAGGAGATGGACAAGGTGGGCGAGCAGCGCCTCTTCGGGCGCCCGGAGCCGGCGGGCTACCGCGACGTGGTCATGCTCCGCGAGGGCAGGCCGGCGCTCAAGCTCAAGGAGGGCCTGTTCTCCCCCGAGGACGACGAGGCGATGGAGGAGTTGGGGGAGGTGGCCGCGGGGACCAGGCCGGCCGACGCCGAGGGCGCGGACGTGCTGGGCCTTCTTGGCCGGGAGGCGACGCGGCTCAAAGTGACTTGACGCGCCCCCCGGGTCTTTGCGAAAATCGAGTTGCGGCCCTCAGGCCAGGAAAAACTTGACAACCCACCGTTCGTGCCTATATTTTCACACACCCAAACTGGCGGACGCCAAGTAACCCTCCAAAGACGCTGAAGTTATTGGGTTTGGTGGCGGGCCGCCCGAACCTCTCGCGCCCACACTGAACTCGATCGGCAGGTGCGGTCTGCCTGCCACTTGGCCGGGGGAGTGCGTCCCGGCCCCGGGGCCCTGGCACGGATTTCTCAACAGGCTCCGGCAAAGGGACTTTTATGCCACCTCTCCAGCCCAGATCGACATTCCGGCCACGGCGCGTGCTGGCCTCGGCGCGTAGGTCGAGCGGGGCGGCCTCCCGGGTCCTGCGGGGCTCGAGCAAGCGCCCCCGGCGGGGGATGTTCGCGGCCCCGGGGCGCAGCCTGCGCCTGGTTGGTGCGGGCGGGTGGTGGCATAGGAATTGCCAATGGCTCCATTCCATGCGTAGAGTGCCGGCCGCCCCAGGCCGTGCCAGTGAGGCAGCAATGGCTCCAGGGAGGAGTGAAGCCTTGAGCAAACGGGCTCCGGCAGTTGCCGAGACCAAAGCGACGATTCCGGTGCAGCACCAGGCCAAAGCGACGATTCCCGCCCCGCACCAGGCCCTCTACGACGGGCTGCTCGACAAGAAGCGGCGGCTGTGGGAAGAGGTGCAGGCCTTTATCAAGAAGGAGCGCGAGGGGAAGGCTCGCGAGGACTTCGAGTTCAGCCCCGAGGAAGGGCGCGGCGTGGTGGACCTGGCCGGCGAGGCCGAGTACGTCATCGTGCGGCGCAAGAACGCCGAGCTCTTCCACATCGAGGACACCCTGCGGCGCATCGAAGAGGGCGACTACGGTGTGTGCGTCGACTGCGGCGCCGACATCCCGCTGCGCCGGCTCGAGCTGATGCCCGAGGCCGTCCGCTGCACGCAGTGCCAGGAGCGGCAGGAAAAAGGGGGCCGGCACTTCTAGCAGGCCGCCCCAAAACGCCCATCTGCCGCGTTGCGCTCATCCTTCGCCCCTGCGGCGTAGTTTGAGTACGCCTCATTCCGAAGGATTTCAGGCGCCTTGGCAATCTGGACATTTTGAACGGCCTGGGGTAGGGTACTTTTTCAACGGGCTTCTAGCAGGCCGCCCCGAGGCTTTTTTGCAGCGCCCACCCCCAAGGAGGCCCCACGAGCCATGAAACCCCTGAGCGCAGCCCTGCTCGCCCTGCTGCTGGTGGCCGCCCCCTCGGCCGCCCCGGCGGCGGCCCGCCCTGTCCACGGCATGGCGGCCCCGGCCCTGCGGCTGGCCTGGCAGGACCCCGAGGAGAATGCGGGCGCCCTCGGCAACCAGAACGGCTCCGATGACGACGAGGGCGACGGGGACGAGGACCGCCCGCCGGCAGCCCGCGGCCCCGAGAGCAGGGGCCAGCATGCCCCCGAGCGCCTGGCCCCGGTTCCTCCTCCTCCGCAGCCGGCCCCCGGGAACGAACCCTACTACCCCGAGGAGGGCGCCCAGCCCGAGGAGCCTGCCGGGAACGACGGCCAGACCGGGCGCCAGTTCTAGCACTTCCAGCGGTCGCGAGCCGCGACGGGCAATAACCGGGCCCGCAAGGCTTAGAGATAATTCAGCCTCGGCGTGGGCCCGGAGTCCCGCTGCCGTTGGCAGCGGGTCGGCAGCGCAGACAGGGTGGCCAGCGGCCACCGGCAAGTCGCGAGCCGCGACGGGCAATAACCGGGCCCGCAAGGCTCAGAGATAATTCAGCCTCGGCGTGGGCCCGGAGTCCCGCTGTCGTTGCCAGCGGGGTCGTGGCAGCAGGCTGCGGCGCATCTGGTCGGCAGCGCCGACGTGCAATAACCGCCCCCTTAAGACTTGGCGGCTGCTGCGGGGGCAGCGGGGTCGTGGCAGCATCGTCCCAATTTTGGACCCGCCCTTGTCGTCTCGCCAACCAGGCGGCCGCCCCGGCACCTGTTCTGCGCTAAGCCACGGTTTTATTTAGTGTCTTTACCTCAGCACCCCACCAGGCATCATTGACAGGCCTTAACCGCGGCCCCACCTTTCTACTGAAGGCAAAAAGGTAAGGAGGCGCGCGAAAATGAACGCCTATATCATCTGGTCAGGCTCCGGTCCCATCCTGGCGCTGACCAACGCCAAATCGCCGGATGACCCGGACTTCGTGGGTATGCTGCTCGAGAAGGGCGTCGAGCGGTTCATCGCCACCCCGGTGCCCGTGGACATCGTGCGGCAGCGCTACGGGGAGCGCTACGAGATCACCCTGCACGACCGGCGGCAGACGGACATCCTGCGGGTAGTGGACGAGGACGGCGACCAGGTGGCGCGAAACTTCTCCGTCCACGAGCTGGGGCAGCCGGAGATGTGCGAAGTCGCATAGTCGGCAGCGCCGACAGGGTGGCCAGCGGCCACGGGCAAGTCGCGAGCCGCGACGGCCAATAACCGGCCCCGCAGAGCGAACGCTGATTTAACGGCAGTGTGGGGCCGGGCGCCCCGCTGTCGTTGCCAGCGGGGTCGTGGCAGCAGACAGGGGCGCGTCCGGTGGCGAGCCGCCACGGGGCAGCGGAGCGGAGAGCAGGTCTTGAGGGCCGCAGCGGGGAGACCGGGCGGCCCGCCCCACGCTGACCTCTCAGCAGCCACGCAGCCTCAAGGGGGCCGGGATCGGTTCTAGGCCTAGGGCCTAGCCTCGACCTTGTAGTTGGCCGAGACGACCTTGTCCCAGAGGTCGCAGTGCATCTTGCCCTTGCCGGTGACCTCCTTCGACTCCCACATGTCCAGGGTGACCTTCTTGGTCGCGTGATCCAGCTCGTAGCCGGAGGAGTCGAGGAGCTGCACGGTGAGCGTCACCTTCTGGCGCTCGCCGACGTCGTTGCTCAGCTTGACCTTGTACGCCCAGGTGACGTTGGCCCCCTTGGGGCTCACCCCGGCCAGGGTGTAGCTGGAGTCCTTGACGGACACGGGCTCGAAGTCGAAGGCCCGCGTGGCCGTGGCGGCGGCGAACAGCAAGACGGCTACCGCCGTGGCGATGATGGCCGCTCTTCTCATCGGCTTGCCCCTCCCCGCTCGAACTGCGTCGATGCTCACCCCGGCGGCTGGACCCGCCAGCGCCTGTCAAGAGTGCCCCCGAATGTGCTGTGCCGACCTGCTGCCAACGGCAGCAGGATCCCGGGCCCACATCGACCCCGACCTACCTCAGCGCTTCAAGGGCCCGGCATTGCCCGTCGCGGCTCGCGACTCACATGGCCTCCTGGCTGGCGTCGATCGCCTTGCGGATCTCCTGCTTGAGGCCTTCGGGTAGGCCCTTGATGTCGACGTCGAGGAAGCCGCGCACGATCATCGACACGGCCTCGTCGGAGTTGAGGCCGCGCGCCCCCAGGTACTGGATCTCCTCCTCGGCGATCTTGCCCACCGCCGCCTCGTGAGACATATCCACGCCCTCCACCGACCCCTCGAGCTCGGGGATGGCGTAGATGCGCCCGCCGCCGCCGAGGATGAGGCCCCGGCACTCCAGGTGCGCCTTGATGTCGGGGGCCAAGCCGACGAGGTGGCCGCGGGCGATGATCTCGCCGCCGCGGGTGATGGAGCGCGAGATGATCTCGGCGCGGCAGTGCGGCTGTTCGAGATAGACCCGGCCGCCGATGTCCAGGTTCGTCCCCGGCCCGGCGTAGAGGACGGAGTGCATCCTCACCAGGGCGCCTTCGCCCTTGCACCAGACGGTGGGGTACATCTGGAGGCTGCCCACGGGTTTGAGGCAGACGTAGTTGGACAGAAAGGTGCCGCCCTCCTCGACGAGCGCGCCGCTGCGGGGCCGCACGGCGACCTGGTCGCTCCAGCTATGGATCATGGTGAAGGTGATGCGGGCATTCTTGCGGATGTAGAACTCGGAGACGCCGACGTGGAGCCCGGAGCGCACCTTGTGGCCGCTGGCGCACCCGGTGATGATGTTCAGCTCGGAGCCTTCCTCGGCGATGACGATGTTGTGGACGTGCTGGGCGATGCCTTCCTTCTCCAGGAAGAGGCAGGCCTGGAGCGGCATCTGCACCTTGGCCCCGGGGAGGGCCCGGATGAAGTAGCCGTGGTGGGGGTGCTCGGCGGCGGCCCGGGTGTAGTCGTCGGCCTCGCGCCGGACCAGCTTCCAGCGCAGGCCCTCCAGCCAGTCGTACTTGGCCAGTGCTTCGTCGGTGGACATGACCTCCAGCCCCTCGGCAAAGCTGTCCGAGAAGAGGACCGAGTGGTCCATCTGGAAGAAGGAGCCGGAGCGGCAGGCGCGCTCGGCCTCGATCCCGACGCTGAGCGCCTTCTGGCGCACGTCCTCGGGGAGTGCCTCCACCCCCTTGAGCGGGGCGTGCTCCCCGCCGGTGTCCTGATAGTCGCTTGGCCGGACCTTTACTTCAGGCATCTGACACACTCCCCATAGCCCTTGCTGCGGATATCGTCGAAGAGCTCGCGGGGGTTCCCGGAGCAGACAATGCGGCCTTCCATCATGACGCAGGCACGGTCGGCGTGCAGGCAGTCGAGGATGTAGCCGCCGTGGGTAATGATCAGGCCGCTGCGCCGCCGCCTGGCAGCCCGCTTGTCCTTCTCGAGCAGTTGGCGGATGATGGCCGCGACCAGGTTCATGTTCTCGAGGTCCACGCCACTGTCGGGCTCATCGAGCATGATCAGGTCGGGGTCCTGGGCCATGAGCTGGAGCAGCTCCGAGCGCTTGATCTCGCCCCCGGAGAAGCCCAGGTTTATCTCGCGGTCGAGGAATGGCTGGAGGTTGAGCTGGCCGGCCAGGTCGTTGACCTTTTTGCCGTCGGGCCGGGCACTCTTGGCCAGGCAGAGGGCGAGCAGGTTGCCGAGTTTCACCCCGCGCACCACCGGGGGGCGCTGGAAGCCCAGGCCGATGCCGCGCCGGGCCCGCTCGTCGGTGGGCAGGCGGGTGATGTCCTCGCCCCTGAAGAGGATGCGCCCGTTCTCCACCCGGTACTTGGGGTTGCCCATGATGGTCTGGAGGAGCGAGGTCTTGCCCGAGCCGTTGAGGCCGAACAGGACGTGGGTCTCGCCCTCGGCGATGTCCAGGGAGACACCCTTGAGTATCTGGCGCTCCCCCACGCTGACGTGCAGGTTCTCGATCTTTAGCATGTGGCTTGGAGCCTCCCGCTAGCGCGCACGCCGGGTGACGGCGTGGCTGCCAGAGAATATATACGCGGGGCCTTCCAGGTCAAGCAGGAGCGAAAAATTAAGCGGGCATGAGCGGTTGACTTCCCCCCGAAAGCGGTGTATTCATGCGTAGTTTGACGGATGGGCATATCATGACCAATGGCCGCTTCTTCGAGGCAATCCAAGACGACCTGAAGAAGATCGACCGGGAACTTGAGCGGAATCTCACCTCCAGCGTTCCCCTCATCGCCCAGGTGGGGAAGCATATCCTGCACAGCGGGGGCAAGCGCTTAAGGCCCCTGCTCTTCGTCCTCTCGTCCAGGCTCTGCGACTACTCGGGCAACAACACTTACCCGTTCTCGATTATCTTCGAATACTTACACGCCGCCACCCTGCTCCATGACGACGTGGTGGACAACGCCGACATCAGGCGGGGGGCGACCAGCGCCAACGCCATCTGGGGCAACTCGGCCTCGGTGCTGGTGGGCGACTTCCTGCTCGCCAAGAGCTTCTGGCTGGCCACCGCGCACCGCCACCAGCGCCTGCTCGAGCTCCTCTCGACGATCACCACCGAGATGGCCGAGGGTGAGGTGTTGGAGCTCATCCAGAGCGACAACCTGGAGCTGACCGAGGAGGAGTACCTCGAGGTGGTGCGGCGCAAGACGGCCGTGCTCATCGCCGGGGCCTGCCACCTGGGCGCGGTCATCGCCAACACCCCCGAGCCCCAGGAGCGAGCCCTGCTCGGCTTCGGCCACGCCCTGGGGATGGCCTTCCAGCTCATCGACGACAACCTCGACTACGAGGCCACGGCCGAGGAGTTGGGCAAGCCGGTGGGGGGCGACTTGCGCGAGGGCAAGGTGACGCTGCCCCTCATCCACACGCTCTCCCGCTGCACCCCCGAGGAGTGCCAGCGCATCCGCGAGATCATGGACGCGGCCCCCCTGGAGGAGGCCGGCTTTGCCGAGGTCAAGGGGATCATCGGCCGATACGGCGGGCTCGATGCCGGCCGCGAGCTGGCCAAGCGCTACGTCGCCGAGGCCCAGGAGGCCCTGGCGGCCTTTCCCGACTCACCCACCAAATCACTGCTGCTAGAACTCTCCGACTACGTCATCGAGCGCCGGAAATAAGGGCTGGCCTACAACGCTAGGCGAATCTATATCCCCAACTAGGTGGGCGCTTCCGTGGGCCTTTGGTCTTGACTCTCTCGATCTGGCTCGCGACGAAGGACTCGAGATTGGGGGAGGCTAAAGAGGGGTCGGTGAGGGCGGCTTCGTAGGCTGCAACAGCCTCGTTGGACGCCCCCGTGGCTTCGTAGCACTGGCCCAGCCTGACATTGCAGACGAAGTCTTGAGGCTTGAAGGTTCTAGCCAGTTCCAAGCATTTGAACGCCTTGTCCCGATTGTCTTCCTTCCACTCAATATCAGCCAGCTTCAAGTAAACTCTGCAAGCCAACTCGGTATCTTTGCCGATTCGGTCCGTGTCGATGTATGCATGGCGGATGGCAGTTTGGTGGTTGCCTAAAAGTGCCTCGCCATCAGTGACAAGATAAGGGAGCGGAACCCTGATATCGGCCAGATGTTCTAAGTATGCGTACTCAAATTCCCCTCGGTTTTTGCCAAAGAAATACTTGAATGCCGACCACTGAAAAATAAATACAACAAGGACAGCGGCATATGGTAGGAATGGTTCAGTATCTGTCTCGTAAGCCGACAGCACGGGGCTGAGGAGCACGTAGCCCATGACAAGGCCAGTCAGGGCGGCCCAAGAAGTATTCCTGACCCAGAAGCGAAGGTAGAAGCCTAGCGGCACCCTCATTCTTGCGAGTCCTCTGTTTGCCCGGAGCTGTAGCCGCCTGCGATGCGACGAGCAGACTAAGCCAGGCTACACCCCCACCCTCAGCAAATCCTCGGCCAGTCACCTTGCCTGCGAACGCCTCCTTGGCCTGGGCGGCCACGTCTGCCTCGTCTGCCGGGGGTAGATGTCCCTGAGGCCCCGCTGCCAACGGCAGCGGGACTCCGGCCCCACACCAAATCCTTAGCAGCCTTTGAGCCTCAAGGGGCCGGCAGTGGTTCTAGGCCATTGGCCTAGGGCCGGAGAAGGCCGACAGCCCGGCGTAGACCCCCGACTCGCCCAGCTCGCGCTCGATCCTCATGAGCTGGTTGTACTTGGCGATGCGCTCGGAGCGTGACGCCGAGCCCGTCTTGATCTGCCCGGCGTTGACCGCCACGGCCAGGTCGGCGATGAAGGGGTCCTCGGTCTCACCACTGCGGTGCGAGATGATCGTCCCGTAGCCCGCCCGCTTGGCCAGCTCTATCGTCTGGAGCGTCTCGGTCACGGTGCCGATCTGGTTGAGCTTGATCAGCACGGCGTTGGCCGCGCCCCGCTTGATGCCCTCGGCGAGAATCTTGGGGTTGGTCACGAAGAGGTCGTCGCCCACGATCTGTATCTGGCGGCCCAGGCGCCGGGTCATCTCCTCGAAGCCGTCCCAGTCGTTCTCGTCCAGGCCGTCCTCGATGGAGATGATGGGGTAGCGCGCCACCAGGTCGGCGTAGTAGTCGATGAGCTGGCTCGAGCCGAGCTTGCGGCCCTCGCCGGCCAGGTCGTACTTGCCCGCCTTATAGAAGGAGCTGGCCGCGGCGTCGAGGGCGAGAAAGATGTCGTGCCCCGCGCGGTAGCCCGCCTGCTCGATGGCGGCCACGATCAGCCCCAGGGCCTCCTCGTTGGACTTGAGGCTGGGGGCGAAGCCGCCCTCATCCCCGACGCCCGTGGAGAGCTTCATGCCCTTGAGTATCTTGTGCAGGTTGTGGAAGGTCTCGGCCCCCATGCGCAGGGCCTCATGGAAGCTCCTGGCCCCGGCCGGGACGATCATGAACTCCTGGATGTCGAGGTTGTTGTCGGCGTGCACCCCGCCGTTGATGATGTTCATCATCGGCACGGGCAGCACCCGGGCGCTCACCCCGCCGAGGTAGCGGTAGAGCGGCAGCCCGGCGGCCATCGCGGCGGCCCGCGCGCAGGCCATCGACACGCCCAGTATCGCGTTCGCCCCCAGCTTCGACTTGTTCTCGGTGCCGTCCAAGGCGATCATCGCCGCGTCCACCTGGGCCTGCTCCGTTGCATCCATGTCGAGGATGGCCGGGCCGATGGTGAGGCCGACGTTATCGACCGCCTTGAGCACGCCCTTGCCCAGGTAGCGGCCGGGGTCTTTGTCGCGCAGCTCGAGGGCCTCGCGCTCGCCCGTGGAGGCCCCGGAGGGCACGGCGGCCCGCCCGAAGTCGCCCTCGTCCAGCACCACCTCGGCCTCGACGGTGGGGTTGCCCCGCGAGTCAAGGATTTCCCACGCCCGCACGTCGATGATGCCCGTCATCTTTTCCTCCCTGTATTTTTTGAGTGGGGCCGGTCGGCGATAAGCGTCGCCATACCGCGTTCTCGGGCCTCGGGAATCCTCAACGTACTTTCAGTACGCCTCCGGTTCCCGAGAGCCCTGCGGCCTTGTCTGGCTAGCTTCTCGCCAACCGGAGAAGCAAGAAAGTTAAGCCACCGGCAGCCGCTGACTGTCCAGTTGCCACTGAGCGGCCTGGACTCGCCCGTGGCGGCTCGCCACCCCCGACTGGGCGGCCGAAGTTATCCTTCCAGCAGCGTATGCTCGTGGCGCTGCGCCCAGCCCGACGGGTCGGTCAGGTATTCGAGGGCGTCGAGGAGCATCAGGTAGTGGCCGCGCTCCTCCAGGCTCAGGGCGGCGAAGAAGCGCTTCTCGAACAGGCCCTGCGCCTTGCGCGTCAGCTCGTTGTAGTAGTCGTAGCTCTTGTCCTCGAGCCCCAGGGCGAGCTCGACGGCCTCCTTGTCGCCCTCGGCGCCGGACATCTTGGCCCGGGCCTCGCTGCCGAAGACCGTCTTGGCGTCGGCGTGGGGGAAGGAGACGATGCCCACCGGCCACTCCTCGCCCTTCTCCAGGCGCTCGTAGACGCCCTTGATGCGCGTCTGGTGCTCCAGCTCCTGGTCGGCCAGGTACTGGAACATGCGCTTGCCGACGTCGTTGCCCGACTTGCGGGCCGCTTCCAGGTAGAACTTGCGCCCGTCGATCTCGAGCTGGATCGCCCTGGCCAGGGCCTCGAGCTTCTCCTTGTCCATGCGCTTACTTTCCTCCTCGTCTTGCCTTAAGTTCTTCGAGCAGCCGGTAGGGCACCTGCATCCGGCCGTAGCCGCGCCCGAGCTCCACGCCTTCCTTGTTGGCCCCGTGGAAGTCCGAGCCCCCGCTCACGGCAAGGTTGCAGCGCTGCGCCACGCCGAGGTAGAGGCCCTCCTGCTCCGGCGAGTGCTCCGAGTAGATGGCCTCGATGCCCGCCAGGCCCTGCTCCTTGAGCTCGCACAGCAGGGCGGCCAGCTTCTCCGGGTCGTCGTCCAGGTGCAGGGTGAAGGGGTGGGCCAGCACGGCCACGCCGCCGGCGTTGCGGATGAGACTGATGGCCTCTTTGGGGGGCAGGCGGAACTTGGCGCTGTAGGCCGGGGCGCCCTGCTTGAGGTAGCGCTGGAAGGCCTCGTCGATCGAGCCGACGACGCCCTTGTCCACCAGGACGCGGGCGAAGTGGGGCCGGCCCACCTGGCCGCGCTCCCCGGCCAGCCGCAGCACCTCGTCGAACTCGATATTGATGCCAAGTGCCTGGAGCTTGCGGGTCATGACCTGGTTGCGTTCGGCGCGCACCTGCTGGAGGCGGGCCAGCTCATTGCACAGGCCTTGGTCGCGGAAATCGAGGTAGTAGCCCAGGATGTGCATCGTCCCGGTGGGGTAGTGCGAGCTCATCTCCACCCCGGGGACGACCTCCACCCCCAGCTCCTCGCCGGCCCGGGCCGCCTCGTCGTTGCCCGCGATGGTGTCGTGGTCGGTCAGCGCCACGGCGCGCAGGCCGAGCTGGCGGGCATGCCTGACGAGTTCGGTGGGGGTGAGGGAGCCGTCTGACTGGGTGGAATGCGCGTGCAGGTCGATCAGGTCCACGGCAGCTCCTCCGTCCATCGGCCGACTATAGCCGAGAGGGCGCGCGGCAGTCAAACCAGATTGGGCAAACAGATTGGTAGTGAGGGCTTACGCTTGCCGCTTTGACCTGCGCCTGGCCTGCCGCTACACTGGTTCGAGAAACGATATAGCGATATGATGGCGCGACACGGAGAAGATGCCCAGCCCGTCACGAGGAGGCCACCATGACCAGACGGCTCAGGGAATTTCTGGAGCACAGCCGGGTGCCCTACGAGGTGCTCCGCGCCTCCGAGGACGCCTACACCGCCCAGGAGGTGGCCGCCAGGCTCCATGTCTCGGGCAACGAGTTGCTCAAGCCGGTCGTCCTCAAGGCCGACGGCAGGCTGGTGCTGGCCGTGGTGCCCGCGGCCCGCCGGGTCGATGTCCGCAAGGCGGCCGAGCTGGTGGGGGCGAAGCAGGTCAGCCTGGCCCCCGAGGGCGAGTTCACGCACCTCTTCGAGGACTGCGACGCCGGTGCCGAGCCCCCCTTCGGCGACCTCTACGGGGTGGAGACGCTGCTCGACGACCACGTCCTCGGCCAGGCGCAGGTGGCGTTCATGGCCGGGACCCACCACGAGGCGGTACAGATGGGGCGCGCCGACTACGAGCGGCTGGCCCGGCCGAAGGTGGGCGACCTCTGCCAGCCCTGGCAGTGAGGGCGCAGGCGCGGGTCGGCAGCGCCGACGGGCGATAACCGCCCCCTTGAAGCTCAAAGGCTATTGGGCAGGTGGCGTGGGGGCGGAGTCCCGCTGTCGTTGCCAGCGGGTCGTGGCAGCAGGCTACGGCGCATCCGGTGGCGAGCCGCCACGGGCAATAACCGCCCCCTTAAAACTTGGCTGCTGCTGCGGTAGTGGTCCTAGGCTATTGGCCCGTCATTCGGCCTTATCCTTGCCCCCAACGACCCGGCGGCAACGCCGACGGGATTCCGGCCCCACGCTGAGCCTTCAGTAGTCCCTGAGCCTCAAGGGGCCGGCAGTGGTCCTAGGCCATTGGCCTAGTGCCCGAGTGCGCTCAGGGTGGCCTGGGCCTCCGCGGCGCCGACGAAGGTGCGGCTCTCGCTCAAGGCGCGGGTGAGCAGCTCGCGGGCCCTGGCGCGGTCGCCCTTGCGGTAGTAGGCCATGCCTAAGTGGTAGTTGGCCACCGGGTTGTCCTTGAACTTGGCCGAGGCCTCCTCGAGCAGCGGGATGGCCGCGTCGTAGACCGTCTTCTTGTAGTAGATCCAGCCCAGGGTGTCGGCCACGCCGGGGTCGTCGGGCATCATCTGGCGGGCACTCTGGGCCCAGGTGAGGGCGACGTCGATGTTGCCGCCGTGCTCGCTGTAGAGCCAGGCGAGGTTGTTGGCCGCCGGGGCGAAGCGGTTGTTGATGGCGAGCAGCTTCTCGTAGGTGGCGATGGCCTCCTTGAACTGGCCGCCTTCCTGGAGCAGCACGGCCAGCCCCATCAGCGCGGGCTGGCTTTTGGGGTCGCGCTTGAGGGCCTCGCGGCATTCGGTCTGGGCCTTGGTCACGGTGCCGGCGGCGCGGTAGATGGCGGCCAGGGCCAGGTAGGGGCCGGGGGCGTTCGGGTTGAGGCTGGTCGCGCGCTTGAAGCTCGCCTCGGCCTCAGCGTTGCGGCGGGCGGCGAAGTAGGCCTGGCCGAGCAGCGAGTAGAGCTCGGCACTCTTGGGGGAGCGGGTCAGCTCAGCCTGCACGCGGGCGATGGCCAGCTCGGGCTTGCCCTGGCGCAGCCGCACCAGGACGATGTCCGAGACGACGTCGGCCTGGCCGGGGGCGCGCTTCAAAGCCTCCTCGAACTGGGCGAGGGCCTTGGCGTCGTCCTTGCGGGCGGCGGCCAGGATGCCCAGCTGCTGGTAGCCGGCGGGGTTCTGCGGGGCCAGCTGCACCAGGCGCTGGAAGGAGCGCTCGGCATCGGGGAGCTTGCGCTGCATGAGGTAGATGTTGCCGGTGAGCAGGGCCACGCGCGGGTCGTCGGCTCTTCCGGCCGCCGCCTTGAGGGCCGACTCCATGGCCACATCGACGGCCCCGGAGCGCAGTTGCAGCTCGCCCAGCGTGAGCCAGGCGTCGACGTAGCGCGGGTTGTCCTTGGTCGCCTCGCCGAGCTGGGCCATCGCCTGCTTGGCGTCGCCCTTGCGCAGCTGCGCCAGCCCCAGGTAGTAGTGCGCCTGGGACATGCGCGGCTCGTCCTTGCTCAGCCCCTGGAAGGTGGCGACGGCCTCGTCCACCTTGCCCTGGCCAAGCTGCATGCGCCCAAGGAGGAGGCGCCCCCCGAGCGACTTGGGCCGGCCGGCCAGCAGGGCGTCGAGGGCGGCCTTGGCCTGCTCCGGCTTGCCCTGGCTCAGGTAGATCTCGGCGATCTTGCCCTTGGCCTCGAGGTTGTCGCCCCCGAGGGCCGCGACCTTCTCATACTGCGCGATGGCCAGCGGCACCTGGTTCGTCGTCAGGTAGTAGTCGCCCAGGACCGTCATCGGCTGCGCGGCCTTGGGGTCGATGGCCACGGCGCGCAGCAGCGTCCGCTCCACCTCCTGCGGCTTGCGCTGGAAGTTGTAGAGCCTGGCCAGGGAGAGCAGCGGGCTCGGGTCCTTGGGGGCGGTGGCGGCAGCATTGCGGTAGGCCTGCTCGGCGGCGTCCAGGCGCTGGGTGGCGGCGTAGAAGTCGCCCAGGGCGAGGCGGGCGGCGGTTCCCTTGGGCTCGACGCCGATGGCCTGCTGGAGGGTGGCCTCGACGGCGGCGCGGTCGCCCTTGGCCGCGTAGAGGCCGGCCAGCGCGATGTAGCGCTTGGCCTGGGTGGCCTCGAGGGCCACCGACTTGCGCATCTGCGTGATGGCTGCGTCGACGTTCTTGCCGCGGGCCTCGTAGGCGGCCAGCAGCGCGTAGGCCTCGGCATTTTTCGGGTCCTTGGCCAGCACGAGCTGGGCCTTGGCCTTGGCCTCGTCGCGCTTGCCGCCCAAGAGCAACATCTCGCCGAGCAGGAGCTGGGCCTGGAGGTGGTCGGGCTTCAGCTCGGTGGCGCGCAGCAGGGCCTTGTAGGCCTCGGGCGCCTTGCGCAGCCGCAACTGGGCCTGGGCGATCTTGAACTGGACGTCGGCGTTCTTGGGCTGGTCCTGGAGCGAGCCGCGGTACTCGATGATCGCCTCGCCGTACTTGCCCTGGGCGAAGTAGTCGTCGCCGCGCTTGAAGTGCTTGGCGGCCTTCTCGGCCGGGCTGGCGCAGGCAAGGAGGCAGGCCATAAGGGCGGTCAGGAGCAGGGCGGCGGCGGCCCAGCGGAGTCTGGCCGTTGGCATGGTGGTTCTCCCGTAGTGGCGAAGTTGCGTCTTGGGTTGGAGAGCTTGCATGTGAGCTAGCTAAATTACATTTAGTTTCGCCTGGATATCGCAGAACGCGCGGCCCGTCAAGTTTTTTTGGGGCGGGCGGGCCAGAGCGGCGCGGGCCTCACGCAGGCATATCGTCCCCTGGGGCGGCTTCCTCGCGTCAAAATTAATGAAGGGCGGCCGGTTGTTCTCGGCTGCCACCGGTCTGCCGTAAGGCGCAAGGCTCAAGCGCAAACGAAGAGGGCGCCGCGCCCACATTGGGTGTGGCACCCTCTCTCTTTCGCGAACGGCCGCCTGGCTGCCGCCGGGGTTAGCTGGTCGGCTGGAAGTAGGCCGTGACCGTCTTGTCGGCGCTCATGGTCACGTTCACCGGGTTGCTCCGGACCGTCCTCATGCTCCCCCCGGTCGGCCCCCCGGTCCAGCGGTCGAACCTGTAGCCCGAAGCCGGAGCGGCCTTGAGCACCACCTTGGTGCCTGAGGCATAGCTTGCCGCATCCGGCGACCTGCTCACCGTGCCGCTGCCCGAGATGTTGACCGTGAGGGCGTAGATGAGGGGCTCGAAGTAGGCCGTGACGAACTTGTCCGCGTCCATCGTCAGCGAGGCCGGGTTGGCGCTCCCGGTGAGCGAGCCGGCCCAGTAATTGAACTTGTTGCCCGAGCCCGGGGTGGCGGTGAGCGTGACCCGCGTGCCCGCGGCATAGCTCGAGGCATTCGGGCTCTTGCCCACCGTGCCGCTGCCCGAGCTGGCGACCGTCAGGCTGTAGGCCTGCGCCGTGGTGCGCAAGAAGTAGGCCGTGACCGTCTTGTCGGCGCTCATGGTCACGTTGACCGGGTTGTTCGTGACCGTGGTCATGCTCCCCCCGGTCGGCCCGCCGGTCCAGTGGTCGAAGACGTAGCCCGCGGCCGGGGTGGCGGTGAGCTTCACCACGGTGCCCGAGGCGTAGCTCGAGGCACTGGGGCTCTTGGCCACCGAGCCGCTGCCGGAGGTGGTCACGGTCAGGGTGTAGGTGATCGGCACGAAGTAGGCCGTGACCGTCTTGTCGGCGCTCATGGTCACGTTGACCGGGTTGTTCGTGACCGTGGTCATGCTCCCCCCGGTCGGCCCGCCGGTCCAGTGGTCGAAGACGTAGCCCGCGG